>Ga0190284_1000339_pt1 | contig 29002 bp, 22 predicted proteins | sample 48691812_MG_FD_161668 | JGI IMG/M metagenome (GOLD analysis project Ga0190284, IMG submission 161668) | Hydrothermal vent microbial mat bacterial communities from Southern Trench, Guaymas Basin, Mexico - 4869-18-1-2_MG | ecosystem: Environmental > Aquatic > Marine > Hydrothermal vents >...
GTTTGTTTACAACCTTACATAAACCAGAAAAGGGACCGAATTTCTAGTATATTAATATCTTTTCATATAAAAATGCGTACACCAAAAATTTCACCCGTACCGTTATTAACAGCGTAAAAACGTCCGCCGTATTTCATTCCGGAACCACCTTGCATATCTTCGGATTTTGCATAGATAGCAACCCCATCATCGACATACACATCCAGCTTTGCATTCGGGCTCTCTGTCCCAATGCCGACGTTTCCGTTCGGAAAGGTGTACATATCCGGAGGGTTGCTCCAAAAGTTCCAATCCTGATCAGAGTATACCCTGACTCCCTGAGTCTGACCCTCTTCCGAAATCCAGAGCCCGACCAACGAGCCGATGAGACAGCATGCTGCGATTCCATATAACACTTTGGCTTTCATGGTTTCCTCCTTGTTTTGAAAGCGCGTTCACAGATTCGTTGAATTAATGTTGCGCTAGCCTTGACACTTCGAGTGCGAAGAACTCGTCATTACGATTCTCTTAATTCCTCCGGTTGATGAGGACACGATTAACATAAACAGCCGAGACCCAGAGGGATCCTTATGAACAACCCTACAGAAAAGAGAACGACATCCGCGAGCAGTCTTTCCACACTTTCTGTTTTTTTGAAGAAAGATTCCGTCTAGACCGCTCGCTAGGTATTTGTTCTATAGTATCCGAGGTGTCTCGAGTAACTGTCATCGTTGGCACGGAATGATGAAAATTCTGTATATATAAAAAAAATATGCACTATTATATTTTTTTCGGCTATTTACGAAATTGTTCGTTCTGTCTGAACAACTGCACTTTTCTGAAAAAACGAACATAGAAAATTTGGTAATACCTGCTCAAGAAATATAGCGGACATTGACAAATATTGGATCTTTGTGTTGTTCCCTACACAGGATGGAAGGATATCATACCCATCCACCAGAGAAGACTCAACGAACGAGACGCAGCATGAATGGCTTGCGGTTGCTTTCATGGAGCCCGTCCAACTGGTAGAATTTGACGAGCCATCTTCCCCGAGTCCAGGAAAACAAAACAGGAAGATCCACTGATGGGAAGCAGATCTTTAAGTTTGAAGACTCCCTTCGCGATGCTAGCGATTGGGCTTTTCTGGCTAGGTTCTATAAGGTCGGTTATATCACAAGCGCAAAAAAAGTGCAAAAGAAGAGTTTGATACCCGGGAATCAAATGAGAAGCAGGCAGCGGACTACGACCTGGATGCCCTCATCAAGAACCTAAACCCACCGACGGTGGAGGAAATTTTGAGGGCCCTTCAGACAATCCCCAACAGTGAAATAATGCCTTGCTCCGCTGCCGTTCGCTTGTGGTGCTCTTGTAAAGGTAGAATTTCGCGATAAGAAAACGCCACCGACGTTTACTCTACCCCCTCGATATTTGACAGAAAATGACGTCGCATCATTAACTTCCTTTTCTTTGGCAAAACTTAGTCAAGATCGATTTTACAGGCGAGGAATCCCGTATCTCAAGATCGGTAGACAGGTTCGTTACCGGCCGGAAGATATCCAAGCCTATATGGAAGCTCAGATTCTGCACGACCGGCTGCTGCGGCTTTTCGAGCGGCTCGACGGTCTGGAACCGCGCGACGTCATCGTCATGGCACTCGATATCGATCTCTACACTCCTTACGTGGATGCCGTGTTCGGCGCGGCCGCTCGCGGGGTGCGCATGCGCAGCATCGCCTTCCGTGTGGTCTGTCTAACGGCTAAAGGCTATGGGCTGCGGGCGAAGCCCGCGCTATGGTTGACGGCGCAATCTTCAAATGGTTCAGTCGTTATTTTTCGTGGCATGCATATTGCACGCAATGATGTCATTCCGGCCTCATAAACCCAGATTCGAGTTCATAGTATCAGATTAGAACCGCTCCACCGAAAACTCATCGATGAAGGCATGTTCGTAGTCCCAGTGCCCGCCTAAGCCACCGGCGGCGCACTCCAAGACGAGGAGCACATCTTTGCCGGCGTAGTCGCGGAGTTCTACCTCGATATCCTTCCAGCCCACCGGATACGACTCATCCCCGCCGTAGACCAGGTACTTGCGGAGCCAATCCATTTTGCCATCGGCGAAAACACCGATCGAAGCAATCCAGTCGGGATTGTCGTTGACCAGACAGGGATTACAAGCCGCCACGCGCAGCTTTATGCGCGTTCTGGGTGAAGTGATTCGAACTTTTCGGAAGATGCGCGCCGGGGTCCGTTTATCGCAGGGATGAACCCGAATCATTCCGGTCGCTTCGGCCACGGGCTTGGCCTTTGCGAGGTCGCTTATCTGTCGTACCCACCGATAGGAATGCTCGATACGGCGATCGTAGCACTGAGAGACGAAGATCCGCGACAGCTCGGTTGTGGAATCGAACCTCAGCTTGAGATTTTTATCGCGCGGGATGAGATCGAACACCTCGGCGTAGGACAGAAACGGCGCCCTCGCATTGAAGATATCCTGAATCTGCGGATGCTTCGCATCACAATGGGGTATCACCTGAAGAAGGGCACCGCCATCCGATCTGGTCACACGTAGATAAAATCCCCAAGACCGGCTGGTTTCGACCACCTTGACCAGCAACCGATGCACCCCTTTCCGCAAATGGACAGGTATGCTGTGTGCATCGGGAGCATCCCTTCCCCTGAAAGGACGATGGTGGATCAACTCACCATCGAGCCAGATCCGGGCGCCGTCATCGCTACCGAACCAGATTACGGCATCTGTTTCCACTTGTACGCAGAGTCGCGTAAAAGCATAAGCCAGTACATTTTCGTTCTTGGCAAAGTGCAGATCGTGATCGATCCATTGCGTCGGCGATCGATACTCACACCAGGTCAAATCCTCAAACTGTCGGCCGGGGATTGGATCGACCTTTTTCTCGTCGATGATGTCGGTGAACAATCCCGACTCATCGGAATCGTCGATCGGGCCAAGGACAAGCCATGTTTTGATGTACGGCACGTGGTGTAACGGTAGAACATCCCTCAGCTCCGTCTCAGCGGTAATGGCGAGATCCGGTTCGGTATCTCGATCAAATATAGCGTGGGTTGCGCGCCGCAGGACGAGGAGCGCAAAGCAGGTATCCACCACCCGCCCGTTCCAACTGCCGTCGTCCCGTTGCTGCGCCAAGATCTCAGGTGCACAATCACTATACCAATCGATGTCCCCCACCTTGCCTCGATCGCATATGGCGCAGGCCCGCTCCAGGCCGAAGAGGTAGTAGAGAAAATTGTCGATCGTGTACATATACTGTCCGCAGGGATTGCCGTCGGTTCGATATCGGCGCGCCATATAGTCCCAACCCGACTCCAACGCCTTGTGTGTTTTCTCGGTCCAAATGGTTTGCTTTCTTTTTTGTAGCAACATTTCCCTGCAGAGGCTGAGCACCGCGATGCCGGCGACTGTCATGCTGCCCGTGGATTCGCGTCCACTGCGGTAACCGAAGCCGCCATCCCCGTTTTGATGCTGGACTATACTGTGCGACAGCTTCCACCAAAGATCAGAGGGCGCTTGAAATCCATGCCGCTGCGCGATCCAGATTCCGAGTATGGCAAATTGTGTGTTGGACAAATCCGGGGTGCCATCCGGGTACCCCCATGCGTGCTCGTTCACCCTGAACTGTTCCACGAGCCATTGAGCGGCTTCTTTAATGGCTCTCTCGCACTTCGGGTCATTCATGGTGTCGAGTGCTAAAATCTTCAATGCGGCGGAGTACGTTTTTGTGTTGGCTCGATGCCGCAGAAAGATCTCCGTTTTACGCACCGTTCTGTCGGTCGTCGGAACACCGGAGTGTATCAGAGCCCACAGAGATAAGGCGGCCACACCCTGGGGATATTTCGATGAATATCTCGAATCGAATCCCCCTTCCGCCAGCTCTTTCGACTTCAAAAAGCTGATTCCTCGCTCGATGGCGTTGTGCACGCCGTCGTTCGCTGCTTGTGCATTACAGGTATCGGCGAAGGCTATGCCAACTGCCAGAACACAGACGATTACGATTCCTTTTCCCCCGAAAGCTGTCACTCTTTTTAGATAATAATTCATCATTCGAATCCCCAATCGATCGATACTTCGCACTTGACCCAATCCTGCAGGTGTTCATCAGAAGATGATATTGTGCTCTTATACTATGTACGTCGCGGATTTTTTGGCAAGCAAAAAGGACGTGCTGCAGCATGCGGCGCAGCGCTATCAAGCCGCCGTGCCGTATCGGCCGTGAGAAAAATCTCGCGTTTGACGGGGGATTGACCTCAGGCACGCATTAGAGTGACAAAATTCTTGCTGATTCGATATTTACCTACTCTGGCCAACGTTTTGCGACATAATCCTGGGGTACATCAACCCGAGTGTGTTTCTCCATGTCGCGTATCGCGCCGATCATATAGCCGGGAATGCCTGCAACAGCAGCGATCGTGACGACCACATCACCGGGACGGGTGCCGTTGGACTTTTCCGGCGCTCAGAGTCAGCCGCACCATTCCGGCTTCACGAGCAGCACCATCCGACCTGTGGCGGCCGTTACACTTCGAACCCCGCTGGAAATCACGTTTGCCTCGCTTTGGACGGCCTTCGTGCACCGCGCCAACCGGCGCAATAGGGTGTTGATTCTCCTCTGATCGAGCCATCTTGAGATCAGGCCGCGAGTTCAACCGGATCGACGAAAACGGTTGAGGACCTGTTCACGAGTCTGTTGGCTCAAGTCACCGTTCAAGGCTTCGTCAGGACATCCACGTCCCATCATCTCATTCACGAGATTGCTGCTACCGATGCGCGGGCTGGCGAAGATGAGGGTTCCGGAAATTTCCTCGACCTCGAACAATCGAGGGAGAACAGCCAGCTTGCCTTCTTTGTTGACGAGTCAATACCGCTGATTGACCGTATCCTGGTTAAGCTGCTTGCTCTTGATGGTGACCGACTGTGGAGAATGCATGTCGTGATCAGCCAGATTGCGGATCTCCGGAAGTATGGTCGCTGAGAAGAGTGCGTTCTGGCGCTCCGATGGGGTGTTGCTGAGGATTTCTTTGATCAGCTCTTTTCTGCAAGATCCGGCTCTACCCCTCTGGCGAACAGAAGCGCATGCGTCGCTTTACCGATAAGGTCACTGAAGACATCCATCTATCTGTGCCTCACCGCTTCCTGACTTTTTCAATCCCCAAGGCAATCCGTGGGATTTTGCTTCGCGACAGGCGGCTTTTGAAACTGATTCCGAGATGTGCCTTCGAGGTCGTCAAGCGGGCCATGAAGGAGGCCTTGCCCCGGGAAAGCGCCGCAGGTGAGGCGTGTGGCGCCATCCTTGCCATCCACACCGCGGGCAACCTTCTGAAGTGGAATCCCCATGTTCATGGGATCGTGAGTGAGGGCCTCTTCGATCGCCAGGGGAGGATTCATCACATGTCGGATCTCGATGCCGAGCTCGTAGAAGATCTCTTCTGCGAGAAGCTCTTGACGATTAAGCGCATCTCGCCCGGCCGCGACGCGTCGATGGCCACCTGGCGGCATTCCGGCTTGTCAGTGCACTCCAAAGGCGCTCCGGCCGACCCGCAGGATCCGGCCTTCTGTCACATGCTGCGCTACATGGCAAGGCCTGCGGTGGCTCTATCGAGCTGTCCTTCGATCCGAAAAACGGGAAGGTCATCTACAGAGCGGGCTTCAACGCCATGCTGGGTACCGACCGGAACGAGGTCGAGCCTCTCGAGTTAGCGGCCAAGGTCTTGATGCTCGTGCCGGACAGGAACAAACGGAGGGTCATCGGGTACGGCGTCTACTCGAGTCGTGCTCTCGGTGAGAGGAGAAAGCGAACCCGCGGTGAGGAGCAGGCCGCAGGGGTTGGCGCGATGGTCTCCTTTTACGAGCCCCTGACTGAAGCAAACGAGTTTGCCAAGAGAAGAAGGCAGTCCTGGGCGCGGCTCATTCAGAGTTTCTTTGAAGTTTCGCCTTTAACGTGCTCTCGATGCGGCGGATAAAAGAGAGTGGTCTCCGTGATAACGGATCCTGTTGTGATCGACAAAATACTCAGCCACCTCGCGAAAAACGACCGTGCGCTGCCGGAAGGACAACCAGCCGCCTGATAGCCAGATTCGAAGAGCAGCGCCAGGTCAACGACGATATCGTCACGCCCTTTGAGGAGGAAGTACGTTTCGTCTTCTGGATTTTGGGTACTTCTGTCTCACTTTTACCCCGAAGGAGTGGTCGAATCGGTCGGGAGTGCTACCTTTTCCGATTTACAGCGATTCGGTCTGAGAGCTCAGCACATTCCGGCCGGTTTCACCGCCCAGTTTGTGCGAGACCAGAGGGCTTGGCACGCCGCGAGATCGACGACGGGGATTGAGATTCCTATCCTCCGAATTCGTCGACGAATCCACTGATTCCTCGGTGGAATCGCGTCTTGATCTCGGGTAAAAGAACCACCCGCGCTTTCGAAGCACTTTCCCAACGGCCTTCTAGCTGTGTAAGAATGTCTATCCATAGATTCTACTAGCCTCGGCCGGGCGACATGGAAGGAGCGATCGTCCAGGCCCAAACTGGACAAACCCTGGATCAGGAGATAGACTGCTCTCGGCTTCATAAAGCTGGCACAAGGGTACAACTGCGACAGGAGAATACCCGAAGTGAAGATTGGCTGCCGCTTATGAGAGCGAAAACTGGGCTTCTCGCAAGGGAAACGGAACCGATCGGCAGACGTGCCGACCCGTGCGGTCAATCCCGACCCTCAAGATACCCCAACGCCTCGAGGGATCCCAGGCTTCGGCTGCCCCTGCTGCTGATCCTGGCCGTCATGCTCCTTTTTTCGGGGCAGCGCCTGGTCGTCTTTCTTGCCATGAGAGAGCGATTTCAGAACGTGTCCGCCCTTGACGTGGCACGGTCCTTTCTGGTCGGCCTGCGCTTCGATCTCGTGGCGGCCTGCGCTCTGGCCCTGCCCCTGGTCATCATGCTGATTCCCGCGTGGACGAAATTGCTCCGCGCACGCTGGTTCAGGAACGTCACATCCGGTTATGCCTCGCTTGCAGCCGCTCTGACGGCCTTCGCGTGCATTGCTGACTTTTACTTCTTCGCGGAGTTCGACTGCCGGCTGGACCACAAGGTGCTCGACTACCTGGGTTACGATTATGTGGTCAAGATCATTTGGGATGACTATCCGATTGTCCTTATTGCGGCGGCCACCGTGGGAGTGGCTCTCCTTGCGCGTTGGTTCTTCCTGCGCATGGGATTCGGAAAGACCGTTCATGTTTCTCTCTGGAGAGCCCTGGCCTGGCCGCTGGTGGTCCTTCCCTGCCTGTTCCTGGGTATCCGCGGAAGTGTGGGTCCCAAGCCGATCAACAACGGACCTGCCTATTTCAGCGCCTCCATGAGCTTGGCGCAGCTCACACTCAACGGCCTGTTCACCCTGGCGCAGGCCGTTGACAACCGGATCATTCACAAGAACGCCCTGTCGAACTGCGTGAATCTCCTTCCCCGGCAGGATGCAATCGACCTCGCGGTCGATTCGCTGGTGCTGCCGGGGGATGAGCGCCCGGAAAATCCTCACAACCCCCTGAGGCGAACCACCTCGGCGGAAAGTCCCGAGCTGGACTACAACGTGGTCATTGTCATCATGGAAAGCCTCAGTTGGCAGTTCAGTGGCATACTGGGAGCCGACAGAAGGCTGACTCCGTGCCTCGACTCGCTGGCAAAACACGGAATCCTGATGGATCGGTGCTTTGCCGTGGGAAGCCGAACACCCCACGCATTCAGCGGTGTCGTGTGCGGATTTCCGGACCTGCCCGGAAAGAGCGTGACACGGTGCTGCGAAAACGAGGGACATTTCTTCACCCTGGGGCGGACCTTGAAGAAGCGCGGTTACGAGACGATCTTCCTCTATGGAGGAAGTCCGCTCTACGATCACCGTTATGCCTTCCTGAAAAGCAACGGTTTCAGCAGGTTCGTCTTCGAGGACGACTTCCGGTTCAGGACCTTCAGAACCCATTTGGGTTGGTGCGACGAGGACCTTTTCGACCAGGCCCACGAGACCTTCTCCGGCATGCTGGAAAAGCCCTTCCTGGCGGTGCTGCTCACTTTGAGCTTTCACCGTCCCTACGAGATTCCTGAGGGCAAGGTGGAGCCTCTCGATCCCGCCGAGAAAAAGCACCAGGAGCTGACATGTGTACGGTACGCGGACTGGGCCATCGGGAGGTTCATGGAAAAGGCCCGCGGGTCCGCATATTTCGACCGAACCATCTTCGTATTCATCGCCGATCATACCGGCGGGACCAGCGGTTATCCTATCTCTCCCGTCAGCTACAGGATTCCCTTCATCATCTACGCTCCCTCCATCCTCGGAACCGCGGGGAAGCGAGTAAGCTCGGTCTGCTCCCAGTGTGATCTATCCCCCACAATCATGGGCATCCTCGGCGGACGCTATGAACACTGCTTCTTCGGATCCGATGTTCTGCACCGGCCGGCGCGCATGGGGCGGGCCTTCATGCTGCACAGCGGCTTTGCCCTTGCCTACATGGACTGGATGCAGCGGGTGGTCGTCGTTCCCTGCGGTGGCGGGAAACCCAGGATCTTCCAGTACCAGGCACCCAACGAAATCGTACTCCTGGACGATGAAAAAGCAGAGATCGCTGCATACCGCGACGAATTGAGGAAGCGGGCCGTGGCCCTGTTCCAGACCGCTGAGATTATCTGTCTGAACGGCGACTACTGCCTGCCCGAGCAATGACCGAGGCGATTCACGGTTCTGAACTGATCGAAGAACCAACCGGATCATTCGAACTACGCCTCGCGGCCAGCCACGCAAATCCTCGCGGGCGCGGTCAAGACGAAAACGTGACAAAGAAGTCTCACACAAAAACATCTTTTTATTTTCCCGTTGAAGTGCGTACCAAGGCACAACCCCTTAAAACGGAAGGATGGCTGTCTGTTAGTGGCGCGCCATCTCCAGGTAGGTGGCATTCCGATCCGGCTCGAAGTAACAGGCAGCGGTCACGGCGGTTTTCGTGTCGTCCGGAATCGTCGCACTCGGTACTCCACCCAGGTGCTCGTAAGCGAGGACGTGTCCCCCGATCCAGCACGGCAGATTCTGAGAGGGCAGAGCCATGGCAAAGATGCAGTTGCTGGCGCCGAGCACGGCCACGAAGAGCTCGGCCTCTCGCACCTCTCCGGTCTCGGGATCCGTGATCGGGATGCCGTCCCCGGAGAAATCGACGAACAGCTTGTCACCGGCATGGTGCTCCTGACGCATGACCACGTCGAGCTGTTTCTTGAAGCGTTTGTAGTGCTCGCAGAACTGGCTGTACTGGAATCCTGCCTCTTGAGAGTTCTGTTTGTACTCCTGCCAAAGGAGCATCAACGTCTCATCTTTGCGGCGCATTTCCCGGTGGATGGAGTCAAAGTCCGGCATGACGCACCCGTGGTGCGAGGGAGCGGGAGGGGGATACAGCTTGGTTTCGAGCGCTGCGTCGTCCAAGACCGGGTCGAGGGGCCAGCTCAAATCCGCGGCCCTGGTGCGCAGGAGACACTCGGCGGCCGTAGACTGCGATGATGAAACGCTTCTGGCAACTTTGCGCTGACTCAGCTGCTAGCCCCAACTGAGCCTGAGAATTTCCCGTATCTTACGCATAGACAACCTCTTGGCAGGCATCGGCTTTCTCCTGACTGAAAGAAGAAAGCCTAGCACTGCGAGTTATCCAGCGTCTACCCCGCTCCTCTGCTCGGATTTCACCACATCGGCATGAATCAGGTGATCGGCTTGCTCCGGAATACGCACCATGACTACGGAGCCTGTTGTGATCGACGAAATGACTTTTTTAAACCCTGGGAAAGTTCATATTCGCCTTTCATCAACGAAGGCAAGTGGCTCTCGAGGAGGCTCTATCGCTCATGATATTTTGTTGTTATTCGTTGTGAGTAGATGGGATGTACACCCCAGTTCGCAGAACAATGGCTCTTCTTTGCGCCAAAACTGATCAACCTGGATCGACAATGGGCTCGGCATGGTGGTTGGCAGGCTTCTTGCCCTGCCCGCTGGGTACGATCACCGACTACGTGCCGACCTTCACCAAGCTCATGATCGCAAGTCGATCTCGAAAACTCTGGCTACGAGTTTCTGCTCAACAAAGACTTCGGCATGGGAATGAGCCGTCAACACACACCGCTGCTGGATGCGACGAGACTCCTCATAGGTGACAAGCCCGGTATGTCGGGGATTGGACCGAAGGTGAAACGATCCACTTTCTGCTGAGACGCGACGACCATGCGAGCAATGACTATCTCATGGCATCGTTGAAAGAGTTGAACCAGTATATCGGCGGAGCTTATCAGGTGACACGGCTCGTCGGGGGGCCTACGCCCGGTTTTCCAAAGGCTATGAATGCTCCCGCTATTGGCGATTTCTCCATCTCCAACGTGGCGACACTGCCAACCTTCGGAAACGTAGCGGCCTATTTTCAAGGTGTGCTGAACGGTGAGCGATCCGCCGCTGGTTCAGCCTCCCATCGAGGCCTCCACCAGGTTGCGCACCAACTGAATTCTGGAATCGATACGAGGATGACCGCGAATCAGAGCTGCACCAGGACGATCCCGGCGTTGTAGACGGCATGCACGGCGATGGGCGCAACGAGCAGCCGCGTGCGCTCGAAGGCCACGGCGGCGATGACGCCCATGATGAACACGGGAACCATCGAGATCGGCGGGTGCACCACAGCGAAGATTGCCGCGCTGGCCACGACGGCCAACGCCGGCCGTAGGGTCCGACGCAACCCCTGGTAGACGAGGCCGCGGAAGATGTACTCCTCGAAGAGCGGCGCAACCGGTATCGCCAGCGCAAGCAGCCACCACTCGTCACCGATAGGGAAGCTGCTCATGTTCGGGATGTCGTCGCGCATGCGGCGCAGCGGCTCCACGTTTTCGAGCAGCAGCAGGTAGCCGAAGCCCACGGTCAGTGCCAAAACACCCCACAGCCCCCCCACACCCAGCGCGCGCCCTTGCGCCCCGAGCCCGGCGTCACACTCCCGGGAGCAGACGCCGAGCTCGGCAAAGAGCCGCAGAACGCCGCGCCGCCAGAAGATCAGCAGCGACAGTAGCCCGGCCGCACTCCCGGCCATCGCGAAACCGACCACCATCGCCGGCGCCGGACCGAGTTCCCACGAGTGCATGCAGATCAACACCGCCACCCCCTGGAACACAAAGAAGGTGAACACTACGAAGAGCCCATCGCTCAGGGACAGGCGTGGCGGCGGGTTCTGTGTTGGGTCGAGGAGGAAGGGGATGTGATCGCGCACCTTCTGCCACACGGCGTACGCCAGGAGCGAGCAGAGCAGCAGCATGGCCACCTTGGTCCAGATGCTCTCGGTGTAGATGGCGAAGCTGTACAGCGCCGCCATGAGCATGAACTGGTAGGTCATGGCCGGTTTGATGCGCCGCTTCACGATCTCCTCCAAGGGATCGGTGCCCAGGACGCCGATGCCGGCGGCGATCACCGCGTAGATCCAGATCCCGGCCACCGCCATGAACGCGTTGATCAGGGCCTGGCCGTCGATCGTCTCCATCCGGCAGAACGACCAGCCCAGCACGACGACCGGAAAGATCGACGCCACCACCCCCCAGAGCACCGCCTTCTGCACGATCATTTTCTCGATCGCCCCTGGGAAGGTGAAGAGCAGCCAGAGCGCCTTGCCCTCCACCACCAGCACGCGGAAGGCGCTGAAGATCAGGACGTAAGCCCCCACTCCGAAGGCGATGGCCGCCGCGTGGTTGGCGTTGGATTCGAGGGCTTTGACGAGACCCGGGTTGATCACGATCTGGAACGCGATGATCACGATCGGTACGAAGAGGGTCTGCACCAGCAGGCTGCGATCGCGCCGCAGGAGATACAGCTCCTTCGAGATCACCCCCGAGAACCACCTCTTGGAGGCAGCCTCACCCAATCGGGCGCCGCGCCCCCCCGCCGCCAGCCCGGCCTCGGCGGCGGACCGCCGTTCCCCCGCGTAGGTGGCGCCCTCGGTGACCAGGCCCTCGCGCACCAACCCCTGGGTCACCACCAGGGAGCCGCATACGAGCAGCGCGCTCGCCATGAGGCAACCGGCCAGCGCCAGCCAGGCGATCATCCCGCCGGCGCACATCGAAGCCGGCAGGCAGGGCGGCAGCCAGCGGACCACCTCCCCGATGGCGTCGCCGATCTGCAGCAGGAACCGCGGCCCGCTCGGGGAAAGCCCGATCCAGAAAACGCCAAAAAGACTCACCAGCCCAAGGATCGTCAGCAGGGCTTGCACGTTCTTCAGGCGCTGCAGTTTCAAACGCTTGCGCAGCCAGGTCTCTCCAACGAGCTGCAGCGCACCCACCACGCCCAAAATCGCGATCGTGACGCAGGGCGCGAGGATCAGGGCATAAGCGCCGTAGCCGCTCGTCCAGAAGAGCACCACGAAGAAAGGCGCGAAAATGAACCAGCCCATCATGTTGCCCAGGGTGTACTCGACGAGCTTGGAGAAAAAGAGCACGCGCACCGGCACGGGAAAGGTGAAGAGCCACTGAAGGCTCCACTCCACCTGCCCCAGCTCCTGATTGGTGCCGCTGAGAGAGCCGAAGCATAGCGCCACGCAGAGGAAGAGCAGCAGACAGGCGATCGCCCCGATCAGAGCCTCGCCCTGCTCGCCGTCGAGCCAGATCGTCTCACCGCGGATCCAGGCCGGGACCTTGTCGGCTTGCATCTCCTCTATCCGCTGGTAAGCACGTTCCTTGATCTCCCGGGTGCTGGTCCCGCCATGCTTGCGCTGCCACTCGTCGAGGTCTTCGCTAAACACCCCGCCCACGCCGGTCACGTTCTCCGGTTCGATCGAGTCCGCCGCACCCTCTCCGTCGGGAGCGGGATCCGCGAGGTTTTGGCGTTGCACCTCCGTCGAGAGCTGGCTCAGGAACTGCACGCTCACCAATCCGCTGTTGAAGAGGAAGAGGGCGCCGAAGAGGGCCAGAATGATCGGGCTGCCGCGCTTCTTGCGCGCCGTGGCCTGGCGCGCTTTCGCCCCCCCCGCCTTCTTCTTGCGCTTACCGAAGGAGCGGAAGCCGGCGGACATCTTGTTGAGGCGCCGCCGCAGGGCAACGCCGGTGACCACGCGGAAGGCGCGCCACGAGGAGATCGGCTGCGACTGGCTCATGACTCGTCGGTATCCTTGGTGACGGCGAAAAAGACCTCCTCCAGCGATCCACCCTCGGCCAGATTGGCGCGCAGCTCAGCCAGCGGGCCGGCGGCCACCTGCCGCCCCTTGTAGAGGATGCCCACGCGATCGCAGAGCTTTTCGGCCTGGTCGAGCAAGTGGGTGCTGAAAAAGATCGATCTACCGCTGGCCGCCTTGTCGCGGATCATTCCGTGCAGGATGCGCGATGCCAGGGGATCGAGCCCGTTGGTGGGCTCGTCGAGGATCAGGAGGTCGGGGTCGTGGAGCAGCGCGCAGATCATGCCCAGCTTCTTCTTCATACCCCGCGAGTAATTGACGGCGTATTCGGCCATGGCGTCATCCAACTCGAAGCGCTCCACCAGCGGCGCCGACCGCGCCTGGATCTCTTCGCGCGTAAGCCCGTGCATCTCGCCGACGAACTGGATCAGTTCGCGGCCGCGCAGGTAGTCGTAGAAGACGGGATCATCGGGCAGGTAGCCAACGACGTGCTTGACCGCGGCGCGATCCTCAAAGCAGTCGAGGCCGCTCACAAAGGCCCGCCCCGAACTGGGCTGGAGGATACCCATGAGCATGCGGATGGTGGTGGTCTTGCCGGCGCCGTTGGGACCGAGAAAGGCGAAAACCTCACCCTGGCGCACCTCCAGGTCGAGATCGACGACCGCATCGAAGTCGCCGTAGCGCTTGCCGAGCCCGTTGGTCTCGACGATCAGGGATGCGCAAGGGGGAGGATCCCCTTCGAGATGATTGTCATGCCGCGGTTCGCTCATGGAGTTCCTCTTCCTTCCTGCCAAATGAGATGTCTCGCAAGCAATTGACTCGTCGTACTCTTCGAACTCTTCGAAATATCGACGTATATTACTAAATCAACTGGAACAAGAAAGTACCCGCCGGTACGCGCACGGGCTCGGTATAAGAGAACAGATCCTTTTCGATGTCCTCGAGATCGTAGACAACCTGAAATGCATTCGACGTTTTGAGTTGCTCGTGGAAATATTTCAGAGCAGGACCGACTCCTCGTCTTCCCGAGGCCTTGACTTGCACCAGAAACCAAGGTTCGTTCTCGCGTGTCACCAAAAAGTCCACCTCACGCTTGGCGGACTTGGGATTGTTGTGTTCTCGACCGACCGGGCCGCGCCGTGCCCCGCCAGCACCAGGAGCACGGTCGTCACCAGTCCGAAAGGAATACGCATGGGACCTCCTCGCTGTGGGTGCCGGTTATTGTGAAACGACGTCGCGAAATTATAGACCAAAGCCGCTGCCGTAGAAATATGAGCCCACAGAAAGACCTGCTGAACAAAAAAAAGGACACCACGCCAAAGCGCGGTGTCCCTTGCGGTGTCCGGTCGTAGTATCTCGATCTACGGCGCGTCCGTGGGAGCGGGAGTGGGCTTGATCATAGTCTCGGCCCTGCGCAGGATCGGAGCTTCAGAGTTGATCGCGACCGCCGCTTTCCAGGCGGAATCCACACCCTCCTGGTCCTCCATCATCCGGTAGGCGAGGGCTTTGAAGACGTAGAGATTCTGCTTCTCGCCTTTGTCCTTGGTCAGCTCGCCAGCCTCGACGGTCAGCGCTAGCAGCCGCTCGCCCGCCGAATGGGCCTTGGTCTTGTCTTCCTCGGTGGCGTCCGCGGCAGCAGCCTTCTGGTAGACCCGGACGGCTTTCTGGATGGTTTTTTGGAGCTTTTCGTTGACCTTCTCGGATCTGAGCTTGGCATAGTGTCCGCCCGGGTCCTTGTCAGCATGCTCCTTGAGATAGTTGAGCAGTGTACCTTCATGGTCCCGTTTGGCCTTGACCAGGTGGTAGGCCGCCTCGGCCCTCTTGGCCACGTTGTCGTTGGGGAAGGCCGCGATCACCACGAGAGCTCGCAAGACGGGCAGCTCCTTGGGGATCTTGTTGAGCATGGCCTTGGCCTGCTCGAGGGTCGGCGTGCCTTCGGCCAGGACCTCCTTGACCTTTTTGCGCGCCTTGAGGGCTGTGGTGATAAAGCTCACATAGCTCTCGGCACCACCCTCGCGGTACCCGGTCTGCAAGATGACCGACCCGTCCGGCTCGAGGAGCAGCACGGTGGGATAGCCGCTCACCTCGTACCGGGTGGCGTATTCCTTGTTCATCTCCTGCTGCTCGGGGCTGATCTTGCTCGTGTCCTTGGGGAAGTCGATGATGCAGTTGATCAGGTTTTTGGCGGAGAAGGTTTTAAAACGTTCCTTGCTAAACACTTCTTTATCGAGCTTGATGCACCATCCGCACCAATCGGATCCGCTGAAATCGGCGAGCACGACGGTGTCTGTCTCGGCGGCCTTCGCCAGTGCGCCTTCGAGATCGGTCTCCCAGCCCTCGCCTGAGGCGAAAGCCTGCGGCCCAGCGAGGAGCAGGGTGGCGATAAATGCGAAAATCATAGAGCGTGTAAAGCCTGACATCAAATTGTCTCCCATATCGAAAAACGGATCGGAAAGACGCAACATCACGTGCCTTTCCGCTCCACCTGAGAAAGCTAAAACAGTTATTATTACTTGGTTGGGTAGCTCGATACGTCTTCGAGCCGCGATCTCATCTCTCAAGTCTATAGCCTATAATCCGCGCCTCCGCAAAAAAGTGATGACCAAGGCCGCCGGGAGCTCGACGCACGCCACCTGAGCTCCTTATACCCTGCCAGATTCAGGTTGCTCGTGTTCGCGTGCAGAACGCGCCGAAGCCCCCCCAGGAACATTTCAACTGCCATATTGGCGGTTTTCCGTCAAAGGCGAGGCAGGTTCTTATCGTTGACGCAACGAAGACCGTTTACGAAAGTAACATGCAAAAGCGATGATTTACAACGACTTAGGAGCCTCGAAAATAAAAACCCAATAATATTCAGCCAAAACCTGGATGCGCGAGGTTGAGTGGATTAAAGAACTGCCGGGGCACGATTATTGCTCTAAATCGGCTGTCTCGGTGATGAGCGTTCTCTTTTACGACGGAGGAATGAGCATGCGCAAGACCTTCACACGTATCGCCGTGGCGCTGGCCGGACTCGGGTTGTTCGCCGCTGCCGGCGGTGCCGACGCTCCCACGAGACTCCATGACGAAGTCAGATCTCGCATCCTCAACGAGATCGGCGAAGAACACGACTCCGGAGATGTTGTGCGTCGAGCACTCGCCAACGATCCCGAATTCGGGCTTCTGCTCGAGTACTTCCTGGAGACATCCCAGGATGCCCTACGCCGCTTCCATCATTCCGATGACGCCGTGCAGGAGACGATACTGAAGATCTGGAAGGGCCAACCCCAGATCTTTCTCAAATCACACGATGAGGTCATCAAATACTTCAAGACATCGACCAAACACAACGCCATCACGGCGATTAAAAAAGCAAACAACCGGAAAGAATTGGTAGGTGCAGGCCGGAGCGACTCGTCAGAATTTTCTGAGGTTCCTGGATCGTGGCGGCAAGATCCAGCCGAGGAAGCCGCCCAACACGATCTGTTCGACGAGCTATCCTCCCGCTTGAGCCCCACCGACCTGGAGGTTCTCGAAGCCTATGCCTCCGGCGCCAGCAGTCAGCGCGACATCTCGAAGATAGTCGGTATCAGCCGTTATGCTGCGGGTCAATCGACAGAGAACATCAGGCACGCACTGCAAACCCTGCTGCCTGCCGAGATGGGCTCGTTATAGAGGACTCGATCCCATGAGACTTGAAGTGAACTCCATTCTTCGGGTATCGCCACCTCATTGGAGTTCGACGCACATCCCGTAGATTTCATTCTAAAAATAATCACTATCACCCATGGTCATGTACCATCGCGACTCATCGGCCAAGAACTCATTCGAAAACTTGTCTGAATATGTGCGGATCATGAGATCATGATTTGTTTTTCGCTTGATAAATCGTTTTTTCTTGAGAGCCGCATGAATCTCTTCACTTCCGATCAACCAGCACGTAATGACATCGACGTCCTCGTCGATCAGGTGTTTGATGGCTGTTGAAAAGAGTGTATCCATCACAGCAGGTCGATTGTCTCTTATCAGGAAATCGACGATCCTCCCGCGCCTCAGGCCGATTTCGTCGGCAGACTTGATCACGACGAAGCCCTCGATGGACTCATCAGAACCCACGGCGATGATCTTATAAGGTGACGGATTCTCGATGTAACGCCAATTGAGATATTCACTATCTCTCACAATTGCGATTCCGTACTTCGGCGCTTCATGGCTCCATAGATCATCGAACCGTTGGTCAAAGTAAGTGATATCGAAAACTCTAAGTCCCTTAGGCGGCGCAACCGATTTTGATAAAATTCGTTTGATGACATTTTTGAATAAGCCGCCCAAGATCTCACTGGGAATCTTAAACTTCAAGTATCTTTGGATGTAAGGAGTTGGATTGATGATTTTGTTCATATTGAATACAGGACTGACACCTTGAAATCGCAGCAGCTTGGTAAAGAGGCGATAGGTATCCTCGACGGAGAAAGCATAGGTGAAGACAGAATGATACTCGAGACATAGCCGCGTCGCAGCTTTTTCGAGTCTAAAGAAAGTCCTGTTTTTACGATGCTTTGGAGAAACAACGATATCGACGCCTTGATTGGCGAAAAAAACAGTGTTATTGATAATGACTTTGATGGGAACGGCTCCCATGATACCAACGCATTCGTCCCCTTCCATCGCCACGTTCGTCTGGTGAAATCCGCAAGGATTTTCAAAGTATTTCCAGCGCCAGTATTCGATGCTTTTGTTTTCGTTGAAGACTTCTTCTACAAGCTGTGACAGCCCCTCTTCGTCACCTGGTTGCATTTTTCTGATGTCGATTTTCATGGTGGTCTTTCTATCTTGCTCGGCTCGGCAAAATCATTTCCTCTGCGACAGTCGGCTTTACGGAAGTCCTAGGCTCTTCATTTGATCTCCGGTAGAGAAGGCCACCAGAAATTCGCTCCTGCTCAGGTATATCCACACCAAAACTTCACAGCTTTCCTGTGTTTCATACTCTCAGGCGGTACTCTATGTGCCACGACGTCTTCAAAGACTTTAGTATGCAAAACGGCTTTCTGTAACCAAAGAACTCTTTGAAAGGACAATATTCTTATTTCTAACCCGTTCTTGTCAAACGATTTCGAGCAGGAATGCACGAGGCCACGCGAACCTGGGTGCGCCTTTTTGAGACTCGATCTCCGGTTTGAGTCACCCTCCCTTTCCCCTGGGCTCTGATCTGGAGAGGCCGAGTTGCCCAAATGTCGGATTTTCTTCTGCCAAAGACCGAGCGACACAGGTTAGCACATCGGAAGCCAATTGAGACGAAGTCAGGGGAAAGCGGAAGAGTGTAAATCATGGAGGTACTCATGAGCTCTGTCATCTTCTACAAACACTTTTTAACTCTCATGCGCAGAGTATCCACCCGGCCTTTGGCGCAAATCGGCATCAAGACGGCGCGAGGTCCTCCGTTCGCTATAACTCGCGCAGGATGCGAACCGGTCCAAGCAGTCCTGAATCCAACAGCTTCCAGTCGTCGCGTATCGTGATGTTCGTTTGAGTGTATCTTCTCTCGTGGGGTCGATCACGATCGCCGATGAGCCTGTTCCTCCAGGAATTGACCACATAGATCGCGAGAAGATTCGCGCCGGGCTTCAGGCTCTCGGTGATATCGACCCTGAACGGCTTGGTCCACAGGACACCCAGATCGGTCCCGTTCAGAACGACCCTTGCGATGCCCACATCCTCGACCTCCCCCAGGTCGAGCACATGCTCTTTGACTGGATCTGATCCACCACCTCTATCACCGAAAGAGAACTCAGTTCGATAAACAGCGGTGCCTGAATAGTATCTAATACCCGATTCTGGATGCTCTATCCAGTTGGTCAGCTCTTCGAAGACCACCTCCGCGGCCGGGCCGCCCCACTGCGGGTCAAAGGATACCTGCCAGGGGCCAGCGAGACTCAGGACCGGCTCGTAGTCCTTGTAGTTGAGAGTGGCATCAACCGGATCCGCTCGCGCGGAATCATCTCCGAAAACGACGAAACAGGATCCATAGGGATCGAATCTGAGTGGGATCTCCGTTCGCACGCCTGTCGCGGAGAAACAAACCTCGTTCTGAATGCGCCCGGTCACCGGATCCCATATTTCCGGTTTCTTTCCTGCGACCCTGAAGCGACAGAGCACATCGTCGCTTCGTTCCCTCTGGTTGCAGACGAAATAGACGTCCCGGCCGGTAATCGCGTAATGGATGTAGTCCACGACGGCGTCTCGATTCCTGGATTCATACTCGAAATCTGGCTCTATCAGATCGTCGGTTAGAACCTCGCGAGCGGTCGTGCCCCAGATCAGTCGACCGTGGCCGATCTTCCGCTGTCCCGATCGGGGCGGGATCCTACCCCAGAGCTCATCGGCAAGGTCTTTGAAACGGGTTTGAGCCTTCGACCCACCGACCAGGCTCACGAGCCGATTCGGCTTGGGCCCGAGGACCGTCGCCCCTTGCCGGATCAGTTCGCACACCTTTTCCAGCGCTGCCAGCGAGAGTACGCGATGATCAGGCAGCACGAGAATCCTGTACTCGACACCGCCTGGGACGACTATCGATCGATCGACCACTCTCAGTTCCAGCAGGATCTCCTCGTTGGTCACGTCGTAATCGTAACCAGGCAGAACTCGCGCCGGATCGGCTTCCTTCAACCTCACGAGATTGGGAACATGATCTCCGTAGTAGTAGAGCACATCGGCCTGGAATTCTCCCTGCTGCACGAGAAACTGACATCGGTTGATATAATCGATAAAACCACCCGAATAGTCCCACCACGTCACCTGCGGATTGACATGCGTTCCTGCAAAGTACTCCTGGCCGGGATATCCCATCGCCTTGGGTGAACAGGTGAAGGTATGGAAGAAGATCATGTTGAGACCTGAGCACAGCTCATGATCCATGCTCGGTCTTTGAGACCGCCAGAGCACGTCGTTCCAGTGCGGACCGATGGTCGTGAAGGCCTCGGCAGCCACGTATTTTTTGCCGTAAATGTGGGCCACCGAAGAAGCCTGCTTGACAAAGAAACGATTTTCCGGACGGGGTCGATGCGGCGACGGCGCCCAGAACTCGCCCATCACGATATCACTGAGACCGAGATTCTTCATGGCATCGAGAGGACCGGCATGCGGCCCACCCGACTCCGGCTGTATCTTCAGACCGTATCGATGGGCGTATTCGGCAAAGACTCGATAGTGGTTGTTTGCCACGCAGTCTCCGAGAGTCTTGCGGAAATCCGCCAGAAAAGCATTACTCACACCCCGGCTCTCGATGATTCTACCGGCGATCACCGGTAGGTAGGGAAGCGGATCGTAACCGCGGAACTTCATGAAGTCGTCGCGGAAACCGGGGCTCCAGTTCATCCCACCGCACTCCCAGCTATCGGTCTCGAGCTGTTTGAGCACCGCTCCGGCCCGCTCTCCCGCAACCTCCAACAGAGGAACGACGACCTCGCGCCAGTAGCGGTCGAAGGCGTCGCGGCTCAAGTAGTCGATCACGTGCCCGCCCCAACCCTCGCTGTGGGTCGAGACATGCGCTCGGGTGATGGTGTATCCGAACCGCAGCACCGTCCATGTGCCGTCCGGCACGTCCCAGGCGAGTGTTCCGTCTGGCGCCAAGCTTTCCGAGATGTCCAGAATGTCGAAGAGACGCGCGTCTTCTTCGCCCGGTTGCGCCGGGACATCGTTCAACAGGAAACGGCAGTCCGGCGCCGATCCGCCGAGTTCCCGATAGCAGGCTTTCAGAGCGATATCTTTGATCGCGCGCCGCTTGTCAGAGACGCTGAGATCGCCATCCTCGTTTTGCAGATCCCGTCGATCCCGCTTCTCGGGAAAGGCGAGTAAACATATATCTCGATAATAGCTCTTTGTGTGCTTCGGAAGCGGCAGCCTTCCTTCGTAGCGTATCGCGCCTTCGATCGTGATCTCGGAAAATGTCAACTGTTTGGCTGCAAAATCCGGTGTCACATTGGGACCTCCCAGATTCCAGCCGCTCTGGATCGAGAGGCCCAGCTCCAGGCCGAGGCGCTCGGCCTCTGCCAGGGCATGCGTGTACAGATCACACCACCTGGAACTCGCAAAAGCGGGTCCAGCAGGAACCTGTGAGTTGCCTCGCTGGTTGGCACCCCCGGCGTCGAAGATCATGGCTCCGGCAAATCCCTTCGAGCTCATCTGCTCCAGATCGCGCGTGATGGCTTCCTTGGTGACATTGCTGTTGAGCCACCACCACCAGCATCGGACGCCGGCCGAGGGCGGCGGATCTTTGAAACCCGCCTCGAGAGAATCCCCGCAAGCAGATCCCGCCAATATCAGACAGGCGATCGAAACTATGATCATTCTCGGCATCGATCATCATCCTCATCGAGCGATAACACAGGATTCGTTGTCACCGGCTGGATCAATCATCCCGCCTCCCCATCCAGATCGTTGCGGTCACAAACCAGACCGTGGTTGCGATCAGCATGTAGTACTTGACGCGGGAGAGCTGCATGCTGCCTGTCAGGAAGAGGAGCGACGGCAGGATCAAGACCACGAGCGATGTCACGGAAACAGACCTGGCAAGCCTTCTCATCATTTTGACCTCTCCGTGGATCCGAAATGAGCATCAGGCCGGATTCTGTCCTGATAGACCTTGCTGACGGCGACATAGATGAAGGCGGCGAGAAACCAGCCGGGTAGAGAGACGAAATAGATCTGGATTACTCCGGCCTGGACCAGAACGAGGCACATGACGAGGGTCACGATCCACGCGGCGGCGGCGGCGATGTTGAATTTTTTATTATTTGATGCGGCGTAGTATCTCTGCAGATTGAATCTCTTGATGATCCAGTAGTCGACAAAGATCACCGCCCCCATCGGCATGAGCAGCAGACCGTACAACGCGACGAATCCGAGCAGCTTCATCGCGATCGCCGGGAACAAACCTGCGCACGTGGCGAGCAGACCGGTCACCAGCGTGACGCTGAAACGCGAACGTCTGGGTAGAATCGCCTGGAACGCGAGGCCCGCGCGATAGATGGTCGGATTGGCGGTGGTCCAGCCGGCTATGATCACGCAGAGCAGACCGGTAATTCCGGCGGCTCTGTAGGCCATCGGACCGGGAAGCACGTTGGTATCGGCAGGGTCGAGGTGGAGCTGATAGGCGTAGAGGATCGACGCGCTCAGCCAGGCCATGAAGTGGCCGACATACATCCCCGCGGCGGAGGCGACGGCGTACCAACTCTTCTTCGCGAACCTGAAGACCGAGAGATCCGCCATGCCGATATGCATCGCCATGTTGCAGAACCATGCGAAGAACGTCACGTGCCAGAAGGTGAACTTGACCTGGCCTTCGAGCGGTGCGCCGCCCTTCCAGATCCGGGTGGTTGCGATCTGCCAGAGATCACCTGGTGAGCTCGCACCGGTGCCCGAGGCGTCGATGAACTGCCTGAGCCCGATGATGCCGAACGCCAGGAACACGAGAACCATCCAGGGCGCCGCGATATTGGCGCAACGGGCCACCGTTTTGTAACCGTAGGCCGCCACGATGGCGATGATCGAACCGACACCGAGAACCGCAAGGACCCAGCCGACGCTGTTGGGATACAGATCGTTGAGACCGGGCATCGGGAACTCGCAGTAGACGCCTACGGCGGTGGCGGAGACCGTGATCATGGCACCGGCGAGAAAGCAGAACATGATGCCGTTGGCAAGATTGTAGAGGGTCACCAGGTTGCGGCCGCAGATCTTTTCGAGCTGGAAATACAGCGTCAGACGGGAGCGCGTGGCGATCGGCGCACAGAGGAACATCCAGCTCAGAACGGCCAGCGCGTTACCTGTAACGAGGCCCCCCACGACATCGAGGGCGCTGACCCCGGCGGCAACGAAGAGCGGTCCGATCATGAGCTCGGTGCCGGCGCAGTGCTCGCCTGCGTACATGCCGATGAAGCTCTTGAAACCGAGCAACGCCCCTCGAGGCACCGGTTGGCGCTCGAACTCCCCGCTTTGCGATTGGCTCTGCTGTGCACGTTGTTCGTCAGGCATGCTGGATTTCTCTAAACACGGATCGTTTCAGCAACGTTTAACGAGTATAGAATGCTTCGTTGCGTAAACAAGACCGGATAAAAACGGCCCTGATACGCCAGGTCGGTCGCACCCGTTGCCAGTGAAGGATATCGCTGATCGCGCGTGGATCGCTGCGCGAGAATCGGCAAAAAACACCAGCATCTTCCTGTGGGAGAACGCGTCGATGACCGGATCGAGACTCGAGATATTCCGCAAGACGAGCCCAAGCCTCGACTTTCTCACCCCCATGGCGGCTCTGCTCGAAGAGTTCCGCCACGGAAACATCGCGGACAGGCACCGCGTGCACGAGGATGCCGCCATCAGGAGTCACCTCGGCGGGCTGGCCGCGGCGTGGGACGAGGTGTTCCCCAGGTTTCCCGATCAACCATGGAAGCGGCGCAGCTTTTCCTGGGAATTCCACCGGGGACGCCGGGACGTTTACTTGAGAGGTCTCATCGCCGCCTCTGTGCCTGCCGAGCTCGACGGTGGCAGCCGCCTGATCGTCAATCCCGCCGCGGTGGTGGGACGCCACGCCAGAGCGCTGGCGCACGTGCTGCCCGACCACGAAATTCTCGGTTCCGATATCGACGACCGGGGAGATCGTGTCTACCAGTACTTCGGTCGCTGGAAATATCCTGGCCAACGGAACTACCGGTTTGTTCGCGAGAACATTTTTGAACCGGAAACCGAGCGTAGACCTGCGGCGGTGGTCTTCTTCGGCGCCTGTGGAGCAGTATCGGACGGCTGTATGGACTACGCCATCGCCACGCATTCGCCCTTCATCATCTGCAGAACCTGCTGTCATGACAACATCGCCGGCAACACGCAGATCGTCAGACGGCCCAGCCTCTTCAATGCCTTCTTCAACGCGAAGAACTGGGGATTCGCACGCTACAAAAAGAAGGGGAAGGGATTCTACTTCTGCGAGCGCTACGCCCAGGAAGCCTACCCGAGAAGCCGGGCGGCGCGGGAACTCATGAATTCCGACACGATCCTGGCGATCGCGCAGAACGCCGTCGACAGCGATATCTGCAGGAGCCTGATCGACCTCGATCGCTGCCTGTACCTGAGGGAGAACGGCTACGACGTCATGTACCGCGAAGAGCTATTCTTTGCTCACAAACGGCGCGAGATTGCGAAAGGATAGGTCTCGTGCCTCATTGCGCTTTGATCTCGTTGTCCAAGTCTTTAGCATAGGGGTTTGCTCGTTCGCGAAAGGTCGCGGGCGGGCCGCCACGGTTCCGGCGCGCACCGCCGCGCCCCAACTCGCCTGCCGGAGACGACGACACCATGGTGATCCGACTGGATACGATCACGAAAACCTACGGAACCAAGACGGCCCTCGATCAGGTTTCCCTGGAGGTCGAACCGGGTCAGGTCATCGGATACCTCGGCCCCAACGGGGCGGGCAAGACCACTACCGTCAAGATCCTCACCGCCGTTCTCGAACCCGATTCCGGGCGGGTGGAGGTGTGCGGCTTCGATCCCATGAGGCACCCCCTCGAGGTGAAGAAGCGGGTCGGATACGTCCCCGAGGTAGCAGCGCTCTATGAATCGATGACGCCCGTAGAGTATGGACGTTTCGTGGGCCGCATGCATCGCCTCGGTGAACACCTCCTGGAGCGGCGGCTCGACGCATTCCTCCAGATCTTCGGGCTCCACGAGAACCGCCACGAGCCGATCGCCGCCTTTTCCAAGGGAATGAAGCAGAAGACCCTGATCCTCACGGCGTTGCTGCACAATCCCCCGCTGGTGATTCTCGACGAGCCGCTCAACGGGCTCGATGCCAACGCCGCGCTCCTGCTCAAGGAGATCATCGCCTCGCTGGCGCGCAAAGGGCGCACCGTCTTTTACTGCTCGCACCTGCTCGACGTGGTGGAGCGGGTCTGCCACCGCGTGGTGATCCTCAAGGCCGGGCGGATCCTGATCGACGGCAGCGTGGACGAGGTGCGGTCGCGATCCCACACCGACACCATCGAGCAGGCTTTCAGCCAGCTCACTTCGAGCACCGACTGGGCCGGGTTGGCCGACGAGTTCATCGCACTGCTCGACGAGGAGGGCGCACCATGAGCAGCCCCTTCCACGCCGGACAGTACGCCACCCTGCTGGCCACCGGTCTGCGCCTCTCGCTCACCGGCAACCGGCGGGCGGATGCCGGCGGCGGCATTGGCGAAGGTGGTGGGAACGGTGCAAGCGGTGCGGACGCGTCCCTCGGGGAGGATGGCAGCCGCCATCTGCTGGGAGCGGCCTACGGCCTCACGCTGAGTACCATCGTGTCCAGCATCCTGTTCCAGAACGCGGCGCCGCCGGAGTTTCTGATCGTCACCCTCTCCCTGGCCATGATCTTCACGGCCACCACGATGGTCGGCGAGCTGGCCGGCGGGCTCTTCCACCCTCTCGATCTGGCCGTGCTGGGTCCCCTGCCTGTGTCGGGTTTCACCCGCTTTGCGGCGCGCTTCACCGAGCTCATGGCGATGCTGCTCATCTTGACCCTCAACCTGAACCTCGTGCCGGCGGTGCTCTTTGCCTTCCTCACGGGCGGCGGGGTGATCGCGGTTCTGTTCTTCCTGGCGACGGCGTTCTGCGCGTCCCTCTTCACCGGGGGATTGTGCCTGGTGCTGTACATCGTCCTGGCGCGGTTCATGAGCGCGGCGCGCTTCGAGGGCGCCATGCTCTACATCAACATTTTTATTACTCTGGGGGTGTTGGGGCTCCTGGTGAACATCGGCGCCCTGATCCAGTGGGGCGCGCTCGGAAGCGAGTCCGGCGGAAACGGGTGGCTGTACCTCTTCCCGCCGGCCTGGTTCTCCGGGATGGCGCTTGTGCTGCTCGGGCTGCCGGTTGCGGTGGAGGCGGCGCTACCGCGGGTGCTGGTGGCGCTGGCCGTCGCGGTGGTTCCTCTGCTCGCGGCGGCGCTACGCTCGGAGAGGCTCCTGCAATCCCTCGGAGGCGGCAACCGGCGTGGGCGGCGCCGATCCTCGTCGCCAGGGCGGATCATGCGCCTCTTCGAGCGCCTTTTCGTGACGCCACGGGAACGGGCGGCTTTCGAGTTCACTGCGATCAACCTGGCCAGGGACCACGGGTTCCGCATGAAGGCCTATCCGATCCTGGGGATTCCGATCATGATGATGACCATGAGCCTCTTCGAGTCGGAGGAGCCGCTCTTCTACCTGGTCATGCTGCACCTCATGAACATCTACCTGCCGCTGATCCTGGCGTTCCTGCCATTCGGCGATCACTTCCAGGGCGGCTGGATCTTCAACGCCCTGCCCGCGGAGGCGCCGCAACGCTTCGCCATGGGCGCCGAGAAGGCCTTCATCTACCGGATCATGCTTCCGCTCATCGTGCTCAACGCCGCGATATTGTCTGCCATCTGGTCGCCGTGGATCGGGCTGCTCAACGCGCTCTATGCTTCGCTGGTGGGGCTCTTTCTGGTGGGCATCCGGTTCCGCACGCTGCGATGCTATCCCTTTTCGCGCGAGTTCCGCGGTGTGATCACCCAGGACGTGATGGGTGTATTCATGGCGGGGATCCCGATCCTGGGGGGGCTGGCCCTGCTGCAGTACTCCACGATCGACTCGCCGACCCTGCTGCTGGGGCAGATCGTGCTGATGGTGGGCTTGCACTGGCTGCGGTACGACGCCCTCGCCAGGAAGCGTGAGGATTCGGACGACAAAGGCGGGAGTGATCCCGGGGCGGTACCGGATCGGGAGGTCGAGAGCGCAAACAAAAGAACGGCGGGGACGGTATGAACAATTTCAACAATTCGCACGGTTCAAACGACCTGAAGGAGATCAGCGGCTCCAACTGTACGCGTGGGAAGAGCGGCACGGCGGCCCCTGGCCACAAGGAGGCCAAGAACCCTCCCACCCCGCTCCAGGGTCTGCTGCGCTCCTTTCTCGCTCTCTATCTGCTCTTCGTGCTGCTGGCCCTGCTCATCGGGTACGCCTGCTCCTGAGCCTGCGGCACCCGACACACTCCGGCCGCTCCCCGGCTTCCGGTTCGCCGCGGCACAGGAGCTCGTCGAGGAAGGTCGATGTCGGAAGCATCCCGCTCTTCCTTACATTCTCCCCAAAGTGACTTTTTTTCATTTGGTGATTACCAAATTCAAGTTAAAATTTACCACCAAATTATGTTTTTAGTTTTTAGTGACGATCTATTCGTGGGCCTTAGCGGCGCTGGAGAAAGCATGTGAGCGAATTCTTCGGACGCAAAAACGAGCTCGGTCAGTTACAGCAGCTCGTCAAGAAGAAGTCTGCCAGCCTGGTCGTCGTTACCGGCAGAAGGCGTATCGGAAAGAGCCGTCTGATAGAGGAGTTTGCCCAGCGATGCAAGGGATACAGAAAAGTCCGTATCAATGGATTGGCTCCAGGAAAGGGAATCACGTCTCAACGGCAGAAGCAGGAATTTGCCCGTCAAATGGAACGAGCACTGTCTATCCCCCCGGTGTTGGCAGAGGACTGGGCCGATCTGTTTGAACACTTGGCCAACCATACCACACGAGGTCGCTGGATTATCCTGCTGGACGAGGTTACATGGATCGGTTTCAAGGATCCGGAGTTTCTACCGAAGCTAAAGACGGCATGGGATCTATATTTCAAGAAGAACCCTCATCTCATTCTCATTCTGTGTGGATCTGTCTGCGGCTGGATCGAAAAGAACATATTGAGCAGCACGGGATTCCTCGGCCGTGTATCGATGCGCCTACGCCTGCTCGAACTTCCAATACAAGACTGCCACGGCTTCTGGAGCGACTCCTGTAAAAATGTCTCTTCCTATGACAAACTGAAGTTTCTTGCGGTTACCGGAGGAGTACCCCGCTACCTCGAAGAAGTTGTCCCTGTCCTGCCTGTCGATGAAAACATCCGGCGTCTTTGTTTCCAGCGTGACGGAATTCTGTTTCATGAATTCGAGCAGATTTTCTCTGATCTTTTCGACAGACGAGGAAGCATATACAGAAGAATCGTCTCGCATCTGTCGGGAAATAGTAGCGTGATGCAGGGGATATTCGACGGCCTCGGCATGCAGAAAAACGGTGTGCTCAGCTCATATCTCGAGGACTTGACGCTCGCCGGATTCGTTGCCAGGGATTTTGCCTGGAATCTAAAAACGCTCGAAGTATCCAAGCTGAGTCGATATCGTCTCTGCGACAACTATCTTCGATTCTACCTCAAATACATTCAGCCGAATCGGCACCGCATCGAGAAGGGACGTTTTGTATCAAAGCCACCAGAGGTGCTTTCGAGCTGGGATTCCTTCATGGGATTGCAGTTCGAGAATCTGGTATTGCAGAACCCCGACCCTATCTGGCAGGCCTGCAGTCTCTCTCCGTCCGAAATCGCCCAAGATGGACCATACTTTCAGACCCAAACCCGCTCGAGGAGAGGATGCCAGATCGACTACCTGATCCAGAGCCGCTACGGCCCTCTGTATCTTTGTGAGATCAAGTTCCGGCGTTCTCCGATCGGAGTGAGCGTGGTGCAAGAGGTACAGGAGAAGATAGACAGACTCAAGGTTCCTCGTCACTGTTCCGTCATCCCGTTGCTGATCCATGTCGGCGGGGTAACAGAAACTGTGGAGCATTCTGATTTTTTCGCACGGATTATCGATTTCACAGTAGGGTCGACGCCATGATCTCGTTCCTTGGAGTCCGGTTTTTCGCAGCTCTTCTCGCCGCTACGATCGCGGTTATCGCCATGATCTCGCCGTGCCTCGCCGACGTCGGCAACGCCGGGGAGCCGCTGCCGGTGCGCACCGTCTGGGGGGGGGGCAGCCTGCAGCTTGTCGCCTGCCCCCTTGCGGTTTTGCCG
>Ga0190284_1000340_pt1 | contig 28980 bp, 24 predicted proteins | sample 48691812_MG_FD_161668 | JGI IMG/M metagenome (GOLD analysis project Ga0190284, IMG submission 161668) | Hydrothermal vent microbial mat bacterial communities from Southern Trench, Guaymas Basin, Mexico - 4869-18-1-2_MG | ecosystem: Environmental > Aquatic > Marine > Hydrothermal vents >...
GATTTAGTGAACCTTTGGTTTCACAGATTTTTTGAAGGAATCGAAGATCACTTTACAAACCTGGAAAACTCTCTAACAGTCAGCCCCGTTTCTCTGATAATTTTTCCAAGACTTTTATAACCTGACGGGTGGCATGTCTACACCGCGGCTGTTTGCGGGGTAGACATGGTGGCCTGCGTGGGAATGGCAAGGCCCGCGGGTTATCGTAGTCGGAATGTGCCCATCGAGACTACCACCCCGGTTGGGTTGTAGTAGTGTGCGCAGAAGGTGTTTTTGGTTAGTCTGGTGAGGATCAGGCCACAGAAATCCTGGGCTTTGGCCTGGGCTAGTTCCGTTGCGGTTGGCCAGGCCCTCTCGGCGTTGCGGATTTTTTCGAAATGGCCTGTGAATCGGCACAGCGAATCCATGCCGTCGGTAGCAAGCCTGCGCGTAGGCTGATATGCCTGGTCGTTGGCCCCCGCCTGCGGGTCCGGCGGGTACAGCGTGGCTTCAGCCTGGCCGTTCTGGTAGAAAATCAGCCCACCCCACGCACTGTGGGTGTCAGCCAAGTCGCCGTCAGCCATCAGCCTAAGCGACGCCCGCACCCTCGGGCGAGAGAGCATCTCGTTCAGCAGGTAGATGTTCCAAAGGTCAGCCATGCTCAGCTTGTCCACCTGCAGCCAAAAGTTGTCTGTGCTGGCCTTTGCGCGGGTGGAAAATTTCCGCCGCAGGTGTTTGCGCCGACGCAATGCCCGCCCGATCTCCAGCACGAGTTCCGTGCGGTTCAGGCTGGTTCTCAGCGGGTCCCGAGCCAGTCTGCTCAACAGGTGGAAGTCGCGAATGTCGAACCGGAACTTGTAGCTGACCAGCCAATCCGCCCAGAGCTTTGCCGCGTCTGGCAGCATGTCTGTTCGCAGTTTGTATATCAGCTTGCAAGCCTTGGCCTGGCTTCCCGTCGGCGGGAGATACTCGAACGAATCGATAAACGCCTGTATCGCCCGCACCGTGTCGGACGCCGCAGCCATCGCTCGGATTTGTTTGCTGAGCGTGTTGGCGTCGACCCGTTGTCGCAGTATGTCGTAGGCTTCGCTCTGGGCGGTAAAGCTTTGGGTGTTTATCGCCTCGAGCAGTGCGGAGTTCCAGGGCTTGCCTGTGATTTGCTTGACCGTGTCGCGATAGTTTTGCTCGCCAGGCCCAGCGGGGTTAAGCTCTGCTGACCAGGTTCGCACAAGCCCAGCCAACATTTCCGGCGGGGCGTTTTGCTTCATCCATTTGACGACGATATCCCGCAGTTTCGGGTCGTCGCGGAGTTCGCCCAGCAGCGGCACGACGTAGGCAGCCAGGTCGCTGTAATTTTGCTTCAGCAGGAATCGCAGCACAGATCGGCTTAGTTTCGTGGGACATTTCGGGTCGCGTAGAAGCGTCGCCAGGTCAGCAAGAGCATTTTCGTCCTCCAGACCCAGCTTGTCCACCACAGCCAGGGAAGCCAATCGCTCTTTGACGGCCAATTCCGGGTCGTACACGCGGGCGAGGTTGAACTGCAGGACAGTCTCGTTGGAATATCGTTGTCGGTCAGCCCGGCCCATTTGGCTATACTCGGCGAGGTTCTTTGGCGCAGGACTCAGCTGCACAGGCTCGCAGCCTGGTACCAGCAGGCACGAAAGCCCCATCATACCCACAATTATCGTGAGGAGGATTTTATTCGTCATATCTATCCAACCCAGCATCTACGGTTCGTCTAAAACTTCTAATCGACAAAATCATAAGCCCATCTCCTGCCAATATCAAGAATATATCTGCGATTGGCTTGGCTTGGCATTTTTTCTGTTTGTCTTTTTTGGCCTTGTCATTCATAATCCTGTTTGCTGTTTGGCAGAAGGCTTAGACCAAAAAGGGATTATAAAAGATGATAGTTGTAATGAAACCCGGCGCGACGGAACAGCAGGAACAGCATGTGATAGACCTGATTCGCGAGTATGGCTTGAAGGAACACCCGATACACGGCACGGACAGGACGGTTATCGCAGCTATCGGCGACAAGCGGATGGTGGACAAAGGTGCTATCGAGAACGCCCCGATGGTCGATCGCATCATGCCGATTCTGGCTCCTTACAAGATGGCGTCGACGGAGGTTCGCAAGGAACGGTCGCGGATAGAAATCGGGCCTGAGAAGTTTCCCATCGGCGGGCGGAAGGTGGGGATTATCGCTGGGCCTTGCGCGGTGGAAAGCGAAGATCAGATATTCCGCGTAGCTGATGCCGCCAGGCAGTGTGGGTGCATCGGTCTGCGAGGCGGAGCCTACAAGCCTCGCACCAGCCCGTACAGTTTTCAGGGCATGCAGGAAGAGGGCCTTAAAATCCTGGCTGAGGCTCGCGAGCGAACAGGCCTGGCCATCGTAACCGAAGTCGTCAGCGTCGAGACGGTGGACCTGGTGGCTGAGTATGCTGACGTGCTTCAGATCGGCGCGCGGAACATGCAGCACTATGCCCTGCTCGAAGCGGCAGGCCGGGTTGACAAACCCGTCATGTTAAAACGCGGTCTGAGCAGTCAGCTGGACGAATGGCTTCTCGCGGCGGAGTATATCATCAACGCGGGCAATAAAAATGTCATCCTGTGCGAACGCGGCATCCGCACGTACGAAGCCTATGTCCGCAACACCTTGCCCCTGGCGGCGGTGCCCGAGCTGCACGAGCGGACGCACCTGCCCGTGTTGGTAGACCCGTCCCACGGCACGGGCCATGCGCACCTCGTGGGGCCGATGTGTCGGGCAGCGGTGGCTGCTGAAGCGGACGGGCTGATTATCGAATGTCACAACGACCCCGAACACGCCATGAGCGACGGAGCACAGTCCATCACCCCCGCAGCTCTGGCCTTGCTGATGCAGTCACTAAAGCGGATAGCCGAAGCTGTCGGCCGGGAATTGTAGGAAGTACTGGAGCATGACATGACGCGGGATATCGATGAAAATATCGAGCAGCTCAGGGCTGATTGGCCTACCAAAGCCTATAAAAACCTGGACTTTCTCAACAGTCCCCATGCCAGGCCAGTCCGTATGCTCTGCGAGTATGCCGAGCCTCGGGCGAGGTTCGAAAAATATAACATCCGTGACACGATAGTTTTCTTCGGCTCTGCCCGGACGATATCAGCTGAGCAAGCCCAGGCGAATCTCCAGGCTATCGAGCAGCAGGATACCGCGGGCCAAACCAATGGCGAATTGCAGGAAGCTTTGTTCCGGGCGCATCGGGATTTGAACCATTCGAAGTACTACGAGGACGCCCGGGCCCTGGCACGGAAGTTGACCGAATGGGCCAAGACCCTGCCGAACAATCACAACCGCTTTGCTATCTGTTCTGGCGGCGGGCCTGGCATTATGGAAGCTGCAAACCGCGGAGCCAGCGAAGCAGACGGCCCGTCGATAGGCCTGAATATCTCGCTGCCGATGGAGCAACATCCAAACCCGTATCAGACACCGGATCTGTCGTTCGAGTTTCACTATTTCTTCATCCGCAAGTTCTGGTTCATGTACCTGGCCCGGGCTATGCTCGCCTTCCCCGGCGGGTTTGGCACGATGGACGAGCTGTTCGAACTACTCACGCTGCTGCAGACGCACAAGACCCATCGCAAGGTGCCGGTGATTATCTACGGCACGGATTTTTGGAATCAGGTGCTGCACCTGGACTCGTTGCAGAAGGCTGGGGTCATCAGCAAGGAAGACAAAGACCTCGTCCGCATGTTTGACGACGTCGATAGCGCGTTCGAGTTCCTGACAGACGAACTGACCAAACACTTCGTGGAACCGATCGACGGGTAGCTTTCGTGGCCTGGGCGTCCCGCCCATATTTTTTCGTAACCGTTCACGGGTACACGAAAATTCACCATGAAGTACATGAAGAGCACGAAGTTCTTTTTTTTGTTTTTTCTTTTCTTTGTCATTCCCGCGCGGGCGGAAATCCATTCTTTTTCCTGTCATTCCTCGGGCAAATTTGAAACCCGGCGAGCACCCCTGGATTCCCGCTCCCCGATCAGGTCGAGGACAAGCTTCGCGGGAATGACACGGGGGGCAGTCCCCATGGCTACCCCGCATGCAGCCGCGGTGTAGCCATGCCATCCGAAACGTGGTTGCAGACCGCAACCGCGGACCCGGCTATTTTTTGTCCAGGCCGTAGTGTTTTGAGAGGTTTCTAATAACTTTGGCCCGGTCGGCTTGGAGGGCTTTTTGCAGAGCTGGGGGTAGGTCGTCGGGCATAATGTACATGTCGACAGACTGGCCATCCGTTTTGTGAAGGACGGTTTTGATGATATACCGCGGGCCTCGTCGCTTGGCGGTTTTTTGCGCGGGTTTCTGCGCGGCAGCCTCAGCCCCGACCTCCAGATAAAGCGATGTCTTTACCAAAAATCCATTGTCCGTAACTGGAAACTCCAGCCCGGTCGCGCCGGAGATAACCTCCAATGCCTGGGCGATGCTGGCGTCAGCCATGATCAGCGTGAAGTTTTTCCGCACCCGCCTGGGCAGGGCCTGCATCACGCCGGGGCTCATGTTCAGCTGCACTCTACCCTTGCGGGCCAGGTCCAACAGCACGTTGGCAACCCTGGTGTTCTGGTACCGCAGCGAGACAACCTGGCCCAGCTGACGCTTGACCTGTGCTTTGTGCGAGAGAACGACGATGGTGTCGCCATCGAGATACCACGTCAGCCCGATAGGCCGCAGCAACAGCCCGAGCCAATCCGCCGCGGGGCAGGGCAGGGCGGCAGAGGCCTGTTTGAACGAAGCTGCAAAGTCGGCCTTGTTCATAAACGCGGGGAAAACCACCTTGAGTTTCTTCTCGCCGGTAGCCTGGCGGAGCGTGCCGACCACACTGGCTAGCTCGTCGATAGACTCCACGGGCCTGGTTAACAGCTTGCCCAGCAGGGTCATCTCGTCATACGTAGCCCGGCGGCACATGCGGTACAAAGGCTCGGAAGGCACGATCGCGATGCGCCCGCCATCGACCAGCCAGGTAAGCCCCTGCGGGCTGAGCATCTGTGACAAAGCCAGTCGCAGCGTAACGCCCGGGATGCTCACATTCAGCCTGGTAGCCCTGCCATATGGCAAGAACTTCAACGTCGCAGCGGATATCTCGAAATCCACCCCCGCAGAGCGGCTGAGCTTGTCAAAAACCTTGATAATAGGCTCATCCCGCAGCGTCAGCGTAACAGGCTTGTCGAGCTTCATCTGCAAGGCTCCGCTGCGACCCTCGCCAGCCATGGCAACCCCACCAAGGCAAGCAAACATCGCTGCGACCAATCCCAAACAAAAATTTCTTCGATGCCTCGTCATGATAATTCTCCAAAACACTTTTTTTGACAGAATAACAGGATAAAAGCGGGGATGAGTTGTTAAAAAATCCTGTCAATCCTGTTATCCTGTCTAACTTTTTCTTTTCTGTTTTTTTGTTTTTACTGATTACTGACAACTGATTACTGATTACTTTTTCTAGAACCAATACGTGTCCGTATCGTTGGGTGGCAGGGCTTGGCTCTCTTTTGTTTCGCATTCTTCCGCCTGCCCCGTCGCGCCTACCGACACCACGACCAAGCCAGCTGGGCTTGACTTAGCCGGGTTGCTTGGCGATGCTTGCATTCGCCTGGCCTGGACGCTGACGACACCTTTGATGTTATCCACTAACGGGCCTACCACAGACGCGACCGCCTGCCCCTGCTGAAGAGCGGCAGGCCTGAGAGCTACGGATTCCACCCGACCAGCCTGGCCTGGCAGAGTCCAGCGGGCGATGGTTAAAACTCCCCAAGCTACCACCACCACCGCTGCTACCGACAAAGCTATCAGCACAGGCCTGACCGCTCGGGCTCGCCATGAGCCACGAGTCCGTCGCCGACGAACCTCAGCCATTATCTCCGCCCGCTGAGCGTCGAAGTCTATAGCCAAATCCTCTCGCCCCAGAGCGTCAAGCTGCTCCTGCATCAGCTGATATTGTCGTAGCGTTTCGCGCAGCTGCGGGTCTTCCTCAAGACGCGCCTGCAACCTGGCCAAGGCAGGCCCGTCAAGCAGGCCATCCAGATATTGACTTATCTGAAACTCCCAATTTGTCTCTCGCTTATCAACCATGATACGAACCCTTGAAATTATTTCGCCCAACTATAAATCAGCCAACTTGTCCTTCAGCTTTTTCCTAGCTGTGAAAACGTGCCACTTCACCGCTTCGACGCTACAGTCCAATATCTCCGCTACCTGTTTCTGTGGCATCTTTTGCAGGCTGAACATTACCAGCGCCTGCTTTTGCATCTCCGGTAATTCATCTATCGCCCGGGCTAACAGCTCCCGCATATCAGCCCCAGCCGCCTGGGCCAACGGCGTGGGCATGTTCGCGTCCGGCGGGTCGGTCCAGTCCGCCCTGCCATCGCCGTCAGCCCCGCGAAGGGGTGCGTCCAGCGATGCCATCTTCCGCAGGCTCCGCGATCGCCGCCGATTCAACGCCAGGTTGCTGAGTATCCTCATCAGCCATGGGCCGAACCGCTCGGGCTTGTCGAGCGTGTCGAGCTTGTCGTATGCCCGCAGAAAAGCCTCTTGCGACACTTCCATAGTATCGTCCCGATTGTTAAGCAGGCGATAGGCCACCGCCGCCGCCTGCCGCTGATATCGACGGACAAGCTCGTCAAACGCAGCAGCCTGGCCACCACGCACGCGAAACACAAGTTGCCCGTCAGTAGGCTCTTGCACCATATCAGCCTTATTCTCCACGCCCTTAGACACCTGTAAAACCTATTGGTTAGCAATCTTTAAAACAAATTTGAGCCAATTGCAAAAATGCAGCCTAGCCGCCCTCGGCTGGGAAGGTCGTGTAAAAAACACCGGAAATACAGCAAGTTCAACACAGCCGAGGGTGACTGTGCTACATTTTGCTACAGCTTTTAAGCCTAAGTCTGTTCGAGAAAATGCCTGGTTTACGGGCTTTTACGCAAACAGAGTACAATATTCAAAACAACCAAAATTACAACCAACGGCCATTATTCAACTTATGATGGGACAGTAGTGTTTCCGAATAGTTTTGCAATGGACTCATTTGAATATCTAATATCGAATTTGCTTCACCCTCATATTTCCGGAAAAATCATTGCCTCAGCGAAGGCCATCTGAAAGTCCGTGTCAGCTGAGAGCTCCACATGTTTCACTTGCCGGGCGAGATCCTCCGCCTTCTGCCTAGCCAAAACGGAGACCAGCACCCACTTGGCTCCGTGCAGCGAAACATTGCCGACATACGAAATTCGCTCCGGCGGGACTTGCGACGGTATCAGCCCGATCCGCTGAGCGTTGGCCCGACGGATGAAGCTGCCAAACCCGCCTGCTATCAGCACGCGGTGCAAGTCGCCCGCAGCCAGGTGAGCCTGCTTGAGCAAAATCCCCACCCCCGCCCGCAGCGCGCCGGTCGCCAATTGCAACTCGCGGATGTCCCGCTGTTTGATAGACACCTCCGGCGAGCCGTTGTCGTTGCCCTCGACCAGGACGAACTCGCCCTGGCCATCGCTGTTTTGTCGCACTCTGCCTCGCAGTTCCGCGCAGGAGTCCGCGGGCATGTCGCCGTTGGCTGCTATCTTGCCGACGGAATCCATCGCGCCGCAACGCAGCATTTCCGCAGCCACGTCTACCAACGCGCTGCCACAAATGCCGATAGGCTCGACCCCGCCGATGACGCTGCAACGCAACTTGCCGTCCGCCAAGACGACCTTCTCGATAGCCCCCGCCGCAGCTCGCATGCCGCAAGCGATCCGTGCGCCTTCAAACGCAGGCCCAGCCGCAGCCGAGGCAGCCAGGATCTCGCCGCCCCTGGCCAGGACAATCTCGCCGTTGGTGCCGATGTCTATCATCAACACCGGGCCGTCAGCTTGGCCCATTGACGTCGTTAGAATTCCCGCTACCGTGTCCCCGCCGACGAACCCGCCAATGACTGGCATGACATAAACTTGCGCGCCGGGCCCAGCCGATATGCCGAACTCTTCCGCGTCGATCTGGTAACTTTCCGCCCGGGCTGGGGCAAAGGGCAAAGCTGCCAGGCTGGATACGTCCAGCCCACAGAGCAGATGCTGCATCGTTGTATTGCCCGCAAAGCCAAGCCCGCGAATTTCCCCGCGCTGAACCTGGGCTTTTTCGCACAGCTCGTCCACGAGTTTGTTTATCGCGTCGATAATGACGTCGCGCATCTCGCGGGCCTGGGCCTGACCCTGGCACGCACGCCCGATGCGTGAGACGACATCGTCGCCGAAACTCACCTGCGGATTTATGCCCGCTGCGATAGCCCGCTCCGCTCCGCCTGGCAGCTCGAGCAGCTCGCCCACCAACGTCGTCGTGCCCAGGTCAAACGCGATAGCGAAGTTCCGCTCACCCTCCAGCAGAGCTACCGGGGTGGTTACCTTTTTGCTGGGTAAATCGTCAGCGGAGACCTCGACGACCTCGCTGCTGGCGGTGAGAATCTGCAGTTGCTCCGCGAACAGGCTGGTCTCCGGGATAGCGATAACGGCGTCCCGCTCAACGACAGTCTGACACGCAAGCCTCCAGCCAGCCTGGACGTCCGCAGCTTCGAGCATTTCCTCGCCAGCCTCGCTGGCCTGGGGTATGCCGGAGATAAATCGCACGCGACACTTGCCGCACGTCCCAACCCCGCCGCAGGGTGAGTCTATCGTCAGCCCGCATTGGCTCGCAGCTTCGAGCAAACCCGTGCCGGGCAGAACCCACACCGACCTGCCCGTAGGCTCGAATGTTATCTTCACTTGCTTCTCTCGCTCGCCCACCTCAACACCTCTGGCAAATCGCACAATCACAACCCAAAAAATCTCAAAAAAAAAATACCGTAAACGGTTCCCCTCAAATGATACCAACCCCAGGGGCTGGGCAACAGAAATTCTTAGCCAATTTTGGATTTCTTTGCGTAATTTGCGTCGGATGTATTAATATGCCGCCGCGAGGGCCTGTGATTTGGTCTCGGACGAGAAGGACTGCTCTCGACGGGATAGAGATATTCGCCGTGCCGTTGCGGACGCTGAGCCTGTCCTGGTCGGCACGCTGGCCGACAGATTTAGTCCGGATGTGCCGGCAGCGACACAGGTAACAATCGTAGCCTGCGCTGTGATACTGCAAATCGTTATGCTGAGGAAAAGGGGGCAGGATTCAGTAACAGCAAAAACAGCAGAACACGAATGACACGAATTTTTTAAGTCGGGCAGCCATGGGGATTGTTACGGCACTGAGTTTAGCGGGGGGCGTTTTTTCTGGTTGTTTTTGCTGGCGTGGCTACGACTCGGAGCTTGCCGCTTTTCAGTAGGCGGATAATTTCTTCCAGCCTGGCGTTGGTTCTTTGTTGCTCCCTGATTTGCGTCTGCCTTTGCACGCCCGCGTCGAGCGGGTCGAACTTCGCCGCTGCGACGGCCTGGCCTGGGGAGCGGAGCGTTTCCCACGCCAACATAGCAACCAAAGCTGAGGCGACCATGGCCAGGATCAAAGTTGCCTTGGTGTATTTTTTTGTCTGATTGTGCATATCACTCAACGGATTTCTCCCTGCCAGCCCATGGCTAAGTGGTGTAGATTTTGTCGTATCGTTTCCTACATTGCTTATCGTCTCAATCCACAGATTTCCGCCAGTGCCGATATTTTTTGTTAGCGGCTGGCTGGTCTGTTGGAATACAATCGCGGCACAGGAGATGCGACCCGTGCATTTAGCCGATACGAAATTTGACCAGGCCAACCCAACTGGCGGGACGGACTTTTTGCTTATTGGCGTCGATCAGATTGGCTTTGACCTGGGCCCGCGATTCGCTGCTGCTCCGATGGTTCAGCTGGGCGATAAGTCGGACGTGCGACAGGCCCTTGCCAAACACGATTCTCCCGCGGTCGTCTTCGCTGCCCCGCGAAACAAGCTCGATGTTATTGCCCGCGAGATCCATCAGCTACGAGCTGGGGCGAGGATAACAATATTCCCGCCATCGGGCGACAGCCCAACCAACACCGCCGATGCCCCGGATGAGTATCCGCCATCGCGTGGCGAGCTGAGTTTGCTCTTGCGCGGAGTGCATCGCGGGCCTACCGCTGGGGACAGGCCTTTGACGATTTCCGCTGAGGTTATTAACACTCTCGTGGCTGGGACGGATTCCGTCGAGACTTTGGAGAAGCGTGTGGCAGAGTTGCTCGGCGAGGTTTTGGAAGAGGAGCTCCGCTGGGTGCCAGCGGGCCAATGTCCGCAAGACGCTCAGCCTATCCTTATGCTGCCCGGCACGCCAGCCAGGCTGTTGGTGCAAAACGCAGCGACGAAACCCGACGAACCCGCCCAGGCGATGATCGACGACTTGCACCTGTGCCTGCCGACCATCCTGGCTGTGGCCCGGCGAACCGAAGCACTGAACCGCCTGGCGATAACCGACCACCTCACCAACGCGTACAACCGCCGATATTTCTATCACCTCACCGATCGCGTCCTGGCCCGGGCCAAGCGAGAGGGTTTTCGCGCGTCGCTGTTGTTGTATGACATCGACGATTTCAAACGGTATAACGACGAGTTCGGACATGCTGCGGGCGACGAAATTTTGCGAGAGACCGCTGCGCTTATCAAACGCATTACGCGGGAGCAGGACATCGTAGCCCGCATTGGCGGGGACGAGTTTGCGGTTCTATTTTGGGACTCCAAGCCGAGAGACCCGGACTCCAAGCCATTGCAGGACGCGTGGGGATTGGCTGACCGTTTCCGCAAGGGCGTCGAGCGGATGGAGTTTGCTTCGCTGGGCCCAGAGGCGGCTGGGTCGCTGACGATATCTGGCGGCATGGCAACTTTCCCCGCACACGGCCTGGGCTGCCAGGAACTCCTCCGCCGAGCTGACGAAGCTATGATGAAAGCCAAAGCGTCAGGCAAAAACTCCATCTACCTGATAGGCCAGGATGAAACAGGGTAAAAGCAAATTCGAAATTCGATATTGCTCCAGACATAGAGGTTGTCATGCCAAAACGAACTTTATCTATTTGCATATTCGCAGGTGTAGCGGTTTTATTTGCCATGCCTGGCTTGGCGGGCGCTCGGCGAGCGGGCAGGGCTAGGCTTAGGAAATACGAAGCTCGCTATCATGTTATCTACACCGATCTGCCCAGGGACAAAGCCTACGAAGCTATCGCCCGCGTCAACGCTATGGACGAGGAATACTACAAGCGGACGAAAGGCTTTGGCGGCAAGATTCGCAAAAAACTTCCCTTCTATTTATATTCTCGACACAAAGACTACCTGGCCTCGCTGGACAAAAAATTTGCCAACAGTGCCGGGGTGTACACCGGCAAGGAACTCAAAGCTGTAGCTGACGAAAAGCTTGTAGGCTGGCAGCAGGTTTGGCGGGCTGTACAGCATGAGGGGTTTCACCAGTTCGCTCATATGGTTATCTCGCGGGGCAGGGGTACCTTGCCGGTTTGGCTAAATGAAGGCCTGGCGGAGTACTTCGGCGCGGCGATATGGACGGGGGACGGCATGGTAGCTGGGCTGATAGACCCCGGAGCGACTTGGCAGAAGGGCAACAAAATATTCACCAGGCCTGGGCGACTTCAACGGGTGCAAGAGGCGATTAAACAAGGCGATTTCACGTCCTTCGCCAAGATGATAGCGATGACGCCTGGGCAGTGGAACGCCAAGCTGACCAAGGCAAACTATGATCAGGTCTGGTCGATGGTGCATTTTTTCGTCCATGCCAAGGATGGCAAATATCGCAAGCGATTCCAAAATTACCTCGGTGACGTGGTAAAGGGCAAGGACTCGCTGGGGGCGTTTCGCAAGCGGTTTGGCTACGATCTTCGGGCGCTGCAAAAACGGTACGAAAAGTGGTGGCTTGGCTTGGGGGAAAACCCCACCGCTGAACTTTACGACAAGGCGACGGTGCAAACTCTCACCAGCTTCCTGGCCAGGGCGTATCTGCGGAAAATCCGGTTCGAAACGGCGGAGGAATTTTTCACCCTGGCCCGCAAGGGCGAGCTGGACATAGACGCCAAACGGGCTAAGAAACTTTGGCTGCCCCCAGCCCTGCTAAGCCAGGCGCTGCAAAACGCCCAGCGACACAAAAACTGGCAAATCAAGCCAGGCCGACGCCGACGTCCAACCCTCCGACTAACCCGACCCGACGGTATGGTGCTGGAGGGCAGCTTCACTCTCAGGGGCAGAAAAGGCATCGGCGCCGTTACCGTAAAAATAAAAAAGTAGCCAGGAGCACCTACTTGCCTAAAAACGGCAGAACACGAATTACACGAATGAAAAACGAATGTCTGATCTCTTTACGGCGGCGTTGCATGTCCCCCGATGTAACGCGCGGGGGAATTGGGCGGGAATGACACAGGGATAATAGTGTGTGAGATTTTTTAATGGCATTCCGTAACTATTTTTTTTGTACGGATTTTAGCCGTGTTTTGTAGCATAAGATTTACTTCGGATTTCAGATTGCGGATTTCGGATTATTTCGCGAAACTAGCTCAATCCGAAATTGCCTCGGATAACAATCCAGTTTCATGTCCGCACACGATGCCCAATGGTAAGACCAGGATTTAATTTCGCTCACGGATAACAGGCTTGTCCCTTGCTTTATGGACATTTTCCGCGATGCGTGGTATGCTTCGCTGTCGATGGACGAAACTAAACTGCGAGATATTTTGAACAGCTGTCAGGCGGGGCAAATCAGTATCGACGAAGTCGTCGCGCATCTGCGACGGCTGCCGTTCGAGCCTACGGACTCTGCCCGGGTAGACCACCACCGCCATCTGCGGTGCGGGTTTGGCGAGGTTATCTTTGCTGCGGGAAAAACGCCGGGACAGGTGCGCGAGATTTTTTCCAAGCTGGCTGTGACGGGGCAGAATGTTCTGGCCACGCGAGCGGGTCGCGAAATTTACGACGCCATCCTGCTGGACCATCCAGCTGCGGAGTTTGACGAGTTGGCTCGGACTATCACGCTACGGCAGCAACTCGCCGAGCCGATAGGCCATGTTGCTATCGTAGCGGCGGGTACCAGCGACCTGCCCGTAGCTGGGGAGGCAAGGGTAACCGCGGAAATAATGGGCGCGCGGGTTTCCACGCATTATGACGTAGGCGTGGCTGGGCTTCACAGGCTCTTGGCCGACGTGCCGGAGATTCAGCAAGCCAACGTGGTCGTCGCCATCGCGGGCATGGAAGGTGCCCTGGCCAGTGTCGTCGGCGGGCTGGTCGCGGTGCCCGTCATCGCTGTGCCGACCTCGGTGGGCTACGGCGCGAGCTTCGGCGGGGTTGCCGCCCTGTTGGCAATGCTTAACAGCTGTGCCTCGGGCATCTCGGTAGTCAACATAGACAACGGCTTCGCCGGCGGATACAACGCAGCGATTATCAATAGACAAGCAGCGAAAGAATAAACGGCAAATGAGGAATCAATAACGAAAGACGAATGACGAAAAAAATGCCCAATGCCCATTGAAAAACCAATATCCAATACCCAATATCCCCTCGTGTCATTTGTGTTCTGCTATTTTTTTGCTTTTACTGATAACTGACAACTGATAACTGACAACTTTTTTCACAAAGGAATTTCAGATGCAGTTTGTGCGAATTGAGGATTTTGGAAAGTTGCCTGCGCGCCAGCGCGATGGGCACAAAGGCGATTACGGCAGAGTGTTGGTCGTTGGCGGGTCTCGCCGGATGATCGGTGCCCCAGCCTTGGCTGCCAACGGCGCGTTGCGAGGCGGAGCTGGTCTGGTAACGGTCGCTTCGCCCGCGACGGTGCAGCTGGCGGTGGCGATGCTCTGCCAGTGCGCGACTTCCGTGCCGCTTACTTGCCAGAAGACCGGCAAGCAGGAACTTTCGCCCGAAGCTGTAGTTCAGTTTCGCGCTATTGCGGAAGGCTGTGATATCCTGGCCATCGGGCCTGGCCTGGCTGTGGGGCAGGGGCAGGAGATGCTAATCCGCGCGGCGCTCGAGCAGGAAAAGCCCCTCGTCCTCGATGCTGATGGCCTAAACAACCTGGCCCGGATAGACAATTGGCCCGGGCTGCGACGCTGTCCGCTCGTGCTGACCCCCCACCCCGGCGAGTTGGCCAGGCTGACCGGGACCACAAGCGATGCTGTTCAGGCGGGCCGTCAACAGGCAGCTGACCAGGCCCTGGCGGACTGGCTTGGGCGATCGCAGACGGATAAGCCTATGGTGCTGGTGCTGAAGGGAGCTGGGACGATTGTAACCGACGGGCAGCGGAGCTACGTGAACGAAACGGGCAACCCGGGCATGGCTACGGGCGGAACGGGCGACGTGCTGACAGGCCTGGTTGCAGGCTTGGCGATGCAGGGGCTGGACCTGTTCACCGCAGCAAGCCTGGCAACCTACACACACGGCCTGGCTGGCGACCTGGCTGCCACAGCGGGCACAGAAGAAGCAGCAATAGCGACCGACTTGCTGGACCATATCCCACAAGCAATGCAAAAAATTGTGGATTAGGCAAATAGGCAATAGGAGTCCACAGATTACCCGGATTTTTTTTGATAAAAATGGATTGGGTAGCCATGGGGCGTGAGGGATTCCCGGCATTCTGAATCCTGTCTCCTGACTTCTGCTTTAAGTTTTTTTTGTCGAATTGGGTTGGGAGCGGTTATAATCCTTCGCGATGAATCGAACCTCAACAATCTTAGCCCTGCTGGCAGTTACGCTGGTTGGGTGCGACGAGTCTTCGCAGCTGGTCAAACCTGGCGATGTGCCTATAACCCCTACGTTGGCCAGGCCTGGCGAAACCGCTGCCAAGCCCGCTAAGCCCAAAGTCCCCGCCACGGCAGCCACTGCTACGGCCCCCGGGCGGGACAAAGCGCAACCCCCCGCTGCCAAAACCAAGCCCGCAGTCCGGGCGTCGCTCTTGCCTAGGCCTCTCACGAGCACCGCTCCGCCGGCCCGCCAAAAAACCCTCACGCAGACAGATCCGAATCTGCTGAGGGCCCCGTCGAGACAAACCAGAAAAATTCCATCGAAACCGCGCGACCCAGCCCCAGCCCAGGCCCAGACCCCAGCCCCAGCCTCGGTTGGGGGCGACAAACCTGCCGTCCGCCAAAGAAGGCTGGACAATCCCCCAGCCAGGCCTATCGAATTGACCGCCCTTGGCGAGGATACCCCGCAAAGACCGACGCTATCGACGCCGACCATCGCTGCGAGCTTGGATCGGGTTGAAGCGAAAGATGATCAGCCTGCCGATATCAAGCCCAAGCCCGCCTCGCTTCAGACCAAAACCCATGCACCCAGGCTGGCTCCTATCGCGGTCGAGGAGCAGTTCGAGGAAGACCTGGCTGGTTACCCAGGCCAGGCCGACGGCTCTGTTGACCCGCAGGACTTGCCCCAGGGTGACGTCGCGCCCGAAGCTGACGAAACTTCGCCCTGGAACCTCGAAAAAATCCGCGAGGACAAGCAGGAACAAACCGCTGCCCAGGCTGTGGCTAAGCGAGAGATAGACGAGTTGGACGTCGCCCCGCCGGAGCCTGATGAGCCTATCGTGATGAACCAGGCCAAGGTTGTCGCTGGGCTGACGCTTCAGGTGAACAACAGGTACATCAATGCCGATGAGATTCTCGCGGCTTTGCATCAAAGTTTACTGAAGATTCCCAAGCGGATTTCGCGGGAAGATTTCAGCAGGCAGGCGGGCAGGCTTATCAATCGGCAGATAACCTACCAGATTCAGCAGGTGCTCGTCAGTGAAGAAGCCAATCGGTATCTCGAAGAAGGTGCCAAAGAGCAGATTAAAATGGAGATGGCTGAGACTTTGCGGGACATGATAGCCCGCTCTGGCGGCAGCGAGGAAAAGCTCAAACAGAAATGCCGCCAAGAGGGTACGACGCTGCTGGACATTCTCAAAGCCCAGCGGATGAACCTGACGGTCAGCGTTTATTTGCGGTCGAAGTTTTACCCCGTCGTCGTCGTCAACCGCCGAATGCTGTGGAACTATTACCGGAAGAATCGCTCGGAATTCGTCTCGCCAAAGAAGGTGCAGATGCAGATTATCGCCGCTCCCTGGCGGGCGTTTGTCCCGGTTGGGGACAAGCAAGCTACCCCCGAGGAGCAGGACGAAGCTCGTTCGGAAGCTCGCGAACTTATCCAGGATGCATGGCGGGAGTTGCAGAGCGGCAAGGACTTCGGCGACGTCGCCCGCAGGCTGTCTCGGGGCGTCCGTGCCAAGCATGGCGGCCTTTGGCCTATGATGTCAGCGGGCAATTTTCGAAACGCCCAGGTCGAGTCCGTCGCCTTCGCCCTGGCCCAGGGCAGGTACAGCAAGGTCATCGAGGCCCCCTCGGGGTTCTATATCGTCAAAGCCAAGGACATCGTTCAGGGCAAGGAAGTTCCCTTCGAGCAGGCTCAGGAAGAGATCGAGCAGAAGCTCCGCATGGAGCAGTTCATCGACCTGCGAGCCAACTACATGAAAGACCTCTATGACCGGGCAACCATCGGCGACATCCAAAGCTTCCTGATCCTGACAGTAGACCGAGCAGTACAAAAATACTACCGATAACGACGGGCGGGGGGAATCAGTAAAAACAAAAGACACTACGAAAAACGCGAAAAAACGCGAAAGTTTTTTGAGTTTACTTATGTGGAATCAATCGATGCAAAATAAGGACCTATGTTGATTGGCTAGAATTATGCAACAGGCTTTGAATACGAACTTAAAGACAAAGACACCAAGGGCCTTAAACAGCTTGACGAATGGTTTGTAGTTCAACAAATCGAACTGCCGAAAAAATGTACAAAGTAATCGAACATCGAGCCAGGAAATATCTTGACCCAATTACGGGCAAAACACACATCGCCCCTATGCCGGACGAGATCCGCAAAGGTGGTCTGCTTGGCGCTGATGTAACCGCTTCGATAGCGTTTATGAAAGGCCGCTGCCATATGTCTTGTACAACTATAAGAGAGTTTTTCCGTGAACTGATGAAGTTGGATATTTCGCGGAGTATGCTGTGCAAGGCTACACAGAAAGTATCCAAGTCTCTTGGGCCTTGCTATGACCAATTGGCCCAGCGTCTGCCGAAAGAGTCGCAGGTTAATGTTGATGAGACGGGCCATCACGACGACGGCAAGCTGCACTGGACATGGTGTTTTGACACATCGCTTTACAGTGTGTTTAAGATCGACAAATCGCGTGGCAGTAAAGTACTCGAGGAAATGCTCAAGAAAAACTTTACCGGTGTTATCGGTGCTGATTACTGGGGGGGCTTATCGCAAATACGCCCGCTTGTTTGACATTCGCATGCGGTACTGCCTGGCCCATTTGATTAGAGACATTCGTTTTCTGGCCGAGCAAAAAATTTGAAAACTTTCCTGCTGGGGCAGTGAACTGCTTAAATGGCTTAAAAAGCTGTTTGACACATTGCACCGCCGAGATGTGCTTACTGATAGAGGTTTTGCCTGCTCGATGGAAAGAATCAAAGCCGGTTTTCTGAAACGAATGCGACGGCCACCGGATCATAAACTTGCCAAAACGTTGGCCAGGCGGTTCAAGGGCAATGGAGCTGATAATTATTTCAGATTTTTGAGCGAGCCGAAACTTGAGCCGACGAACAATGAGACTGGACGACAGATTCGTCCGGTTGTGATAGACCGGCGGATAACGCAGGGCACTCGTGGAGATGCCGGTATGCGCTGGTGCGAGCGCATCTGGACTACGATAGCCACATATAAAAAACAGCAACGAAATGTCTTTGATTTTATCCATGAATCTGTTATTGCCCACTGGAGTAATGGAAACCACCCAGCACTAATCGCTTAAATACTGTGAACGGTTACTAAAATACTTATCGTATGCTTCTTTGTGCTTTTGCCGATAACTGACTACTGATAATTTTTATCTTTGTGTTCTTTCGTGGTGAATTTTTTGTTTTTTTTAGCGAGGATATGAACAGTTATAGAATTGGAAACGGTGAAATGGTGGTAGAAGGTAAAATCGTGCAGGTCATTGGCTCGACATTTGATGTCGATTTCGCTGAGGACAAAATACCGTCTATTTATAACGCCCTGCGTGTCGTCAGCGATGGCGAGCCGGCGGGCCTGGCGGGCGGCAGGCCAGTGGGCGGGTCTGACAGCTTGCAAAAAACTCTCATCGGCGAGGTTCAGCAGCACCTTGGCGGCGGGCGGGTTCGCTGCGTGGCCTTGGGCAGTACCGAGGGCCTGCGCCGCGGCACAGCTGTCGAAGATACCGGCGGGCCTGTTACCATGCCAGTTGGCCCGGGCGTATTGGGGCGAGTGTTCAACCTGCTTGGCGAGCCTGTGGACAACCGCGGGCCTGTCGAAGCTCAGGAGTATCGATCCATCCACGCCGAGCCTCCCGAGTTCGACACGTTAAGCCCAAAGAGCGAGATTTTCGAGACGGGCATAAAAGTTATCGACCTGCTGGCTCCGTTCGTCCGTGGCGGCAAGACCGGCCTGTTCGGCGGAGCTGGCCTGGGCAAGACGGTTATCATCCAGGAGCTTATCGCGCGGGTGGCGACGAAGCATGGGGGCAACAGCGTCTTTGCCGGCGTGGGCGAGAGGACGCGCGAGGGCAACGACATTTGGCTGGAGATGCAGGAAGCCCAGATAGGCACGACGGGCCAAAAGCTGCTGGAGAAAACGGCGATGGTCTTTGGCCAAATGAACGAACCTCCCGGAGCCAGGCTGCGGGTGGCGCTGTCCGCTCTGACCCTGGCGGAATATTTCCGCGACACCAGCGGCGCCGACACGCTGCTGTTCATCGACAATATATTCCGGTTCAGCCAGGCTGGCAGCGAGGTCTCCGCCCTGCTCGGCCGCATGCCCTCGGCGGTGGGATATCAGCCTACTCTCGCGACGGAAATGGGCGCGCTGCAAGAGCGGATAACCTCCACCCAGAACGGAGCGATAACTTCCGTCCAGGCGGTTTATGTGCCAGCTGACGACATGACCGACCCCGCCCCCGCAGCAGCTGTAGCCCATCTCGACGCGTTTATCGTGCTGGAACGGTCGATCGTGGAAAAGGGAATCTACCCCGCTATCGACCCGCTTGCCAGTTCGAGCAGGATTTTGGATCCGCAATATGTAGGCCAGGAGCATTACGCGGTAGCTCGGCGCGTGCAGGAAATCCTTCAGCGATACCGCGACCTGCAGGACATCATCGCCATCCTCGGCGTGGACGAACTCAGCGAGGACGACAAGCAAACGGTAAACCGGGCCCGGCGGATTGAGCGGTTCCTGTCTCAGCCTTTCATCGTAGCGGAAGTTTTCACGGGCAAGGCTGGCAAGATAACGCCGCTGGAAGAAACGGTCCGCAGCTTCGGCGAAATCTGCGACGGCAAGTGGGACCACCTGCCAGCCCAGGCGTTCATGTATGTAGGCACGGTGGAAGAGGCAGCCGAGCAGGCCCAGAAGATGAAAAAGTAGCTTGCAACGGGCGTTGCCGAATAGCCAAATTTGGTTTACACTATCATTGATGTTGGAATGGAGCAGAGCATGTGTGTTCTCAAGTTGCCGCAGAAATTAGATTTCGACGCGCTGTTTGACTGCATTTCAAACAATCACTTATCATCGACAGACACAAATGTCATTGATTTTTCCGCGGTCGAGTTTGCTGATCCCACAGGAATTGCCCCCTTGGCTGCAGTGGCTAGAAAATGGTTAGGTGATGGATTGGAATTAACTTTTCAACCACCCTCCCCAACCACAGGTGCTTTTAAATATTTACAGCGTGTGGATTTTTTCAGAAAATTCCATGTTTTCGAGGATGAAAAATTTCGTCGTCATAACCCGCAGGGCAATTTTTGTCCCTTACAAGAGATTGCTTACGATAGCCCTACGGAAAACATTGCTACAAAATTGGCTGGTGCGTTAACTGGTAACAATCCAACCTTTATCCACGCCAGGTCGGAGCTGTACAACTGTCTTTATGAGAGCATGAACAATATCAAAGACCACGCCAGACTGGGAAATGTGGCTGGGTATTCACTAGTTCAAAATTATAAGCTGGATTATAATAACAAGGAGTATGTGTTTACGACAGCAGACGCCGGGCGCGGTATTTCCGAATCGCTACGAGATAACTCGGAGTTAAAAATTGATAATGAAACTACGGCACTTAACCTGGCCTGCCAACCAAGCATTTCAGGGTCGCCTGGAATAGAAGAGTATTACGGTTATCCTAGAAATATGGGTGAAGGTTTAACGAACATTGATAGAGTTGTTAAATTGGCAAAGGGATATTTTCGATTGATTTCTGGTAGTGCCGAGAGAATTCGTCGAGAAGATAAGGTTGAATGCAGAAGCTGCCAATACCCATGGCAAGGGACAATAGTGATTGTTAAGCTGACGATGGCTGGTATGCAACAATATTTGAATGAGCCAAAAGCAATACAACAGGAAGACGAGGTGCGTTTTGACTGAATCACGAACAATTAATGTTCAGGAAATTTTACGACAAAAAATGGGACTTGACGAAGTCATTTCCATTGCTGGCACCCCCAGCGGAACAACTCTAGCGATTGTGGTTGCTGATGCACTGCAATCCTCAAGCCTTGATATTCAGCTGGATTTCAGCGGCATTTATAGCATGTCAGGTTCGGCGACCTGTGCGTTTTGGCTCTACCTGGGTACACGCGTGGGGCTTGATGCGATTGGAAGAATTGGTTTTACTCATTTGGAGCCGTCCGCAATGGAAGCGTTGAAATATGGATTAGACTCTGCCAGGGAAAGGCTCGGCCCCACGCACAAAGCAGCAGGCTAAATAACTTTTAATCTGTGGGTGTCGGGTGTAACACTATGAAAAAGTAACTTGCAACGGGCGCGCTTTCGGTGAAAATGATTGATGCGATAGAATTATGCGTAAGGGGCGCAGGGCTTCTTGCGTTTTTAAGGGTTGTGCGACACGAAAGGATTTTATCATGGGTGCTTTAGTAGCGAGTGTAACGATGATTGTGTTGGTGATTTTTTATCTGGTGCTGCTGGTCAGGTGGCAGCATGTGCGTCGGCCTCAGTTTTTCCTGCTGGGCTGTGGTGCGATTATCTTGAACATGTTGCTGGTCGGCATTTTCTCGCAATTCTCAGGCCGCTGGGCGATGGTCTTGACTTCGCTGTTGACCATGGCGTTGACAGTTATCGCATTTGGCTGCGCCGTGCTGACCTGCTACCAAGCCGAGCTGCCGATAGAGCTTCCCTGCTGCAAATCCGAAGGCGACGCTGAAGGCTCGGACGTTCCATACTAAAAATGAACTAAAATATCAGGGAGCGAAAATGGAACTTTACGAAGCTATCGAGAAGCGGCGCAGCGTGCGGAAATATCAGGCCCAAGCTATCGAGGACGATAAGTTGCGTCGCGTCCTCGACGCGGGCCGTCTGGCACCCTCAGCCAATAATTTGCAGGACTGGAAGTTTGTCGTCGTGCAAGACCAAGCCACCCGGGTCAAGTTGGCCCAGGCAGCGGAGCAGCCCTGGCTGGCGGAGGCGCCGGCGATAATCGCAGCGGTCGGCACGAATGGCAGGACGATGTTTTGCGATATCCCAGCCGCCCCGGTGGACTGTGCGATAGCGTTGGATCACATGACGCTCGCAGCTGTAGCGGAGGGGCTGGGTACTTGTTGGATAGGCCATTTCAGACAGGCCGACTGCAAGGAAATCCTGGGCATCCCCGCCGAGGCGAAAATCATCGAGATGTTGACAATAGGATACCCAGCTGGGCTGCCCAAAACCGACAAACCCCGCAAAAGTTTCGACGAGGTTGTCTGTTTCGAAAAGTTTAGGCAATAGGCAACAGAAAAAAACGGAACGCGAATGACACGAATTTTTATTTTGAGGGATAGCATGAACATCTCGTAGCATGGACGAGACGTCCAAGCCACCCGTTAATATCGAAATCGCTATCGGTATCGCAATCGATTCCGATATTAACGGGTGGCGGGGTTTTCTGTGTCTGTTTTGCTTTTCCCTTCTTTCGTCAGGTATTGGATATTCAATTTTTACCCAACCTCTCATCTTTGCTTTCCTCGTGTTCCTTCGCGGTAAATCCGCTTTTTTTCTCCACGATAATATGCTGTCAAAACGGGTCTGGGGAGCTGATATCCTGTCAGACTTGCAGTGTTCAACTTCGCGATAGGGAAACGAGTTTGTCTTGTAACATCTGCAGTTGCAGGGGGTTGCGTTGCGAGCAAGAGCTTTGGCACGCCAATTGCTGTTATACTGGGGTTATCTGTGTAGCAAAAAATACGAAACAACGATTAAGGAGACTTAGCCGATGGCTGCTAAAGAACTGGCGTTTGACACCGAAGCCCGCGAGGCTTTGCTTATTGGCGTAAAAAAGTTGGCCCGTGCGGTCAAGAGTACCCTGGGCCCGCGAGGCCGCTGTGCGATCCTCGACAAGGGCTGGGGCGCGCCGACCGTTACAAAAGACGGCGTTACCGTAGCAGAGGAAATCGAGCTGACGGACAAGATCGAGAACATGGGTGCCAAGCTGGTCAAAGAAGCAGCCAGCAAAACATCCGACACCGCGGGCGATGGCACGACGACCGCGACGGTTTTGGCAGAAGCTATCTTCACAGAGGGTTATCGCAACCTCGCCGCCGGTGCCGACGCGATGGCCCTGGCCCGCGGCATTCGCAAAGCTGTAGCCGCGGTGGTCGAGGAACTAGCCAAGATGTCCACGCCCATCAAGAGCGACGACGACATCCGCAACATCGCATCGGTCAGTGCCAACAACGACCTCGCGGTGGGCAAGATGTTAGCTGAAGCTATGTCCAAGGTCGGACGCGATGGCGTTATCACTGTCGAAGAAGGCAAGAGCGTCGATACGAACATCGATGTGGTCGAGGGCATGCAGTTCGACCGAGGCTACCTCAGCCCGCACTTCGTCTCCGACCCCGACGCGATGGAATGCGTCATGGACAAGCCTCTCATCCTCATACACGAGGAAAAAATTTCCAGCATCACCAAGATCGTCCCGCTGCTGGAGAAGGCTGCCAAAGCTAAAAAACAGCTGTTGATTATCAGCGAAGACGTCGATGGCGAAGCCCTGGCTACGCTGGTGGTCAACAAGCTCCGCGGCGTTTTGGATGTCTGTGCTATCAAGGCTCCGGGCTATGGCGACCGCAGAAAAGCTATGCTCGACGACATCGCCGTGCTGACCGGCGCGAAGGTTTTCAGCAAAGACCTGGGCATAGACCTGGCCACGGTCGAGCTGGCAGACCTTGGCACAGCCAAGCGAGTCCGTATCAACAACGACAACACGACCATTATCGAGGGGGCTGGCACGACGGCTGATATCCAAGGCCGAATCACACAGATTCGCAACGAGATAGAGACCACCACCAGCGATTACGACCGCGAAAAACTCCAGGAACGCCTGGCCAAGCTCGCAGGCGGCGTGGCTCGAATAAATGTCGGAGCTGCGACCGAAAGCGAGATGAAGGAAATCAAAGCCCGCATCGAAGACGCACTGCATGCTACGCGAGCAGCTATCGAAGAGGGCATCCTCCCAGGTGGCGGCGTGGCTCCGCTCCGCGGACGAAAGGTTATCAAAAACCTCAAAGCCAATGGCGACGAAGCTACCGGGCTGGACATTGTTTACAAAGCTCTCGCAGCCCCGCTGAAACAGATAGCCGAAAACGCCGGCGAGGCTGCTTCGGTCGTGCTGAGCAAGGTGGAAAAAGCATCTGGCAGCGAGGGTTTCAACGCGGACACATTGGTGTTTGAAGACCTCGTAGCGGCTGGCGTGATAGACCCCACAAAAGTTACCCGCACCGCTTTGCAAAACGCAGCTTCGGTTTCTGCCCTGCTGTTGACATGCGACGCGACCATAAGCGAAAAGCCAGGCCAAAAGTCCGCAGCCCCGGCCGGTATGCCCCCCGGCGGTATGGGTGGCATGGGCGGCATGGGTGGCGGTATGGGCGGTGGAATGCCCGGCATGGGTATGATGTAACAACGGATCCTACGAAACAAACAAATTGACTGGAATTTAAGGAGCAAATACGATGGCGACAAAATTGAAACCTATGGATGACAGGATTGTGGTAAAGCAGTGCGACGCTGAGCAGATGACAGCTGGTGGGATTGTCCTGCCTGACAGTGCCCAGGAAAAACCCCAGCGAGGCAAGGTTGTTTCGACTGGGCCTGGCAAGATGCTCGACAGCGGCAAACGAGGCGCCCTGGGCGTCAAGGTCGGCGACGAAGTTTTCTATGGCAAGTATGCCGGCACGGAAATTAAAGTCGCCGGCGACGAACTCGTCATACTTCGCGAGTCCGATGTGCTTGCTATCATTGAGTAAAACCTACCAGAAATGTAGCGCAGTCGCCCCCGGCTGTGCTACATGAAAAAAAAGAATGGATTCCCGCTTTCGCGGGAATGACAAAAAACGGAACGCGGGTTGCGCGGATAAGCGTCTTCGCGTTCGGCAGAATCAAGGAGCAACACCATGGCTGCGAAGCAAATGTTATATGAAGCTGACGCTCGGGCGTCGATATTGGCTGGCGTGTCGAAGTTGGCAGGAGCGGTAAAAGTTACGCTAGGCCCGACAGGCCGAAACGTCCTGCTGCAAAAGTCGTTCGGCAGTCCGAAGGTTACCAAGGACGGCGTGTCGGTCTCGAAAGAAATCGACCTGCCAAACCCGTTCGAAAACATGGGTGCCAAGATGGCTAATCAGGTTGCCAGCAAGACATCCGATGTCGCTGGCGACGGCACGACCAGCGCGGTCGTGTTGGCAGAAGCTCTGATGGCCGAGGGCATGAAAACCGTCGCAGCTGGTGCCAACCCCGTTGGCGTGAAGCGCGGGGTAGACATTGCTGTCCGGGCTGCGGTGGAGCATATCGCAACCATCAGCAAGAAGGTCAAGGGCATCGAAGACCTCCGCAAGGTCGCAACGGTTTCCGCCAATGGCGACGAAGCGATCGGCAGCCTGATCGCTGAGGCATTCGACGCGGTCGGAACCGATGGCGTTATCACCGTCGAGGAAGGCAAGAGCACCGCGACCGAGCTGGAAGTCGTCGAGGGTATGCAGTTCGACAAGGGCTATATCTCAGCCTACTTCATGACCAACCCCACCACGCTGGAAGCTGTGCTGGAAGACGCGTACATCCTCATCCATGAAAAGAAACTCTCCTCCCTGCGAGACCTCGTCCCGCTGCTGGAGAAGGTTTCCACGAGCGGCAGGCCTTTGATGATAATCGCTGAGGACGTCGAGGGCGACGCCCTGGCTGCGATGGTTCTCAATAAGCTCCGCGGCGTGCTGAACGTCTGTGCCGTCAAGGCCCCTGCCTTCGGCGACCGACGCAAAGCTATCCTGGGCGACATTGCTACCATCACCGGCGGCGAGGTCATCACCGAAGATTTAGGCGTCAAGCTCGAGGACATCGAACTGACCCAGCTAGGCTCAGCTAAGAAGCTTATCGTCAGCAAAGAAGACACCACCATCGTTGAAGGCGCCGGCACGAAGAAAGCCCTCCAGGCCCGCGTGGCGAGCATCCGCAAACAGATGGAAACCACCACCAGCGACTACGACCGGGAGAAACTTCAGGAACGCCTGGCCAAGCTCACCGGCGGCGTGGCTGTGATCCGGGCAGGGGCTGCGACCGAAACCGAAATGAAGGAACGCAAAGACCTCATCGACGACGCCATCCACGCAACACGGGCGGCTTCGGAAGAAGGTGTCGTACCAGGCGGCGGGACGACATTCCTCTCCTGCATCGCTGCGGTCGAAGAGTCGCGGGCCAAGGCCCGGGGCGATGAGAAAATCGGTGTGGATATCGTAGCTGTCGCATTGCAGGCTCCGACGATTCAGATAGCGGACAACGCGGGCGAAGATGGCGATGTTGTCGCAGCGACGATTTTAGAAACAGGCTGCAAGAAGGGCTACAACGCCCGCACCGGCGAATACGAAAACCTCGTGGCAGCTGGTATTATAGACCCAGCCAAGGTCTCCCGCACCGCGTTGCAAAACGCATCGAGCGTAGCGGGACTTCTGCTGACGACCAACCTGATGGTAACCGACTACGACGCCGAGGACGAAGAAGCCCAAGCCATCATCGGAGCTGTAGTTTAATTGGTTGAGTAGCATGGACATCTTGCCCGTGTTTTTTCTGTTTTGCCATGCAACCCAGGCACTTATCTGCCATGTTTACCATGGCCGCAGCAAATAAGTGCTGGGCATGACCTGCGGACTGGTTGATTAGTTATGAAAATCTGAATACACACTAATAGAGACGCCGAGCATGTCGCCGGCGTCTCTATTTTTATCCATGATTTATCCCCTCGATAAATAAGAGAGATAGGGTACACTGGATGTTGTTGAGCCGATCCGCGTAGTCCCATTTCTCCGACCCCTGGGCCGGCATGGCCAGCATTAACTATCGGCCTGAGACCTGGATATTCAACCCGCGGTCTTTTAGAGCTTGAGCGCCACGGGCAAGCGTAAGCGTCCGGGCCAGGTCGCCATCGCCGACGAATGTCCAGTCGTCGCGGTTTTTGTCGCCCCCGCGAACCTCCAGCGGCCCCAGCCTGGCTGAGCGACAAAAAAACACGCCGGCATATTCTTTCAATACATACAGTTACGAAAACCCGATTGGCGTTGTCCGTTTTTCGCAGTGACAACCGCGCGCGACATTATAATATGTCCGATTCTGTATGCAAGAATCAGTCCTGAGCTAGTTGTTTGACAGGCAGAAAACCCGGCCAGAAAATCCGGTCGCACACTCACTGATCTTCAATGGGCCTTGGTATTTTGGCCTTGGTCATTCTGCCGTTTTCTGATATTTTCAATGCCATGCCCAGGCGAAATCTAATTTGGATTCTGATATTATTAGCGATGGTAGCGGTGTTGTTACTCACTTGGCGACACCCTTGCCCGCGACCAGCCAGCGAGGTTTCGGACTTTGACCAGCTATCCCAGGTCTGCGAGCTGATTCAGCAGCAGTATTACAAGCCTGTCGATCGGGCGAAGATGCGTCGCGACGCCGCCGCCGGTATGGTCGATGGGCTGGGCGAGTTTTCGAGTTACTTCCCGCCGGGCCAGGCCAGGGCTTTGACGAACCGTATCATGGGGCAGGGTTGTGGCGTTGGGCTACTCGTCGATTGGCACCAAGCCAGGCAGGAGTCTGACCAGCCAGGCCGGGTTGGGCTGGCGATTATAGGCGCCCAGCCCCGCTCGCCCGCAGCTCGGGCGGATATCGACTGGGCTAACGTCAGGCTGTTGGCTATCGGCGACGTCCAGGCTCGGAGTTGCAACTCAGCCAGGCTGCGTAGGCTGCTCCATGCACCAGCCGGGACAAAGCTGAAACTGACGCTGCTGATGCCAGCCCGCGATAAAAAACCCGCGCGCAAAAAAATCGTCAAACTCATCTGCGAAAAATATCCCATCCAGACCGTCCAAAGTCTCGCCCGCACTGGCCTGGGCCGCCGGGCCTGGCGGATTCCACGCAGCAGCCTGTACTACATAAGACTCGCTGAGTTCGCCACGACCACACCCGGCGAATTGCTCGCCGTGCTACGCCGCCTAAAGTCGCCCAGCGGGTTCGTGCTGGATTTGCGGGCCAACCCTGGCGGGCCACTCCCAGCTGGCGTGGCAGCAGCGGAAATATTCCTTAGCCAGGGCGACATCGTTACGATAGTAGGCAAGGACGGCAAGGAGAAAGTCCGCCGGGCACATCGCGACTCGCCATACGAAACCCTGCCGATCGTTGTGCTGATAGACGGCCAGACAAGCTCCGCTGCGGAACTCCTGGCCGGGGCGCTGCGGGCAAATGGCCGAGCTGTGCTGGTTGGCTCGCGGACGCGTGGCAAGGGCTGCGTACAAACCATGCTGCAACTGCCAGGCTACCTCGGCCAGGCAAACCTGACCACCGCGGAGTTTTTCGTAGAGCGGGCCAGGCCCATCCAACGACGAAACAATGCCAAAGTCTGGGGCGTCGAGCCGACGTTGAGCGTCCCTGTAACAAGGCTCCAGGCCCGGTCAATCGAAAAATGGCGAACGAAACTGGCACGGGCACCGGGCAAAACCCCTGGCGAAAAACCCCAGTCCCAAGCCCAGCTGCGAATTGCCCAAGACCCACAACTCGCCCACGCGATAAAACTACTTCGGCGATCCGAAGACTACAAAAAGCTCCTGCGAAAAACCCATGAGACCAAAACAAAAAATAATCCTCGGCATCGAGAGTAGCTGCGACGAGACTGCCTGCGCGGTCGTCGCCGATGGCCAGGCTGTGCTGAGCAATGTCGTCGCTACGCAGATAGACCTGCATAAACGCTTCGGCGGCGTCGTGCCCGAGCTGGCTTCGCGCGCCCATATCGAAGCTATCAACACCGTCATCGACGAAGCTCTTGCTCTTTGCCCAAACCCCCAGCCCGACGCTGTAGCTGTAACGCATCAGCCCGGGCTGATAGGCTCGCTGCTGGTCGGACTCATGGCTGCCAAGACCCTCGCCTGGGCATGGGGCGTTCCGCTTATCGGCGTGAACCATGTCCGCGCCCACGCCTACGCTGCCGCCCTGGAAGCGGGGCCTGTCGAATACCCAGCCGTGGCCCTTATCTGTTCGGGAGGCCACACCGCGCTGTATCATTGCACGGGCCCGACGGAGATGGAGCTAATCGGCAATACCATCGACGACGCCGCGGGCGAAGCGTTTGACAAGGTCGCTGCGATTCTGAACCTGGGCTACCCCGGCGGCCCGGTGGTAGACAAGGTCGCCAAGTCCGGTGACCCGCATGCGGTGAAGTTTCCCCGCTCGCTGCTTAAAGGCCAATCGCTGGACTTCAGCTTCAGCGGCATAAAGACAGCTGTGCTGTACCACGTCAACGGCCTGCCGGGCCAGGCAAGCGACGCTCCCCGGGGTATCGAAAATCTCTCGCCCCAGCAGATAGCGGACATTGCTGCGAGTTTTCAGCAGGCGGTCGTGGACACGCTGACCATCAAAATCCGCCGGGCCGTCGAACGGTTCTCTCCTCGGACGATAATCCTGGGCGGCGGCGTCGCGGCCAACTCTGCCCTCCGCCAGGCGACGGAAGACCTCGCCGGCAAAACCCGCA
>Ga0190284_1000341_pt1 | contig 28866 bp, 16 predicted proteins | sample 48691812_MG_FD_161668 | JGI IMG/M metagenome (GOLD analysis project Ga0190284, IMG submission 161668) | Hydrothermal vent microbial mat bacterial communities from Southern Trench, Guaymas Basin, Mexico - 4869-18-1-2_MG | ecosystem: Environmental > Aquatic > Marine > Hydrothermal vents >...
GCGGAAGCGAGAATAAAATCCTTCGCCAAGCTGGGCTTGGCTGTGATTGAAAAGTTTTATCAGCAACACGGCAGAGTGTAGATCCACGAATTTTTTCGTAGTTTCAAGTTTCTGTGTATCCGAGGTTAGATTTTTGCGTGAACATTTTGCAAGGAGTTGAGAAGATGGCATCGGCGATAGATTGGCCTGGGTTTGACGCGAGTAATCCAGTGGATACGCTCGTGAAGTTGTCGCACTATTACGGTTCGGATCCGAGCATCGTTTTGGCGGGCGGCGGGAACACTTCTGCCAAGTTGGACGATGGCCTGGTGCTGCTGGTTAAGGGTTCGGGCCATGCTTTGGCTACGATACCAGCTGATGGATTCGTCGAGATGGATCGCCAACAGTTGCTCGCGATTCTCGAGACGCCCGTGCCGGAAGATTTCGACCGTCGCGAAGAGCAGTTCAAAGAGCTGACCCTCGCTTGCAGGCGACACCCCGCCAAGGCCCAGCGGCCTAGCGTCGAGTGCCTGCTTCACGCGATCGTGCCCGGGCAGTTCGTGGTGCATTCCCACGCGACCCTGGCCAATGTCTTGAGCTGCTGCCAGGCTGGTAAGTCCATCGCGGCGGAGCTTTTTGGCGACGATGTTTTGTGGATACCTTACGCCCCCGGCTGGATGTTGGCGAAGGTGTTGGCTGATTGCCTGCGAGATTACACCGAAAAAACAGGGCTGGAATGTCCCAAGGCGTTTTTGATGCAGAACCACGGGCTGACTGTCAGCGGCGACGGGCCTGGGGAAATCCGCGAAAAAACCGATCATATCCTCCAAACCATCGCGGAGTATCTGCGTCGCGAGGCTGTCCCCGGCGAAGCTCCGTTTGGCCTGGCTAAGAAAGTTTCCGACGAACGCGCTGCGGCGCTCACCGGCGTGATAGGTCCAGCTTTGCGAGGCGCCCTGGCCAATGACCAGGCGGACGCGAAACTGCCGATAGTAACATTTGACGACGGCGGCCTGGCCCGGGCTATCGCAGCTGGGGCTGATGGCAAGGCGGTGGCCCTTGGCGGCGCGCTTATTCCGGATCAGGTGGTTTACTGCAAAACTTTGCCGGCGTGGTTCGACCCGGCTGATCTTGAAAACGAGGCCGAAATTATCGCAGCCCTCCGCGAGACTATCGAAAATTATCGCAGCGAGCGAGGCTTTGCGCCGCTGGTGATTTTGGTCGCTGGGCTTGGTATGTTTTCCGCTGGGCCTGACCTGGCGGGGGCGAGCACATCCGGGGCGGTTTATCGCGACGCCATCGAGGTTATGGCCTGTGCTGGCAACCTCGGCGGGGTGAAGTATCTCTCCGAGCAGGAGAGCGTCGACCTGGAAAATTGGGAGTTGGAAAATTACCGTCGGGCGATAGCATCTGGTGCCAAGGCGGGCAGGGCTGAGGGAAAGGTGGCGGTGGTTACAGGTGGGGCGCAGGGTTTGGGGTTGGAGATAGCACAAGCCCTCGCCCGGGCTGGGGCGCATGTGGTTTTGGCGGACATCAACGCCGATGGTGCCTCGGCTGCGGCTGAAGCGATAAACGATTCGCTCGGTAAAAACATGGCAATCAGCTTGGCGATGAATGTTGCTGACGGCGAGTCCGTCGCCCGGGCCATCGCGGCGGTGGTTCGAAAGTTCGGCGGGCTGGACTTGCTGGTCTCCAACGCCGGCGTGCTGCGAGCGGAGAGTGTCAAGACGCAGTCGCAGCAGGATTTCGACTTCGTTACGAACGTGAACTACAAGGGATTTTTCGTCTGCGTGCAGCAGGCCTCGGCTGTGCTGGCAACCCAGCATGAATGTTGCCCGAGCTATCGCAGCGACATTATCCAGATAAATTCCAAGAGCGGTCTCGTCGGCAGCAATCGCAACGGAGCCTACGCCGGCAGCAAGTTTGGCGGGCTGGGCTTGGTGCAGTCTTTCGCGATGGAACTCATCGAAGACGGCGTGAAGGTCAACGCCATCTGCCCGGGCAACTTTTTCGATGGCCCGCTGTGGTCAGACCCGGACAATGGCTTGTTCGTGCAGTATCTGCGAACCGGCAAAATACCCGGCGCCAAAACCCTCGAGGATGTCCGCAAAGGTTACGAAGCGAAAGTGCCGATGGGCCGAGGCTGTCGGACGGACGATGTGATGAAAGCGATATACTACATAATAGAACAACAATACGAGACCGGCCAAGCCCTGCCCGTAACGGGTGGCCAGGTTATGCTAAAATGATTGCGGATTTTTGATTTCGGATTTCGGATTGGAAAACGCATAAAAAAATCGGTAACCGTTCACAGAAAAGAACCACGAATGAACATTAATAAACACGAATTATTGTAAAAAACAAAGTTTACCATGAAGTTTCTTGTTTTTTCTTTCGTGTTTTTCGCCGTTTTAAATATCTGTGTCTATCCGTGTTTATCCGTGGTTCTTGTTTTTGTGTGAACGGTTACAATAAATCTGTCTTTGCGTTCTATGCGTTCTTTTGCGGTAAAAATTTTTGAAATCACAAAAAGGATATAGCTATGACGAACGAATCTACGATACCAGCGACGCAATACGCGGTGCAACTGGTTGGGCCTGATGAGTTGAAACTCAATACCAGCAAGCCTGTGGACAGGCCCGGGCCTTATCACATCCTTGCCAGGGTCGAGGCGGTCGGTCTGTGTTTCTCTGACCTGAAGCTGCTGCACCAGTTCGCGGGCCATGCGCGGAAACAGGAGATTGTCTCCGGCGTGGATCCGCGGGTTTTGGCGGAGTTGCCGAGTTACGCTCCGGGCACCGTGCCCACCGTGCCGGGCCATGAAGCCTGCGTGCGGGTCGTTGCCATCGGCGAAAAAGTTCAGCGGTATAAGGTGGGCCTGCGGTATCTCGTTCAGGCGGACTGGCGGCAGATGCTGACCCCGGAGAGCAATGGTGCGTTTGGCTATTGCTTCGAGGGGGCGTTGCAGGAATTCGTCATTATGGATGAGCGGATTCTCATCGACCAGGCCAACGAGTGCGATTATCTCGTCCCAGTCAGCGAGGAGCGATCGGCTTCGGCGGTGGCGCTGGTCGAGCCCTGGGCGTGCGTGGAGTGTTCGTATATTTCGCCCGAGCGACGCACCTTCAAGCCCGGTGGCAAGTTGCTAATCGTCGCTGAACCAGGCCATGGCGCCGACAGCATCGACGACTGCGTGGACAACGAGGCTGGTCATCCCGCGGAAATCACCGCCATCTACGGCTCGCAGACCGATGCGGCTGCGTTCAATATTCAGCCGACCGGCGGGGTTTTTCAGTCGACTGATATTCTCGCGGACATCGCATCGCTGCCGGGGGAAACCTACGACGACATCGTCTACTTCGGCGCCAGTGCGGAGGCTATCGAAGCCCTCAACGACAAGCTCGCCCGCGGCGGAATAATCAACATCGTGCTGTGCGGCGAGAAAATCGGACGCCCCGTATCTGTCGGCGTCGGGCGCGTGCATTATGGCTTGACCCGTTGGATCGGCACGACCGGTTCCAAGGCTGCTGAGGCCTACGAAGCTATCCCGCAAATCGGCGAAATCCGCGAGGGCGAAGAGGTCGTGGTCGTCGGGGCTGGCGGGCCTATGGGGCAGATGCACGTTATCCGCGACCTGTGCCTTAGCAGGGGACAGATGAGCATGACCGCGACGGACTTCGACGACGAACGGCTGGAATCGCTGCGAGTCAAGGCTGAGCCTTTGGCCCGGGCGAAGGGCTATTCGCTGCGAATGGTGAATCCCAAAACCACGCCGTCCAGCGACGGATTCACATATTACGCGTTGATGGCTCCGGTCGGCGCGCTGGTAGCGGACGCTGTGAACACCGCCAAGAGCGGCGCGATGATAAATATTTTCGCGGGCATTCCCGCTCCGGTAAAGCAAGACCTCGACCTGGACGCGTACATCGCCAAGGAGCTGTTCATGTTCGGCACGAGCGGCTCGCTCATCAGCGACATTCTCATCGTCCGCGATAAAATGCAGGACGGGCAGCTGGACACGGACCTTTCGCTGGAGGCCATCTGCGGCATGGCTGGGGCGTTGGAGGGAATCGAGGCGGTCAAGAATCGAAGCATCTCCGGGAAAATTGTGGTCTATCCGCAGCTGCACGAAATGGGCTTGGTACTGCTGAGCGAGCTGGGCGAAAAGTTCCCGACCGTCGCGGCCAAGCTGGACAACGGCGGCTGGGGCCCGCAGGCAGAAGCCGAACTGCTGAAGGTGGCGAAGTAGTAGTATTTCGGATTTTTGATTTCGGATTGCGAGAAAATTATGGGTAAGACATTTGTTGGTTTTGGATTTGGGCCTATTCAGAGTGGGCTGTTTTTATATGAAGCCTGGCAGTCGGGTAACTTTGACCGCTATGTCGTCGCTGAGGTGAACTGCGAGTTGGTGCGGGCCTTGGGCGACAATGGCGGAGCGTACGAGTTGAATGTCGCAGGCCAAGACCATATAGAGACGCATACCATCGAGGGCGTCGAGCTGTATGACCCGAACGACCAGGCGGGTCGGCGAGCCATCGTCGATGCGATCGCCCAGGCCGATGAGATTGCGACTTCCCTGCCGAGCGTAAAGTTTTACGATATCGGCGGCCAGGCCAGCGTCGCGGGGATACTCGCTGAGGGTCTCCAGGCCCGCGACCATGCTCGCCCCGTCGTGGTCTATGCCTCGGAAAATAACAACCATGCCGCGGAAATTCTCGCGGAGATATTGGCGGGCAAGACCTCGCCCCAGGCCCTGGAAAAAGTGCAGATTCTCAACACCGTCATCGGCAAGATGAGCGGGATTATTTCCGACCAGGCTACGATCTCGCAGATGAAACTCCGCCGGATAACGCCGAAGATTTCGCACGCGATTTTGGTCGAGGAGTTCAACCGAATTTTGATTTCCCGCATAGACCTGGCTGGGTTTACCCGCGGGATAACATGTTTCGCGGAAAAGGCTGACCTGCTGCCGTTCGAGGAAGCCAAGCTCTACGGCCACAACGCGATCCACGCGATGTTGGCTTATCTTGCCGAGCTGAGGGGTTACGAAACCGTAGCCCAGGCCAGGGACGACGCCGAGCTGTTAGCCATCGCTCGGCGGGCGTTTGTGGATGAGTCCGGCGCCGCTCTTTGCAAACGATACGCCACTCTGGACGAGCCGTTGTTCACGCTGGCGGGCTATGGGGAATATGCCGACGACCTGATCGAGCGGATGGTGAACCCGAACTTGCACGATCTGGTTGAGCGGGTCGGGCGCGACCACCTTCGCAAACTGGGCTGCGACGACAGGCTCTTCGGCACGATGCAGTTGGCCCTTCGATATGACATCGAGCCGGTGAACCTGGCCCGCGGAGCTGCCGCTGGGGTGGTGTCCATGATCCGCCGGGCGAAGGAATTGGCAGAGCTGCCCGCGCATCTGCCCGCCTCGCCGGAGCAACTGACCCGCCAGGGCCTGGCCGACTTGCTGGGCGAGATATGGGCGACCCAGCCAGAACCTGCCGTCGCGAAAAAACTAGTAGACCTCACCTGGGCTGAGTTGGAGAGTATGTAGCAGCGGTTAATTGGGTTTCCCCACGTGTTCTTCCCGCTTTGGCACAAGTTCCTGACCGGGAACCGCTCGAACATGACAGATTATAACTTCGGCACCAGTCGGCTACTCGAACGAGACTGGTTGGCCTGTCGCTTCCAGGACGGATCGCCAGAGGCTGCCTTTTGGGTCTACGTGTTTTCGGCCTGTGGTTACCAGCTCCATCGGCAGGTGGACGACGTGGTTGTTCAGTTGGCCCACGACCATATCGGTTCGGCCTGTCATAGCGGCGTGGACTGCACCCTGGCCTAGCTGAAGGCAGTACAGGCTGTCGTCGGCAGAGGCTGGTACGGAGCGGATAACGTAGCTCGGGTCGATGTACTTGACCGTGTGAGCCATATCGCACGCTGTGAGATGCTTCTCGATTTTACGCTTGAGGAACAGGCCTATATCGCCCAGCTTGTCGTTGCCCGATGCGTCCTGGCCGAGGTCGCCATTTTGCATAAGCTCCTGCCCCGCTCCTTCAGCGACGATAATGCAGGCGTGCTGCCTGAGTTCGAGTCGCTCTTTCACCGCAGCGAGGAATCCGCCGGGGCCTTCTAGCTTGAAGGGTATTTCCGGAATCAGCACGAAGTTCGCGTCGCCCGAGGCCAGGGCTGTATTGCAGGCGATAAAACCGCTCTCCCTGCCCATGAGTTTGACCAGCCCCACGCCGTTGCGGGCGCCCTTTGCTTCGGTGTGGGCGCAGCGGACGACCTGGCCTGCTGCCGCAGCAGCTGTCTCGAACCCGAAACTTTTGTCCAAGTGCATGATATCGTTGTCAATGGTTTTCGGGATGCCGATAATCGAAATCGCCAGCCCCCGCCGAGCGACCTCAGCTGCGATATTCCTCGCCCCTCTTTGCGTGCCGTCCCCGCCGATGGTCAGCAGAATATTCACGCCAAGCCTGGCCAGGTTGTCGACGATGTCCTCGGGCGTTTGGCTGCCCCGCGACGAGCCTAGTATCGTGCCGCCGGTTTCGTGGATATGGTCTACCACGCCGGGGGTCAGCTCCAGGGGAGCGTGGCCATGCTTCTCGACGACGCCCTCATAGCCATATCGAAACCCGAGGATATTTTGAACGCCATAGCGGAAGTGCAGGCACATCACCGCCGCTCGGATAACGTCGTTCAGGCCCGGGCAAAGTCCACCGCAGGTAACTATCCCCGCGCGAACCTTGGTTGGGTCGAAGAATATTTTCCGTCTGGCTCCGACCTGCTCGCAGGCAGCAAGCTGGGCCACAACCTTGGTCGACTTGCCAGCGAGCCTGGCGAGACGGTTCTCGAAAAGAATCTTCGCCGAGTCGCTCACGCAGTTGCCCCGCTGGCAGTGTCCTGTACATTCCTTGCGGACATCGCATACCAGACAGGTTGGCGAATCGATCTCGCATTGGCCTAACCGTTGTATTTGCAAATCTTTCGGTGTCATCACAATTGTTGTTCCGTATTAAAATCGTAATCGTTCACGGCTATATAAAAATTCACCATGAAGTACATGAAGAGCATGAAGTTCTTTTTTTGTAACCAGTCACAGTTTTTTCAGCCTGAAGGGCTAAGTTATCCTGGCCTTTCAGGCCGAGAAGCACCAAAACGCTTTTATTTTGTCGCAACTGGGCCAATTGCAAAGCTAGGCTACATTTTTGCAATAGGCTCAAATAATTCGTGTTTATTCGTGTCCATTCGTGGTTCTTTTCTTTTCTCTTTCACCGCCCGGCTGGGGACGGTTGCAAAAAAAAACCCCCAACTGTTGCATCTCTTCTTAACAAAGCTGCAACAATTCGTTAACATTCGCATCTCTGTAAAATACTATCGGAATAGTTAGCCCGGAAACTGAAGGGAGCAGCATGTTAGATATCGGCATTTTGGCGGCGGCGGAGCCCACCTCGGTGGACATTGCGACAATCGTGCCCATGATTTTCCAGGTCATCGGCGGGCTTGGCATCTTTATGCTGGGCATGAAGTACATGTCCGACGGCTTGCAGACCATCGCGGGCCATCGGCTGAGAAGCATGATCAGCGCGGTAACCAACAATCGCCTCCTAGCCACGAGCGTAGGCTGCGGCGTTACCATGCTCGTCCAGTCCAGCAGCGTTACCACGGTAATGGTCGTCGGCTTTGTCAACGCGGGGTTCATGACGCTTGCCCAGGCTATCGGCGTGATTATGGGTGCCAATATCGGCACGACCATCACGGGCTGGATACTCGTGCTGAAAATCGGCAAGTACGGGCTGGTCATCCTCGGAGCGGCTGCCCTTATCTATCGTTTCGCCAAGAGCGACCGCTGGCGGTATCTCGCGATGGTAGCTATGGGTATCGGTATGATATTTTATGGCCTGGAGCTTATGAAGCTGGGGTTCAAGCCCATCCGCACCATGCCAGACTTCGAAGCATGGTTCTCGACCTTCCAGGCTCATAATTACTTAGGCGTGCTCAAGTGTGCCATGGTAGGTTGTGTGCTGACGATGATAGTTCAGTCGTCCTCTGCGACGCTGGGCATTACGATGGGCCTGGCTACGACGGGCGTTATACCTTTTGAAACGGCTGCCGCCCTGGTGCTGGGCGAGAATATCGGCACGACCATCACGGCCTGGCTTGCCTCGCGAGGCACGACGACCAACGCAAAACGGGCCGCCTACGCGCACATGATCTTCAACATTATCGGCGTGGCATGGATTACCGCTTTGTTCGGGCCTTATATTCATCTGGTGAAATATGGCATGGGGCTGACGGGGCAGAACCCGACCCTGGTTACCACCGCAGCTGGCGGCGAGATGTCGTATCCGTACATCATCGCCGGCATCGCGATTGTGCATACCGCGTTTAATGTCGTCAATACGCTGATGTTCCTGCCCTTTACGCAAATCCTGGCCAGGATTCTTGTCAGGCTCGTGCCGGAGAAAGCCTACAAAGAGGCTCCGCACCTGACGGGCCTGGACATGAGGCTACTTGAGACCCCGCCGATTGGCATCGAGCAGTCCCGTGTCGAAATTATCCGCATGGGCAGCGTGTTGACCAAAGCCATGGCCAGGCTTCGCGAGTCTATCAGCACGGATAAAGTGGACGACAAGGTGGTGCGGAAAATATTCCACGCCGAGGAAATACTCGATATCATTCAGCGGGAAATTGTCGAGTTTCTCACGAATCTGCTGAGCAGCGCGGTCTCGCACGACATGGCCGCCGAGGGCAGACAGCAGCTCCGCATCGCGGACGAATACGAGTCCACCAGCGATTATGTCGCAGCCATACTCAAGCTGCACCTCAGACTGGTCAAGGCAAACCATAGCTTCTCGCCCGAGCAACGGGAGAGCATGTTAAAGCTGCACGACGAGACGATGGGCTATATGGAACTTGTAATCCAGGGCTATGAGCAGGGCAACCCGGACACGCTAAGCAAGGCTGGCACCCGAGCAGGCGAGATAACCCACCTGGCCAGGGAACTGCGAGACGACTACCTTGCGAAAGTTACGGAAAAACGATCCGAGCCGTTGGTTACCGTGGTCTATACCGATATGCTGCACTCGTATCGGAGAGTAAAAGACCACCTGCTGAACGTAGCGGAGTCGCTGGCCGGCGAAAAGTAAAACGTACAGCGAATGACGAATCGATAACGAGGGCAGAGTGACGAAAAAATGACCAAGGCCCAAATACCCAAGGCTCATTGAATAGCCAATGACCCATCCCCTGTGTCATTCGTTTTCCGTTGTTTTTTGCTTTTACTGATAACTGATAACTGGAGTTGAGCATGGATATGCAGAAGATAACGAATTGTATTGGCAAGGGTGCTTTTGTCGAGGCTGAGAATGCATGGATGGCTGCGGTTCGGGACGATCCAGCTCCGGAGTTGGTGAACAAAGCTCTGTGTGCTTTTGTTGCTGCGGGGAAGGAAGACATGGCTGAGACGCTGGGCTGGGCGCTGCTGGAAGCTCACGCCGAGTCGCCCAAAGAACAAACTCTCGCCTTGGCATGCGCAGCTTATCTTGCCCTGCCCGGCAGCGAGGAACTTCGCAGCCAGACAGCTGAGCTGTTTAAAGCCGCCTACGGGGATAGCGAAAATTTCGAGGAAATATACAAAGCGGCCGGGCTTGAGACAGGCCAATCTGCCCGGCGAGCTATCCGCACGTTGCAGACCTGCCTGGCTCTGACGCCCGGAGTGCATCTGGTCAATCGTTTCGACGGCAGGCTTATCAAAATCATCAGGCTAACACCGATGGGCGAGTTCGAGTTCCACGATTTCGCCGACAAGCGCGACGAAGCTATCGAGCCAAAACTCCTTGCCGATGAGTTCGACCCGCTGGACGAAGCGGACTTCCGCGCGATGCAGCTAGCTGGCGTCGACGCTATGACCCAGCTGGTGCAAAAGGAAATCGCCCGCGTTCTTATAGGTCTGTGCATCGCCAACGCCGGCCAGGCTGATTCCGACACGATAAAGCAGACGCTCGTCCCGAAATATCTGCCTGCGAGCAAGTGGTCGAGTTGGTGGGGCCGAGCGCGCACGGCTGCCAAGAAAAGTGAAAATCTTACCCTGGAAGGCCGTAGCCCCGTCGTGGTGATTTATCATCCCGGCGGCAAGACTCTGGAAGAGGAGTACCTCGCCAGCCAGGCCTACCAGGGGGCTTATCACCCCATCGATTGGCTTGGCGTGTTGCAGAACTACATGCGAGACGCCTCTGCCCGCGGGGACAGGCCCGACGCCAATTTCACCGCTACGATAACAGCTGCCATTGCCCAGCGGACCCTCAAGTGTGCCAGCTCATCGCAACTGGCTGAGGCGCTCGAGGGCGTTTTGGTACTGGAAATCGCGGGGCAAATGGGCATCGCCCCCCCCGGCGAATCGCTGCCGGGGGCAATTGAGATTTTGGACAAAATGAAAGACCCCGCCGAAGCGGTAGCCAAGTTGCCCGAAGCTGACCTCTGGCCCGGCGCGATAAAAGCGGTGCACGACCTGTCCAACGGGCCTGAGATTTTCGAGCAGCTGTTGTACCTGGCTCCGTTGGAACAGCTCGACACGATAGCTGCCAACCTGGCTGAGCTTGGTAATAACGACGCGCCGAGCCAGGCTGTGGCCCGGGCGATAATTTCGCCTATCGAGCACATCGACCTGTGTTTGTGGGTTTGGCTGGCTGAGGGTCAGATCGTAGTTGACCAGCCCGGCAAGCTGACCATGCTGATGAAACTGCTCGACCTGGCCCATGAGATAGACCACAATTGGCCTGGCGACCAGGCCAGTCGAAAAAACGCCCGGCAAAAGGTGCGACAGGCCCTGTCAGCCGGGGATTATGCGATATATCAGCAGGCCCTCGACGAGGCTGACGAAGCTATGGGCAGCGTCGTCAAGACGAAAATAGAGCGGACGGACAGCCTGGCCCAGGCACTCAGCGAGCAGATGATAAATCGCCTGCGCGAAAAATTCTTCAGCCTGTTCGTCAAAGCCAGGGTGAATCCGTGGGAGGACGAGTCCGTTATCTGGACGAGCGAAGCTGCCCTGGAGGCGCATCACAAAGAGCTGAAGGTGCTCAAGGAAGTAACCATGCCCGCCAACGCCAAGCAGATTGGCGAAGCTGCGGAGGAGGGCGACCTGCGGGAAAACGCCGACTGGCAGGCGGCTATCGAAGAGCGGGATATGCTCGTCGCCCGTGCTCGGAAAATCCAGGACGAACTTGCCCGGGCCAGGGCTATCCATATTACGCACGTGCCGAAAGATTCCATCGGCATAGGCTCGCGGGTAACGCTTCGGCGGGTAGCTGACGGAGAGACATTCGAGATGAGCTTCCTGGGCCCGTGGGACAGCGACACCGCAAACGGCATATACGCATACACAACCAAGCTGGCGAAAAACCTGATGGGCAAAAAAATCGGCGACACGCTGTCGTTGGAAATCGCAGGCCAGCAAGGCCAATTCACCATCGACAGCCTGGCTGCGGCGATATAAAACCGGTGCTTGATATTGTCGGCCTGGGCGGCGATACTGCGGGCATGAGTTCTTTGGGCGAAAAACTTTGCGGCAAATTCGTTGTCTTCGACGGGCCTGACGGGGCTGGCAAGAGTACGCAGGTGGAGATGTTGCGAGAGTATCTCAGCCAGGCTGGTTGCGACGTAACGTTGGCTATCGATCCGGGCGGGACGGACACGGGCGGGCGAATTCGGGAAATTCTGCTGCACTCGAAGGGCCTGGACATCAGCCCGGTCTGCGAGACTTTTCTTTTCATGGCCAGCCGCGCCCAGCTTGCCCATGAAGTTATCAGACCTGCCATCCAGGCTGGGCGAGTGGTACTGGGCGACAGGTTTATCTCCGCGACGCTGGCGTATCAAGGTGCCCTCGGGGTCGACCCGAAATTTATTCTCGACCTGGCAGGGGCGGCTGTGGGCCAGACTTGGCCTGACCTTACGATTATCCTGGACATCGACGCAGACCGTGGCCTGGCCCGGCTTGGTAGCGAGCCTGACCGAATGGAATCGCGAGCGGGCAGCTACCACGAACAAGTCCGCCAAAAGTTTCGCCAGCTGAGCGAAATCTACCCCCGCCCCGTGCGATGCCTCGACGCGACAGGCACGCCAGGGGAAGTCTTCGACAGGCTCCTGCAACTGCTGGAAACAGAGTTTGACAATGCTTGAATTACACGAAATCATAGGCCAGGGGTCGGCGATTGGTCGGTTGCGGGCGAACATGTCAGCTGACAGGATGCCCCATGCGATGATCTTCGCGGGGCCAGCTGGCGTGGGTCGGCGGACGACTGCGATGGCCTTGGCCAAGATGTTGCTCTGCGAAAATCCCCAAGTCGGCGATGGTGGACTTTTCGCCCAGGCTGAGGAGGCCCCGCAAGAGCTGAGGCCTTGCGGGACGTGTGAGTCTTGTCGGATGATGCAGGCCGGCTCGCACCCGGACTTCCAGCTTATCTACAAGGAACTAGCCCGCTATCACGACGAGGCATCCGTACGCAATCGGGTTATGCAAGACCTGGGCATTGATGTGATACGCAGCTTTCTCACCGCTCCAGCTTACCGGGCGTCCAGTCGCGGGCGGGGCAAGGTTTTCGTCGTCCGCGAGGCTGAGCTTATGAGTATCGCCGCCCAGAACTCGCTGCTCAAAACGCTCGAAGAACCCCCCGCGGGCATAACGATAATCCTGCTGTGTCAAAAGCCCGAGCAACTTCTGCCGACCACGCTCAGTCGATGTTCGCTGCTGCGGTTCGGGCCACTGCCAAGAGATTTTGTCGCAGAGAAACTTGCCCAGGCAGACATGGGCCAGGGGGAGGCCAGCTTCTGGGCAGCCTTTACCGCAGGCTCGATAGGTCGGTCCGTCAAGCTGGCCCAGGCGGGGATGTACGAAATTAAATGTCGGGTTTTGGAAGACTTGGCCGGCCTGGGCCAGGCTGGGGACGCCAAGCTCGGCGAGAGCCTGGCCAAGATGACGGACAAGTTGGCAGAGCAGGCGGTGCGACAGGCCAAGAAGGTTGACGGGGCGTCGTTGTCCAAGAGCCTTGCTGCCCGCCAGGCTACCGGAGCGATGCTGGAGATAATCGCCAGCGCCTACCGCGACGCTCTGGCCAGGGCGACGGGCACACCAGGCCAGGCTGTGAATGCCGATCAGCCCGCGGTCGTCGAGACCCTGGCGGGCAAGTTCAGCCCCACCGACCTGGCAGAGATACTCCAGCAGCTAAGCCGATACGAAAGGCTGTTGTGGCGCAACCTTAACGCCAAGCTCGTGTGGGACAATGTGGTAATCACCTGCGCATCAGCCGCAGCTCTGACGGTCTGACGGCATGTCGCAACGGAACGCTACGGCGAGGTGTCGCCGCCGTAGTTGGGGTTCGGGATAGGCACTTTGCCACACGGGGGCATGGGTGGGGGGATGAGCTTGCCGCCATTGCGGCCCAGGACGATCAAGCCCCGCCCGCCGGTATTGGTGTTGATGTTCACCAGCTCCACGCCGGTTCTGCCCTTAGCTCCCAGGCCCGGTGCCAGCAGCTGACCCAGGAGAAACGCCGAGAGCGTTCTTTTGCCGTCAGTGCGTTGGCCCCAGGTAAGCCTGCGTTGGCCTCGCCTGGTGTCCATTTTCCACGACCCGTGCGTGCCGTAAGCTCCCATGCCGCGGTCGCCGCTGTAGCCTATGAATGCGCCCGTGCCAGTAGCTGCGAGTGTCGCTACGGGGGTTTTGACGCGGAAATCGTTCGTGCCGCGGGAGCTGTCGATATTGCCGTTGACGTAGCCATACTTCAGGCCAAGCCTGGCCCGGACGTGCTTGCCTTGGCGGGAATATTCCCGAATGCCGAACTTCGAACTGGGCTTGACAATCCATCTGCCACGGTCGGCGAACTCCAGCTCGACCGTCGAGCCAAACCCGGTACGGACAAGGCAGAGTTGGCCCAGTTTGTCGCCGACCTTCAGCCCCTGCCACTTGCTGGGCTTTTGGGCTAAGTTGCGATAGGATGCGGCACCGTTAACCGACACGACGGTAGCCTGCTGAGACACCGCCGGGCTGGCAGAAGCCTTGGCCCGGGCGACGGATTGACAAGCTGCCAGAGCAAACGCGACGATGACGAACATAGCTGCGAACTTTTTCATGTTGAACTCCCTGTTTTTCAATACGAACGATAGTCCCGTAATTATAGCACAGGCCAACAGCCCAGCCAAACGAATCAGACAACTATTTCGATTTTTTTACCTCTTGAGATTTTCCAAGGCTTAGGCAGGCCAAGTCCTGCCAGGTCCGCCAGTCTCGCCATAAGACACCCCGCCGGGCGAAAGGTTTGGCGGAAAAAACGAAAAACAAATAGTCGCCAACAAGCTTCGCGGGAATGACAAAAAAAACAAAACAGAAAAACACGGGCGAGATGTCCATGCTGCGGGAGGTTATGGCAGGAGTTTGCTCAGGGCTTGGGTTGCAGCTTTGGGGTTTGTCGCGTTGCAGATATCTCCGCAAACCGCTACGCAGCGGGCGCCCAGGCTGACCAGCTGGCCAGCGTTGGCAGAGGTGATGCCCCCCACCGCTACGACGGGCAGAGACACTTCCGCCATAATCTCGCTCAGCAGCTCCGGGCCTACTGTGGGGTAATCCTTCGTGCGAGTTTCAAATATAGGCCCGACGGCGATATAGTCCGCCCCCTCGTTGATAGCCGATTTGGCCTCGGCCAGGGAGTGCGTGCTTCGGCCTATGATAGCGTCGGGGCGCAGGAGTTTGCGGGCTTCGCTTATCGGCAGATCGTTCTGGCCCAGGTGCACGCCGTCGGCTCCGACGATAGCTGCGATGTCAGGCCTATCATTGATGATCAACAGCTTGCCGGTTTCGTCGGTAAGTTCGCGAAGTTCCGCAGCCATGGCAAGGAAAACGTCGTCGTGGGAGTCCTTCTCGCGCAGTTGCAAGGCCTCGGCTCCGCCCGCGACAGCTCCCCGGGCGACCTCCCGCAGCGAGGCGTTGCGGCAGAGACTGGCTGAGATCATCGCGTATAGTTTCACCTCCGCGAACCGCTCTGCTGTCAGGAATCGGCTGGTGAGCCGCTGCTCCAGCGTATAGGCGTCATACCGCATCCGCTCGATAGACTCAGCTACCTTGGGCGCGAGAATCTTGCTGTATTCCTCGATGGTTCGCAGAGCCTCGGTAAGGCGTTTGCAGGCGGCGGTAGCTACGTCGCGGACGGTTTGGCGGTCTATCTCGCCGGGGCTGGACAGCTCTCGGCCTACATCTCCCGGCGTGTCCCGGCTGGTTATCAGCTCGTCGTATGGCAGCTCGTCGAGCAGGTCTTTCAGGTCGCTGCGAAAATGCTTGGCCATGGCGGTAATGGCTGGGTCGTTGAGAACGAATCGACCACAGTCTTCTATTACGCGCAGGGCCTCACGGGCACGATTGAAATTGGCGTCAAGGATACGATGAATTTCACGCATGGCCAAACTCCTGACTACTCGGAATGCCAAGTTTTTTTCGGTTTTACAAGTTATGGTTAGGCACGGGGAATTGTTTGCAGATATCGTGCACGAAGTTTTGTGCTTTTTTTATGGTGTCCTGGTTGCCGCCCGATGTCAAGATTTTGTCTATCCAGTCAGCCAGGAGGGTCATGTGTTCGCTGCCCAGGCCTCTGGTTGTTATCGCGGGTGTGCCCAGCCTGATGCCGGAAGTTTTTATCGGCGGTCTGGGGTCGAACGGGATGGCGTTTTTGTTGCAGATAATCCCAGCTTCGCTCAGCATCGCCGCAGCTTCGTGGCCTGTCATATCGGGCATTTTGCTGCGGATATCCACGAGCATCAGGTGGTTGTCCGTGCCGCCGGAGACCAGCCTCCAGCCTCGGGTGGTTATCTCGTCCGCCAAAACACGGGCGTTGTTAATAATCGCGCCGGCGTAGTTTTTGAACTCGGGCTTCATCGCCTCGAGGAACGAAACCGCCTTGGCTGCGATGGAGTGCATCAAAGGCCCGCCCTGGATGCCGGGGAATATCGCCTGGTCGATTTTTTTCGCCCACTGTGCCTTGCAAAGTATGATACCCCCGCGAGGCCCGCGGAGCGTTTTGTGGTTGGTGGTGGTTATAAAGTCCGCATACGGTGCCGGCGTGGGGTGCTGCCCGGAAACCACAAGCCCAGCGATGTGGGCAACGTCAGCCATCATCAGACAGCCCGCCTCCGCGGCGATTTGTCCGAAGGCTTCGAAGTCCAGTTTGCGAGGATAGGCTGAGGCTCCTACGACGAGCATCTGGGGCTTTTCCTTTAGCACCAGTTGGCGGACGTGGTCCATGTCCAGCCTTTCGGTATCTTTCTCGACGCCGTAGTGCGTAGCTTTGTATATTTTGCCGGATAGGTTTATGCCAAGCCCGTGCGAGAGGTGCCCGCCATGGGCCAAGTCCATGCCCATGATTTTATCGCCGGGCTGGAGTGCAGCGAGGTAGACTGCCAGGTTCGCGTTCGTGCCGCTGTGAGGCTGAACATTGGCGTGGTCCATACGGAAGAGACTTTTCGCCCGGTCGATAGCGATTTGTTCGACCTTGTCGCATTCGTCGCAGCCACAGTACCAGCGGTGGGCTGGGTAGCCCTCGGCGTATTTATCGGTAAGCACCGACCCCAGCGCCATCAGCACGGGTATCGAGACGTGATTCTCCGACGCGATAAGTTCCAGCGTCTCGTTCTGACGTTCGTGCTCCTGCATTATCAGGCGCGCGATTTCGGGGTCTGCCTTAGCCAACCGATCCATCATACAATCTCCTTGCCACTTGTAGGGACATTACGAAAGAGTTACTCTATCGCCAAGGGCTGTCCAATGCAAGTGCTTTGGGTAAGCAGGCAATAGGCAATAGGCAAAAGCAGTCCATGGATTACACGGATTTTTTTGATTAAAAAAAATCTGTGTAATCCGTGGACTCTTGTTAGGACGCTCAGCCTGTGAAATCCGAAATCCGCAATAAACACCCGTTGCATTTTCGTCCGGGCTGGCCTAGAATGCTGCGTTGCAAAAATGAAAACTACAACCACATAAGAAGCTGTGGGAACTTTGAAAGGTAATGGTGAGAGCAATGGCGAAAATTAAAAAGCATCTTTTCACGAGCGAATCAGTAACCAAGGGACATCCGGACAAGGTAGCGGATCAGATTTCCGACGCCGTTCTGGACGCGCTTATCGGAGCTGACCCCAAAGCTCGCGTAGCTTGCGAGACGCTGGTTACAACCGGGCTGGTCGTGTTGGCGGGCGAGGTTACTGTGCACACGAAAAAGGCTGAGGATCAGCTAGCCCGCGTGGACGAAATCGCGCGAGAAGCTGTCAAAGCCATTGGCTATAACCATCCGGAGATCGGGTTTGACTACCGTAGCTGCGCCGTTGTGCGAGCTTTGCATAGCCAATCTGCCGACATCTCCCAGGGCGTTACCGAAGGCAAGGGCGAGCACACCCAACAAGGCGCTGGCGACCAAGGACTGATGTTCGGCTTTGCCTGCGACGAAACCAAAGCTCTCATGCCCCTGCCGATATACCTAGCCCACCGCATGACGGAAAAACTCTCCGAAGTCCGCGAGAATGAAACCCTCGACTGGGTTCTGCCCGACGGCAAAAGTCAGGTTACCGTGGAATATCACGACGACAAGCCTGCTAAAATTCACACCGTCGTTATCTCGACGCAGCACACCGAAGCGGTCGTCGGCAAGGACGGCAATATGACGCCCAAGGCTAAGAAGGCCCTGATAAACGAGGTCATCAAGCCCGTTATTATGAAAGAGTGTCCGAAGATGTGGAACAACAAGATTATTTTCCATATCAACCCGACGGGCCGATTCGTGGTCGGCGGGCCTCATGGCGACGCGGGGCTGACCGGCAGGAAAATCATCGTCGACACCTATGGCGGACGCGGTAGTCATGGCGGCGGAGCGTTCAGCGGCAAAGACCCCAGCAAGGTCGACCGCTCAGCTAGCTACATGGCCCGGTATATTGCCAAAAATATCGTCGCAGCCAAACTGGCGACCGCGTGCGAGGTGCAGTTGGCCTACGCTATCGGCGTGGCTGATCCTATCAGCGTGCTGGTCGACTGCGAGGGCACGGAAGTTATCGAGGAAAGCAAGATAGCTGACGCTGTCCGCAAGGTCTTCCCGCTGACACCAAAGGGCATTATCAAGCATCTGAATTTGCTCAGGCCCATTTATTCCGACACGGCCCACGATGGCCATTTCGGACGAAAGGGCAGGGGCTTCACCTGGGAAAAGACAGATCTTGCCAAGAAGCTGCGAACCGCGGTAGGCCTGTAAATGTAGCACAGTCGCCCCGGCTGTGAAAATGTAGGTCATGCAAATTGTTGCATGGCAAAAAAACAAAAAGAATGGATTCCCGCCTGCGCGGGAATGACAAAGAAAAAAAACAGAAAAGCATGGGCAAGATGCCCAAGCGACACATGGGCGAGACGCCCACGCTACAAAAAACACAGCCGAGGGCGGCTGTGCTACGTAAAAAAAGAACTTCATGCTCTTCATGGTGAATTTTTGTATGGTCGTGAACGGTTACGTTTTATGAAGCTGTCCCTCGCAGCTATTGCGTTTTGTTTTGCGTTAGCAAGTCCGGCCTGGGCTGGCGGGGCGCAGTCCCTGTCGCGGCAGTTGGGCGAGTTGGTCGATGAGTTTCAGCGAACCAGCCGGGCGGCGGTGGGCGTCTCGGTGGTGGACTTGCCAACCGGGCGGGAGGTCTTCGCCAACTCGGCAAATCAGGTTTTTATACCGGCCAGCAATCAGAAACTTCTCACGAGTGCCTTTGCCCTGGCCAGGCTCGGCGGGACTTTCCAGTTCACCACGACTGTCGCCCGCGCTGGCAACGATGTGATAATCTCCGGCGACTTCGACCCGACGCTTGGCGACCCTATTATCGCAGCGGCCCAGGGCGTGAGCATCTATCACCAGCTCGACCGCTGGAGCCAAGCCATCCGGGCCAGCTTTGGCCAGAGTGCCGTGGGCGATATTATCCTCCGTTCGCGCGCGGAGGCTGGCGAGTTTTTTCACCCGCGATGGAAACGCAGGCACCGCAGTTTGTGGTATGGCGCGCCGGTGGCTGGGCTTAACTTTCATGACAATTGTTTCGACGTGACTTTTGTCAAGCGGGCTGGGCGGATTGTTCCGCGCGTGGCCCCAGCCAGCCGATATATCCGCGTGATAAATCAGACTCGCCCCGGGCCGAGGCAGCTTTGGCGACTCGTTCCAAGTGAGAGCGATTCGGTCGTTACTATCTCCGGCAGGGTCAAGTCCGCCTCCGCTGACCCGCTGTCGGTAGCGATGACAGACCCGCCGATGGTGCTGGGTTTCGTCCTGGCTGACAGGCTTGCCCGGGCGGGGGCAGCGGTGAAAGGAGGCCTGCGCAAGTTGGACGCGGGCAGGGTAGATCTGGCTGAGGCGACGGTGCTTTGCGACACCCGCACGGGGATTTTCGAGGTCATCCGCCGGGCTAACAAACGCAGCTTGAACCTGGCGGCGGAGTGCTTGCTCTTGCGGGCGGGCGACGGCACCTGGCCTGGCAGCGGCGAGCTGATGCGCAAAACGCTAGTCGAAAAATTTGGCCTAGCCAGTGGCGAGCTTGTTATAAGCGATGGCGGCGGGCTGAGCAGGGCGAATAAAGTCTCGCCGAGGAATGTTACAAAATTGCTCCAAGCCATGACGACCGGGCCTGATTTTGCGGGGTTTCTCGACAGTCTCCCCCGCAGCGGCGTGGACGGCACGCTCCGCAGGAGGTTGCGGGGCAGGAAATACCAGGGCCTGGTAGCTGGCAAGACAGGCTATATCTCCGGCGTCGTCGCGTTGAGCGGCTATATACTGGCGCCAAACATGGTTGCAAAAACCGAAACCACGGCACCGGGCCAAAAACCCGTCTTCGCATTTTCGATCTTGCTCAACCGCGTCGCCCATGCAGGCCAGGCCAAGCGATTTCAAAACCGCCTGTGCAAGTTGCTGATAGACGCAGCTGTTAGTAATCAGTAATCGGTAATCAGTAATCAGTTATCAGTAAAAGCAGAAAAAAGAAAAAGAATGGATTCCCCAGCACTTATTTGCAAAGTTTCAGAGAGTTGTTAGCTCATGTAAAAAGTTTTCGACATTCTACAGTTTTGCAAATAAGTGCTGGGGAATGACAGGAAATAAAAATTCGCGTCATTCGTTTTGATTCGCGTCATTCGTGTTTTGCTGTTTTTGCTTTTACTGATAACTGATAACTGATAACTTTTTCCCCTCCTGCCTACATTTCCCTGGAACGTATCGTATCTTTCCTCTTGCAGCGGTTTTCCTTACTAAACCGCCCCCCTTGGGTTTCCGATATCGTTATTGCTGCCTCTGAGGCTGTCTGCGCGAGAGGGTTTCCGGAGTTTTACAGGAGCCAGCAATGCATTCTGTCGGTTGTAACGTACCTAAAATGGAGAACTTAGAGCCTCGGCTGTTTCTCACAGCAGCTGTGGTCGAGTCTGCCTTTGATGGCGATTACAGCGACAAAATCCACACCGCCTCGCTGGTCGAGCTGGCACCGACGGGGGAGAGCAACCTCGACGGGCAGATATCCACCCGCAAAGACCGGGATTATATAAAATTTATCGCACCGCTCAGCGGGGGCATGCAGATAACCATGGCTGGCGAAAACGGCGACGGGCTGGACTCTCGGCTGTATGCCTACGATTCCCGCCGACGCAAGCTCGCGTCAAATAACAATATTTCCAAGCTGACCAAAGACGCCCGCGTTACCTTCGCGGTCGAAGCAGGCCAAACCTACTATGTCCTTGCCCGGGCCAAGGGCAAGACCTCGGGAGCCTATTCGCTCGCGGTCAATACAGCCCAGGACGACTTTGGCGGCAGCTTGGCTGGGGCTGGGCAGGTCAGCCTGGCTGCGGGGCAGACCACGACCATCACCAGCGGGATCGATTATGCCAAAGACCTTGACTTCATCCGGTTCACCGCAGCCCTCGCCGGCGGGCTTACGGTGCGAATGCAAGGCCAGGGCCAACTCGACCCGTATCTGATAGGCTATAATCAGCAGGGCCGCAAGCGGGCCAAGAACAATAATATCTCCCGCGACACAACCGACGCGGGTTTTACCATGCAAGTTCAGGCTGGTCAGACATACTACATTCAAGCAGCGGGCCGGGGCAAAACGGCGGGGGAGTATTCGCTGTCCCTTTTGCTGGCGGAGGATGAGTACGGCAACACCCTCGCCTCGGCCAGGGAGGTCAGCATCACAGCTGGGCAGACCACGACTATCACCAGCGCCGTCGATTACGCAAAAGACCGCGACCTGCTGAAGTTCACCTCGCAAGTCTCCGGCGGCCTGACTGTGCGAATGCAGGGCGAGGGGCTGCTCGATCCGTATTTGGTAGGCTATAATCAGCAAGGCCGCAAGCTGGCTAAGAACAATAACATCTCCCGTGGCACGACCGACGCGGGTTTCGCCATGCAAGTCCAGGCTGGTCAGACCTACTACATTCAAGCAGCAGCCCGCGGCAAGACAGCGGGGGAATATTCGCTGTCTCTCTCGCTGGCGGAGGATCAGTTCGGCGGCAGCTTCGCCTCGGCTGGGGCTGTTTCGCTGGATGAAACCGGCTCGGCGGTGGTCTTCTCAGCCTACGATTTCCGCCGAGATGTGGACGTGATGACATTCGTCGCTTCGCATAGTTGTCAGATGGCGGTAAGCGTCGCCTCGGTTAGCGAGGACATACTCAAACACTACGGAACCGTCTACGACCAGACGGGCCGACGGCTCGCCCGTAGCCGCAGCAAGCGCGGCGAAGCTATCGATATGACCTTCGACGCCCAGGCTGGCCAATCGTACTATGTGGTAGCGCAGAACCGCAACTCTCGCACGACTGGCGGGTATCGCGCGAGCATTACTACCGACCTGCCCCCGCAGCCAGACCCGCCACCAGACCCTCAGCCCACACCGACACCCGACCCCGCACCAACTCCCGATCCCGCGCCCGAGGATCCTGCGCCAGGTCAGTCTGTCTCAGCTGAGGTTATCGCCACCCAGACAGGCCAGGTACTGCGAGTGCTTGGTACCGACCAGGCTGACGTCATCACCGTCTCGCAGCAGGCTGGGACGATAATGCTCGACGCCGCTGGGGTGCAAAGCACATACGCGGGCCTGTTCGACTCGGTGGTGCTCTATGGCTTTGGCGGGGGCGACGTTATCCGCACGACGTATTCGCTGTCGCTGGGGGCGACCATCTTCGGCGGCGACGGCAACGACACGATATATGACAACTCCGCCGTGGCTTCCGCCATCCATGGCCAGGGCGGGGACGACCTCATCGTCAGCGTAGGCGGCGGGGCCGAGAGTGTATCAGGCGGAGCTGGGCTGGACAGCTTTTGGCTCGACACCAGCGACAGCGTCTCCGACGCGTCGGCCAGCGAAAACTCCGCCGGGGCCTTGCACAGGATATCGAGCTTCTATCAGCCCTGGACGAACAACGCAGGCGACATGGACTATGTCTCGATGAACATCGCAGGCCAAGACCTCCGCGACCCGACGACCACCAGCTACGCTACGGGCTATCGGAACTTCTCGCACCTTTCGCTATTCGCCGACGAGCCGCAGTACAACGACATCCGCCAGGGTGCAATCGGCGACTGCTACTATCTCGCCTCGCTGTCCAGCCTGGCTGACACCGACCCGCAGATAATCCAGCAGATGATTACCTCGCTGGGCGACGGCACCTACGCGATGCGATTCCATCGCAATGGCAGCGAGGTGTATCTCAGGCTGGACGGCGACCTGCCGACCAACAGCAGAGGCTCGCTGGTCTACGCCAAAACCGGGCCTGACAACGAGCTGTGGGTGCCCCTGGCTGAGAAAGCCTACGCCCATTTCCGCTACGGCCAAAACAGCTACGCCTCCATCTCCGGCGGGTGGATGACCACGGTCAATCGGGAAATCACCGGCAAGTTATCCCACTGGCGCTCCACGGGCGGCTCGACGTCTTCCCTGGCTGGCTACATCCGCAACGAGCTGGCAGCAGGCCACGCCCTGACGCTGGGCAGCTACTCCAGCGCATCGTCCCCAGTCGTCGGCAGCCACGCTTATGTTATCAAGTCGATAGACTCCGCGGGCTATGTTACCGTCTTCAACCCCTGGGGCGTGGATGGCAGAACCTGGGACAGCAACTACGGCGATGGCTTGCTTAAACTCTCCATCGACCAAATTAAAAGCAACTTCTCCGCCACGGTCAGCTCGTTGGCATAACCACCCAAACCGACCAAACGGAAAACACCCCAAGGCTCAACAAGAAATCCACCGATTACAGGATCAAAAAGGGATTTAGTGAACCTTCGGTTTCACAGATTTTCTTTTGATTAAAAACAAAAAAATCCGTGTAATCCGTGGATTCCTATTTGCCTAATCATCTATTTTTCGCTTGCTTGGCGGGGCGAAAACCGTATTATCTACGGACTCGCGAGTTTGGTATCGAACAGTTATTTATCGCCTTTCAGGCGAAACCTTACAGGAGAAAGACAACTATGCCGGCATCAAAACCTTCGGACATTCGCAATATCGTACTTCTAGGTCATGGCGGGGCGGGTAAAACTTCCCTTGGCGAGGCGATGCTCTTTGCTGCGAAGGTAACCACCAGGCTAGGCTCGGTAATCGACGGATCGAGCCTGCTGGACGCGTCAGATATCGAGAAAGAGCGCCAGCACTCGGTCGACCCGGGCCTGGCCTATGTAGACCATGCGGGCAAGACCCTCAACATCATCGACGCGCCAGGCTATCCGGATTTCGTAGGCGGAGCTATAACGTCCATCGCCGGGGCAGACACCGCTGTGCTGGTAATCTCAGCCACAGCCGGCATCGAGGTCAACACGCGCAGGCTCTTCAAAGCTGCACGCTCTGCCGGGCTGCCGGTAGCCATCGTCGTTACGAAAATCCATGGCGAGAATATCAATCTCCAGGAACTCATGGGCTCGATCCACGAAACCTTCGGTAGCACCTGCCATAGCATGAACCTCCCAGCGAACGGCGGGAAGACCGTGGTGGACTGCTTCGCCAATACCCAGGGCGACAGCGACTGGGGCGAGGTGGCCAAGGCCCACGAAACGCTCATCGAAAGCGTCATCGAAGCTGACGAGGAAATGATGGAAGCCTATCTCGGCGGCGAGGAAATACCCGCGGGCAAACTCTCCGACGCGTTCGGAGCAGCTATGGTCGAAGGCACGATTATGCCGGTATTCTTCACCTCCGCCCGAGACAACGTCGGCGTTACAGAATTCATGGACGCTGCCAGCAAATACTTCCCAGCTCCAGGCATGGTGCCAGGCCAACCCATTATGAACGACACGGGCGAAGAGGCCCAGGAAGTAGCCATCGAACCAGACGCGGCCAAGCCTTTCGTAGGCCAGGCGTTCAAGATTACGACCGACCCGTTCGTCGGCAAACTGGCCTGGGTTCGCATTCTCCAGGGCACAGCCAAGGGCGACACACATTACCATCTGCGCGACGAGAAAAAGACCGCCAAGATTGGCCATCTGTTCAAAGTGCAAGGCAGCGGCACGGACGAAATAAAACAAGCTGTCGCTGGGGACATTATCGCCCTGGCCAAGGTCGAGGAAATCGCAGCTGGCGATGTTCTCCACGCCGACGGCGAAGCTATGTTCCGAGCCATGCCCCCCACGCCCACGCCGATGTACTCCCTGGCGGTTACTCCCAAAAGCCGCGGCGACGAGCAGAAAATTTCCGAAGCTCTCCACAGGCTCACGGACGAAGACCCCACCTTCCAGGCCAGCCGAGACCCCCAAACCCACGAGACCGTCATCAGCGGCATTGGCGACCTGCACCTGCGGATGATTCTGACCAAGATGAAAACCAGATTCCATATCGAGGTTGACACCAAGCCGCCCAAGATTCCCTATCTGGAAACCATCCTCGCCAAGGCTGAGGGCCATCATCGGCACAAGAAGCAGACCGGCGGAGCTGGGCAGTTCGGCGAGGTGTATCTGCGTGTCGAGCCGCTGGAGCGAGGAGCTGGGTTCGAGTTCGAAAACGCCCTGTTTGGCGAGTCGATTCCGCGTCAGTATCTCCCCGCTATCGAGAAGGGCGTCCGGGATGTCATGACCGTCGGAGCCGTGGCTGGTTATCCGATGCAGGACATTAAGGTCAGCGTTTACGACGGCAAGCACCACCCGGTGGACTCGAAGGAAGTTGCCTTCCGAGCTGCTGGCAAGCACGCGTTTATCGACGCGGTGAAAAACGCAAAACCCGCGCTGCTCGAGCCTATCGTCGATATGGAGATAACTGTCCCCGCCAATTTCATGGGCGACATCGCCAGCGATCTGGCTGGTCGGCGAGGCCGAATCCAGGGCCAGGACATGATGCCGGGCAATATCGCCGTCGTCAAGGCCCAGGCACCGCTGTCGGAAGTGATGCAATACAACAGCCAACTCCGCAGCGTAACCGGAGGCCAGGGCAGCTACACCATGGAACTAAGCCACTACGAACCAGTCCCCGGCAATGTCCAACAACAAATCGTCGCCGCGGCCAACAAAACCGACGAGGAATAAAGGGCGGCGACCACAACTGGTTTCATCGATTGCGAGCCTCGCGCAGAATCTCGACGCTGTCGGGAAAATCGCGCCCATCAAGCCGTTTCTGCCACTGCCGAGCGGCCCGCCGTGCGTCCTGGAAACCAGGCCCAGCCCAGTGCGTGAGAATCCAATGAACTTCACTTTGCAAAGATCGACCATGGACACATTGTCGATTAGTACACTGGAAGTGATGTCTGTGTATGGGTCGAGCTTGAAACTCAACAGGGCAAGCTTCGCGGGAATGACAAAGAAAAACCAATCAACCAGTTAACCAGTCAACTGGCTGAGGTTATCCAGTCTTCTTGCCAGTCTGTCTCGTGGTTGTCCATGGTTTACCCAGGATTCATTTCAGATTTCGAATTGTTTTACGAACTGGCCCAATCCAAAATCTGAAATCAGAAATTGCTCGGGATAGCCAAAGTTCCATGTTCTCCCCCGACGCTATATGGTAAAACCAGGATTGAATCCCGGAATTAGCTGCACAGTTCGACGATAAGTTGCTGCATTGCAGCTTTGGGGGGCGTGCCGGATTTCATTGCCAGGTCGGCTGAGATAAGTCGTCGCATATCGGCTTGGAGTTTTTTGGCAGGTCGACGGCCCAGCAGGGCTTCGAAGTCTCGCTGGTCTCGGAATATTCGAGCGTTTTGCATAGCTGACCTCGGCGACTGACCAGCTGCGATGCCCTGGTGAACCTGCAGCGCCTGGCGGATTCGCCAAGCTACCTGGCCTAGCAATTGGAACTCCGCGCCGCGAGTTCGCATCGCAGCTCCCACAGCTTCCAGGCCCGCCCGCACGTCGCCCCGCGTTATTGCCCCAGCCAGGGCGAAAGCTTCCGGCGAGGCGGAGGTCGTAGCGACCGCAGCGATATCATCGACGGTAATACTCGTCCGTTGGCCCACGTAAGAGGCGAGCTTGTCCAGTTCGCTCCTCAGGCTGGCGAGGTTTTCGCCCACCCACTGGGCCAACATGCCCGCGGCCTGGCGGTCGATGGTTTTGCCAAGCCCAGCTGCGGCGTCGGTTATCCAGCGGACAAGTTCTGCTCCGCTCGGTGCTTTACAAGAGACGACCTGGCCTACGGTGGGGATTTTCTTGGCCAATCTCGTGCGGGAGTCCAGGCTGTTGACCAGCAGTATCAACGTGCCGCTGGGTGAGGGGCGGTCCAGATAAATTTCCAGCTGTTCGCGATGAGCGGAGATAAAAGCTTCAGCGTCGCGAATAGACACGACGCGATGCGGCGCCAGCAGGGGCAGGGTTCGCAGTTCGTCCAGCACGGTTGCCAGCTCGACGGCGGGGTCGTATTGGCTGAGGCAGAGTTGGTGGTCAGCGGAACCCAGGATCGAGTCGACGATCCGCTGATATGCTTCCTCGCGGAGCAGGGCATCGCTGCCTTGCAGGACGTAAACAGCCTTGGCGGGGGAGGTCGTCATTTGCTCTGCCCGGCTGCGAGTTTAAGAATATCGCGGACACAGCGTCGCCTGAGGGCGGACATGGAGTAGAAAATCTCCCTGCCCTCTCGTCGGCTTACCACTATAGAGGCCAGCCTAAGCAGGCCCAGGTGGCGAGAGACCACAGGCTGAGAGGCTCGAAGCTTGCGACAAAGTTGTTTCACGTTCAGCTCGCCCTGGTCCAAAGCGGAGACCATCCGCAGTCTGGTCGGGTCGGCCAGCATGTGAAACAGCTGTGCAAGGCGTTGAATTTGACGTTTGTTACCAGTCATCTTCACGCTCAAAAATAGACAACTGACGGGGCAGTTACATCTGTCGTCGGCGATACATTACATAAAAAACGATCACCAGAATCAGCAGCACAACCAGCAGGCCCTGCCACCATGAAAACATGCCCTCAGCCAACATTTGCATACTCGTCATAATAATCCCTTTCAAAAACAGCAACCAAAACAGCTGACACCCACGGCCAAATAGCGGCGACTGGACTTGAACCAGTGACCCTGGGCTTATGAATCCCATGCTCTGCCAACTGAGCTACGCCGCCAAAAAGTTCCGTACCGCGACAGTTTGCAGTGAACGAGAGAAAAATGCAAGTTTTTATAATGCCCATTTGAAAAAAATAATAGCGTCCCAAGTTCGTATCGCCGTTCATCCAACGATTCTGCAACACTCTATATTTATTGTGATTCCTTATTACAATTACAGAAGAGTTTACAAAATTATTTTTTGATTTGAGTTCACTGTGTTGGGCAGCATGTCTAGGCCGCAGCTGTCATTTCCTCACCGCTTTGCCCCCAGCTTGGCCGGTGGTGGTCAGGAGTTTGTTGAATTGGGTCATGGGTACCCATTCAACGTGCCCGTCGACGAAGGCAACCCACGTGCCCTTGTTTTGATAATTGCCAGGCCTTTCGTAAGCTAAGATAGCCTGGGCGGGGTTAGCAATGCTGTCCAAGGTTTTGGGAGCGTAGTTAATCAGAATATAATCAACCGGGCCTATGAGCTTCTTGCTCTTTTTGTCAACCCCGGGAGGCCTCTTGCCGCTTACGGGACTCACAAGCCCTTTCGGGGATGCAAACCCCTCAGCTATCAGTTGCGACAAATTGGTTGGCAGGCGGTCATCGTTGTCGATGGCGTACATCATGCAGCCTTTTGCAATGCCGCGAAGGTTAGCTGCGGAGACTGCCTTTTTCGCCTGGTGCCTGGCGTTGTTCAGTGCGGGTATCAGGGCGGATACGCCAACTGCAGCTGCGGGCAAGGCTGCGGTTAACGACGGGCCCGAGCCAAAGCCTTCCAGCGTTATGCCCTTGGCGTCGTGGGAGATTGCGTCGATGCTTGGGCGGAGCAGTTCCAGGGTTTTTTGGATGGTAGCTGGGCTTAGTTTCACGCTTGCGGGCATGTCGAGTTTCTTGGCTAGCACGTTCGCCAGAACCGTGCGGAAGATGAGTTCCAGCGGGTAGATTCGCCGAGCCAGCTGGGGCACGTTGACGTAAGTCAGCATCGACGCTTTGCGGGCGACCCGCGCGCGGATTTTTTTGAACGCCGGGGTTTTGCGCAGCGACGGCGTCTTGTTCGTCAGCGCCGAGCCTATAACCTGAGGCCAGAGTGCTATGTAAAGTCTGTTCTTGTGAACAGCCCAGGCTGGCAGAAACGCCAGCCCAGCAGAGTGGGGAATGCGAAGGTAATGTATCTCTATATCATCGATGACGGTTTTTTCAAAACTCACCGCGGGCTTGGGTCGCGCAGCCCGGCTTGGCTTGGCGGGTTTGGTTGCCTGGCCTGGTTGGCTTGCAGGCCCGGGCCCGGCTAGGAGTTTGGCGAGGTTGGTTTCGATTTTGGCGAGGGTTTGGCTAAACGTTTTGGGGTCTTTCAGCTCGACG
>Ga0190284_1000343_pt1 | contig 28849 bp, 24 predicted proteins | sample 48691812_MG_FD_161668 | JGI IMG/M metagenome (GOLD analysis project Ga0190284, IMG submission 161668) | Hydrothermal vent microbial mat bacterial communities from Southern Trench, Guaymas Basin, Mexico - 4869-18-1-2_MG | ecosystem: Environmental > Aquatic > Marine > Hydrothermal vents >...
GAGTCGCCCACCCATCGAATCCCATAGTTGCTGCGTCTCCACACGGCCTGCGCGCGGCGCCGCTCTACCTTTTCCTCGGCGGATTGATGTGTATCGGCGAACCGGCGGCAACCTCGGCGGCTTCTGCAATCGACTCGGACAGCGTGGGGTGCGGGTGAATCGAGGCCATCAGGTTTTCCAGCGTGGCACCCATCTGCAAGGCCAGTGTCGGACCGGCGATCAGCTCCGAAGCATGCGGGCCGACCACGCCTACGCCCAACAGCGCCCCCGAAGACGGGTCCGCGAGGACCTTGGCGAATCCTTCGGTTCGCCCGATGGCCCGCGCCCGCCCCAGCGCCGCCAGCGGGAACTTGCCCTTGATGTAGTCGATGCCTTGATCCTTGGCCTCCAACTCGGTGAGTCCGGTGTAGGCGATTTCGGGGTCCGTGAACACGACCGCCGGGACGGTTACGCTGTCGAACGAGGCCCCATGCCCGGCGATGACCTCAGCAGCCACCTTGCCCTCACGGCTGGCCTTGTGCGCCAGGGCGATGCCCGGCACGACGTCGCCGATGGCGAAGACGCTCGGCTCAGTCGTGCGGCATTGCTTGTCCGTTTCGATGAGCCCTTGGGCGTTGAGCTTGATCTTCGTGTTCTCCAACCCGAGGTCGTCGGTGTTGGGTTGGCGCCCGACAGCAGCCAGCACCTGATCGAACGGGTGGTGGGTGGTCTTGCCGTCTCGCTCTATGGCGACGTCGAAGCCCGCGTTGGTCCGCTTCAATTCGACCACCTTCGAGTTGAGCATGATGGCATCCAGCTTCCTTCTGCAGTTCTTGGCCACCACGTCCACGAGGTCCTTGTCGGCGGTGATGAGAATCGAAGGCATAAACTCGACGACAGTGACGTTCGAGCCCAGCCCGGCATAGACCATGCCCAACTCCATGCCGATGTACCCGCCGCCGATCACCAGCAGTCGCTCCGGTACTTCGGACATGCCGAGTGCCTCGGTCGACGTCCACAACCCGTCGTTGCTGATGCCCGGCACCCCCCTCACCCGCGAGCCGGTCGCGATGATGCAGTTCTCAAACTCGATGGTGGAAACGTCCGCGCCTTTGAGCACGAGCGTGCGGTTATCCGTGAAGCGCGCCCGACCTTTGACCACCTCCACGCCCCGGCGTTTGAGCAACCCGGCGACGCCCTGGGTCAGATCGTCGACCACGCGCTCCTTCCACGCCCGCAGCGCATCAAGATCGATCTTCAGGTCCGCAAAGCCCAGCCCCATCTTCTTGGCGTGCGTCGCCGCATCGACCAGTTCCACCACGTGGATCAGAGTCTTCGAAGGGATGCAACCTTCAGTCAGGCAAACGCCTCCCAGTCGGTCACGCTCCTCGATCAGCACGACAGTCTTGCCCAGATCGGCTGCTCGAATGGCGGCGACGTAGCCGCCCGGACCTCCACCAATGACGGCGACTTCTGTCTTCCGGTTCGAATTGTCCACGACCATCAGTTATGTCACCTCCCACACCACCGATCGCGCCGAGTTTGCGGTAGTACGTCTCTCCCGTTCAGCCGCCGCCCAGTCTATCATCGTGCGAGCGGGTCGCCAACTCTGCGATCTGTGTGGAGGAACACGTCGTCGCCACGACGGGCCGGTCTCGCGACAGATTCTTGCGGGGACCCACCCGAGATGCCGTGGAAAGTGACGTCGGGTTTCCCGCGGCGGGCCCGGCTTGGAGGTTTTGGCATGTTCTCGGACCTTCAGCCCTGCCGCGGGCACCCACGCTCCGGCACCCCGAACGCCACTGCGCCACGCTGGGCCTTGAGACCCCCGAAAAGGTCTTGACACGGAAGGCTCAATCCACTAAGCTAGCGAGGGGATGTGGGGATAGCTGAAGTGGAGAGAGAGAACACTCCGTTTCCGCGTTTTTCGCTCACAGGAAGGCCGGGTGTAGGTGGCGTGAGCCTGTTTGGCTTGCGCCTGGAGGTCTGGTCTTGAGAATGCGCAGTTTGCTGCGCTGAGGAGGAGCGGCCCGGCGCCGAACGCCTCGGGGCTTCCGTGCCCACTTCGGCGGCAAAACACAGGTAGGGAGGGAGAGGTGTTGGACTCGCCCAATGGGGTGGTGGGGCGGTTGCTTGTCGTCCACGAGAACCCCGCAATTCGGAGTCACGTTGCCTCAGTCGTGGAGGAGTTCGGCTTTGAGCTGATTGAAGCCGATTCGCTCGCTGAGGCCGTGCGTCGAGCAACTTCAGGTGCCGCCTTCACCGGCGTGCTTCTGCCCGCCCAGTCCCTTGGTTGCCCGGGATCATCGGTCGCCGAAACGCTACGGTCTGTGCGCACGGCTGCGGGAACCGACGAGATCGTTGTCCTGTTCGATTCCGCTCCCGATGCTGAACTCTCCCGCCAGGTCATTCACGATGGGATCGCCGGTTTTGTGAGCGTCAGCGCGGGTGGGGTGGATGAGCAGGCGCTTCGGCGTCATGTTTTGGCTGCGGCGAGGCGCTGGGATGAGCAGCAAAGCCGCCGCAATGCCTTCCACGAGTCGAATACGTGTGAAGACGGCGACTTCATCGCCCGAAGCCCGGTAATGGCCGACGTGGTGTCAAAGGCGGCCAAGGCGGCCCAGATATCCGACGTGCCCGTGATCATCTATGGAGAATCGGGCACCGGCAAACAGTTGCTCGCCGAGACGATCCACCGCCTGGATCCGAAGCGAGCCACAGAGCGGTTTCTGGTGGTGAATTGCGCATCGATCAGCGGTACCTTGGCCGACAGTGAATTGTTCGGCCACGTGAAGGGGGCGTTTACCGGGGCCACGGAGGATCGGCAGGGACATTTCCGAGCGGCGGACGGCGGCACGCTGTTGCTGGACGAGGTCGGAGAACTCGACCGGGCGTTGCAACCGAAACTGCTCCGCGTTTTGCAAGAGAATCTGGTTCTGCCCGTGGGGGCCGACACCGAGGTTTCCGTGGACGTTCGCGTGATCGCAGCCACGCATCGACGACTGCCGGCCATGGTCGAGCAGGGCACGTTCCGCCTGGACCTGTACCAACGTCTGAACGTCGTCCTCCTGGAGATCCCCCCGTTGCGGGAGCGACCGGAGGACATTCCCGTGCTGGTTCAGTTCTTCCTCGGGAAATACGCCGGTTACTACCCTATGCCGATTCGCCACGTGGACCCGCAGGTATATGACGCGTTTGCGCGGCGACCTCTAGCGGGCAACGTGCGCGAACTGGAAAACGCGATTCGTCAGATGCTCGCGTTCAAGACGCAGGGCGATCGCCTGGACGTACGCGACCTTGAAGCGATCGGGTACGGCGTCACCCTTGGCACCGCGAACTGCGAGCGCATAACAAACGAACTGGCGGAAGCCGGGCGCCGGTTGCTCGACCAGGAACGCATGACGCTCCCGACGCTGCTGGAGCAGTTGGAACATCGTCTGCTCACCGAAGCGGTGAAGAACTCCACGGGCACTACGGTGGACTTGGCCAAGCGCCTCGGCCTGTCGCGTCGCACGTTCTACAACAAGCTACGCAAGTACCGCCTCTAGCAGCTCGTGGTAGACGGTTGTGGGATTGGAACAGGATATGTTGGACTGGTAAGCGGAGCGTGCCTGGCTGTTGCCGGTACAGATGTGTTGTAGGGACCCTATACGTGGAAACGTGTAGGCTCGAACCGCCGCCCAATACCGACCGGGGGTTGAGCGGGGTCCTACCAGTGAAATTACAGTCGTAGCGGCTTTGCTACGATGGGTCTCAAAACGGAGGGAGATGGGAGATGAGACATTTCTTGTTGATGACGTCCCTGCTTGGGGTGCTGGCCGGTGTTCCGACTGTGGCTGGGGCTTCGCCCGTAACGCTGCTGATCGATCCGAGTTTCGGCTCGACCGAGGCCACGGGAGCAACCGCGCGGCTACTGTTGGACTTCAGCGAAGACGGTGTGGAGGATTTGCTGCACGTGACGATCGAGAACACCACTCCGGCCTCGATCGGTTCTTCGCTGACCGCCGTAGGCTTCGAGGTGCCGGGTTCGTGGGCGTCTTCGTTCGCGCCCGGAGGTGCCGGTGCGTACTTCCATGTGCTGGACCTGGACGTGTCCGTGTCACCGAGTTGGCTCGACGCACCGGACGGATATGACCTGATGCTCACGAACGACGGCGACTTTGAGGGGGGTAGCCCGCAAGGTGCGCCCACGGCAGGTGAGTCGGAATCCGTGATCTTGAGCCTGGGTGACACAGGTTTGACGCCGGAGGAACTGTCAACCACGTTTGCCGGCTTCTACGCCGCGCAGGAGGAGGACTACGTGCTCGGGCGCTTCCAAGCGGTCGGATCCGACGGCGAACTGTCTGACAAGGTCGGAGGTGGGGTGCCCGAGCCCGGCACGCTGCTGTTTCTGGCATTCGGCAGCCTCGCCGTTGTGCGCCGCACCCGATGCCGGGCCACAGCGATCGGTTAACCGGCGGCTTCCTCCAGCCCGCCATTCGGCTGGCTGGGACATCTCTGATTCACTTGTGGCGGGACGGGGCCCACGCGCGATTCCGTGGAACTCGTGATGACCTGGCCGTCGTAGGGTATTCTTATGCCCTCCATTCCGGGCGGGCCTTGGCAAAAAGGTCCGACTTCACACGGTTATGCCCATTCCCGGGGCAAACTCCGGGCAACGCACCAGAACCGGGGGAGTCTTCACGATCGGATCAACTCTGGACTTCTGGGTCCGCACAGCAAATCCCGCAGAATCGCGGGGCAGGCCGTGCCTGCCATTCGAGCGGAGGCTTGACGCACGTGAGCGAGACCATTCCAATGGCCGGATCAGCGGTTGGTGGGGCGTCGGAGGCCGAATCGGGGCAGAATCATGGATAGCTGGGGAATAGCCCGGAGTAGCGGGGTCTGCTCGATCAGCGGCCGACCTCTCGAGACAGGCGAAGAATACTACGTCGTCCTCTTCGAGGAAGGCGAGACATTCCGTCGGGCGGACTATTCCGTGAATGCGTGGGCCGGTTCGCCGGAGAACGCATTCTGCCACTTTAAGAGCAGGATTCCAGCCAAGAAGGAGAAGAAGCGACTCCTCGTGGACGACGACTTGCTGATCAACTTCTTCTTACGTTTGGCTGACGAGGACGGCGCCTCGCGTCTGCGGTTCCGGTTCGTGCTGGGGCTGATCCTGATGCGGAAGCGCCTGCTCCGCTACGAGCAGACTCTCTTCGATGAAGGCCGAGAGTATTGGCGGATGTGCTTGGTCAAGGACCAGAGTCACCACCGGATGCTCAACCCGCAATTGACCGACGATCAGATAGAGGGCGTGTCCCGGCAAGTGGGGGCCATCCTGCACGGAGACATGGGTGAGTTCGCCGACACCGCCGAAGAGATCGAGGACCCGGCCGACGAGCCAGGGGAAGGCGACGATGTCTGACACTACGGCGCAAGGTAGCCTATGCCGTGTAGCGGCCTGCGTCTCGCAGGCCGTTCGGCAGGCGGGGACGCCGGCCGCCACACACAAACCCGCGACTTTATGCTGCATGGCAAAGCATGCGTGGCTGCTGATCCTGGCGCTCTTGATTGCGGGGTGTCCGTCACGTCCGGCGCTTGTGCCGCTGGAACCGTTACCGCTCGACCGGGCCATCGAGGTTGTCAACGAGAACACGGCACGATTGACCACCGGGCTCAAGGCGACCGGCCCGGTCCGCGGTGAAGTTCGCATCAGCGATGGGAGCAAACACAGCTTCGATTTGAGCGGCAAGCTGCTGCTGATCCCGCCATACCATCTGCGCTTCGACGTGCAGAACGCCCTCGGGCGCACCGAATTCCTCCTGGGTTCCAACGCGGACCACTTCTGGCTGCACGTGGAGCGCGACGAGGACACGTTCCGCTTCGGGCGCCATGCGACGCCGGAGGACGAGCGAGCCGTGGAACTGCCCATTCGCCCGGATTGGATGATCGAAGCCCTCGGGCTCAACACGCTTCCCACGGACACAACAGGCCCGGCCGGTCCGATACAGACGGTCGAGCACGATCACCAGAGGCTGCTGTTCATCACTCATGACGACGACGGGCAGGGGATGATCCGCAAGGAGTACTGGCTTTCGCGTTACCGACCGCGGCTGATCGAGCGCGTAGTGTACCGGGACGACACCGGCGTCGAGTTGATGCACTCGCAGTTGATCGACTATCGCCGGCAGGATGAGACCGGCCTGCTCCTTCCGCGCCGGATGCGGCTGGAGTGGCCGACGCAGGATTCGTGGATCGAGTTTCGCGTGCGGCGCTGGCAGGAGCGCGGCGATCTCTCCTGCGAACTTCCCGCGTTTCAATTGGACGCGCCCGAGGTTCTCAGGCAGCGGTATCGCCAGGTCATCGACATTGACAGCGGGCACACGTTCGGGCCAGCGCCTTGAGGTGTCAAATTCGTGTCACTCGCTGCCATATTGTCTCGGGTGTCACGGCCGCCGTCGTGATCGCCTCCGTCCCCGCCGCCGGAAGGGACGCGGAGTTCGGGTTGGCCGGCGGCGAAGAAACCGTCTGGGCCTATCTGATCCGGGCCGAGCCGCCGGACAACGCCAAGCTCGTGCACTTCGCCTTCATGCCGTTGGGCGAACACGGCGGTCGCTTCCTTCCCTTGCAGCAGGACGAGACCGGCGGCGCCCCCCTGCGAACGGCGGTGCGCCGGACGCAACTCCACGTGTTTTTTCAGGACGGCACCCACCTCAGCTATGCGCCGGTGGCGCGGAGTATCACTCCGAAGAAAAGTACTTTCTGCGAGTTGAAGCTGCCGGATTCGTGTGTTCCGCTGGCGCTGGCCGGCGACGGTTCGGGTGACGCCCTGTACGCGGTGGTGCCCCGGCCGATCGCGTGGTCGCTCGAGCGCGAACCGGCCCCGCAGTCGTCCACCTCCGCTACGGAGCCTGCAACGCGCCCCGCCGGCGATGCGCTTTCAGGGCTGCAAATGCGCGCGGCGGCTGACGATACACCGGTGCCATTGTCCAATCCGAGGACCGGCCCGGTGCCGGCCCGGTACTGCCTGGTCCGTTATGTGCGCGGCGTTTGGCACCGCGACCGGGCAATTCCCTCGTTCTTCGACGATCAGACCGGGTGCCTGTTGGCGGCTGCGGACGGCGTGTGCGACCTGTACTTCACGCGATCCGGCGACGAACCTGCGACCTACTTCGCACACGTCGAGGACAACGAATGGTCCGCAGTCGAGCGGGTCATCCCCGCCCCGTTCAACGGATTGCTGGCGTGCAATATCGCCGACGGACAGCCGGTTGCGGTGGTGAACCACGGCGATCGGGTCGCCTTGGTCGTTCGACGAGACGGCGAATGGGAGGAGACCGCCCGGATCGACAACCCTTCCCTTGGGGGCTGGGCGACGTCGGAGCGGTCGTTGGCGGCGTGTGCGTCGGGCTCGACCGTGGTGTTGGCCTTGCCCCAAGCCGAGGGTGGAATCCGCGCGGGTGTATGGGATATGTCAGGCACGGTGGCGGTCGAGCCGGCTACCCTCGAGGCCCTGGCGCCTCGCCCGGAAGCCCCCGTCAGCCAGAGAACTTTCAGAGTTCTCCCGTATGTCGTTTTGACGTTGATTCTACTTAGTGTCTTCATCCGGCGGCGGCGCAGTGTGCGTGCCGCGTGCCTGCCCCCCGATCTGGTGCCGGCGTCTCACGGGAGACGTTTGCTGGCCTTTGTGCTGGACGCGCTAATCACCGCCCCGGCGATTGTGATGATCATGTCCGGTTGGCTCAAGTACGTCGAGCAGAGTGACGCGTTCGAGGCCAACCTGAAAACCGCATTGGCGGACTACCCTTGGGAACTCAATTGGCGGTGGTTGGTTGCGCTGGCGGTCTACATCGCGTACTGCGCCCTGTTTGAAGCCTTTCGCGGCGCTACGCCGGGCAAGCTGCTAAGCGGCTGCCGGGTCGTCTCTGAAGACGGTGAGCGGTGCGGTCTTGGCGCAATCGTAGTGCGTAACGTGCTGCGGTGTGTGGAGTTTGCTCCTGGCTTCACCTTCGCTCCGATGTTGATCCTCGTGTTTCTGACACGCAACCGCCAGCGGTTGGGCGATATGGTAGCCCGTTCCGTCGTGGTGGAAGTCCCGAGAACCGAGCCGCGACTGTGACAGCCTGTCACGGTCGCGGCTTCGGTTTCACTCTCTTACGGTCGCGGCTCGGAGACCGTTAATCTTGTCATTCTACGGTGACGCTCTTGGCCAGGTTGCGGGGTTTGTCCACGTTGCATCCGCGGGCAATCGCCGCGTGGTAGGCGATCAGTTGAAGGGGGATGACCGTAAGGAGCGGCTGCAGCGGCTCGGCCGTGTCGGGCACGTAGAGGACATCCGAAGCCAATTCGGTGATCCGGCGATCCCCCTCGGTGGCTACGGCAATCACCCGCCCGCCGCGGGCACGGACTTCCTCGATGTTGCTGATGATCTTCTCGTACTGCGATCCCTGGGTGGCGATGAAGACGACCGGCATCCCGTTGCTGATCAGAGCGATGGGGCCGTGCTTCATCTCCGCCGCCGGCAGGCCCTCCGCGTGGATGTAACTGATCTCCTTGAGTTTGAGGGCGCCTTCGAGGGCTACGGGGTACTGGTATCCCCGGCCGAGATAAAGCCAGTTCTCGTGTTTCGCGCAGGCGTCGGCGATGGCCTTGGCCTTGGCGTTGTTCTCCAGCGCCGTCTCCATCTGGTCGGGAATGCGGACCAGGGCTTCGAGGAACTCTCGGGTGGCGGTCTGGGAAAGGTGTCTTCGCCGACCCATGTAGGCGGCCATCATGGCCAACACGGCGACCTGCCCGGTAAACGCCTTGGTGCTGGCCACCCCGATCTCCGGGCCCACGTGCAAGTAGATGCCGGCGTCGGTCTCGCGAGCGATGGAAGACCCGACGACGTTGACCACGCCCAGCGAAAGGGCCCCGCGCTGCCCCGCCTCGTTTAACGCGGCGAGCGTGTCGGTCGTTTCTCCGCTTTGAGAGATGACGATGACCACGGTGCCGTCCTCGATCACCGGGTTGCGGTAGCGGAACTCGCTGGCGTATTCCACCTCGGTCGGAATCTGGGCCAAGTCCTCAAACAGGTACTCCCCGACCAGCCCGGCGTGCCATGCCGTTCCGCAGGCGGTCAGAATGATGCGCTTGGCCCGGGTGAGTTCGCGGGACACGTCCGCGATGCCGCCCAAGTGAACCTTGCCCGCGCCCGCGCCCGCGTCCACCCGCCCGCGCATACAGTCGCGCATGGCTTTAGGCTGCTCGAGGATCTCCTTCTCCATGAAGTGGTCGTGGCCGGCCAGTTCAATCTGGTCCAGCGTCCACTCCACCTCCTCGATCTCCTTGGTCACCGGAGTGGCATCGAGCGTGGTGGTGTGGAAACCGGCGGTGCTGATAACGGCCATTTCATTGTCGCTGAGGTAAGCCACCTGTGAAGTGTGGGCCAAGATGGCGGCGGCGTCCGACGCAACGAGGTATTCCCCCTGCCCAACGCCGATGAGCAGCGGGCTGCCCCGTCGGGCGGCGACGATGACACCGGGCTCGTCGGAAGAAACCACGGCGATGCCGAAGGTCCCATGGACTTCGGACAGGGCCTTGCGAACAGCCTCCTCCAGATTCCCCTTGTAACAATACCCAACCAGTTGCGTGAGCACCTCGGTATCGGTCTCGGTGGCGAAAACAACGTCCTTCTGCTCCAGGTACTTCCTGAGCGCCGCGTAGTTCTCGACGATGCCGTTGTGTATCAGAGCGACGCGCCCGGAAGCATCGATGTGCGGATGGGCGTTGACGTCGTTGGGGGCCCCGTGTGTCGCCCAGCGGGTGTGCGCGATGCCCGTGGTGGCCTGCGAATCTTCGAAATCAAGTATCTGCTCCAAGACGGCAATCCGCCCGGCCGACTTGGTCACTTGCAGGGTATGGTCTTCGAGCATGGCCACGCCCGCCGAGTCGTAACCGCGATACTCCAGTCGCTTCAATCCCTCGATCAGCAACGGCAGTGCCCGCCTGGTGCCTACGTATCCTACGATTCCGCACATGAAGCATTCCTCCGGAAACTACACCATGGTACATTATCGGGCGACCGGGTGGCATATGCAATGGTCCACCCTTGCGGTAAGACGCATCTGAAGCGAGATTGGTTCGTTTGACAGTAGGTGTTGGACGACATGAAGCGAAAACAACACAAGGGGAAAGCCCCCACCATCAAGCAAGCCGGAGCCGGGCGCGCACTGATCCTGGTGACGGACTCGTTCAAACTCGGGGAAGTGCTGGACGAACTGGGTCGGGCCGCCCGCTTCGCCTTTGACACCGAGTTCGTCATGGAGGACCGCTACGAAGCTGAGGTTTGCCTGATTCAGGTGGCGACCGAGTCGATGGTGGCGTTGATCGATCCGCTGGCGGACGTGGACTGCGCCGGGTTCTGGGATTTGGTGGCCGACGAGCGCATCGAGAAGATTGTCCACTCCGGCGCGGAGGACCTGGCGTTGTGCGTGCAGCAGATCGGCCGCCCTCCCCGCAACATCGTTGACGTTCAAATCGCCGCCGGGCTGGTGGGGCTGGACTATCCTCTGAGCTTGATGAAGCTCGTGCGGGCGACGTGCAAAGCGCGACTGCACAAGTCGCAAACGCTGACCGACTGGCGCCGCCGGCCACTGACCGATGCCCAGATTCAGTACGCCAAAAACGACGTCGCCTACCTCCCCGCGGTCCATCAGGTCATTGGCAGGAAACTGGCGAAGCTGAGACGGGCGCACTGGGCGCGGGAGGAATTCGAGCGCTTCGAGCGACCCGAAACCTACCAACGTCCCGAGGAGTCACAGGTGTTTCGCCTGAAGGGGGCGGGCGTTCTGGATGGGCGGGGGCTGGCGGTGGCCCGGGAGCTGCTCAAGGTCCGCCAGGAGATGGCCAAGCACTTCAACCGCCCGCCGCGGGTGCTGCTCAAGGATTACCTGATCGTGGAGATCGCGCGCCTTGCGTGGACCACGCCCGAGCAAATTCGCAGTCTGCGCGGCATGCAGCTTTCCAACGCCGGGGTGCGTCGACTTGCCGAGGCCGTCAAACGGGGGGTGGCAGCGGCGCCGGAGACATGGCCCAAATCGCCCCCCTCTTCCCCGACGGACACGGCCGAGGAATCCGCCCTGATTTCGTTGGCAACAGCACTGGTGCGGACCTACTGCCACGAGCATGACATCGCCTATCAGTTGGCCGCCACCAAGCAGGAAATCCGCGCCCTGGTTCATTCCTTCACCCAGGGGACACCCGCCGAGAACTCGCGTCTCTGCGGCGGGTGGCGCGGCGAGACGGTCGGGCGGCTGCTCATGACGTTCTTCGCCGGGGAGCAGCGCGTCGCGATCCGCCGCGACGGCGATTCGGTCCGCATCGTCGTCGAATGATCCGCTACTCGACCAGTTGGGTCTTGCACAGCGTCCCGTAGAGGGCGCACCGGGCCAGCAGCTCTTCGTGTGTACCGGAGTCGATGGTGCGACCGCGGTCCATTACCACGATTCGGTCCGCAAAGCGGATGGTGCTCAGGCGATGGGCGACGATGAACGTGGTCCGACCTTTGGAGAATTCCCTCAGGGTCTGCTGAATCTTGTGCTCGGATTCGGTATCGATCTGGCTGGTGGCTTCGTCGAAGATGAAGATGGGCGCGTCGCGCAAAACCGCCCGGGCGATGGTAATGCGTTGCTTCTGCCCGCCCGAGAGCGTCGAGCCCCGTTCGCCCGCGATCGTGTCGTACCCTTGCTCCTTTTCGGTGATGAACTCGTCGGCGAAGGCACGGCGGGCGGCGGCGACGACCTGCTCCCGCGTGGCCCCCTCGGCACCGTAGGCGATGTTGTCCGCCAGGGACGCCTCGAAGATCACCGTGTCCTGCGTCACCAGGCTGATCTGCTGACGCAAGCTCTTGAGCATGGCGGTCTTGACGTCCACACCGTCAAACAGGACGCGCCCCTGATCCGGATCGAAAAACCGGGGCAGCAGGTTCATCAGCGTCGTCTTGCCCGAGCCGTTGGGCCCGACGATGGCGACGGCCTCGCCCCGGCGAACGGTGAGATTGACGTCGGTCAACGCCGGTTGCTCCGCCCCGGGATAGGTGAACTTCACGTTCTGGAATTCCAGCTTCTCGGCCAGTTCCGGCAGTCGGACCGCACCTTCCAGGAGCTGCGCCTCAGGGGCCATGTCCATGACGGCGAAGATGCGGTCGGCGCCGGCGGCGGCCCGCGAGATGCGCGTGTACACATCGGCCAGCCGGCGGAACGGATCGAATAGCATGGCCAACGCAAAACCCAGCGAACCGAAACTGGCCGGTTTGATCTCTCCGTCGAGAACCTGTTTGCCAAGCCAGACGATGGCAAAGGAGATCGCGATCACAGCCAGCACCTCGAGCATCGGTCGCAGGAACGCCCGCAGCATGGCGATGCGCAGTTGCTGCCTGAAGGCCCGCTCGTCGATGCGCCACAGGCGGAGGCGCTCGGTCTTCTCGGTGGTGTAGGCCTTGACCACGCGGATGGACTGCAGCGTCGTGGTCAGCGCGTCGATCATGATCCCGTACACGTGCAGCAGCCTGCGGTTCGCCTTACGAATGCTGTGCCCAACCTTCATGAAGATGAACACCGCCCACGGTGCCACGATCAGGACGGTCAGCGTGATGCGCCAGTCGAGATAGAGGGCGAAACAGAGAATGGCCAGCGCCCGCAGAGGCTCGCGCACGAACTTGCCGAACAGAACCAACAGTCCGCGCTGAATCTCCTGGGCGTCCTGCACGAAGCGGGAGACGATGTCGGCCGTCCCCTGTGTGAAAAAGGACATGGGCAACATCAGGACCTTGGCGTAGAGGTTCCGCCGCAGATCCATCACACCGCGGAACACACCGATCGATATGAAGTACTCCGCGAAGAAACGCGCCGTGTTGCACAGCAGCACCGCAACGATCAGAAACACCAGAACGTAAATCAGCGTGGCCAGGCGACTGGCGTCGCGCGAAATCAGGGTGCCCACACGATCCGCCCACCAAGGCGACTCGGACAGAGTGACCTCCCGCCATTGATCGTCGCCGCCGCCCGAAGCGGGCCGCATGTGGACCTTCAGCTTGGTGCCGGAAGGAGCTTCCGCGACGCGTCGGAACCACTCATCCGCCGGCCCGGTTTCCGTATCGGGGATGAAAACCAGTTCGAGATTCCTGATGTCGGTCCGTCTCTCTGCCGCGGCGCGATCGATCCACCCGTGCAACCCGGCGTCCTGCATGAGAATGTTGAGCGCGGGAACGACCGTGGCGATGCTGACGGCGTTCAAAGCAGCCGCTACGACGGCAGCGGCGGTTCCGATCGCCAGGTACTTCCGGTGCGGCCACACGTAACCCACCATCCGCCGAAACTGCGGCGAGCGAATGCTGCTCCGAGGTGCCTTGGAGGTCTCCTGGGCTCCGATTTTCTTAACGTCGATTACCGGCATTTTCAGGCTATCGCTTGTTCGTGTTCATGTGACCGCGGTTCGGCATCGTAGTTGGAAACCGTGAAAAAGTCATCAGACCCAATCGATGGGCGAGTCAACGTCACAGAATCGCTCGATTCGCAGACCCGAGCACGTCGATAAGCGCACGCCAACCTGCTAAGCTACGCCGTTGATGACGATCGGAGCGACCATCCGAGTGGAGGAGAAGACGCTGAGGCTGACCAACGGGTGGTCGGCGTCGGTCGTCACCGGGATCACCGGGGCCACGATCGCAACCGCACCGGGAACCGCGGCTGCGCCCGCCCTTCCTGATGCCGACGATTGGCGATCCCTGCTGGAAGCGCTGACCGCCAATCCGGCGGACTTACCCGGCTACGAGACACTCAAATACTCGGACAAGGGCGAGGTTTTCCGCGCCAGGTTCACGTGGAGCCGCAATCACGGCCCTGATGGGGGCGGCGGCGAGCTCGAGGTGGTCTGCAAGCAATCGCGGGCGCGCCGCAATCACGGCCTCGATTGGGGCGGCTGGCGGCGGCGGTTGTTGGCCGCCTGGCGAGCGTCCAGAGAGCGCGTCAACTTCGACCGTGGGCTGGCCCTGCTTCGCGCGGGCATCGCCACGGCACTGCCGCTGGCGGTTGTCGAGCACCGTGCGCCGCGCCGCCGGGCGTGGCTGATTACCCAGTTCGTGCCCGATGCGGTCGATCTCGATCAGGTTGCCCTGGCCCTGCTGCCGCGACTGGAGCCCGAACGCCAACGCCATGTCAAGGACGCGATCATCAGAGCACTTGTGGATCTCATCGACCGCATGACGAAACGCGGCATCGGCCACCGCGACCTGAAGGCGTCCAACATTCTGCTGACGCATTGGGATAGCCGCGAGGAACCGGCTTACGCGTGGCTGGTTGACCTCGAGGGGCTGCGCCTGCGGGGGGTGTTCGGCGCGCGGCGGTGGCAGCCGCTGATCCGCCTGGCAGCCAGCCTGCGGTGCTATTCCTCGGTCACACGCACCGACTTTTGCCGCTTCTTGCGGGATTACCTGGCGCGAACCGGGCGGGGACGCGACGAACGAAGACGGCTCTTGCTCGGACTGTCCGAGGAGACGACCGCCTACCTGCGCAAGGCACAGCGCCGCAAGACCGGCAAGCTCGACGGCTACAACGGCAGTTCCTCGTAGCACCGTTTCCATAAAGCGCATGGTTGGTGACGGCGCCGAGTAGCGATCAGCGTCCCCGCCGGCCGTCGGCTTGCTACCTGGGTGTGGCCATATTCCAGGGTGCGGTCGATTTTTTCGCCCCACAGTTCCATTGGGCGTAGTCCACGGTACTCGTATCTCGCGGACGCTTGGTGCCACAAAAGATGGCCACACCCATGCGCCAGGGAAAGGCCCGCGGCGATGCGCTGCTCAATCGGCCCTTGGCCCGGCGGCTTCGTGCTGTGCGGCGGTGGGGATCGGTTCGAGGCGGGTTTTCAACTCTCGGAACATGTTTTTGAGCGGTTCGCCCAGGGGATGGCTGGCCAACTCGTGGCGCGCAAGGCGCGCGATTTCCTCTCGGTGGGTTTTCTTGTAGTCCGCGGCACGCGCCTGCAGTTCGCGCAGGATCGAGTAGGCGGTGCGGCTCTGGGCGTCGTCGAGTTTGTACTTGCGGACGAACTCGCGCACGTAGCGCTCCCACCGCGTCTCATCGACGGCACGGATGGATTCGCGCCGTTGGCGGGCGGATTCCAGTGCCGCTTGTTGCTCCTGGAGCCGCCGCTGCCGCTCGTTCTCGTGCCAGTTGGCGTAGGTGGGGTCTTTCTCCAACCCCCAGTCGCGCGGCTCCCATTTGCCCTCGGCCCAGCGCCGGCGAAGCCTGTCGTAGAACTTCTGACGCCGCTGCAGGCTATCCAGGTCCCGTTTCAGGATGGCGCGCTGCTGCGGAGTCATCGTCTTCTCGAGCGATTTCACCATTCGGTCCACGCGCTCGCGCATGTCCGCCAGCAGCGGTTCCGACTCCCGCGTCTGCCGGGCGATCATGTCGGCCGTGAACGGCTCTCCCGCGGAATGCATCTCCAGGAACTGCTCCGTCTGGCTCAACAGCACCTTGGAGTTTTTCACCAGAAACCAGCCCATCTCGGAGTAGGTTGACGATTCAAACCGACGCCGCTGCTCATCGGCAAAACCGTAACGCTCGGACATCAGATCACTCATCTTGCCCATTCGCCCGGTGATGTCCCACGGAGGAATACCGGCAATCTCCAGGGCGGTTCGCTTGGCGAACTCGTCCGCTTCGCTGTGCCAGTCGTTCTCTTCCCAATAGCGCTCCACGGTGTCGCCGATCTGCTCGGCCTGAGTGTCCCAATCACCCAGCTTGCGAAAGTCGCCCAGCAAATCTTGAAACTGCCGCAGGTTCTCGCCGATGGGATCCTGTGGCGGATCATCCTCTGCGGAGGGTTGTGCCGCACCAGGCAGCGCGCACAACATCCAAATGATCCCCATCACTGTGAAGCTGACGAACCCTCTCCGGCATCGAACGCTCGCCGGAATAGCGTATCTGAGCAACATGGCAGAAGCCCACAACCCGAAGAGACCCACGACGGACCATTCTATTGTATATCGTCGAAGTCGGCGATCCAAGCAGGACTACGGTAATCTTTTGTCGGTCAGTGGTCCCGGTCGAGAACGAACCCGGCCATAGCGGTCAGCGAGGTCCTCGCGGGTGAATCGGGCAGGAAATGCAGGCGCTGGATCGCAGCGGAGACGAGCCCTCGTGCTGTCGTCTTGGCGTATTCGATGCTTTGGGTACGGCGGAGTATTCCGTGCACGCCGTCGCGGTCCGCGGCGGTTTCGCCCCGGATCAGCGCCTCCAGGCGTCCACGAATCTCGGGTCCGGCGTTTTCCAGGCTGTGGATCAGCGGTAGCGTGAGCTTGCCCAGATCCAAGTCCCGACCCAGGGTTTTGCCAACCTGCTCGGGCGAACCCACCAAATCGAGGATGTCGTCGACGATCTGAAACGCCACCCCGAGTTCAGTTCCGAAGCGTCGCATGGTTTCAATGGTGCTCGCAGGGGCCTCACCGAAGTGCGATCCCAGGGCACAGCAGGTTCCGGTGAGCGCGGCTGTCTTGCCCGTAACGATGTCGAGGTACTCCGCTTCGGTGAGATGCGAATTGCCGCGGTTGTGGATTTGGGTCAGCTCGCCCTCGCACACCGTGTTGGTCGTCGCCCCGATCTCGCGGGAGGCGTGCTGGTTGTTCAGCGAACTACACAGATGAAACGCGTGGCTGATGAGATAGTCGCCCAGCATTACCGCCGCTTCGTTGCCGGACAAGGCATTGACGGTCGTCAGCCGCCGACGCACGTCCGCCTCATCCAACACGTCGTCGTGCACCAGCGTAGCCACGTGCACCATCTCGACGACGGCCGCCAAGGTGACGTGTTCCTCGCGCAGGTCGCCGAGGGCCTTGCCGGTCAGCAGCAGCAGCGCCGGCCGCAGCATCTTACCGCGGTAGCGCTTGATCTGCTCGCACAGCTCGTTGACGAAGCCGCGCGTGCTGCGGATCTCCTCGTCGAAGCGTGCCCGCGCCTGGTCCAATTCGGCGGCAATGGGCGCATAGACGTCGGCGAGGCTCATTTCGACTTGGGTCATAAGCAGCTTCCCGGGCTTAGGCTCTGTCTGGCAACCCGGTTTTTGTAGCTGCCTACGTCTCGCAGGCCGCTACCGGAAGTTGTCAGACAGAACCTAATCATTTGCTCCCACACGCCGTCGTCAGTCGGGGAGGATGTTTCGCACGGGAATTGTACCTCCGTGCGGCAGCCCGCTCCATCCTGTTTCAAAACTTTTGAAAACCCGCCGGCCGCCGGTTGTCACCCGCATCGAATGCCCAAATGGGCAACCGAGCTCGAGGGCACTATACTGAGCGCAGAAAGCGAGCCTGTTCTCCGGTCGGCCACAGTGCGCCGCCATGAGTTCCGTATGCCGATGAGCGATACTGTCTTCCAGAGCATCCGTCGAATGTTGGACGAGGGAGGGATTCCCTACCGCCACATTCATCATGGGCCGACCCGTACGTCCGAGGATGCCGCCCGCGCACGCGGTGAGGACGTCCGCAACGGCGGCAAGGCCTTGCTGGTCAAGATTGGAGACGTGCTGCGCCTGTTCGTGCTCAGCGCCGCGCTGAAGTTCGATTCAGTCGCCGTCAAGCGACACTTCGGCGTGAAGAGGTCGCGGTTCGCCACCGTGGACGAACTGCGCGAGCTTACCGGGTTGGTGCCGGGTTCCGTGCCACCGTTCGGCCGCCCGGTCCTGCCCTTCGATTTGTTCGTGGACGAATCGATCGCAGCCAATGAGCGAATCGCCTTCAACGCCGGCTTGCTGACCGACTCGCTGGTGATGTCCGTCGAGGATTACCTGCGCGTGGCCCGCCCGGAGGTTTTCCGTTTCGCCCTCCCGTTCTGACTATCCCCATCGCCATGCGCTTCGTGTTCTGGCAGAGGGTACGCACGGTGGGCTCTTGAACCGAGCCGCGACCGTGAGGGAGTGATCCTGAACAAACGGCAACGACTTGTCTGGAAACGGCGCTAGCAGTGCAGCGCAAGGTAGCCAACGCGTTGTAGCGGCCTGCGTCTCGCAGGCCGTTCGGCCGGCGGGGACGCCGGCCGCTACTAAGTGCCGGCGACGACCCTGGCGTAGAGATCGAGATAGGCTAGTAGGCAGTGGTCCTGCCGGTACTCTCGCCGCACCTTGGCCGACGCCGCCGCACCCAATCGTTGTGCCAATCGGTCGTCACTAAGCACACGCACAAGCGCGTCGGCCAGACCGGCGGTGTCGCCCGGCGCGGCCAGCAAGCCGTCGGCGCCGTCGTCGATGACGTCGCGACACCCCGCCACGGCGGTGGCGACACACGGCAGGCCGGCCGCCATGGCCTCCAGCAGCGCGTTGGGCATGCCCTCGGTTCGCGACGGAAAAACGAAGACCTCCGCGCTGTTCAACAAGGACGGTACATCCGAGCGAGCCCCGAGCATGACGACGCGGTCGGTCAGACCTGCGCGGTTGATCCGGTTTTCAACCCGAGGGCGGTAGGCACCCTCGCCCGCCAACACGAGGTTGCACGGTCGCACGCGGTACACGCGGGCGAACGCTTCGATCAGTTCGTCCAGCCCCTTGACGGGATCAAGCCTGCCGACCCATAGCAGAATGGGGTCGTCGTTCGTGATGCCCAAGCCCCGGCGGTCAAGCGGCGCGGCTTTCTCGATCGTTTCCGGGTCAATACCGCCGCGAATGAGGTGCAGACGCGAAGCGCGGATACGCCCGGCTGTCCGCAGGTGCTCGATCACCGACGGCGAATTTCCGACGATGGTGCGGCACCAACGCTGGGTCACGCGCTCGATCCACAGGTGCCAGGGGCGCTCGATCTCGGCGGTCTGAATCTCGCCGATCAGCCGCCGCGTGGGGAACCGGCACAGCACACACGCTAGGCGGGCGGCGATATTCGCGTGGAACAACAGCGAGTGAACCACGTCCGGGCGGACCTCACGAATTCGTTTGGCCAGACGCCCGAACACCCGCCAGTCCCACGAACCCCGCGCGCCGAGTGCCGTCGTCGCGACACCCGCGTCACGCAAGCGAATCGAGACCGGCCCCGGTGGGGCGAGACAGCAGACCGACACTTGCAGCCCCCGGCGTCGCGCGAACGTCGCCGCACGCGCCAGATGCAACGGCACCCCGCCGGTCTCCAGATCCGTGATGACGTAGAGGACGCGGATGGACAATCTCGGTGTATCAGAAATCGCGTCGTACGAAACGCCCTAATGCCAGAATCAGTATGATGGCTTCGATCCCCAGTGAAGACGCCAGCGACGCCGCCATGTCGAACGACATTACCGTTTTCGTGCCCTCCATGACCCGCCCCATGTCCTCTTGATCTTTCGCTGGCATGTTGTCGAACGAAACCCGGTCCAGCATCTTATCGGCGATCTCGGGGTCGATCAGGCGTGCGGCGATGTGCGGGATATCCTGAGTTCGCGGTACGGCCCACCGTGCGGCGCTGGTCACCTTCACCAGCGCGCTGTCCTGGGGCACCATGGGCAGCACGTGGACCACGGAATTGGTCGATTGGACGCCAAAGAAGAGGACCCAGCAACCCAGGCTCAGTAGCAGTGGCCCCAAGCTGCCGCGCATCCATACCGCAAAGAAGACACAGCACGCGTAAATATAACTGAACAAGATCACAAACAAGGGGACCGCCCAGAAGTACGCCCACAGCCATTGCTTCCAGCGCCATCCGGCGACGAGGAACGTAAGCCCGACGAAAACCGCGGATTGAAGCAGGACGAACGTCATGCAGCCGAAGTACTTGCCCACAAAAAGCTTCGTGCGGCTAAGCGGCTTGGCGAGCACGACATCGACGGTGCCGGACTCCATCACGGAGGGAAAGATGCTCGCGGTCGACACAAGCGCCACCAACACGCCGACAAAACCGAGGTACTTGTCCGTGAGCCAGTAGACCAGGATTTCGGTTGCGAACGAACGCTGTGCGGCAGTGCCCACTTGAAACGCGGGGTCGTCGAAATGCCACTTGAAGAAAACCGTTACGCCGGTCTCGTCGAACCCAATGCAGGCCATGGCGGCGGCGATCACCACCGAGATGGCGAGCATCACCCAGAAGATCTTGCGATCAAGGGTGTGACGAAGCGAGTCCACGATGAGCGCCCACATTTGCATTGGTCGTCAACTCTGGCCGGAAGTGCCCAGCGTTTCCATAAAGACCTCTTCGAGACTGAAACGGTGCGGCGTCACCGACTCGATCACGATCTCGCGGCCCCGCAGCAAATCGATCAACTCGTTGACTTTGGCGGTATCGTGGCCGGTCAGGATGACTTCCGACCCGTCCACCTTGGCGCCGCAGCGCTCCACCGCCTCGCGAACGGCGCTCAGATCAACGGCGGCGGTAGCGATCCTGTACTCCACAGTGTGCTCGGTCAACTCGGCGAGCGTGCCCTGGCGCGCCACCAGCCCGCCAATCAGGATCGACACCCGATCGCAAACCATCTCCAACTCGCTGAGCAGATGCGAATTGAGGAAAATGGTCTTGCCACGGGCACGAAGCTCCTGCAACAACTCGCGAACCGCAAGCCGGCCGGCCGGGTCCAATCCGTCGGTGGGCTCGTCCAACACCAGCAGTTCGGGATCGTTAAGCAGCGCTTGGGCCAACCCCAGTCGCTGCATCATGCCTTTGGAGTACTCGCCTACCCGCGTCTTGGCCCAGCGACTCATCGCCAACCGTTCGAGCAACTCCGCCGCGCGCTTGCGGCGCACGGCCTTGGGCACCTTGGCGAGCGCTCCGTAGTGGTCAAGCAACTGCGCACCGGTGAGGTATGCGGGGAAGCGGTGATTCTCCGGGAGGTAACCGGTCACGGCGAGTTTCTTGCGATTGCCCAATGGGCGGCCCAGGATGGTTCCGATCAGCTTGTCCGGGCGCACCACGGTCATCATGATCTTCACCAAGGTGCTCTTGCCCGCCCCGTTGGGCCCCAAGAGCCCGAAGATCTCGCCACGCCGAACCTGTACGTTGACGCCGCGAAGGGCATGGACCTTCTTCTTGTACGTCTTGTGCACGTCCACAAGGTCCACCGCCAGATTGGTTAATTCCGTCACCTGAACCATTGAGGTCCCCGCTCTGTGACGAGGGTATCAGCAATTTCCTCGCCCGACGAGTCCGGCCGAAGGTCGATCCACTCCACCTGCCGGAATCGCTTGAACCATGTCCGTTGCGACTTGGCCAACTGCCGGGTGTTGATTTTGATGTTTTCGACCGCGTCCGCAAGGGGAATCCGGCCGGAAAGATGTTCGATTGTCTCGGCGTAGCCCACCGCCTGGCGTGCCGAGTTGCCCATCGGGGGAGTTTCGGCGAGCAACGCACGGACCTCGTCGACCAGTCCGGCCTCGATCATCCGCTTGACACGCAGGTTGGTACGCCGGTTCTGGTCCTCCAACTCGCGGCGCAAGCCGATGAACCGGCAGTCGTACACCATTCGCTGACTATCCCACTGTGTCTGGAGAACACTGATCGGCGTACCGGTGAGTTCATACACCTCCAGCGCCCGCACGATCCGCCGCAGGTCGTTTGGGTGAATCCGCTCCGCCGCAACCGCGTCCACGCGGCGCAGCTCCTCATGGAGTTTGTCCAAGCCGATCCGCCCGGCCCGGGTCTTCAGGCGCGCCCTCAGGTCCTCGTCCGCCGACGGGCCCTCGAACAATCCCTCGCTCAGCGCCTTGACGTACAGCGCGGTCCCCCCGACGGCCAGAATCGGGCGACCGCGGGCGTGGATCGCTCGGATCGCCGCGTCCGCCAATTCCACGAAGCGGGCCACCGAGAATTCCTCTGATGGCTCCGCCGTGTCGATGACGTGGTGCGGAATCCGGTCTCGGACGGCGCCGGCGGGCTTGGCCGTGCCGATGTCCATTCGCCGGTAGACTTTCATCGAGTCGGCGCTGACGATCTCGGCGCCGAGTCGTTCGGCCAGTGTGCGACCGACAGCGCCTTTCCCGCAACCGGTGCACCCGAAGATGAACGTGACCGGGATGGACATAGCACCTATCTTGACTCCTCGGGTGCCAGGGTGCAACATGGGCGATGCGTACCCGTGGTAATAAGGAGCTTGCCATGAAGCGAACTGCGTCTTTTATGCTGCTGTTTCTGTTGATGGGGTTTGTACCGCATCTGGCCTGCATCCAGGCGACTGCGCCGGACGTGTACATCGAATCCGGTCCGGCGCCGGAGAATGTCGACAGCGCCCAGGTGCCGGCCACTTCGACGCACGAACAGTGCCGCACTGAACTCCAACGCGCCTACAACCAGATCCGCTACCTGGAGCACGACAACCGTCGCCTGGCCGAGAAAGTCGAGCACGAGAAAGAGCGCGGCGACAAGTACAAGAAGAAGTACAAGCGCCTCAAGGACAAGTACGACGATTAGCAGTACGGCGCAAGGTCGTCTTGTTCCCCGGGTGCCATGGTCCACGCTTGCGTGGCCATGCATGATGCTACGTTGCGTTCACTGTCCGCTTCCTTACGGGCGCGGCTCGGTTTCGCGCCCTTCCGGGGTCATCGGCAGACCCAACCCTACGGATTGGTCTCATCGAGCGTTGCCTCGGCGGTTGTCTCCGAGGTGACTTCGGTGATGACTTCGCTTTGCTTGACCAGCCGCACGGGCTTGGCCGTGTTGGTGGCCAAGTCAATGACGTACAACTGCCCGTCCACAACCTCCACCCGTTTCGATGCAGTCGCCACGGTCTCCGTGGCCACCACCGCCAGGCAGCCGATGTTGGCACAAGCCAGAGCGGCTACCGTCAGTAAGAGCATCAATCGTCGCATGGGATTCTCCTTGTGTTGAGCAATGCGCCTCGGTAGACAGGAGCCCGTGACCGCGCGAACTCCCTGCTAATGGGCAAGACAACTCTGTAGGCCGGAGGATAGTAACGCCTTCGAATCATGGCGACAATTACGGCCAAGCCGGGCTCAGGATGTCGGCGGGTATTTGCCGATAGAACAAGAGGCGTACCGGACGGCGTTCCCAAGACAACGACACCGACGCGAAATTCACCGAGGGGAAAGGAGGTGCTCGACAGAGGTCTCCAGTGCGGATTCGAGGAGGCTCTGCGAGGTTCGTCCTAACGTTCCAGTGGCTGGATCAGCGGGCACGGGAGCAGCTTTTGCACCTGGGTTACGCGAAGGGGACGCTAATCGCGTTTGCCACAAGAAGTTAGGGCGGGTTGTGGGGTGTGGATAATAAGTGGACGGATGGAATGAGTGTGCTGTTAAATCTTCGGCCAACGGGCGATAACGTCTTTTTTTTCACGAAGTTAGGACAATGTGCTTGATTTCGACCGCCCGACGCTGTACATTCGGGAAAGGCTAAGAAGGTCAAAGAAAACTGGTCTTCACGCCCGATGTTCCGCAGGCCGAAAGTAAGGCTTTAATAGCGGCAGAGAACCTGATTCGGGCAGCGTGTGTGGGGACGAGCAAACTGGACCGTAGACCCGGGGGGGATTGGAAACGTTGACCTAGGAGAGGTATAATACTAGGTAGGGGTATTCTCGGTTTTCTAACGGTCGGATACTTGTCGGGCGCAAGTCCGCGACCTCCGGTCGATTACGAAAATAAAACATAGACCTTCCACTCGCTGCGGCACCCTTTGACCGCGCCAATACTTTCAGGGTGCCGCACGCCTTTTTACTGCGACAGCTCCTTGCCGATGATCTGCTCGACTTTGGCGATCTTGGATCGGAGTCGGCCGGTGCGGCCCTTGCGGTAGTCGATCTTGATTGAGCAACTAATGCGCTCGCAGTCGTGCGCCATGCGCTCGAAGCACGCGCGCACCACCTCCAGACACTCGTCCCATTCGCCCTCAATCACGGTGCCCATGGGGTTGAGGCGATAGGGCACACCGCTCTTGTCGATGATCTCCAGGCTCCGCGCCACGTAGCGACTCAACGACTCGCCTTTGTCGAAGGGCGACATGGAAAACTCCAGCAGCACCGCCATGGCTTTTTCTCCGAACGTTCCGGCCCCGACCACCGGTCGCAGCCGGAACCGTGGACCACCCCGAATGCACAATCCGAAATCGTTATCGCAAGACCTCTGCAATATACCTGCCACCGGTTCGATGTTCCAACACAGCGCACCTCCCACGAGCAGCGACGAAGGGGATGAAAAGACCGAGCCCCGAGGGCAAGCGAGCGGGTCACCCCCACGACCCGTTTGACGCACGGTGCCCGCAGACCTATAAGGCAACGGCTGCGCCGCCCACAAGGGGCGACGCTACACACTCAGCCGCGTCACAGGGAGCGGCACCGAATGCTTCAACGACCTCAAACGAGGGAACGAACCCCGCCTAACCGCCGACTCGTTGCAGGTTCGGTAGTGCTTCTTGTTGTTTCCGCCCTGGTCGTCGCCGTTGCATTCGGAGACACGCAGAGTACCACGCAATCCACCGCCACGCCTGCCATGGCGGATTCCGGGGACTACGGGCTGTGGGTGCTGTTGCCGGCACTGTTGACGATAGCATTGGCTGTCATCACGCGCAAGGTCCTGCCCTCGCTGGCGGTGGGAATACTGGTAGCGTCGTACATGCTGCTGCCATGCCTGACACCCGAGGGTCGGTACGGCACGACCAACGTGGTGACTGGCACGGTCCGCGTTGCGGTGCAGAGCTTTATCTGGGAAGCGTCCCTGAGGGACACCAGCCGCATCCAGATTCTGGTGTTTACCTCTCTCATTGCCGCGATGGTCGGGGTGATTGGTGCCGCTGGGGGAACGCGGGCGCTGGTGGAACTCATCGCCCGGAGGGCGTCGAGCCGGCGCGGCGGGCAGGTGATCGCCTGGGCCGCGGGCCTGGTGGTCTTCTTCGACGATTACGCCAACACCATGATCGTCGGCCCCACCATGCAGCCGATCTTCGACCGCCTCAAGCTTTCGCGCGCCAAACTGGCCTACATCGTGGATTCGACCGCCGCCCCGGTGGCTTCGATCGCCCTGATCGGCACCTGGCTCGGCGCGGAGATCGGCTTTATTCAAGAGGGCCTGGACAAGCTGGGCCAGGCCCCCGCGTTTCTGACCGGCGTGAACGGCTGGCAGGCGTTTTTGTACAGCATCCCTCACCGCTACTACGCCATCTTTGCGATTGTCGCCGTTTTGTTGATCGCCGTCACGGGGCGTGACTTCGGGCCTATGCGCACGGCGGAACGTCGCGCGTTGGCGGACGCCGAGCGCGGCAGAATCGACGCAGCCGCAATCACCGGCGAGGTGGCCGGCGCGAGGTGGTGGATGGCGGGGGTGCCGGTGCTGATGTTGATTACCGTAACACTCGGTGTTCTCTTCTACACCGGCTGGTTTGGCGTCGAGAGCGGTAAGCCGCGCAACTTCGTTAACGTCCTGTCCAACGCGGACGCCTACGGATCGATTCTCTACGGAGCGATCAGCAGTTTGGCCTTTGCGTTGGGTCTGAGCTTGACGGCGCGTGTTATCGACGTCGCCACCGCGTTTCGGGCCGTCGTCCGAGGCATTTGGCGGGTGGTACCGGCGTTGGAGATTCTGATACTGGCCTGGGCGCTGTCCGGCGCGTCACAGGCGCTGCACCTGGGTGCCATCGTCAGCGACCACCTGAAGGAAGCGGAGTTCGGCGCCGCCTGGCTGCCGTTGTGTGTGTTCCTCTGCGCCGCGCTGGTGTCCTTCGCCACGGGCACGTCGTGGGGCACGATGGGGATTCTGTGTCCCGTGGTCGTCACGGTAGGCGCCCGCCTGGCAGCCGACCTCCCCGCCGATCGCGCCCTGGACCTGTTCTACGCCTCGGTGGGCAGTGTGCTGGCCGGCGCCATCTTCGGCGACCATTGTTCGCCGATCAGCGATACCACCGTCCTGTCATCCATCGCCAGCGGCTGCACGCTGGAAAGCCACGTCTGGACCCAACTCCCCTACGCCCTGGTTACCGCCGCCTGCGCGATCATCTTCGGCGACCTGCTGACCGCATACTTCGGTCTGCACTGGGCGGTGGGGCTGATCCTGGGCGGTGGCGCCTTGTTCGCAATCATCCGCCTCTTGGGTCGCCGGGTTGGGCCGAGCGAGTAGCTTTCAATCTTCAGCTATCAGCTTTCAGTTGGGTGATGTCCGCGCGTACTTACTGAACGCTCCAGACGTGGACGACGGCGGCGTTCGTGTCGGCCCCGCCCAGCCCTCGTTCGACCATGAACAGACGTCCACTCTCGCCGTCGAAAGTCATACCTCCCGCGTTCGTGCAGGGGTTGTCGTCGAGGTAGAACTCATCCGGTCGCCAGATCGTATACGGCAGCACGACCCAGGGATCCTGTTCGCCGCGGGCGCTGTAGCCGACTTCATGGACGTCGTAGAGAATAACCTGCCGCTCGTAGGGATGGCAGTGGTAGCCGTGGCCGTCGCTGCAGGGGTCGTTGCATTCGACGGGGGGTTCGTCATAGCAATTGTCGCCGAGCCCCTTGTAACCCAGCAGCATGATCGTCCGCCGGGCACCGTCGTCGACGAAGGCGGCTCCGGTCCAGTCGTCACACATGGTGTAGTCGGGGTAGTCGCATTCGTTCGGATCCCCCACGTTGGGACCTGCGCACCCGGGAAACGCCGTGCGATAGTACAGCATCGGCAGGGCGTCCAAATCGTCCGATGCGGTGTCGCTCTCGAACGCGTGGAACGCGAACAGCGTCGGCCCTTGTGAGCCGCCATCGGTGGTCACGGGCTCGAAGCCCTCGAGCGGCGTACCGCGGGCGCGACCGGTGACCAGCGTGCGACCGCCGAGGTAGTCATCCGCGTACCAGTCGGGCACCGAGAAGAGGTAGGAGCCCATCTTGCGGCCGTGATACGGTGACTCGCCCTCGGGCCCAACGTGGAACATGCCCTGCGCGCCCGTGCCGTCCAGGTTGGCGAACCAGATGGTGGAGAACGTGTCTATGCCGGCGGCGCCCTCGGCGTACCAGAGGTTGGCCGCCCCGTAGAGCTTGTCGCCGGTCTGTGAGCCTCGCTGCGGCACGTACTCGATATCGCTGGTGTAAACGTAGTCGGGGTAAATGGTTGACACCAGACCCTGGTCAAACGCGGTCAGCTCAGTCAGGAAGGTCGCCTGGGGCAGATCCTCCCAATTCCCCTCTGCGGCCGGAGTCGGGATGGTTACCTCACCGTAGTAGGCCATAGCGCCGGGGCCGGAGACCAACTCGAACCCGGTCACCAGTAGCGAGCCGCCCCCGCTGTCGCCGTTGGGGTAGAAGGACAGCCCCAAAGCGCCCCAGTTGAAGTCCTCAGGCAACCGGAAAGCACCCTCATACGTAAGATCATCCGGTTGCAGGCGCTCCGCCGGGATCCCTCCGCCGGCGGGACTCTCCCCGCCGTTTTCGTTTTCGTTCTCGTTTTCGTTGTCGCCGACGTTGTCATTGTCGTTGTCGTTCTGATTTGCCGGCGGGCTATCGCTCCCGCCGCCTGCGCCGGGGTTGCAGCCGCCCAACACGCCCACCCAAGCCAGCGCCGCTACCATCGCGACCAACCACGCACAGTGTGTCAACGTTGAATGCCGCATAACACTGATCTCCTTCAAGTGTGAATCTCAACCTGAAAAACGCGGGCCTTAGCCCTCCCAACCGGCGATCCGTGCCATCATCCACCAGAACGCCTGGCCCTTGCGGTAGCAGTTGAAGCACATCGAGTGGGCGCAGTCGGTGTCGTCAACACAGTCGCCGGTCGGGCAGGAATGCGACGCGCACCAGTCCTCGCACCAGTTGCACCAGTCGGTCTCGTTCGGGTAGTAATTCCCGTCCGGATCGTAGCTCTCGATGTCCGCGAAATCGAACAGGATCTTGTCGTTGGCCGCGCAGTAGTCCCGGATCTGGTTGTTGCGAAAGCGGAGGTTCTCTTCCGGTTCGGTCCCCTCCTCGCGAAGGTGGCCGGTCATATAGACGAACAGCACGCCGGGGTAGTCGATCTCGAGCTGGTTCATCGCGTCGAGGTACGTGTTGATGCCTTCCTCGGTGTTGTCGCTGACACCGCCGCACCACGACCACATGACCATGTTGGTGTCGTCGCCGGGCCGATCCAGCACGTCGCGCGTGATATCGACCCACCCGAGGTCCCCGTTATGCCCGAGATCGACATCGCCGTTCTCTTCCAGGCTGAGCGTCCCCGGGCCCGTGTCCAGCATGTTCATACCGGTGACGATCTGGCTGCCGTGCGAGGTGTGGCCGTAGAAGATTTGATAGCCGGACTTGGCCGCGTCAAAGCTGGTCGCCGGAATGGAGTCGAACTCCGCGGTTGACGTGTGATCCGCAACGACTTCGCCTGGGTGCTCCACAGGGGCCCTGCCGCCACCGTCATCATCATCATCATCATCGCCGTCGTCGCCGTCCTGGGCGCTATCTACCGGCGCACACGTCCACTCGATGCAGGCCAGGCCCGCACAGCAGGGAGCATCCGCGTCGCACCCGTCGCCGACATCGCCGCAAACCGTCGGCTCGTTGTCGTCTTGGTTAGCGTCACCGTTGTCGCCTGTGCCGCCTGCGCCGACGTTGCAGCCGCCCATCGCCCCCAGCCAAGCCAACAACGTGATCATCATCACCATCCGCACGCCGTTTGTCCCAATCGAGTGTAACATAACGATTACCTCCGTCGAATGTGTTCGCAATCGAGAAAACTCCGCCGTCGATGCCCGCACTGAACTCCGGCATGGTGACAGAATCCACGGGATTATCAAGGCAGGGTGCGTGACAGATTCTGCGTCCGTCTGAAGTACGCACTTGGCGGGGCACCCGGGCGAGTTGGCCCGATGAGTGATGGGTTCGCGCTAGCAGTCTGTCGGACTTGAGATCCGCCTCTCCGACGCGCCGATCCGTCTCCGCTCGCACGGAATCGTCCAACTGGTGAGCGCAGGTGATTTGATGATCGGAACTCGGCGGCGACTTGTCGTTTG
>Ga0190284_1000345_pt1 | contig 28416 bp, 33 predicted proteins | sample 48691812_MG_FD_161668 | JGI IMG/M metagenome (GOLD analysis project Ga0190284, IMG submission 161668) | Hydrothermal vent microbial mat bacterial communities from Southern Trench, Guaymas Basin, Mexico - 4869-18-1-2_MG | ecosystem: Environmental > Aquatic > Marine > Hydrothermal vents >...
GCCCCCAGGCCGTTTTTGTTCTTGATGTTGAATTCGGATGGTATGTCGAACGCTTCAATCCCCTCGGCGTTCTTCATTCGACCCTCCCCAGCAGGACGAAGGTGTGGTGGTTGGTCTGCGGTCTGAGGTCCGCCTCATAGGCTTCCCGTTCGCAGATGGTGTAGGTCACCTGCTTTTTCAGTCGAAACAACGTTCGGCACTCGCGGTGGAACTCGGCCACGCTGAAGCGGCGCATGCACTGTTCGGTGAACGTGACCAGGACGTACCGAGTGTGCGTATGGATGTTTCGCATGATGGCCATGACACGCTTGAGCGTGAACCGTTCCAGAATCCCCATGAGCAGCACGACGTCGTAATCCCCTTGCGGCTGGTAGGTCTCGGCGTCACCCACCGAAAACCGCAGGCGCGGGTCGCGGTGCCGTTTCCGGGCGTGCTCGATGGCCGCGGGCGACAGATCGACGCAATCGACCTCGGCGAGCAGCCCGCGCTGCACCAGGTGACTACTGAAGTCGCCGAGGAAACAGCCGACGTCCAAACCCTTGCGGGCATCTTCAGGGACGAGCGAAGCGATCAGTTGGTAGTAGGTGTTGGTGGGGGGTGCGAAGTTGTAGCAGTTCGGGCCTCGTCCCTGGGCGACACTGCGTCGCACCAGCGGGCTGATGTTGTCCTTAGCCATCGGGCTTCTTCCTGAACACCGTGGGGCTCACCTGCTCCACATGGGCGGCGAGCCACGCACGGGCCTCCTTCATGTCCGGGGTAAGGTGTTGCCACTCGACCTGTTGTTGGTGCCGGATGTTGTTGATCTTCAGGCACCCGCCGGCGGGCAGGGCCTGGTGGATATTCTCCAGTACCGTTGCCGGCTTCCTGACGTGCTCGATGGCGTTGAACAGCGCGGCCAGGTCGCACGGCGGCAGCACGGGGTGGGGGATCTCGGGCGTGACCGCCACGGTCCGGCAGTTAATGCCATGTTTGTGCATCCGCCAGGCGGCGAACTCCAGTCCCATGGTGTCGAGGTCCACCAGGATGACGTTGACGCCGTGCCGCCTGGCGAAGTCAAAGCTGCGGCTGGCCGTCCCGCAGCCGTAGTCCAGCAGCCACATCCCCTCGACGCCTTGCCGGTAGTGCGGACTCCAGCTGGCGATCTCTTCGGGTCGTCCAACCTGGTCAGCCAAACTGCGGCCGGCCCGACGCTCCTGCACTTCGTAGGACACCATGCGGTAGAGATAGGGCAGTTGAACCAGCCGGTACCGGGCGAACAGGGCCGCGTCGTCCGTGCCGGGGATCAGACAGGCGAACAGGTCGGGGATGGTGTTCAGCAGCAGGTCGCGGAAGCCCGCGCTCCTGAAGTCAAACCGGCGCTTGGTCCGGCAGTACAACTCCTCGATGCGCTCGGTGTCGGCACTGGCCTTGACCGCCAGAAACTCGACCAGGTCCCGTTCGACAGCGGCAAGATCATTCATCACCATTCTCCGATGCGCGCAGGAACTCATGGATGGCTGCGAGTTGTTCGGTCAGCGCGGCGTGCGGGACCTTGGTCCCGTACTTCCAGTAGTGGTAGCGCAGCGTTTTGCCGAGCCAGTGCGGCCGGGGCACGCCGGCGTTCTCCAGCAGGATCGAGCCCGTGGCGTCACTGATCTCCAGGCCCAATCGCTCACACGCCCGCCGCGTGTGCCCGTTGGTGGCGTTGAACGGCGGGATGAACACGCGGACTTCTTTGCGGGGGAAGAGCCGGGCCAACGCCCCCAGGGTTTTTTCCAGTTCGGACATCTGGGCGTCGTAGCCCTCGTGGGCGTAGCAGATGTGGTGATAGCCGTGGGCGGCGAGCTCGTCGTCGCGGCCATTGAGAAATTCGATGATCTCGGGATTACTCTCGATGTGCCGGTTACAGTGTGCGATGATTCCCCGCTTGCCTCTGGCAAACAGTGTGTTTGCGCCGGTCGGATTGGCCACTGGGCCCCAGATGGTGACCCCGTGCAACTGCCGGAACCCGTACCGGTCGAACGGGGCGCAGAACGCCCGGAACGGCTCGACCTCGGTGTCGCCCGACACGTCGTCGTTGCGGAAGACCGGATACACTCTCTCGGTCAGCCGGCTCACCTCGCCTCTCCCTTCAGGTAAGGCTCGACCCACCGTGCGATCTGCGTCGATCCGACCGGGATCTGCCGATCCACCAACGCGGCCAGCAACTTGTGTTCACGCCCCCGGTGGGCGCTCAGGAACCCGTCACCCAGCGCCGTGGTGGGCACGCCCATCATCACCGCCTCCAGCAGGCAGGTGGAGTTGATGCCCACCACCCGGCCGGCGTTCTCGGTCATCTTGAGGAAGTCGCCGCCGCGGACGATCGGCGTGCGGGTGCGATACCGGCGCTGCGCCGCGACCGGGTGCGCCTTGAACACCACCGTGTCGCGGGAGAACATAGCCCGCTCCACGTGGTCGATAAACGCCTGCATGTTCCTGAACGGCGAGTGTTCCTGGATGTTGGTGTCCTCCTCCAGTTGCAGCGGGCACAGCACGTATTCGCCCGAACCGCTCCAGGACCGACCGCTCAGGTATTCGCTGGCGAACTCGTCGAGACGAGCCAGGTGCTCTTGCGTGACCCAAGCCAGCTCATCAGTCATCAAGGAGGATTTGGCGTTGATGCCCAGGTGGTCGAGGTGGTACCACACCCTCTGCGGGAACCAGCCCACCTCGACGATGGTGATGGGGATGTTGCCCTCTCGCGCCAGACGGAGAAGCGGCTGGTAGTGGTCCAGGTTGCCGTTCCAGAGGAAGACGTGGTCGATACCGTCGAGCAGTTGGCGGAATCCTGCGGCATCCCGCTTGCCCGGCCCCTTCTGCGAGGCCGGGACCACCGAGTGGCCCCGCTCGCGGAGATAGCCGACCAGCCCCATCAGCCAGTCGCGGATGTGATCGCCATAGATATCGTAGATCAGCACGTTCATGTTCCCTCTCCCCAGTCCGACCCGTTGCGAACAACCTGTTTCGGGTCCTTCGATTCAAACAGTCTTGAGTTCGATCCTATGGTGCGGCTCCAGAACTTCGGCTGCGGATGCCAGATGTGGTAGGTCCAGACCTGCGGGTCGATCTGTATCTTCAACCCCGCGGCCACGAGCCGATGGAGCATGTCCCAGTCTTCGTACCCGTAGCCGAAGGCGTAGTCTTCGTCGTATCCGCCCATGGCCACCAGTTGGGCCGTTTCGATGGCCACCCCGGCGTGGAAACCTTCGGAGATGCCCCGCCGGGTGTGCCAGACGCGAAGAGGTTGAAGCTCATTGAGCGGCACCGTCCTGGGGTTGTTGAACACCTTCTGCACGTCGACGTCGCGCAGTTCGGTCATGCCGCCGGTGCGGTAGACGACACCGGACGGCAGGGCGGGAACGGTCTCGACGAACCGGTCGCCCTCAATGACAATCTCCGGGTCGCGGGTGCAGAGCAGACGGCTGCGGCATCGCCTGATGAAATAGTTGCGGATCATGCACCCATTGCGTTCGACCACCGGGTTGCGCTCGAAGGTGAACCAGGCCAGGTTGAACCGCTCGGCCAGGTCGGACAGGTCTTCGTGCAACCCGTCGTTCACGGCCACGATGAGCCAGCGGTCCTTCGGCACCGCCGTCTCGAACCGTTCGAGCGTTGCCGCCAGGTAGTCCCTGCGGCCGAAGTTGGGCACGAAGATGATTAAATCGCGCTCGGTCACCGCCCAGTCGAAGTTGTGCTGATTGAGCACCGCTACTCCCCCGTCTCCACGTGTGCTTCGTCAAATGTCACGCTCTGGCCATCGCCGTTGACCAGTCGTTCGGCGAACCAGAGCTTGTCCAACACCGTCACGCCCAGGAAGTCGAACTTGACCGCGCCCATGGTCTCGGCGTCGCCCATCTCCAGGCCGCACACGCGGGCCTTGGTCTTGGCGTCGTAGGCCAGGGGGAGCAGGTCGGCGATGGGCACGTCGGCGATGACGATGCCGCCGGCGTGCCGGGACTGCGACTTCTTGGTCCCCTCGATCCGCATGGCCTGATCGAACAGGGGCTTGTACCACTCGTATGCCCGGCCCACTTGGTTCACGTGCTCGACGGCCCAGCGCAGGATGCCGTAGTTGTCCTCGCCGGTCTCTTCGCGCATTTGCCGCAGGTCATCGACGATCATGGCCTCGTCCGGGATGTGCCGGGTGATGTCGTTGCACACGTCGAAGGGGTGCTCGGCAATGTTGTTGGGGTCCTTCCCCTCCTTGACCGCCTTGACCTTCATCAGGTGCCTAACGGTGTCAGGCTGGGCGCGGAACACCTCCTTCAGGGCGGCCTTGCCCTGCAAGCGGCCGAAGGTGATCATCTGGGCCACGTGGTCTTCGCCCCACCGGCGCTTGAGGTACTCGATCACCTCGCCGCGGAAGACGACGCCGACGTCCACGTCGATGTCCGGCAGACTCACGTGCCCCTCGACAGTCTGGAACAATCTGTCGGCATCGAGTTCATCCGTGAGACTCAGGGCATAGGCCAGGTGCGAGTTGTGCGGGTTTGGATGGTCCTGAACCGGACCGTCTTCCGGAAGCTGATCCGAGAGATAACACCACGTTCTCGGGTTGTGGTCATCGATCCACTTGGCTTCCTGCCGGAGTAACGAACAGCTGGGCATCCGTTTGAGCCGTTTGGCCCACCGGCCGAGTCGGCGCCGCGCCGCGGATGGGTCGCACTCGTGCAGGTTCTCGAAATTCTCCCCGTACCAGGACATGAAGTCCCTGGCCCCGGCGTTGAAATGCGGCGGGATGTTCCTTGATGCGTTGTAGAACCGCTCGAAGACCAGCCCGTATTCGATCGGATCGACGTCGGTGATCCCCAGCACGTAGTTGACCAGGCTGCCGGCGCCGGAACCCCGCCCTTTTCCCCGCGGACCGTTGCGGCTGTCCACGTAGTTGCAGGCGTCCCAGACGATGAGGAAGTAGTCCGCCAGTTTCGCCTCGGCGATGACGCGCAGCTCGCGCTCGATCCGCGCCCAGTAGACCTTCTTCTGTTTCGGCGAGAGGTGAGCGAGCTTCCGGGCCGCCCCTTCCCGGCACAGCCGGGCGAGGTACTCGTCGGACGTGCATCCGGCCTGCTCGGTGGTCTCGTTCGAGAACCGCGGCAGGCACGGCTTGCGACCGATCTCCGGCGACCGGACCATGTCGGCGATTTCGAGCGTGGCTTCGATCTCGGCGTCGGTGTATTGGGCCCGCATCTCGTCGAGGTCGTAAATGTGGAACGTGTCCAGGTGGAAAAACGCCATGGTGTCGCCGCCGCGCATCTTGAGGCGCTCCTGCGCCTCCGCCGTAGTGTGCATCTGGGAGTAGAGCAGCAGCCGTTGGTCTTCCGCGTCGCCTTTACAGGCGTAGTGGGCGTCGAGCGTGGCCACCGAGCGCAGGTTCATCCCCCTGGCCACATCGCGCAGACAATCGACCACCACCTGCTGGACGGCCATGCCCTCGTTCTGAAGCTCGATCCAGAAGTTCTCGGGGCCGAACACCTTCTGGTGCTGCTCGACAATCTCCGCGGCCCGGTCCTTCCAGTCGTCCCGCAGCAGCGTCCGAACCCGCTTGGGATCTTCGGTGCGCGTGCTGATCCGGCAGGCCTCGTCCAGGTCCACGAACAGCCCGCTGGACAGCCGGCCCGCCAGGCAGCCGGACAGGCAGATCAGGTTGCCGCCCGCGGCGAACTCGGCGAGCCCGGCCAGGTTGATCCGGGGTTTGCGGTAGAAGAAGTCAGGCCGGTTCGTCTCACTGACCAGCTTCATCAGGGCCTTGAACCCCGCCTCGTTCCTGGCCAGCACGGTCAGATGGAATCGCTTGTTGTTGGCGGCGGTCTTGATGCTGGGGTCGTCGAGGCAGACGTATAACTCGATTCCTGGGAGCGGCTTGATGCCTGCCTTCCGGGCCGCCTTGACGAAGGCCACGATGCCGAAGATCGAACCATGATCGGTCAGAGCGATGGCCGGCGCGCCGATCTCCTGGGCGCGCTGGACGATGCGCTGCGGGCTGGGCAGTCCATCGAGTAGTGAGTAGTGGCTGTGAACGTGCAGTGGAGCGTAAGTCGGGTTCATGCCATCTCCGGCGCCGCACGTTTCCCTGGAGTGTCCCCAACATCGTCCTTATCACCTGATCCGCCCCGAGGCGGCCGGCCCGGCAATCCCGCGGTGATCCATCTGCGGCATGCCTTGCAATAGCCGGTCTCGTCCGCGCGCCGGCTCAGACAACTGATGCACGAGTCCGGACCGGGCTGGGTTACGGTTCCCTCTCGCATGGTCTTCCCCCCACACATTTCATCCGCCGTATCAGTCTCTCTGGTGAGGCGCCTCGATAGGGCCCGCGGTCATCCAGCGGCATCGGTTGACCTTTCATCCACATCAGGTCGATCACCATTTGCAGCATGGGCACGACCTGGGGGCGTAAACCCGGTAAACCCGGATCAACGACGGTGACGACAGTGCCCTGGTGGTCGAAAAACCAATCGAAATGGTTGAGGTAGGCCGCCATCGGCGTGGCGACCTGAACGCAGTGGTCGGCGTTGGTGAGCGGGATGTCTGTCATAGGGTTATACGGCACAGTCGGCCTTCTGTTTCTGTTTTTCCAAATTCATGCCCTGGTACCGATCCTGAACGTATTCATGTCCCCTAGCATTCAGGTCGGACCAGACCCGGTCGCAGATGCCGGTGCGGCCGAAGGGGCAGATACGCTTACAGCGCCAGGTGCGGCTACGTGGGATCACGGCACCGTGCTTGACCCGCTGGAACCAGCGCCAGACGGCGGCTGTGGTGGCGATGGCGTCCTCGAAGGTGAGCGGCACGGTCACGGGCCCACCGTCAGCCAGCCAGTGGAAGGTGACCATGACGGTCGGATGAGGCAGCAGGTGCAGCGCCGCCAAGTGGTACAGTCGGACCTGCACGTCCCGGCGCATGGCATCGAAGTCTTTGGATTTACCCGTGGCGAAGTCGGCCCGCTTACCCGTCTTCCAGTCCACGATCTCGGCCATGGCAGGGTTGATCTCGTGAACCAGGTCTATGTAGCCGTTGATGACAAACTGGCCGGTGGTGCCGTCGCGCCGGGTGACTTGCCATTCCTGGCCCGGCATCTCCAACTCGAATCGTTGTTCGGCGCTGACGACCTTGAGTTTCGAGGGGTTGTAGTGCGGATCGTCGAGGATCGTCTCGACGAACGTGCGCACCTTGCGGAAGTCGGCGGCCTCGCCGCGCGAGGTCTCCCGGCGCAGGGCGATCTGGGGGTTCTCGGCGGTGTGCCGGTCCCAGGCCGCGTTGAGCAGGTCCATGGGCTCTGGGACCGTCTCACCCGCTTTGTTGGCCAGGGCCAGCTTCTCGAAGACCTCATGGGCGATCTTCCCCTGCACCGCGGCCTTGCCCGTGGTCGTTTCCATCTGGAGGTGATACTTGAGGAAGTATTGGAACGGGCACCAGCGGTAGGTGTTCACACAGGAGGCCGAAGCATGACTACAAAACATCGCCTTGGTCTCCCGTTGATGCTTCGGCTAGGGCTCTCTCCACTTGCCAGCCACGACGAATGCGCTGGCTGGTACATCCGGCAAACAGGCCCAGTGTCCTGTCCCACTGTGCCATACACTGAGTGCGTCCGTTATGGGAAAGCAAACGGTTGCGGCGCGTATTGCGGTTGTTCTCTGCGCGGGTGACCCACCGACAGTTTCTGGGTTCATAGCTCTTGTCGTTATCGATGCGATCAATTTCATGCCCCGGCGGTGGTTCGCCCATGTCCTTGAGAAAGTTTCTGAATTCCCTCCATCGTTCACACACTGTGATGCCGCGACCGCCGTAGTAACGATAATCCTTGTTCTTGTGGTTGGTGCATCGCTGGATCATATGAGTCCAGCTCTCGTATGCCGGTGAAGCTTTGCCGCCGCGTTTGTGGCCGTGGATTGTCGCCTTGGCGACGGATATGTCTCGCCTCAGGCACCCACAACTCCTAGTGTTGCCGCTTTTCAGGTTACGACTGTCGACGGCGGTTTCCCGCCCGCAATCACAGCGGCAAAGCCACTTAGCGCGCCCCTGTACGTTGCAGCCGTACCTCTCGATCACGACGAGACGGCCGAATCGCTCCCCCCCCAGATCAACGATCATGCTCCAGCCCCTCCAACCACTCGGTGACCGTGTCTTCCATGGCCCGGTTCTGCTCGGCAATGGTCATCGTGCGGTTGTCGAGGATGTGGGTGAACGTCGTGTCGGGAAGGTCGTCCAGGGCGTTCTCCGAGGCGTGGGCATCGGGAGAACAGACGTTGCGTAGCAGGCGCAGCGTCCTGCCGCCGTGGTCGTTGGCCGCGGCGACCTCGTTGGGGAACCGCCCGTCGGTGATGACGGCGAGCGCCGGTGAGTCCCGCCTGATCCGGGCCATGGTGGCGGCGGCCCAACCGTCGCAGAACATCTCGCGGACGACATCGGTGCCGAAGTATTGCAGAACCTCGCGAGCCGTCATGCACCGCTTGCGGTCCAGCAGGTCCAGAACCATCGCACCGTTGCGGTCCTGGAAGGTGGGCATCTCTTCCCACCTCAATCGGGTCAGGGTGTTCTTGTCCGCCTCGCTGCCGTAACACTGCTGGTAGGTCAGGCCGAAGACGTCCATGCAGAACCACTTGAGGGCGTCGGCGAAGCTGTAGAGCGCCACTCCGGAGAACCCGTGCTCGTCCAACGCACCCTCGGCAACGTCCACCCAGGCCTCACCTTCGGTGCGCAGGTATCTCAAGTGCCCCATCTCGGAGATGTCGAACTGGTGGACCTGACCCGTCTCCACCAGGAACCGTCCGACGATGTAGTTCGCCGCCGTGTTCTTGCCGGACTGCTTCCTGCCGCACAAACAGACCACAACCGTGCTCAACAGTGCTCTCGGTACCGACATGCTTCGTTCCCCACCTACCGTGCCAACTGCCTGCTGCGAGACGCACCGTTGATAGTGGGAGCGAGGTGCTTGCGGATGTCCTGAGGAAGCATCTCGCCGATGTCGTGCTTGTGGGTCGGTGCCACAAAGAATAGTCGGAAGTAGTATTGGAGTTGTTCTTCGAGGGTCGCCCTCGCCTTTTGCCCGGCCTCGTCGTTGTCCAGGGTGAACACCAGGGTCAGCGCCCCGGCCCGCTGGAGCATCTTCCTTTGAGACGCCGACAGGCTCACGCCGAACATGGCCACCGCGTTGCGGATGCCCGCCTCCTCGTAGGCCCAGACGTCACCCGGCCCTTCGCAGACAATCGCGACGCCGGTCTTGAAAATGAACGGCCTGGCGAACCAGAGGTTGTACAGGCAGCGCTCCGCCCGGAACCCCTGGGAGTGACGCCACTTCCGGTACCAGCCCGCCCGCTCCCTGGGCGGACAAGCCATCTTGGTGGCGTGATAGAGACCACACCGCTCGCACTTCTCGTGGACCGACCTCGCCGAGTAGCCGACCACGTACCGACCTGATTCGTCGAGCACCGGGAAGAACGCCCGGTCTGAGAATGGCTTGTCGGGCCGGTCGCAATACGAGACGTGGTAACGGGCAATGATGCGTTGGGAGACGCCTCTACGGGGGTAATACACCGTATCCGGTGTCAGGTTGGGCAATACCTCCGCCAGCGGAACCCCGACCCGACCATGGTGCTCGACCTTCCTCTGCCGGTGCCGCCTGAGAACCCGCTCGATCTCCAGATCCTGCACGCTGTAGCTGCCGCCCTTGGCCTGCCCCAGGTTCAACGCCACCACGACGAAGTCAATGGCCTGCTGGAAGCTGCATGCCCGGCCGTTCTTGTGGGCCAGCACGCCGCGCACCAGGCCGAAGATGCTGCTCGACGGGCCGGTGACCGGGTCGCGCTGGCACTGCCGGGTCATGCACCGCCAGTGCACGGTCCGCATGGCCCAGTACCATGCCCGCGGGTTGTCGCCCTCGTGGACGGGACAGGGGCCGTGGATGTAATCGTGTCGTTCGTCGTACTCCACGCCGAGCGCGTCCAGCACCTCGGTGATCCGCTCCGTAGCGCGGTCCTGGATGAAGCGAATCTCGCGCTCGTCGTAGGCCATCAGTCCGGCTCCTCGATTGGCGTGTTGTCGGTAGCGCTGTTGGCCAACTCCTGCGACCACGTCTTTCCCTCGACGAAGCGGGCGCACTTCAGTTGACTCTTGACGTTGATGTAGTCGGTCGGCTCCATGGCCGGGCCGTATCGCGTGTCGGTGACCACCAGCTTGTGGGTACCGTGGGCCGGCGGGTCCTCGGCAAGCTCCTCCTTCAGCTTGCGCTTCAAAATGGTAAAACTGGAGCAGAGCCACAGGATGCGGTCGGACCCGGCGATGACCTGCCCGCCCTCCTTCTCGACGCCGTCGCGGTTGAGCTGCACGGTGGCCAGGATCGGCAGCCCCCAGCGCAGGGCCCAGTTGTGCAACTCCGTGAGCAGGAATCCCAGGATTTGGAATTCGGAGATGTTCCCTTTGAGATCATCCGCGTTCATGAGCTTGATGTAGTCATAGATCAGCAGGCAAGGTTTGGCCTGTCCCGCGTCGTCCAGGCCCACGTTCCTCATCAGCCATCTCCGGGCCAGCGACAGAACGCACCGGAGTGACTGGCCAGCGATGGAGCAGTAGGTAATCGGCAGGCTCTCGATCGGCTCCCTCACGGACAACACCGCTTCCCGTTCCTCCGGCACGCTGCCGAACTGCCCGGTCTCGATCCGATTCAGTTCGACGTTGCTGGCCAACGCCGCGAGCCGGTTCATCTGGGTTTGGCGGTTGAGTTCCGTATCCAGCAAGAGCACGGGAATATCCGTCTTCGCGGCGTGGTAAGCCACATTAAGACAGAACATGCTGTTGTGGCTGATGACCCCATTAGTAATGAAGCTGTGCCCGTCCGGGACATAGAAATCACAAGTCCACGCCTTGCTCCAGGACAAATGCTTTACTGGCTCGAAGAGCAGGTGAGGATCGATAAGAGACTGAATGTGCCGGTATTCAGGAAGACCACGATACTCGGGAAATTCGTTGAGCAGCTTTTCGACTGTACATCGCAGCGCCCTCTTGGCACCGCGGATCCAAGAGTTACTCGAAACCCGCAGGTTCACGTTTCCGCGCAAGAAGTACCCCCGACGTTGCAAGACCGCCGTTTTCAGTTTTCGCAAAGGCTCAGCCAGGTGGGGGACGACGCCGCCGCTCCTCGCAACGACGGGGCGGTTGCAGAATTCCTCCAGGGCCTTACGCTTTCGTGCGATGCGGAATCCGATCAGGTCGCGGAATACCCTTGCAGATTCGATACCCTGTATCGAAGTCGCCCAGTAAGGACGGGTGCAATCCCATTGTGGCAAAGCGTCATGCAACGTGTAGGTGACGGTCATGATGCCTAGGTTGCGCAACAACGCTCGCAATTGAATCGACAGCATCTCGGAATTGGTGTAGGCGGTGATGCCGTTGCGCCCCACAGTCCCATCGGCGTCAAAGTACCCTGAGAGCGCCTGGCACACCGCGCGCTCGTTCGCCATGCGAATTTGCTTCGGGAAGATTTTGAAGCGCTGCTCTGTATAAAAGCCGAGTTCAGCTACGCCTTTCGCAACTCTGCTAAGGTTGCACCTAAGATACCGCGGATTGTCTGAGCCCATGGTCCCGCCTCGCCGCTGGATAAAAGCTCTGAACAAGTCGCGGCACTCGTCATCGCAGCTCGACATCTCGACCATGCGGTTGCTTATGCTACCATCCCCAACCAGCAGGCCAATGATGTACGCATCGTCTGGATCAACGTCTCGATCACCCCAGTAACGGTCGCCGCAACGATGCACCAAGTAATCACCGACTCGAAGATCACCGGCATTTCTCCACGCAATACACCCGTTCGGAGCCAGCACGCGGACGGGGTGGTCGGGAGTGACCGACAACCGTGTGCCCTGCTTGGTTTCAATGTCTACGACCTCAGAAAGACCGTTGTTCCACCAGTGCGAGGCGCGCCGGGATTGGCCGTGCTGGTCCAACAATTCAAGGTCGCTGCACGTCACTTTCTGATTCGCCTTGGCGTCGAACATCTCGTAAGGCATGAGCACCCCACGATTTGTGAGTATTGCGGTACGAAATGAACTTGTGCATTTGCCTCGCTTGGGGCGCGATCCGACCAGGTTGACCGTCCCGCGCCGCTGCCCGCCGCCGATGGCCTTGTCCCAATTCGGGAAACACGTTGGAAGACCGACCACGTCCACGGGGTGCGTCATCTGGGTCTGCATCTGCTTGGCGAAGTCAAGGCCCAGAGGCACGAGCGTCTCGTTCGTGGAAGTTAGTTTCGACGTGAAGTCAAAGATGGGGTTCTCGACCAGGCCCAGGATGTCGGTAATCTTCTCCTCCCCAGTCATCTGTCCCAGCGATTTCTGGATCGCCAGGGTGGTGTAGTACGCCGCGCGGGCCATGCTCAGCTTGAAGACGACCGTGGCCAACGACCGGGCATTGTCCAGGCTGACGTGCTCGGCGAAGAGGCTGCCGAGATACTCCTGTTCCCTGGCCCGTCCCGCGAAGTCCTCCATTCCCTGGGCCTTGGCCCCGGCGAGGATGGTCGGTTCGTCGAACGTCCGGGCATCGCGTTCATGCACCAGGTGTCTCAGTATGTTGAAGATTCTCTGGTTGACCGGCCAGTAGAAGTCTTTGGCCCCCACGATTTCTTCGATCTCCATGAAGCCATCGGCCCCATGGCGGAGGATGGCGGCCAGCACCGCCCGCTCGGCGCCGCCGTCCTGACACTTCGCGTTGGCCTTGGGTCTGCCCACTACGCTCTCTCTCGGGATGCCCCCGCCAGACACCTGGAACACTGCTGGCCGACGTCCTTCGGGGTCCGCACCGGGACCTCGAACTCCTGCTCGCACTGGGTGCAGACCTGCTTATGGACCTTGGGCTTGCCGCGATGCCGCTTCCGCGTCCGGCGCGCTCGGGTCCGGTTCTTGGCGATGCGTTGCGATGGCGGATCGCCCTCGGCAGTGACGAATTCCTGCGTATTGCCGTAGATGGTCTGCTTGCCGCTCTCGCCGGCCGCGGCCACCGCCTCGACACGGTTCTCTTCGTCCCCGTCCTCGTCGTCGGGTTCGTCGTCAGGTTCGGTGCCGGGGCGGGGCCCTTGCCCTTCCTGTTGCTCGCCGGGCACCTCGGCCGTCGCTTCCGGCTCCGGCCGCGCCGGCGTGAGTTGCAGTTCCTCGGCCAGTTCCGCGACCAGTTGGTGTACGCGACTTCTTGTTGCCAGGGGCGTGTCGGGTACGGGCAGAGCCTCGCCGGTCAGTTCGGCGTACCCCTCCACCACGATGCTCCAGTCACCAGCGCTGATTCCAGCCTTGAGCTTCTCCAACGCACTCATCACTCTCTCTCCGTCACCGCGCCGCCCACCCAATGCGGTGCAGGCATTGCGACATGAACTCCAGCCGTTTGGTCAGGTACTCGATCCGGGTGATCTTGATCTCGGCGTCCTGTCTCAGGCGTTCGAGCCGTGCACCATCGCTTCCGCTCATGGCTCTGCGGTTGTAGTTGGCCCAGCGGATGAACGCATGGCAGCGGTTGACGCGCCGTTGGACGTAGAAGGCGAACTGAGCCAGGACGAAGGCGTACTCGGCCGCCTCGCGGCCCGACAGTTCCGACAGCCGCCGGCGGTCCATGGCCAGAACCATGTCGATGTCGGCGGTGTCCACCGGGCACGTATCGCCGCACGATGGGAAACCCAGTTCGTCTTCCCACCGATCGAGGGCCGCCCGAGACCGCTTCATGGATTCATTCAGGCTGCTCATCGTGTACCTCAATGAGCCTCAGATTATTCAACGCGCACCACCGGCGCTTGCGATCGTCACGGTCCTGTTGTCGATGGAACCCCGAACGGCTCCCGTGGAAGTGGTGGACGTACTCCGTGTGCTGACGACCATGGCACTCCACGACCAGGTGCAGCGACGGGATCAGGAAGTCCAACACGAGACGTTCTCCGGGGACCGGGACCTCCTCGAAAACTTGGTCATTGGGGTACCTCCGCAAAAGCTCCCGGCCGATGCGCTGCTGGAACCGGGACTTCGACGGGCTATCCGGCTTCACCCTTCGACCTCGAAGCCTCAGCCTCACCGTCCGCCCGTTCAGCGTTCTGACTTCCATCGCCAAACACCATGCTGCGAATCTCGTCCTCGATTCTCTTGAGCTGGTCCGGGTTGTGGTTCAGGTGCTCCAGAACGGCGTTGATCCCCTGGTGCTTCTCCGCACCCAGCATGGGGATTGTGTACCAGGCGCCGGCCCGCTCGATGAGCCCCAGGTTCTCGCCGGTGGTCACCACGTCTTTGGCGACATCGATCCCCCTGCCGAAGCGCAGCGGCACCACACAGGGAATAAACGGACGGCCCAGCGCCGAGCACTTCACCTGCATGTGGATGTCGTGGCCCAGCGGTGCCTGGGCGTCCTTGTCCGCCTCCCAGAGCGACGTCCACTGGACGTTGATCCAGACCGAGCAGGCGTACTGCACCGCCAGCCCGCCCTTCTCGGTGTACCGGGGGCCACGGGGCTGCCGGTTGGTCATAAGCTGCGAGATGAAGATCAGGGTGACGTTGAGCGGGTCGATGATCTCGGCCATCTTGCGGAAGAACGCGGCCAGCAGCTTGGGCACCCCGGCCAGATCCCGGCTCTCGCCGGTCAGCGCTTCCTGCTCCGCGGCCGTGGACAGTGCCGCCAGGCTGTCCACCACGATCACGGAGCCGGGATGGTCCTTGATGCTGCGCTCCAGAATCCGCAGCCACTGTTCGGCGGTGAGCTTGACCTCTTGAGTGGACTGGAGGAAGCGGAGTTTGCCCAGGTCCAGGCCGCCGATGGTGTGCAACAGCTCGGCCTTGCAGCGCCGCTCGATGTTCAGGTAGAAGGCCTCGCGGCCCAGGTCGATGGCGTTCTTCAGAACGTGCAGACAGAGCGTGGTCTTGCCGGCCTTGGCCTTACCGCTGAGCAGTACGATGGACCCTTCGGGAATCCCCCCGCTCAGGGAGACGTCCAGCGACAGGACGGTGGGGATGATCTTGCGGGGGCGCTCGATGATGGAGTCCGCGCTAATCAGGACGCCCTCGCCGTAGACCCGCTCGACGTACCGGTCAAAGTTTTCGAGGTCCGGCCTGACCGTTCCCTTGTTCCTGGCTCGTTTCGCCACGACGTTCCACCTCTCGTATCCTGCTCAAGCGATTCCGCTGCGTCGTCGGCGACAATGATCGGTTCCTCTCCACGTAGCCTTCCAGGTCACCCACCGGCTCGCTTGCGGTCGCGGCCAGGGTCTCCCGCTGGGCGACCAGCTCCCGGTGTTTCGCCCGGACCCGCTTCACGTCCCCGCTTTGGTTCCTGGTCATCAGCGTGCGCATGCACCGCCCGTCCACCACTTCGATGACCGCCCGCCGGACCACGGGATCGTTCTCGTCGAAGTGTTCTAGCAGCCGGGCCAGGGCGACCGATTCCCGCACGAACTTCGGCTGCCAATACTTCCGGTCCTTCCAGAACCGCGGCCCGAGATCGGGTCGCAAGTTCAGGCACACCCGCTCCACCACGTAGGCCCTAAACGTCACCATCAGGCCGGGCGTGGTCGGTGATTCGTAGTCCTTAGCCGCCATCCTCAGTGTTCTCGATCAGCATAAAGCCCGCTCTCTGTTTGCTGCGCTGCTCGGAGAACTGATGGTTGAAGTGCGGCAGGGCCAGCCAGTTGATGATGACGCTGTTGCCATCGTAGTAGCCGATGCCGACGTAGTGCTGCTGGGGACCGCCGACGATGGCCTGCCCCTTAAAGCCAAAGAAGTACCCCCGCTGGTGGCTGAGCACGGTCAGTTCCTTGCCCTTGACCCCCTGGAGACGCAGCCCGGTGACCCTGAGTCCGGGGTTGGCCGCCAGGAACTCGCGCAGCCGGTGCCACGCGGCCGGCGCGTTCTTGCGGTCGTCCTGGATCACGGTGCGGCCGTCCGACAGTGAAGCCAGCCAGCGCACCGGCGGCGTGTCCGGGGTCACGTTGAAGGCAACCAGGTGTTCCTTAGCCATCGCTCATCTCCGGGGTGTTGCCCGCCCTGGTGTCGATCTTCATCGACTCGCCCTGGGTCATCTCCACCACGCCGCCCGGCAGACCGCCTTGAATCCGCGGCGTCACCTTATGGACACGGGTGTCGGGGCCGGGCTCGACCTGCGGTTCCGCGTCCGGCTCGACCCGCGGTGAGGTTCGATGTACGTCACCGTCGAAGAACCGTTCAATCCGCGCCCCCACCTCGTCGAGAAACTCCCGTCGAGTGGCCGTCCCTGGGCGCCCCACGTTTGCCTCTTCCAGAAAGGCCGTGAGCTCGTTGACGAATTGAGCCTGTCGATCAGTCATCGAGAAACTCCCGCTGTGCAATCACCAGATGCACTCTGTTCTTGGTCCGGAGGTAGTCGGTGTACGTGTCAAACACACGCTTGCTGCACCGGCGCAGCTTGTAGAGCGGTTCACCCCGTTCCCGATCCCGCGCCTGCGGGATCGTCGGGTGCTCGACGGGGTTGAACAGCGTCCCGTCCGCCTGGGCGAGCACCTGCCATCGGTCATCGGCCAGAGCGCGGGCCGCGATTTCGCTGGAGGGCACGGGTGGTGGATGGGGATCGTCGTAGGAGTGGGGCGTGCCGCCCACGTCAACCACGATCATCATAGCTTGCTCCTGACGTTGAAGGCCGCGTCGCACCCCTCGGGTGCGTTCTCTTCGTACTCGCAGAGCAGGGCATCGTCGGCGGGCCCGTAGTGGAACTGCCCCTCGATGGTTCGTCGGTAGGACTTCCCGCCGCACAGGCCGCACTTGGCCTGCACCACGGTCGTCACCGGACCGGGGGATTTGTCCATCGCGGCGAGGTCCGCGTTGTTGCGGGTGATCTGGAACTCCATCAGCGCCCGGCCGCAGTCCGCACACTCCAGTCGGACCTTGCCCCGATCCTTGAGCCCCTTGGGCTCCCACTTGCCCTCGGTGATCTCTAATCTCGCTTTCTCTGGCACAAGCCACCTACCTCCCACCAGTGACCGCCAGCGGCACTGGTGCCCTGGCCCCGATCTCGCCCGTGTGGATGTAGTGGTCAGGGTTTTTGAGAACGTCCGGGTTGATCCGGTCGCCGGACCGGTACCACGGCTTCTCGCGTTTTTCGCCCTTCTTTCTGCGCCTGGCCCTGGGCGGCCGGCGCGAGGGATGACACGGCGTCGAGGTGCCCCTCACCATCACGGCAGCGCCCATGCCGATCAGACGGACCAGCGCCGGCCGGCGGCACCGGGGGCACTCTTCGAGGCGCTCGGCCGACATGCTCTGGAACGCCTCGAACTCGTGTCCGCAGTCCCGGCATTGGTACTCATAGGTGGGCACGTCTTCTCTCCCTCCAAGAGGGTTGTACGGACGACTTCTACTTTTGGTCAGCGAATGTTCCGTTTTCGCGGGTGAACTGGGCGAGCGCGGTTTTATCCTCGGGCTTGAACGGGCCGCCGTTGGTGACCTCGCGTTCGATCTGGCGCTTGACCTCCCGCTGTACGTCCGGCGACATCTTCTGCACCGCGCAGGTGACCAGCTTCAGCAGGTTGCCGTTGGTCTTGGCCCGCTTAACGAAGATCCCAAGCAGAAGCAGGCCCGCCCCCAAGAACAACGACACGATCACACCGGCCCCCAGGACCACCCACCCGGCGCCGCCGTAGGTGATGTTCTCGGCCTGGACGGACTTCTTCCAGGCCAGCAGCGTTTCGGCTACCTGGGTGGTCTGGTTGGTCTCGTTCTCGATCCTCTCGATCGTTTCGGCCAGGAACTGGGTGTCGGCGTGCTGCTCGGTCAGCTTCTCCAGTTTGGATTCGAGAACCCCGAGTTTGGCCTGGACCGCACCGGGGGCTACACAGGCGGTGGTGATAGTGCCCGACAGGCACAGTAGTGAGATCACGACGCTCGCGATCTTCACCGTTCGCATGGCTTCTCCCTCGTCCCGATTCTCATCCCATCGCCCCTTCGCAGATTTCCCCGAAGGGGCACCGCTTGCACTCGATCAGGTCGTCGCACGTGGGGAAGTGACCCATCTCGTTCTTGAGTCCTTCGACGCGCACCAGTTCCTCGTATTCCTTCTGGATGCTGCCGGCCTTGCGGCCCAGGTCGTCCCAGGTGAAGGGCACCTCGGGCATGGCCCGGCTCTGGTCCTCGGCATTGAGGTACACCGGACAGCAGCAGAGATGCTCGGGGTCGGTGGCCCAGCCGGCCTTGAGCGCATACATGGCGTATGCGCAGAGTTGCTCGGCCACGTCGGCGGATGGCCTGCCCGTCTTCCAGTCGATCAGGAACGCCGTGCCGTCAGCGCGGATGGCCAAGTCGAGCTTGACCGAAACGACCGCCCCCTGCTTGGTGCGAAAGGTCAGGAACTCCTCGGTGGTCAGGTAGTCCGCCGGATCGGCCTTGCGCAGACGCTGCATGACCACGCCGTGATAGAAGTTGTGCAGGCAGCGCAGCACGCGCTGCTTGTACTCTTCGCACTTTTCCTTGCTGGGCTTCGGTCCGTAGTAGTGCTCGGAGAGCAGCAGGAACTTCGAGGGATGCCTGCGGCCCAGCCCCTTGGTGGATTCGACCCAGCCCTTGCGCAGGAGCTTGACGGCATGGGCCTGCGCCTTGTCCCGCGGGACGAGCTCGCCCCTGGTCCGCAGCCCGTGGATGACGTGCTCGATGATGGTGTGGACGATGTCCCCGGTCCACAGTGGCAGACCCGAGAGCTTCTTGAGCAGATAGGCTTTGCGACGCTCCGGGCTGGCCGATTCCATCCAACCGCCGTCCGCCAGGAAGTAATGATAGTAGTACCGGCGCATGCAGGTCTTGAGCGTCCTGATCCTGGAATGGCTCCACGCAACTTGCGCCATCATTCTACCCTGCTGCGTTGTTCCTTTGGTTATCCACCAACGACCATCTGCTGTTGAAGATCGTCGCGAAGCTCGTAATAGCGCTTATCAAAAAACGGGAACCACTCGGGGACGAAGCGGACGATGCCTCCGTTAACATCTTGTTGGAACGTGCAGATCACGAAGCCGACGTGGGCTTCGAGCTTCTTTTTTCTCATAAATGTGCTCTGATCCGCGCAGCATCCGCACTGAAGCGTGTGAACGTTTCGGGGGAAGCAGTAATCAAGTTTGTGAGTGTGCCCCAGCAGCAATATGGCCGGCTTGAGCCCACCTTGTAAGGACTCGACCATCTTCTGAGCGGAGTAGGAAATGGCGTAGGCGGAACCGCCTCCGGGGTGCATGATCTTGATCGTCGCATCGCCGTTTGGCGCTTGCAGCAGAACATCCGCTTCCAGATAGCCCAGATACTGAAGGTCGTTGCGGCCCCGCTCTTTGGCTTCCAGGTACAGGTAGCGACCGAACTCCACTCCCTCCCGCTGGTAGTACCAACCCTCGTGGTCGTCACCGTCGACGTAGTACGTGGTGATCCCTTTGCGCTGGGGCCAGTTGTCGATGGCGAACAGGGCCTGGTCGGTGAACCCGTGGACGACCAGTTCATGCGTGTTGAACCTAGCCTCGCCGTCCACGTAGTTGCCGGGACAGAACACGGTCTTGATCTTGCGACGTGCGAACTCGTCGTAGGCGGCTTCGAGCACGTCGAGACGGGAGTGTTTGTTCCCCATGTGCATGTCCGACACGACGCCGAACTGCATGGGTTTGCCGTGGAAGTGGTTAGGGAAGTGAATCCTGCGCCCACCGGTCTGGACGGTCTTGCCAAGCTGGACGGTGTTGCCCACCCGCTTGACGATGTAGCCGCGATCCTCCAGGTCGGTGAGCGCCGCCTCAACCTCTTCGACCGAGACGTTGAGCTTGCCGGCGAGCGTCTTGACGGTCCTGGGCCGGTTGAGTTGTCGCAGCAGGATCGAGCGGAACTGCGGATCGGTGGCGTCGAACCTGACGGTGGGGACGTTCTCCAGCAGCACCCTGGCTTGAGTGATGAGTTGCCGCGCCTCCCACACCGACACCTGCAACGCCAGGGCCACGTCCTTGCGGCCCTGGCCGCGCTGCACCATCTTGGCCACGTCGGTCAGGAGACGCTGTCTTTCGTCGCCTTGCTTGAGCATCCTCCACACCTGCTTTCGCGGCGCGGATGGTGGGGCCGAATGGTGGGAGCCTACAGGTCACACGCTCCGGCGGGGCAGTCGCCCACCGCAACGCCGGCCGTCAGGTTGCCGAGGTGTTTGGCGTCCTCGGCGACCGGGAGCGGGCTCACCGGAGATGATCCGCACGACGGGGAACAGCATCCCCGTCGAGCGGTTGTCGCCTTCAGTCGTCGCCGGGCCCGTCGTTGTTGTTGGTAGTGTTACCGTTGGGGGTGGTAATGATGATGATTGTAGGTGGGCCGGTGGTGGTTGGCCGTTGGTGGGTGAGGCGATGATGGTCAGCGAGATGACAATGACCAGCAGCGCCGTTTTCATTTCGCGCCGTCCCGAAACTCGACCAGCGCCTCGATGGCGCCGTCAACGGCCGCGCCGAGCACGATCTGCATAGGCCCCAGGTTGTCGCCCAGTTCCGCCAGATGGCTCGCCGCGTAGCGCTCGATGACGTCGATCACCGCGATGGCCACGTAGCGATAGCGATCGTCATCGAACTGGGCCAGGGCCAGCGCCCTGGCGGCATCGAAGCTCGGACCTTCGGGGTCCAGCAGCAACTCCTTCGCGGCTTGGAAGTATTGCAGCAGGGGATCGACTTGCTCGGGCTTGATGGCGGTTTCCCCGAGCGCGATGCGGGTGCCGATCTTGACGAAGAACTTGACGTCCTCGCTGTACCGGGTGACGTTCTGGGGATCGCCCCAGTCGCCATCCGGGAGGCCGGAACATCCACTGACGATCGGAACCAGGAACAGGGTCAACAGAACACAGAGGGTCTTCATCTCTCATCTCCACTTTCAAAGGACAGGACATTCACAAAACAGTTCGCCGCAGGCTTATACACCAACCGATGACGTGTAGTGGAAATGAAATCGTCAAAACAAGGGAATGGGGCCGGGCTTTCGCCCGGCCCCGGCTCTCTCCCCCTCCCAGGCTACGGCGACGGCGCTTCCGGGATCAAGCCCTTGAGCTTGGGCAGCACGCCGCCCAGCAGCGCCCCCCAGGCCTCGATCTCGGTCGTCGCTTCCATGATCGCCGAGCGCAGTTGGTCACTGCGTGACCAGATCGGCTTCTGGGCCTCGATGAACCCGTACACCTGATCGAGATACGAGTCGGCCCGCTCGCCCATGACGGCGAGTAATGCGAGGAAAGCGAAGTTTTCCGAAGTGACGATCTCATCGGCGGCAAGCTCGGCGGCCAGGGCGTCGAGGACTTCCATCGCCGCCCCGGCGTCCACGGTGCCGTCAGGTCCACCGGCGCTTTCCAGGATCGCCAGCTTGGCCTCGGCCACGTACCCCCGCCGGGACTCGGTGATCAGGACCCGGTTCAGGCCCCAGGACTTGGCCAGGAAGGCGTTGCGAATCTCCAGGTTCGAGTCCTGGCCGGTCGCCAGGGACTCCTGGGCCAGCCGCATGGAACTACAGCCGCTCAGCAACAGCACGCCGGCCAGCGCGAAGGAAGCAGTTTGCTTCATCATCTCTCACCTCACACTCCAAATGCTGCCATGAGTTGCAGCGCCATCACGAACCCCTCGACCCACTTCTCCGTGGCGATCGCAGCCATCAGCTTGGCCTGCTGCTCGCGGATGTCTTTGCGCCGCAGCATCCGCACGCCAATGTTGAACCCGCCCGTGTCCCGCAGACCGACCGTCTGCCGGGACAACCGCCTGACCTCCTTGAAATCATCGGCGTTCACGTCCGTCAGAGACCCGAACACCTCGGCGACCTTGGTCGCCACCTCCTTCATCAACGCTTCATCCATTGAGCTTCTCCCTCGGCGGCCTCGCCGCCTGCGCCTGCTATGATCCCGACGTAGTGGGTGGATGTGGTAGAATCCGTTACACTCAGTTTTATGACTTGGCCGGTTGCGGCTTGTCTGATATCAATGGCCCGTCAGGAGGTTATACACCTGAGTTCAGGTTATGGTCGGTCCATTTTCGAAGTTGGGTACTTTTTTCTGAATCCCGTCACCGCTTGATCCCGGATGGAGACAGTCCATGCCTCGATCCCTCTGTGAGGGTTGTACGGATTCTCGGCCACGCCCGTCGCCGATTGTCGGGGCCCAACAGGCCGTCAGGGGGTTATACGCCAGAGTTTAGGGATTGGTCGGCCTGCGCACTAAGGCGGGGCATCTTCGCGGGACACCGCCAGTTTGGAGATGATCAAGAGACGTGCGATCAGGGGCGACGTGCGGCTTCCCCCCGTGCTCAGCAACCACAAGATCCATTGGACTCGCCGAGTGGCTCATGGAGTGCGGTTCTGACGGCCCCGTCTTTGAGGATATGGGTGCGACCCGCCCAGGGATGCGCAGATGCTTGAGCAAGCCATTCAGCGCACTTCCAAATGCTGGTGTTTGGTTGGCCAAAGAAGTCCTCCCATCGTTCGAGGCGACTGCTCAGCCATCAACACCGGTGTCGTCTGCGGATTCGCCGTCCGGCTCCCACAATCGATCCTCCATCGGCTCTTGTCTGCGGGGAAACTGGATGTTCTGTATCGGTTCCGCTTCGATCTGTTCGAGTTCTTCTTCAAGAGAGTTCTGTCTCGGGGGATCCCAGTAAGAGGAGATGGTTTCATAGGATTGCCGCGTCACTTTTCGTATCGTCGCGTGACTGACCTCCAGGCCAGCCCCTTCCAAGAGCTTGATGGCCAAGCGCACTTTCTCCCTCGCGGCGCGCGACTGGTGCTGCCCATAAACTCCAAATCCCTCGCGGGCGGATCCCCGGCCAGAGCTCCGCCGCTTGGTATAGAACCCGTTCAAGATAGCTTCTGTCTTGGCTTCAGCGCGAGGGAGCCATATTTGGCGCACTTCTTCGATGGACATACCACGCCGCACTCGCGTCATTGATGGGCCTCCTGTAATAACGGTGGCTGCACGCTGATGATTGGCCCGTCGAACCTTACGAGATGGTTGTGTGCCAAACTCGCTCGCGCTGCGCTACTCATAACCAGACGCTACGACGCGGCACAACGCCTGTCAATAGTGATGTCGTCCTCGTGGGATCGCTCGGCACGGCGGTCCATCCTCTGGCAATTGAGCCGGTGCCGAACCGTTGGGCGACGCCGTCCGCTCGATTCCGAATGTTTGTGGGCATCATGCTGTGGCCCCGGGCACAGAAAGCCATAGTCAGTGCAGCGGTATCATTTGTGCCGTTTCCAATACTCGATCTGCCGCAGGCGCTCCTGGGCTACCTCCTTCGTCCGGTAGCATCCCAGCTTCCTGCCCGTCTCGGAGTGGACGCACCACGGACGATCGGAGCTTTCATCCTTGCGAATAACCGCCTCGACATGTTGCGCCGCCTTCTCGGCGGCATCACGGATTGCTTGATCCCAACGGCCCATCAGCCGGTTATACACTTCGGTTCAGGTTATGGTCGGTCCATCATCAAGGTCGGGTGCGTTCTCCTGACTCTCGCCACTACCTAGTCCCGGATGGTGACGGTCTATCCCTCGATCCCTCTGTGAGGGTTGTACGGACGCACGCCGGTTTTGGTCAGAAAAAACTCGGGTGGTCAAGAATAGTTGAATCGGGTTTTCACTTGGCGCGAACTCGACGCAGTATGTCCCGGACGCGCCGATTCCACGTCTGCATCTGAATCGCCGGCCTGAAGGCGCGCCCGACGCGGCTGGCAGCACGTCTTGTCCAGGATGGCCCGCAGAGCCGTCCTGTGCGGCTACGTGCTCAGGCCGAGTGTTTGCAGTTGATGTTCAAAGAAACCGAGCTTACGAGTCTTCCGTCGCCGAGCATCGCAGATAGCAATGGTTCCTTGACCGACTTCAAGAAGTGGGGCGCTGGCTTCGGACAAGACGATGAACAAACTGTGAAAACCACCGCCGAAGAGCTGGACACCCACTACGAGTCCAGCCATTTGGATGTTAGCGACCACTGCCAAGTGCTCGTGACTCTCTATCCGTGGCAGGAACGCTGGATGGTCTGGCGGCTCGAATGCGAAACCTGGTATCTCCAATTCGTGCAGCAGATCACGATCCTCGGCGAAGATCGCCTGCCGACACTTCTCGATGACCGAATCGGATAGGACTGATTCGCCAAGGCACTCGTAGGCTGTGGCGAGAGCGATTTTGAGCATTGCTCGGACTAGCAGTCCTGCGTCAACATGCGGTTCAACCCGATACTCTCCGGCGAGCGACGTTTCCTCCAGAAGCTGCACCAATCTTCCCCGGTCCACCTGTCCGGCCAAGAACTGCTTCAGGATGCGTTCGTCTTGCTCGGGGGAGCAAACGACGCTCACGTGAAGACCGTCGTCACTTCGTGAGATCGGGCCGTGAATCTCAACGTTCGTTTCATCAGCGCGAAAGGTGATCGTGGCGCGCTTCCCCGTTGGCGTGTGCGTGGCCGGTAGTTTCCAGGCGGGTTCCCCGGCACGCGACCGGACTCCATGTACGAGTCGAAGCGCCTGGATGAGCGGACTGTCAACGAGTGGGCCGTCCAACCTGGTGCCCAACTCGCTATTCGCCTTCTTCGACACACGTATCGAGTAGTCGAGACTTCCACCGATCGCATGGGGGAAGATATGCTCGTCCGTGAACTCGTCTGCCGGCACCGGTGTACCAAGGTATGGACAATTGCCATTCATACAAGAAACTCCCGAATCCGTGCCCTCGCTCCGACCTTGATTCCTTCGCCCCCCCTTGGTTTTTGGCGCGTGGTCCTCTCCCTACCACACATCTGTACGAGTGGAAGCGCAGCCGCCCGGCGATACGGCGCCCTGTACTGCCATTCTGCTTGTTCGACTCGTCTGAGAACGTCTTCGAGGATGGCGCCTAACAAACCGTCTCCTGTCCAAGGCTTCTGATCCAATCGCGGACTTCTGCGAAGAGACGCTGGTAGGCAACACAGAACACGTCACGGCGGTACTGATTCCAGCTCCGGGGACATCCAGCGCCACAGATTGCATACCAAACACAGGATTCGCAGGCGCGACGGGCCTCTTTGATTGTTCCTCGAAGCCGACGCCGCACTGAGTCAATGTCCTCGTCACTGTGGATATTGCCCAACCGATACTCCGTCCCTGTTCCATAGTCATCGCAGAGAAACACGTCTCCGTTGGCCATTACGGCATGGATGTTCCCGCACAGATCCGCATTGAACTTGCATAGACGGGAGGTGCGGCCAACAAGGGACCGAATCACATTCTCAAAGAAGTTCAGCCTGAGGCTGCCGGGATCGGATATCCAGAGGTGAAAGAACTTCACCAGGAATCTTCCAAACTCATCTGGCTCAACGAGAGGGCGGTGTGATTGCAGGTCCATAGCGGCATTGAAACTGTAACTCTTGACTCCAAGGCCCTTCATGAATACGTAAATATCCGAGGCACGCTGAAGGGATTCTGGCGTGAGGACGCCGAGTACCCCGTGGCGAATTTGGTGCCGCCGGAGCGCATGGATGGTCTGAAGAACCTGCTCACTTGTTGGGCCACCGTCAAGACTGCGTCGGTGGAGGTCATGAAGGTCAGGTGTGCCATCGAAGCTGACCGATACCCCGACGTCGTGACGCTTAAGGAGAGACAACAACCCTCGATGAACATGATATCCGTTTGTCTGAATCTGGTTGTCAAACCCGACCAGTCCCAGTTCCTGCCGCTCGATCTCGCGTTGAAGGTTGAACGCGCTTTCGTAGAAGCCGTGGCCGCGCAGGAAGGGTTCCCCACCGTGCCAAGTTACAAGAATGCGAAGCCTCCGATCCTGTGCGCGTTTCCGAGCAGCCGAGACCATCCATTGAAAGGCCGATTGAAGGTCGATGTCTTCCGGAGGCGCGGGTTTGCGGTTCCTGATGTAGCAGTAGTCACAGGACATGTTACACGCGTTGCCTGCGGGTTTCATGAGGAACATAGCGTTGTAGGGCATCGAGTCCTCAGGGTGCGGCGAGCGCGTTCTCCGACAGCCAACCGCGGACGTATTATGACCAAGAGGAGGACAACCAATCAGTCCAGACGGGGACTGGGAGCACGGCGTCCCACCACATATGGTCGCCTTCCGCTTGGCTGGGGCGTTGACATTAGCTGATGGCCGGGGCGTTGCGCGCATTCCTACTCTTCCCATGTGGTCGACTGGCACATAGACTGCGCCACAACCGCGTCAGTCGGACGGCACTCGCGCTAATTCGAGGGCGGGCTTATGTCCGTGTAATCACCGCAACTGACATCCTGAGGATCCTCTGTCAGAATCCTCTCTAGGAGTCGTCGCTGTGCTGCTTCTTCGGTACGGGCATCGGTTTCTTCAGGACACTCAACGGTGGTTTTGCTGTCTTCCATTTCTTCAAGACCTCCATTCGTGACTCGCATGGGAAAAGGTGCCAGAATTGCTTCCAAGAACCCGAACACAGACCGCGTTCGGGACAGTCTTGGGCACATGGTGGCAGAACAAGGCCATAGGGTTTATTGCGAAGGCGCTCTCTCTTCACTTGATCGTAATCGAGATTCGTTGTTTCGGTATTGTCCAAGAGGGGAATCAGACTTCCAGGCCGGCAATCGGGCAGAATGCAGTACGGAATAGAGTTCGAGTACCACGAAAGCTTGTTACTATCCAGCCAAGCTACACATTCCTCGATAAAGGGCCTGGATTGAGAAAACGGAACAGCCGCGGTCGGGCAACGGGCCGGGGGGATGAGGTTCTGAATCGAAAACCTCCTAATGCCAAGAGAGACGGCAAACTGCGCGATGGGAAGGAGCTTCCTGAAATTCCATGTGTGGATGAGAATCTGGGCTGTGACAGCCCGGAACCCAACGGAGAGGCAGGCCTCGACGGCCCGGAGGAGTCGGCGCATACTGCCGACTCTGGCGGTTAGCATGTCGTGTTCGCGATCTGTGTCGGAGTGAAGGGTGAGGGTCACAGCGCTAAGACCGGCCAAGGAGAGGCTTGCACAGAGATCGCGGTCGAGGCGAGCTCCGTTCGAGAACATATGAATGTCGGCCTGGGATCGGCTTCTGCAATGCTCGACGAGGGAGACAATGTCGGGGTAGAGGCTGGGCTCGCCACCACCAATTGACACGAAGTTATAGTCGCTAGCTTGGCCGATGAGGAACTTGAGCTCGTCCAGCGAGTACCGGGCTTTGCGCTCGGCGTCGTGAAGAAAGCAAGTACGGCAGTTGTTCGAGCAGGAGTAGGATGGGAAAAGGAAAAGCCGTTTGATGTCGGCTGCCCTTGAGGGCCTAGGCGCAAACGCGATCGGCGGTGACGGATTCGAAACTGATACCATGGAGAAAGCGTATCAGCTAAGCAAACGCTCGGCAAGCCGTACCGCCCGTTGGCAGCGAGTCCGCAGGTGGGCGGCTAAAGCCCGTAACCGGCGGGGTTTGGGCTTGTTTGGCGGAGGCAGCATATTCGCACGGCGGTGATCGACCACCTCCGGTATGCTTCCGGCCGAGTTCGGGGCGCCTTTCGACCCGTCAGCGCTGACCGGCCCCAGCGAGCGTGACGCGATCGTTGCGCCGCGCGGTTCGTGCGGGGCGATGTGTAGCATAGGGAGGGAGACCGAACTGGTCAGATCGGGATCGGCGATCCGGCGGTCTGCTCGCTGCCGGCCCGCTCTCCGGGGCAACGAGATCCAGGGGGAGAACCAGATCCACGGCGCTTGCGCCGAGGGGACAGAACCACATCCAGCGCTTATGCGCAAGGAGAACCAGAACCCCCACTACGGCCCAAACCGCCGGAATACCGCGGATTCAAACGGCTGCGAACACCAGTGTCGGCGGCGGCTCGCCGCCGCAGCAACCTTGCCCCAGGCCTCCGCGCCGATCACGCCGCAGGGGCGGGTCTGGATTCGCCTGACGACCTCGCGGATCAGCAACTCAAACTCGCAACGCCAGTCATCCTTGCCCTGCCGTGCGGTCGCTTCACTTCCGCCGCTTCCAATGCTCGATCTGCCGCAAGCGCTCTTGGGCTGCTTCCTTCGTCCGGTAGCAGCCCAGCTTCTTGCCCGTCTCGGAGTAGACGCACCACGGACGATCGGAGCTTCCATCCTTGCGAATGACGGCCTCGACGTGTTGGGCCGCCTTCTCGGCGGCATCACGGATTTCTCTGTCCCAACGGCCCATCAGTCGGTTATGCCCCTCGGTTTAGGTTATGGTCGGTCCATCATCAAGGTCGGGTACGTTTTCCTGACTCTCGCTACCGCCCGGTCCCGGACGGAGAACAGATTGACGTGTGAGCAGCCTATCTCCCGCGACACCTGGCGCACGGACTTCCCCTCGGCCAGGTGACCCCAGAGCAGGGCGCGCTCCTTCTCGTCGAGCCCGTCCAGGATTTCATGGGCCGTCAGGGCTTCCGCCGGGTCGTCCGACTCGCCCACCGCGAAGTCGGCGAGCCTCTCCTCGTCCATCAACTCGACGCGATGGTGCCG
>Ga0190284_1000347_pt1 | contig 28396 bp, 35 predicted proteins | sample 48691812_MG_FD_161668 | JGI IMG/M metagenome (GOLD analysis project Ga0190284, IMG submission 161668) | Hydrothermal vent microbial mat bacterial communities from Southern Trench, Guaymas Basin, Mexico - 4869-18-1-2_MG | ecosystem: Environmental > Aquatic > Marine > Hydrothermal vents >...
GCTCTTGAAAAAAAAGCGCATCTCGCCCGGCCTCGTCGCGTCGATGAGCACCTGGCGGCATTCGGGCTTTTCGGTGCACTCCAAAGGCGCTCCTGCTGATCCGCAGGATCCAGCCTTCTTTCACATGTTGCGCTACATGGCAAGGCCTGCGGTGGCTCTTTCAAAAATGACCTTCGATTCTGAAAACGAAAAGGTCATCTACAGAGCGAACTTCAACGCCATGCTGGGTATCGACCGGATCGAGGTCGAGTCTCTCGAGTTCGTGGACAAGGTCTTGATGCACGTACCCAACAAGCATAGCCGTCGAGTGATGGCCTACGGAGTCTATTCGAGTCGTGCTCTTGGCGAGAGGAGAAAGCGGGCCCGCGGTGAGGAGCAGGCCGCAGGGATCGGAGCGACAGTCTCCTCGTACGAGCCCCTGAATGAAGCGGACGAGTTCGCCAAGCGAAGAAGGCAGTCCTGGGCGCGGCTCATTCAGAAAATCTGGGAAGTTTCGCCTCTCACGTGCACTCGATGCGGCACAGAAATGAGGGTGGTCTCCGTGATCACAGATCCCGTTGTGATCGACAAAATACTCGAGCACATCGCGAAAAAGGACCGTGCGCCGCCCGAAGGACATTCCGCCGCCTCATAGCCAGATCCGAGGAGCAGCGACAGGTCAACGACGAGACCGTTACGACCGTTGTGAAAGAAATATGCTCCGTGTTCGGGGTTTTGGGAGCTTCTGCCCAGAATGAGAGCTCGGACCGGTCGGGAGTGCTTCCTTTTCCGATTGGAAGCGTCTCCGTCTCAGATTTTCAACACAATTCGGCAGTTTCAGTGCTCAGTTTGTGCCGGCCGGGAGGACGCGGCACGCCACGACAGCGACCAAGGGGATTGAGATTCCTATCCTCCATCGACCAAGCGCAACTCCATCACCGCGATCCAGAAAGCCGGTCTGCGCAGCGAACGCGAAACCGCTGCCTCGTGCGAGATGCCGCAGGTTTCGGGAGGCGCCACCCGCGATCCAGCCCTGGAGGCCGCCGAAAACGATCTTTTCGACGCACTGGACGAACGGCTCGACACGACCGATCGCGACGTCCTCGATAGCTATTTCTGCGGCGCACGTAGCCAGCGCGAGGTGGCCGCGCGTCTCGGAATCAGCCGTTACGCCGTCAACCGATCGACCGACAACATCAAACAAACAGTGTTCAGTCTGCAGCCGGCCTGCGCCGATTGCAAATCAGGGGTATGCGGACGGATAGCACCCTCGAGCAGGCCACTGCCGTTTCCCGGCAAGGAACCCCATCTCTGGGGTGCTGCCCCGCAGGGTGTTTGCGTGTTCAAAAGTGGTTCCTCCCCGGCCATGCAAATACGGTCGGAGATGAAGCGAACCAGGACTTTTCAGGGACTCACGTCAACAATCACCGTATCGTAGAACAGATCCTGGTAATCGATCGTACCGTTCGGCACCAGGTCCACTCCGAAGTAGAAGGTGTAGAGGCCTGCGGTAAGATTGTTTATGTTCAGAACTTCATAGGATGGAGAAGGCGCCAGGGGCCCCTGGTAACTCGGCACGATACCTGCAATCCATCCCGAACCGAGCTGATGACTGAAGACTCTGGACTGAGTCACGGCACAGATCCACCAATCTGCGTTTAGCCCTTCGAAGTCTCCGGGATCGAGTTCCACGGTCACGGAGAGAGGATCTACCCCGGAGATATACAGCGGTCCGTCGCCCCCATTGGCCTTGATGTCAGGATTCGGCGACAAGGGAGAAAACTCGAAGCCGCCCAGGTCCATGGCGGTTCCCACTATATCCCTGGGCACGCCGGATTGGTGCGGCTCGTACATACAAAGGAGATCATGCTCCGTGGTGATTTCCGGGGGAAGCGGAGCGGCCTGATCGATGCAGTCCGATCCGGAGAGCAGGTAGAAGTTTTTGTTGTGGAGATCCCTGAATCCCGGATCCGTGTCCTCTATGAGGCTTCCGTTGAGAGTAACGACTCCGCCGCTGCCCGGTTGGACAGGTTCCCAGTGCGAACTGATCCAGTTCACGCCTTCCAGGTCGACCGTACCGGTTCCGGTCATGAGATAGAACGTCGACGGTGTCACGGAAGGCGAGGAGGCACCGAGATAGAGTATATTATTTCTCACATCCACCACCTGCTGGCCGTCCTCAACGGGAAGATCGAAAAGACGTATTTTCCATTCCGTTGCCTGGTCCGATATGATCACGACGCTGTTGAAGTAGAAATAGAGAGGGCCTTTTCGATAGTAGTCCGTCAGCCATGAGTCACCGCCGAAATGGATCATCCTCGTAGAATGGGGATCCTCCTGAGTGTCGTTGATGAGTATATTTCCGTACACATAGACTTGATTGTAGTCGTCTTCCTGCGACAAGATCAGATAGCTGTCCTCCGCATCGACCAGGTCCAGGGTTCTCAGTGAACTTTCGATCCAGTTGTACCGTATCACCGTGCCTGATGACCGGTCCTTGAGCGCAGCTCCGAGGGCACCGCTCTTCAGCCGGCCGATCCGGTTGTACTGAAAAACGATCCCCGCCGCCTGTGTATAAATATTGTGCTGCAGCCATGAATTGTCTACGCCGTTACCGTGTAAGTGATTGTACTCCACGAGGATATCGCGCGACGTTTCCTCTTCGCAATTATTCTTGGAGAGCACGAACAGTCCGTTGCCGTTGTCTGTGATCTCGCACCCCCTGACAACCAGGTTCTCCACGATAACCGCCCAGATGGCCGCCGCCCCGTCGGAATAGAACGCCGCGGATCCGTTGGGATCGGTGTAGGAGTTCAAGGGATTTGCGCCTGTTATCTCGAGGTTTTCGAAAACCAGATGTCCAGGTTTGTAACCGAAGGGATCACCCGGTCCCCGCTTGATCAGAAAGACTCCGAGATATTCATCCCAGACAGGATCGAAGAAGCCCGAGAATTGGGAGGAGGTGGTTGCATTCTTGCCGTCCAGGACAGGCAGTTCGCCCGAAGGCCCTTCCACACCTACGATCCGGATCGGCTGGCTCGCGGTACCCCGGCAGCGCAGGCCGATCTTCTCGCGATATGGCTCTGTTTTCCAGTGAATCTTCACCTGGTCTCCCGGCCCCAGTGTCAACCAGGGTACGTCGCCAAGCGCGGCGTATGGTTGGCCAGGACCGACATCATAATCCGTAGCAAGAAGACCCGGCGATAGCAGAGCGAACAGAAAAAGCCCGAAAAATATCGTGCGGTTCATCTCATCCTCCTTTTTCTTCAGCAGCCCGTTGAAAAAGTCAGCTCGGCTGCAACTGTACCTTTTTCCCGTTATCTGCGTTGCGCTTCCTCGATGAATCAGCGGAATTGCGCCTTGATCTCTAAAAAAAATACCAGTTTCGCTTTCGAAGCACTTTCTCAACGGGCTGCTATCGTACATTCAACGTGAGATTAAGAATCGGTTGGTTGGCACAAACCAATAAAATCCGTCTGTCCATTTGTTTAACGAGGAGACAATGATGGATCAAGTTCACTTCGGAAAAGCCGATCAGTACGACAAAGGTCTAAGACCAGAATGCGCCGTAATACGGTGCCGTAATACGGTGCCGAATACGGTGCCGTAGCAATTAGTTCGACAGTCGAATTCCGATGCTACAACACTCCTGGAAAAAGGACTCGTCGCCAGAATTTATGGGGGAGAATCAAGTTAAGGAGGATATTCTAGAGCGTGATACAAAGCTATCTCGAGCGCTGCGGAGTATCTTCTCCCGCAAAGCGCGTTGACAATCGGCTGAGTCATTGCGTTGGAACTGAACAGGAGCATTTCATGGGTAAGCGCAAACGAAAACTGACTGCCAAGGAAAAAGCGGAAAAGAAACGTCGTCGACAGGAGTACATGACAATCTTCGTGAATGGAAAGCAGAAGCGCGTGAAGCGTGAGCCGACCATCGATGGGATTCCGGTTGACGAGTTCATCAGGCGGAATGCCGACCCGATCTGGCTCCTTCAGAACGAGACGTACGAAGAGCTACACCAGTGGGGACTGGAACGGGATGCTGACTTTATAGATCCCGGACCAGATGAAACACGCGATTCAGAAAAGGCCGCCCCCCTCGACGATGACGACGTGCCTTTTTGACACGCTTGATGTCCGCCGGGACGGGGACGGGCGCCCCGAGGCGGATCTGAAACGGGTCCCAGCATGCGATCTGTCGACAATGGCTCGATCGAGAAGCTCAAGGAATCGCGTAACGTCGCCGGGTTTCTCGATTCATGAGATGATTGGAAAGACTCCTGGTAGACAAGATGAATCAAACAACACGTCGAGATTTCCTGAGATTTCTGGGTGCAACAGGCCTGTCACTCGCTACGCCACTCACTCTGCATGGAGCTCCCCGTTTTTCGAAGCCGCCGAACATCGTCTTTTTCTTTGTCGATGACATGGGCTGGCAGGATACGTCGGAGCCCTTCTGGAAGCAGGTCACGAAGCTGAACAAACGGTACCGCACACCCAACATGGTCAAGCTGGCCGGCCAGGGCGTCAAGTTCACGCAGGCCTATGCCTGCGCGCTCTGTTCGCCATCACGGATCAGCCTGATGACAGGGCTCAACGCGGCCCGGCACAGGGTGACGAACTGGACGCTGCGGAAGAACAAGTCGCCTGACGGGAATCATCCCGTGATCCAGCCCCCGGCCTGGAATCTGAACGGACTGGCCGCCGAGGCGGGCACGGAGCGGACCGTGCAGGCCGTCACCCTCCCCGCCCTGCTGCAGAAAGCCGGCTACCGGACGATTCACGCGGGCAAGGCGCATTTTGCGGCTGATGGCACGCCCTCGGAGGATCCACGCAAGCTGGGCTTTGATGTCAACATCGCCGGGCATTGTGCGGGCGGGCCGGGCAGTTATCACGGCATGCGCAACTTCAGTGCGGTCTGGCGAAAAGGCGATCGGATCTGGGATGTGCCGGGCCTCGACAAGTATCATGGCCAGGACATCTATCTGACCGAGGCTCTGACCCTCGAAGCGAACAAGGCGGTCAACGACGCGGTCGACGAGGGCAAGCCGTTCTATCTCTACATGTCTCACTACGCCGTGCACGCGCCCTGGGAGCATGATTCCCGCTTCATGGCCCACTACACCGATCAGGGGATCGAGGGGTTCGAGGCGATCTTTGCTTCCATGATCGAAGGGATGGACAAGTCGCTGGGCGACATCATGGCGAACGTCGAGCGGCTGGGGGTCGAGGACAACACGATTGTTGTGTTCATGACCGATAACGGATGCCCCAAGCAACTGCCTCCCAATCTGCCCCTGCGTGGACACAAGATCACACCTTATGAAGGCGGCACACGGGTGCCGATGATCGTCAAGTGGCCGGGAGTCGTCGAACCGGGAACGATTTGCAGCGAGGACTACGTCATTATCGAGGATATCTTTCCCACGTTCCTGGAAATGACGGGTGTGCCTGATCTCACGGAGTCGGCAGGGAAAATCGATGGACGCAGTTTTGTTCCGCTGCTGAGAGGAGAGAGGGGCCTGTCCAGGGGACGTTCGATCTACTGGCATTTTCCGCACACCTACGATCAGCCGGCATCGAGCACGGTGCGCAAGGACGACTGGAAGCTGGTCTATTTCCATGCAAGTCGAAAGCTGGAGCTCTACAACCTCGAGAGCGATATCGGTGAGACGACCAACCTGGCAGAGAAGAATCCACAGAAGCGGAAGGAACTGGCCAGGATCCTGTCAAACTTTCTTCGCGAATCGGGGGGCCAGATGCCGGTGGATAAGAGGACCGGAAAACTGGTAGAGTATCCCGATGAACTGGTCGCTGCCGGTCGAGAGAAGTAGAGGCCGTCATGGGATGGTCACAGAAACAATGACCATGGCCGAACGATCTCTTGGAGGCGACAGCCTGGCGACCATGCCGAGCCCCTTATCGACCCGGGTGGAAAGGAACACAGCAACGCAGGCGAAGGCCAGTCTGTTCTCCATGTGCCGCGTGTTGGGATCGATCAGGCAGATCACGGCAAAGATCGCCAGGATGAAGGAGATTCAGATTTATCTAAGATTTAATCGTCGAACAAATTGCTACGGCACCGTATTCCTTCCTACGGCACCGAATTCCTTCGTTGTCTTGCCGGTTTTTGAGCTGAGGACATGAGGCTGCCCGTGGTGGAAATTGGTTGAAGCCGGTGATCGGGGATCGAGAGAGGAGCGGTTATGAGTGCTTTCGTCTTTCTCCTGTTTTTTTTCCTCTCCCTGGGAGATGAGAGCCGGACTGAGCTCCAGATCGGCGAGACTCACGAGGGAACCATCAGCGCCGACGATCGCCCTGTTCACACCAAGATTCTCGACGAGCACTACCGCGATGCGCTCGTAGTGGGAAAACGGTACGGGCTGAAGATCACAGAACCTGGCACCTATGTCATCGATATGTTATCTCGGACTTTTGACACCTATCTCGTTTTGCGGGATGGAGAATCAAAATTCCTGAACGAGGATGACGATGGGCTCTACGGCACTCATTCCCGGATCGTGTTTCAGGTCGAAGAAGGGAATCAGCTCTATCTCGTGGACGCCTGCGCCTTGCACGGCATGTGCGGTGATTTCCGTTTGAAAGTGGTCGCAGGTAAACCGCCCCGGTTGACGCGGGCACAGAAAATCGCGGCAGGCCTCGAGGACGCCCGCCAACGGGTGCGAATCGTCCAAGCTGAACATGGAGACAGCGGTCCGGAACTGGCGGAGGCGATCTACAGCCTCGCCGGCCTGCTCTTCAACAGCGGCGATTTCGAGGAGGCTCAGGCACTCTATGCGCATGCCCTGGATCTAGTCGAAGCCCAATACGGAGCTGAGCACACTCGGACAATCCAGTACCTCAACCGTTTCGCCACGGTCCTCTATCACGTGGGGGAATACGCTCGTGCACTCCCGCTTTTCGAACGGGCGCTGACCATCCGTGAGCAGACGCTCGGGATCGATCATCCTCGCACGGCGGCCAGCCTCAACAATCTCGCCGAGGTTCTCAAGGCTCGCGGTTCCTTGGAGAAAGCCGGCGAGTTCCTGGAGCGTGCCCTCCAGATCTACGAGACCAAGCTGGGACCGAAACATCCCGGTACCGCTAACTGTCTCAACAATCTGGGAGGCATCCTGCACGCTCGAGGCGCGTACGAAGCAGCCCGGCCTCTCCTGGAACGGGCCGTGGCCGTCTACGAAGAGCTCCTGGGCCCTGACGACCCTCGGACAGCCAACTATCTCAATAACCTGGCCTCCGTGCATCAGGCTTTGGGCGAATACGACCAGGCACGGCCGCTCCTGGATCGTGCCCTGCGAATACGCCAGGAGGCGCTTGGCCGTGAACATCCTCACACCGCGATCAGTCTCAACAACCTGGCGACACTTATGTACCAACAGGGCAACTTCGAAGAATCCCGCAGGCTCTTTGAAGAGGCGCTTTGGATCCAGGAGATGCATTTTGGAGCTGAGAGCCCCAAGGTGGCGGTGACGCTCGACAACCTCGCAACCCTTTGGCAGAGCTGCGGAGATTTTTTTCGCGCACGCCCCCTCTGTGAGCGCGCGCTGCGCCTCACCGAGGAGAGCTTTGGACCGGATCACATCAAGACAGCCATCCAGCTCAACAACCTGGCCCGGTTGCTCAAGTCGCAGGGCGAAGGCGGGGCAGCCCGATCGCTCTATGAGCGGGCTCTCGAGATCTTCGATAGGGAACTTGGACCCGATCATTCCCATATCGCTACAATCCTCAACAATCTGGCACAGCTTCACAGGGCCGCCGGGGCCTATGAGGAGTCGAGGGAGCTCTTGGATCGCGGCCTCGCCATCCAGACGAAGGCACTCGGCGTGGTCCACCCGACTACCGCCCGCATGACGGGCAATCTTGTCAGGCTGCTGAGTGATCTCGGAGAGGTGGAATCGAGCTGGGAGCTGGCCCAAGATGCGGCGGCGGTGAGTGAAACCCAACTCGAGCAATTGCTTTGGTCCCTTCCCCGGCACGAACGGCTTCAATACGCGGCTCAGAAAAGAAAAACTCTGGAAACCCTCCTCAGTCTGGCACACGCCACTAGGACGGAGGACAGCAGGAAGGTCGCTTACGAAACTCTATTGGTGTGGAAAGGCCGGGTGTCGCGGAGCCTCCTGCAGAGCCGCGATCGGCTGCTCCGCGATCGAGGTCCGGCTGCGAGGGACCTTGTCGATTCGTTGCGAAGCCTACAAGTCCGGCTATCACGGGAGCTCTACACAACCGAGATCGAGGACAGCAGCGACCATCAGGCCCTCCTACGCCGGCTAAAGAGCCGCTACAACGAGCTGGTCACGGAGCTGGTTCGTATCGGTGGGTTGCCGGAAGGTCCTGCTCCTGAGGTCCGGTTGGAAGGCCTGCTGAGTGCCATACCCGCAGGGACCGCGCTGGTCGATTTTTTGGTCCACCGCTGGTATCGACCCGCCCGTCGTGCCGGCGGTTTGGTCGTAGAACCCGGTCGATGGAGCGGGCCTCATCTCAGTGCCTGGATTCTGCGCCAAGGGGATTCGAATCTGGTCCAGGTTGACCTCGGGCCGGTCGAAGCGATCGAGAAGGTGGTCCGGTCCTTTCTGGATGAGCTGATAGCATCCAGAAACGGCAGCGGTATCGAGCAAGGCGCCGGCACCCGCCTTTCGTTTCAAACCGCCAACGCCAAGCTTCGCGCTCTTCTCTGGCGGCCACTCGCCGTTCACCTCGAGGGCGCAGCCGCGCTGGTGATCTCACCCGACACCTTTCTCGGCACCCTGCCTTTCGAGGCGATCCGGTTGGAGGACAACTCCTACCTCATCGAACACCACGCCATCGTCTACGTGACGGACATGGTGTCTTGCTTGGGCCGCGAGGGGCGAACACCGGGAGCCGAGGATCGGGCTGTATCCGATCACTCGGTTGGGCCCGGGATGCTGGCGGTCGGCGGTGTCAGCTACAATCACCGCGCTGATTCAGGTTCGTTGCAGAAGGCAGCTTCGAAGGGTGCTCCCGGTGGGATTGTCCAAGCAGGTACGCCAGAAGATCTGATCGCGCTCTCCGGGACTCCGAGGAAGGCGATGCCCTGCTGGCAGCCCCTTCCCGGGGCCGAGCTCGAACTCCAGACGGTGGCCGGACTCCACGCCACGCTTTTCGGGGATACGAGCTCGTGCCAGCAATTGCAGGGAGCCTTCGCCACCGAAGAACGCATCAAGGCCGAGCTTCCCCGCTGCAGCATGGTCCACCTGGCAACTCATGGCTTCTTCCAGCCCGGGTGGTTGCCACCCTCGCTGTGGGAGAGCATCCGCAACGTCGACAACGGCGCTGGCGACCCGAGCCGGACCGCGCGCCAGTCGGCAGGAATGCTCCCCGGATTTCTCTCCGGACTGGTTCTGGCCGGTGCTAACAAACCTCCCTCTCAGACACAGGACGATGGTCTGCTCACTGCCGAGGAGATTGCCTGGCTAGACCTGACGCAGGTCGAGCTCGCCGTGCTCTCGGCATGTGAAACCGGTCTGGGTTTCCCCTCCAGCGGCGAAGGGCTACTCGGCCTGGGGCGCGCACTGCAACAGGCCGGCGCTCAAAGTGTGATCACCTCGCTGTGGAAGGTGGACGATCAAGCGACCAGGCTCCTTTTCTCCCGCTTTTATGGCCGCCTCTGGCAGGAGGGACTGCACCCCGCCGAAGCCCTGCGGGCCGTGAAACTGGATATGATTCACGGCAGGATTCGTCCCGAAGCGCAGGGAGCCAAACGGGGATTCTCGAAACCGAAGAAGAAGGCAGGCGACTATTCGACTCCCTACTACTGGGCATCGTTCGTCTACTGGGGGCGCGCACCGTAGCCACGTTCATCGACGCGATCTCTCGGAAACAGAGGGCGCTCGGTCCTCGCGGGTGCGGGCGAAGCCCAGGCGTTTTTTTTCTTGTTTTTTTTTAACACAATCTGTACAAATAACGACGTAATTGCAGCATGGGATTCTGCAGAGTATACACCTGGAAAAACCTACGACGTGACAGTAACGCATATAACAGGTGGCTATTTATTTAATCCAATTACAGACATTCTCTTGGTCGAAAAATGGATTCTGAAAGAATTTTAACGTCTCTGTTGGTTGGCTTCATGTTTCTGATCGGCGTCACGGCCGAGGCCCAAGATAAGTATCTGGAGGGTGTCGTCACCGACAGGTCGACCGGCGCTTTCCTGCCCGACATGACGGTCGAGATACATTCCCTGGGACTTTCGACCACAACTGATGCCGATGGGAATTATGCCTTCTGGCACAATTGGACAGGGAGGCCTTGGGAAAAAGGTCAGGGAGTGATTCCGCCGGGGATCTACTACGTTCAAGCCTTTGGAGATGATTATCTACCCCGCGGGGGATGGTTGGACTTCATGGTTGCCGAGCCTGGAGTCACGATGGAATTCCAGCTATGCAGTCTGAATGACGCAATGATGAGTGGCTCCGTCATTCCCGTTGGTTCTCAGGGAATCTTTGATTCCTTCGTCCCTTACGCGCAGGGTGGAAAAGGGTGGTATCTGAACATTCCGGTTGGTGTCGTGCCTGGCGATCGAGTTTGTTCCGGACTCCCAGTAATCGAATAGAAGATCCGATCTCGACGATCGAGCGGTCAAGCGTTTTACTGCTCCCCTCCGAATGCCAGAGCTCTGCGGCCGGTCTGGCGGGGATGCCAGTTTTTTCAAGGGGCTGAAAACCACGTACTGCAGCGAATTCGGGGTCGAAATCGATTTCGATTGCGATTTCGATTGCGATTTCGATGAAGAATGATCTATATCATCAGTGCCAATGACCTGCAGGAACTTCTCAGCTTATTTTCAGTTAGAAGAAACCAAACTGTGCCCATTACGGCACCTTATCAGAGTATCCCGCGAGAATGGCACCTTCGAACGAATTGCTACGGCACCGTATTATACGGCAAGGGGCGTGCCAGCCGGCTGCGCCGGACGGGCTGACGCGCGCCGCAGAGCCGCGGCGTTGGGTGGTCGCAGTGAGGACTAGGCACATCGACCTACGGAGGGATTGTTGAAGCAGACCCTGTACTTGGAGACCACGATCGTCAGCTACCTGACAGCTTTGCCGAGCCGTGACCTCGTTGTTGCGGCTCACCAGCGGGTCACGCGCGACTGGTGGAAAACACGCTCGGCCTTTGAGATGTACGTCTCACAGTTCGTGCTCGATGAGCCGAGGCGGCGAAACGGCGATTGGCTGTACTTGCAGATATCTCCGTCCTTGACCTGACCTCGGATGTGCGGCTGGTCGCTGGTGAGATCCTGCGCCTCGGCGGCATGCCCACGAAGGCTTACGTCGATGCTGTGCACGTTGCCGTCGCAGCGGCTCATGAAATCGACTATTTGCTGACTTGGAAATGTAGGCACATCGCGAATCCCATGCTTCGTGGTAAAATTGAAACAATCTGTCGAGTGACCGGCTTCGAGCCACCGGTCATCTGTACACCAGTGGAGTTCATGCAGGAGTAGACCGCATGCCGACCAAGGATCGAATTGTCGAGGAAGTTCACGCCATTCGAGAGGCCATCGCCCAGGAGTCGGATTATAATCTTGATCGTATCATCGACGCTGCTCGGGCTAGGCAGGCGGCCGATAACCGACGAGTCGTCCGTCTCCCACCGAAGAAGGTACCTGCGACCAAGGAAGCGTGATGCCGCAACGGGGGGTCGCCCAACAAGCGGCTGCACCCGTCGCCGGCCGCAAAGAAGCGGATTATGATTTTTTCTATGGTGATTCGCGGTCGCCGCAAGTGAGCCGCAACGTTTGATTTGAAAGAAGAGGAGATGTACGAAATCGATCCATATGAGTCCGGAACCACGGAGCTGATCCTTACATCGAGGGATTGCGACGTGATCAGAGCAGGCGTATCCATCGATTCCGCACTCCTTGCGAACATCACCGCAGGATCTCCGGATCAGGAGGGACGCCTCAGATTTATGGCGACGGCAGACGAATTGCTAGAATTAATGGTGTCAGTTTGCGGGGGAAGTCTACATCTGCAGAAGGAGCTGTTTGCGATCGGCGACAAGATCGAAACCGCCCTCAATCGCCTCAGAAAGAAGAATCGAACCAAGACCTGAACAGTATTTTCAAAACCGCCGCTTCGCTCTGGTTTTGAAAAACGGTTAGGTCAGTCGTTGGGCTGACAACATGTAGCCCGTTTTAAAGGGAATTTTATGAAAGCGTTATCTGAAAATGAAATAACTCGAATCGTACAAGAAGGGAAAAAACTGTCAGAGGAACAAGGCACAGCGGTTTTAGATCAGTTTGAGCAAAAGCAGCCGGAGATCTATCAAGCAATCTTTGGGCCTCTTTCAGACGCAATTGCCGAAGACAGCCTTGATATGTCATACCTGTTCCTTGATCTTTGTTTTGATATTATTTGGCTGTATCATAAGGAGTTCGGCTCCCCTTCCAGAAGTGTAGCAGGGAAAGAATGGCTAAACACAAAGATCGGTCGTCTTGACGCAGAAATGAAAGCTTTGGATGAAGACACCCCGATGAACGAGAGATCTAGACGCCATCTGAAATGTCGTTTAGTGGATCGGAGCGCTGACGCGGAGGTTCAATTAGAGTTGCTGAAATACCTTGAAGATCAGACGCAAAATTATGCCTCTTTCGAGCGGTCACGGCAAAGTGCTATTCTGATAACAAAAAATTTACTTTTTGTTGTTGCAATGCTGATGGCAGAACTATACAGCGAGGGAGCCTGAGCTCAAACGGAAACAGCTCAACAATCGGCTTCAATGGATTGGCGGCTACCGGCTCGGCTTTTTCGGAGTCTTCGCTGTTTTTCGGCGTTGTCTTTTTCCTCTGTCTCAGGCGTCGGCCGCCAACGCGTTGAGCCAAAAAGTCTGGGGCAAGGATAACGATGACAAAGAGACGCAACAGACTGGCATATTCACTGGTCATCGCAATCGTAATTGTCGCCGGATTACTTTCACGATCAAGCCTCGGTATGCACCTTCCGTCGTTTGTCTCGACATACGCTGGGGATACATTATGGTCTCTGGCCCTATACCTGACGATCTGTATTTTATTCCCTAGTGCTCGGCTTGTCGTGGTTGCTTTCCTGACTGTAGCCATATCGTTTGCAGTAGAGTTCAGTCAAATTTACCAAACAGAATGGATCAACACGATCCGAACCACCCGTGTCGGCGCCCTCTTTCTCGGTGTCGGGTTCAAGTGGTCAGATCTACCGTGTTATACTGTGGGGTGCCTCATGGGTGTGGCCGGAGAAGTTCTCGGGTCAATCAAAAACAGAAATACGATCCCCAACAAGGCAACGGAGGGTAGTTCAAAATAGCTGTGCATTTTTGAACACCTTCATTGCAGACGTTCGGTCATGGAGAATGGACATGCACGAACTCAGACTCCCTGATGCTATCCAACGTCTCATCGACTCCGGGGTCTGGCCTGCTGGCCCTGCGGCCGTGGGCAAACAGGAATTGTGTCCGGTGATCGGGGAAGAACAGGCTCACAAAGTTTCCCCAGACGACGACCGAATTGTCCTCATGGCTCCACCCTTCCATACGATCCAAGACGAAGTCGAGGGCGGCAATGAATTTTGGACTGCCGGTTTGTCCAATGTGGGAGAGATCGACTACCGCAAGGCCTTGATCATTGCCGATTTCGGCGTAGGATCGGACTCACCTATCATTCTGTACTTCAATGCTCGAGCACCTGTCGTGATGTACCTGAAGTGGACCATCAAAGATCGAACACCCCAACACTCCTGGGTGCAGACCCACACCTCGTTCAATGCCTTTGCTGAGGACGTCGGGTTGACTGAAAGGAAGACCGAAAAAAATTGGCGGTTGTTGCTGCTATGACAGCAGTCGTGCGCGATTGGACTTCAACAAGTGGGACACTTTTTCATAAGCCGCACGTTCGGTGGGCACACGGAGCCACACGGCCGCGACTCTGGTGACTAGGTGAAAATACAATGGCGAAGATAGTATATGTCGAAACCAGCATCCCGACTTTTATCATGAGGTGAGAACCGAGCCTGAGATGGTCGTTCGTCGTCAATGGACGCGGGAGTGGTGGAACCTCGCATGAGGGCGATATGAGCTCGTCACAAGTCCAGTTGTGATAGATGAGCTTGAATGCGGGGACTGCCCGAGTCGCAAGGAATGTCTCGAACTAATCGACCAATTGCCACTTCTCGCGGTTGAACCGGCAGTGAAGGACATCGTGGACACCTACATCGTGCGCCATGTCATGCCAGCAGATCCGGTTGGGGACGCACTGCATGATGGATGAGACTGTAACATTATACAGTCCGATCGGCCCCGATGAGCTTGATCTGTTGCGCAGGTCGAGCTTCCGCCGTTAGCCAGCGAGATTGCCGGAGCAGCCGATCTTGAATCCTGTCACGAGCGCGGAGTATGCCTCGAAATTCGCTTCTGAGTGGCATGTACCGGACAGCGGTGCTGTCGCAGGTTCTCAGGGCATGATGAGACTCGGACAGCGTGGACCGCAGGATCTCCAACGCTTTGTTTGCGTGCTCGATCGTGCGATCGTAAGCCTGTGCGTCCCTCTCGATCGACGCGAGCGTCAAGTACGCCATGCCGATCATGGGATGAGATCGCTCCTGTAAATTGAGCAATAGCCTTCCAATGTTTTGCGAATGAGTTCCTCCGCCTCCTCGAATCGGCCCTGCCCACTCTTGATCGTCGCTAGATCGCTGAGGCTGCTGAAGATTTGGGGTGTGCCCCCCCCAGCAGCTCTCAAGGACACTCGCTCGTAGCAATCTCAGGTTGCAGCCGCTGCCGCAACTAGAAAACGTCAACAGAAACAAAGTCGGCCTGCAGACCTAGCGACCAGGGGGTGGTGCCCGTGTGGAGTCCGAGACCGATGAAGTGGAGTGTTGTTCCGGGCGGTACCGCGCCGGGGAAGAAGAAGATCGTCGGAGAGCCATGCTCAGATCACGTTGTTGTAGAGCGTGCTAAAACCGATCGCGTCGATGTCGCACGCGCCAGCCGCATAGCCGCGAGGGATGAAAACAGGAACGTGAAATGTCTGCCCACCATCGTGGGACGCCACGAGGTACAGCTCCTCCTTTTCATGGGAAGAGACGGAGGGCACCACGTTGACCAGGAAGTAGACATGGATTCCTGAAACGATCATTTCGAAACGGCGTATGGCGCCGACCGTCGCCGGATAGACCATGTCGACCAGGACATCGCCGATCCAGTTGGAGCCGCCGTCTGGAGAGCAGTTGAAAAAGGGGTTTTGATGCCACAATCCGTTCCTGAGATCAAGCCAGGCGACGTGGCTCCTGCCATCCTCGACGCAGCACGAGTTGTAAAGCGTGTACTTCATCGCTGACGTTACATCCTGGTCCACCTGAACGGGATTCGACCAGGCGATGCCCCTGCCATCGGATGTCGCTACAAAAACGCCGTTCGTCGCGTCGTCCGTGAAGGCGATGGCCGTCAGGTCGCCGTCGCAGTGGACTGAGGGCTGGTACGAGGGCCCCGCCAAGATGTTATTGATCCGGACAGATTCGCGGATCTTCTGCGCGTAGACCGGACCGGTGGACACAACCGCGAGCAATCCGAGAGCCAGGAGAAGACGAAGTGGCTTTTCTTGAATCCTTGACATCCTGAATCTCCTCAACCGGGACCATTATGATGTCCCATACAGGGCGGCTTCGTCCAAGACAATCGAATCTAAAGCCACGGCCCGCTTCGGGCACATTCGCAGTGATCCCATTCGGATCTTTCTCGGGACCGCGCTCGAAGCGGCGCGCCGGTCGCGATCGGGACTACGCCGGAGTCAAATCCGGAACTCACCCGCCTCGATCAGTACACGACGAGAGCCGTCGTGGAAGGTCACATCGAAGGTTGGCTCCTTCACCAAAAAATCTCTGTGAGTGCAGGAGCAGTTCCGTCCGCCGGGCATGTCTTCGTTGTTGCCAAAAGCGATGTGGGCGGTGCGCAGCGCCTTCTCGTCCTCGAGCATGATGCCTGTGAGAATGTCCAGCTTGTACTTCGCCGAGAACCTGCGCCGCTTCGCTTGGGGGACTAACTCCGGGTCCGGTCGGGCGATTTTCGACCGGTCGACGCGCGCGCTTGTGGACCCCCTCCCGGGGAGTTCCTGCTCGCTCCGCTCGCCTCCACTCCCCTCTCGGCGGTCCACAAGCGCCTGGAGCCGTTGCCCATTCCTAAGCCCATCCCGTGACTGACGACCGGTACCAACTTCTCCGGCTCCTCCCCGTTCCGCAGTCACATCCTCCTCCTGCTGTACCTTCACAAGGTCCTGCTTTTTTGCCATGGGCTCTCACCTCCCGCTCGCCCTCTACAATAATTAAAGGCGCCCTTGGTGTCTCACACTATGTTGGCAGATAGGGCCGACGGCACGCTGGGTTCACACGTATTGACCGATGGATCGTCGCTCTTCGCGAGGATCGAATCGGTTGCGACCTTCTCGGGATGCGCGTTCGAGGTGGGATCCGGGTTCATTCCACTGCTGATCTTTGGTGCCGCAAAAAAATCGTGGATGCCCGCCAGGCGTTACGATTTTGGTCCGGACACACCCACCATCGACGTGGCGGGCTGGTGCCAGGGCGCCGTGGCCGAGATCGGCCGCGGGCGGCTGGCCTTTTACGGCGAGGCAGCCATGTTCACGGCGCAGCTCTTCGGGCCGGACCATTTTCCCGTGGGCATGAACTGTCCCGTGGCCAGGGACAACGCTCGATTCCTGCTGAACATCGTCCACTGGCTCTCGCGGGTGGAAGGGATGCCCCCGGCGCAAACGTACGAACCTCGTGCAGAATCAGATCGTCCTGACGGCGAGCGCCAAACTTGGTGGCGTGCGGCACATGTCGGCCTCTGTTTCGACTGGCGCGTCCCCAAGTCGTCGCGCCCATGAGATCTTTGTCCACATCTCGAACTGGTCGGGAGGGGAACTCGTGCTGCCCGGGCTCACCAAAGAGATCTACAGCGCATCGGTTCTCGGTGGCGGCGCAGTCGAATGGCGTCAAGATCTTGACGCTCTCTATCTTTCCGTCGCTGAGCCGGTACTCGACGGCCGTGACATGATCGTGATGCTGGTGACGGACGGGCCGGACGACGCAGTGCGTCCCTACAGGGAGCATTGATTGCAGGCTGCAACCGCGCAGTCGAAACCACCGGTGTGGCACATCTGATTGGAGACGACGCATCGTTCAGTCGCCACGCCAGCGGTCTCTGGTTTCGGGGGGGCGCGATCAGCATCAACAAGAACCTCAGCGCTCGCTGCGACCGATCTCGATTTCTTCGAATCCAGGTCATCGTTTATTCGTCCAAATGTTTGCGGCAATCGTCCACATCGTGACCAAAATCTAAAATCGAGCGTTGCAGATCGAGATCTTCCCCGGCGATGACTTTTCGTATCCGCTCCCTGACATCTTCGTTAGGCTCGGCCAATTCCGCTGTTTTCAGTGCATCAGCGGCTTCAGCCGGCCATCTCTCTTGCCCCCATTCGTAGAGCGCCTTGAGAGCCATATTCCGATTCCTGACAACGGGACTCCTCAATGCCGCGGCAATCAGCGGCCAGCCTTCTCCCGGGTAGCGACCGAGTTCGTGCACAATGAAGCCCAGGCAGCTATGGACTTCATATTCCTTCTCCAGCCCCATTTCCTCGGCCGGGCCCGTAGCAACCTTGTCCAGTGGCAGAACCTCCAGCGCGAAGGTCAACGCCATTTGGGCCCTTTCCGGACTGGCGCCGTGAATCACAATGAGCCACCTTACACGTTCCAGAGGCTTCTCTTGAAGCCGTCGCCAGTGCACATCCCAGGTGTCAATTCCCAAGTGCTCGGCTACCATGGTGGCACTGTCTACTACCTGCTCATCCTCTGAGTTCAGTCCTTCCCGTACGCGCTCCTGCCAGTCTGGTCTACTCAGTATACTGTGACAGACCCTGAGCGCCTCCCGCCGCACGGTGTCATCCCATCCGTTCTTCCTTTGAGCCTCAGGATTCCAGTCCTCGTCCTCCAGATAATCCTGAATCGTTCTGACGATCAGGTACTGCTCCAGGTCACTCGCCTTCGGGGCAACGCATCTGAGGTAGGCGCCCACTACAGCCGCGGCATCCTCGTAGTCATCCATGTCCTTGGCCGGCCACGCATCCACCAACGCGTCGATGATGTCCCCTGCTGCTGACAGGAGCTCGTCGTCCACCTCGTCAGCGGTGATTGCAGAACGCAGATCGCCGGCCGTTGCACACGTGTACACCGTGTATTCGTACATGATGTTGTTCCGGTAGCCCTCACGGAGGAGCCACCGTTTGATAGCGGGATTCTTCGTCTTTGACAGCCACTCAACAAGCTCGATCCGCCCCCAACCATCAACGCTCTTCGCCAAGTCCCACAAGCTGTCATCGGGATCGGCTAACATGTTTGTCAATGCCACCGCCGAGTACAGCGAGAACTCCTCATGCCGGCCCAACAGAACAACGATATCCTTGTTGGTCTCGTCGCCGATGACTCCCAGGAGGGCGATCCCGAACTTCACGGGCCCTCGATCGGGGGACTTGGTGGCCAGGAAACGGGATAACTCGTTCAAGTAGGGTTGCCGAAGCACCCCCGCTTTCACGATCTGCTCAAGCGCTGGATCAACGTAGTCCAAGACGCCAGCCTTCATGAGCAGCCCATACAGCGCGACTCGGTCCGCAGTGGCGTTCTGCCGCGAGACACTTATAACGAGGTCAGCTATTCTCTTCGCAGTCTCCTTGTCGCCTCCGGTACCCCAGTTGCGGACCATCGAACCGTCCAGGGCACCCGAAACCCACTCCATCTTAGTTTTGTCTAATTGGACTTCTTCATCTGGAAGGGAATCCCCTGCTTCGTTTAGCTTCTTGCCACTCTCATCGAGATTGGCCCTGATGTGATCGTAGATGGCCGTGCGGCCATGCCAAGGGAGTTGTCCGGATGCCTCTCCCTGCCGGTCATTGTCCTCGAAGAAGCTGAAAATGCCCATGACTGCCACCAATATTAAACCAACGACGATTAATGACCTTCTCATGCTATCAGTATTCACCAGTTTCACACCCAACGGTGCGCATCACCGGCAAAATCCGTCCGGCGAAGCCGGCTGGCACGCCCCTTGCATCGCAAGAGAAGCAACAGAGGGAATTAGTATGGTGAATGCGGTTGTTCGAAGTCTCGGTCATCCATCTAGATCATCGGGGCCAGGGAATGTTTCCCGTAACACATGCAGTAGGTTGACAAGGAACTGCTCCGCACCGTCTTCCTCGATTGCCTTTGCAGCTGCCCTTACCCATTGCTTATCCTCTATCACTGCGGGGAACGGACCTACGCCGGCGTAAACCGGATTGCAGATAATCCCACGGATCTTGTCTTCCGTCAGTCTTCCAACACCTTCGTTGCTCACGAACGTAACGTTGGGTTTGGGCAGAGGCCCGTTGCCGCCATCGTTAGAGAACGTGTTTACTACCACTTGTCTTCCGTGTCTCCATCCTTCGAACGCTGTCTTCAGCTGCGGGCAGCGCAGCCGTCCGGCAACTGCAAGACTTTTTTAGACGACTGACCTCGTGTTTGCACTACAACTTGATTGAGTCGGCAATGCGCTCAAGAACGACCATTTGTTCTTTCGTCGCGGCAGAGAGAATGACAACCAGCACATAATCCCGATGTTTAGCGGCGAAATAGGACTGCTCGATCGACATAAGAGCTTGATCGAACACGAAATCCGCACGATACCATTCTTGGTCTCCGAGCTTTGTAGGATACGCTTCCTTCATGAGTTTGTAAGGTAGTTGAGTCTGCAATAGCATTTTGGCAGCATGAAATAGGAAGTCTTTCCCTGATTTGATGCCGGGCACGTGGGATACGCGCTCGGCCATAAGGGTGAGACTGGGATTGAACTCTACCGCCGCTCCCATCTCAAATTCAGACAAGGTCAGCAGTTGGAAAGTCGTCTTCTTTGATGCCTCTACCGCTGCCTTGAGCGTAGCGTCGTCACCAACCACAGCAGCTGTGCCCGCGTCCCTGATGGCCTTTTCGCTTTCTTCGCTGGCGACAAACCAACCGTCAGGAATTGGCAGTGTCAGACCGAAATACTCGTTGGTAAAAACCCCTTGAATCACTGCCGATGAGCCTGGCCCAACGGGAGAGCCCTCACCACCACACCCAAAAATGCAAGTCGTCAGACAAGCGAGTAGCACTACCGGTCGCGCAAGTCTCATTTGGTCTCCTTTTGCCCGCACAATCATATCGACTTTCAGTCGTCTGACGCTATCGCGCTAAGCTGCCGGCACGGCACCCGAACGGAACGTCCCGTTGAAACAACCCGAGAACACCGCAAGTCATCCAAACCGCACGCGCCTGCGCCGGCCAGCTTGAGCGAGCTGTTATCCGACACGTGCACGCCGGCACACTCCTACGCCGATCGGTGAAAAGGACGGACAGCAATCAGATCACTGTCTGCCACAGGACGCACGTCACGGACATTGACTGTTACAAGGGCCTCCGTCCTTCCCGATGCAGTAACGAATTCAACATCAAGCCCGTCGGGCTCGTATACCTCGACTACCGCTCCGAGATCCCCCTTTCGGAGGCCAAGATCAGGAAAGTCCCTATCGAGAACGACAGTGTCAAGAGTTTTGTATTTCATACCTCGTCTCCTGGGAAGGCCGTCACAAACCGTGGTACCTCCTCACCGTCAAGGATGATCCAAACAGTAACGACATTCGCTATTTTACCCGACGGCCCGCTCAATGTCCCATGAACCTCGTATTTTTGTCCTTACTTACTCTTCTGACCCGCTGTGGCATCCTGAGATAGAGGCATCTCGCGCAGGTCAGACTCCAAGCGTCGCCAGTCCTCAGACTAGTAACCAAGCGCGGTGAAGAAGACCGCCTAAAAGCGACCGACCGGATGAGTGGTCAATAGATGGTAGTCGCGAATCTTCGTCTTCTCGATCACTGCACGGTCTGCGCACGGAAGCTTCACAACTCAAACTCCTCTCCACATACGAAATGTACTTCCATTCTTCGGATAACGCCGCTAGTCAGGGGCCGCGAGGTATGAGCGGTCCCTATCACCAGCATGTTAGATGTATTATTTGCTGATGTCGAGATACTTACGAAACTTATCTTTTGCTGGCTCAAACTGCTCTGTGAGCCAAGTAAGCTCCTTGTGCATTTCATCACAAACCTTTTTGTGGTCATAATCCTTGGGGGTAGTCTGGGTGCAATCGCGATATTCTTCATTCCAACGCCCCAGATCCAGCCCACGTTTATAAATGAGATCAATGTATTCTGGGATTTCAGGACCAAATAAAAAATCCGCCTCAGAAACTGAAGTGCGAAACTTCAAAAGGTCAACAGTGCTTGCTTTAGCGTCACGGAGAATAATGCTCAATATTTTTCTTACTTCTTCGTACACACGAAGACGACGATTATATCTTTCAAGATTAAGCTTTTGATGGTTAGTTTGCCACTGCTGCCAAGCAATGTATGTAGCGACGATTGCTATGATAGGTGTAAGGAGAGCATGGGATATTTGAATGAATTGTTACAGATATCACCTTTCATCTAACGGTTTGCGGCTCACCCGCGGCGGCTGCAGCTCACAATAGATTTAGTCATACCCTGTGTCGCTGCGGCCGACGACGGGTGCAGCCGCTTGTTAGCCCACATAGCTGATCCGTCTCGCCTGGTTCCCGGAGGATCAGTCTCGTGGAATGAACCCATACCGACCCTCGTCACGCTTCGTGAATCTGACCATGTTCACGTTGCTACTCGCCAAGACCTCGTCGGGTGGCTCGTCGTTCTCCAGCAGGATCACCTGCTCGGCCAAGAAGGATGACGCCAGATCGGCAAAGAACGCCGACTTAACGGAAGCGTCTAGAGTGACCCCGTCTGGATCTGGCTCTCGGTAAACAACCAAAGGCGAATCGATCAGAACGAAACCGGGATGTGGCTTCCTACGGCTGGCGCAGTACCGCAGCAGCCCCGTGGTGAAGGCGGCATGCGTTACCGCCCTTACACCTTTTCCGTGACTCGTCCTTGGCCGGCCTGAAATCACAACGTCCCACTCCGTGTCACTGAACGTCACGCGATCCAGACCTGGGAAGTTCCATGCCGCAAGCCTCGCCTGTACCTCCTGTGCGAATTCTTCAGCCGCGGAAGTCGGTAGCGACGCAAACTCTTGCCTTGCCGATGCGACTTCCTCGGCCTGCACATCCTGGATCTGCGCCTCAATTGCCTGCACGCGCTCCAGCAATTCCAGGGAACGTTGGAACTGTTGACGATTCGACGCCGCCTCCCGGAGTTTGACGGCCGACTCCTGTGCACGCGGTCGCAACTCCTCTTTAATCGTCGTCGTTACCTCGGCGAGTTCATCTTGCAGTCGCTCTTGTTCGCTCAAAAGCAAGTCACGCTCGGTCGCGACCTCCTGTCGTGTTGTATCGAGGTCGGCCATAAGAGAGCGGATGCGGTTTGCTTCTGCGGTCGCTGATTCTGTCACGACATCAGGACCCACCGGGCTGTCCACATGCTCTTGATCGTGATGTTCTGGCAAGGCCCCGCACACGGGGCATCGCTCAACTCCGATATCGCCCAGTCGCGAGCCTGCCTCAGCAATCGCATCCAGTCTTCGCAGATCCGACAGATACTGTTTGGCAAGAAGTGCAAAGCGTTCAGCAAGCCCAGACAGAACATCGAGCCGCCCCTGGATTTCGCGGAGGCGGGACCATACCGTTCGTCGTCGTTCCTCAACGTCGGCCATCGCGGAGCCACTCTCAGATAGATCTTCTTCGATGGACTGATATGAAGTGTCGAGGCGATTAAGATGATCCAGGAGAGAAGCGATATCGCCATCAATCGGCCGTTCGGCAATCTGGTCACGTAGTTGATCCAACATGCTCTGAAGAACATCCGTCTTCGCCTCAACCCGTGCACGCGAGATGCTGGGCTTCTCCAGGGCAACCACAGCCGAATCATCCTCTCCGGACAACAGCAATCTGAACACCGACCGCGACGCCGTTTTTTGATAGCCCGAACTGGCATGCACGGGCGACGACTCGCGTATGACATCTTGCTCAGACACGATGGCCAAGTGAGCTACGTCGCGAAAACTGAGGTCTCGTGTTTCGCCGCGACCATTCGTTCGTATGCGCTTGTCTGGCAGTTCAGATAGCTGCAGCAAGAGGTACGATACTGTGTCGGTGCGACCAGCCGCATGTTGCCCTCTCAGTTGTTCCGTGCTTCGATCAGGACGAGTCAGTGCGATGTCCCCGCCACGAAGAGCACGTTCGAGAACATACCGGCTACCGTCCGACAAAGCATACAGTTCAAGCGCGACCTTGTCATAGTCTTCAGCTTCTGGCAATTCGTCCGGGCGACTGCGCGCGCCCAGCAGATAATCTATGCACTGCAGAATGAATGTCTTGCCGGTATCCGATGGTCCGCTGATAACATTCAGCCCCGGCGTGAATTCGACCTCCGCAGGTTCAAGCCCAGGACCGGTCAACGCGAGGCGGCGGATATGGAAGCCGTAGTCACTCACCTTGATTGTCCTCCCAGAGCAAAGCTTTCGTTTCGAACTCGGCGCCCCATTCGCCTAGGTGTTCCCTCGTAAACTCCTCGAGCTGCTCATCCGTGCGCTCACCGAACTGCTCGACCAGCCAGGCCGCACGGCTGCGGAGATCACCAACATACGCGGCGTCGAACGACTCGATGAACCCACCGGTTCGCTCGGTCGCTAAGTAGCGCACGCCCTCGGGCAGGTACGCTCCATGAACCAACCCCCGGCTCATGTAAAGCAGCAGCCCCTTTTGCAAGGTGTCTCGTCTGACGAGGAGCTCCCCGCTCCTGTACGGCGTCTTCGGGTGCAGGCCCTCCGGGCCATCGGGTACGTCATCGGAGTGCACCAGCAAGTAGTCGTAGACAACCAATCTCTGGATCGACGCGACGTCCGGGTACATCTCAAACAGCAAGACAGTCGATCTGAGTCCGATCTCGGTCGGACTGTTGAAGGGGGCAATGTTTCGGGTGGTGCCATCGCTCATCAGGTAACCCACCTCACTTCCTCTCGATCATTGGCTAATTGATGACAGATTCCACTCCGATCTCGTGTGTCCAGCCTGTAAACCAGTGCGTGTCGGGTCAACTGTAGCTGTCTGGCTGCTTGAACGACTGCGAGCAGGCGTCGGTAGCCATCTTCGTGGTGCCCATCGAGGATGTCTTGGACTCCCGCAAGGACTTCTTCTTGCAGTGCCTCGTATGAGCCCGGCGGCAGCGTGTCGCGAGAGAAGCCCCGCAATGACTCGGCGCTGTAGAAATCCTTCCGGCACCGTCCGTAGTGCCGAATCAATTTATCAACACCGGCGAGATCATCGCCGGTCGTGACGGGGTGACCCCGGTGATCAGCGTAGGCTGCGAGCAACTTGCTCAGATAGACAACTTCGCTCTCGGCCGGTTCGTCAGGCGGGTCCGGAGCCTGCGGTCGTTGAGGCAGACCACCACCAAATCTGGCAACATGCCAGTGTGTCCGTCGGTGGTCATCCACCAGCCGCTGGGCTGGGATGTAGCCGATTACGCTGAAGTCCAAAGCATCAAGGTGATCTTGCAGGTCACCTTCGAGTACGACTTCTTGGGTGGACGTGATCCCATTGCGGCAATGCCTATCCCACTCCTCAATAAGTCTTGACTTCAGACCATCAGGCTTCTTGAACAGCTTGATCAGAGTCGTTCCCGCTCCCTGTGGGGCGACGAAGCGATACCTGCGAGGAAACGTGAACTCGCCCTGGTGCGAGTAGTAGACCGCTTTTCCCAACTCAAGCCAGATGTCACCCGGCCTTAACGGGTGGTCATAGTGCTTGCACTGGTAGTTGTCCCAGACATCCGGGTCGTCTTCCGACACGGTGGCGATCACATCTCGCCCCATGTCGCCCGCGCCACCGCACTTCTCAACGAGCTGGTATTCCAATTTGAGGCTGTGCGCCCACTCCAGTACAAACGCTTCCCAAGAGTCAGGACTGAACAGCTTCATCAGGTCCATCGCGGGAACGAGGGGACCACTGGCGACGGTGTCAGCCGACGGCTCCGGCGGATCCGTCGGGGTCGGAAGTGGCACGGTCTGGCTCAAGCCGCCGCCTCCCCGTTCATCATCAGGCGTGGTAACAGCAGGTCGCGAGCTTGGACCCGCAGCGTGTCGACGGCTTTCCATGGCCACTTTCCAATCGCTTCGATGTGTTCCTGTTGGGCCAACACCACCTCCGGATTTGTTTGTGTTCCGTGGGCTAACGCTCTGCGGTTCACCCGCGGCGGCCGCAGCTCACCATAGATTTTGTCATACGCAGTTCCGATGCGGTCGATGACGGGCGCGGCCGCTTGTTAGCTGGTGTCAGGTGTAATCCTTTAGCAAGTAAGCCAAGCGATACATATCACCTTTGCCCTTGTTTCGTTCGCCAGTCCATTGTCGGTGGGTAATGTCAAGGTACGTAAGTAAGATAATCAATATCGCCTGCCCACGGTAGACCTGGACCTTTGACACTCGTTTTGGGCCCAGCTGTGTCACCCATTTGTCCCAAAAACCACCAAGGCTGCTTCTTGCGTCGATGAATTCAGACGCTTCTAACTTTGAAATGATCGAGCGGCTTTCAAGTTCCGGGCGGTTTCCTCTCGTGGATTGCGGATAGATGAGTGCGGCGAATTCCCACATAGCTTTCTGACGCGGAGTGGCATTCGATGGAAGGTAATCAATCGGGTCAGACGCGCGCGTCAGGCCGGGAGGGGCGCAGGCGGACCGTACGAGGTCATTGATGTCGCTGGGCAAGTGAGGATGTTCTTCACGGAAATCGTTGTAGGCGGAGTGAATGCATCGCCAAAACCTCGGGCTGAGCCTAATCACAAGTTTGTCATGTTCGCTCCGCATATCGTGAGCGAGACCTCGCGTATACGAGCGACGCGTCATGTATGCAAATTCCCCGGCAGCAATTGTCATAATTGCTGACACACAGGCCGCGATAGTCGAAACGATAGCAGCTGTGTTCGCCCCTTGCATATGGATGCCTCCTGATCTTTCGATTTAGCCAGCTAATGTCTTATCGATCACCTGTGGCGCAAAGCGTCTTCAGGTGAATCGCTGTGTTCGGAGTTTTTGGCTGATTTAAACATCGGATTTTCTATATATTTTCTTGATTCATAGGCGCCAAGGCTGAAATAGATTATACCCTTAAGGAATTCTGTACTTCTATCTTGAAATACGGATGTTCTCCAATCGTAGTCCTCTGATCTCTTTTTACCTGACTTTTTGTCAAATGTAATTTTATATCCGTCTGACAACGAGGATAATATCGCAAAATCTCCAGCGATGCAAGTGTCATTTAGTTCGATGACCGCGAAATTCTCTCTTGGCTCTGTGAATTGCTTCTGTTTTTCTATTTTGCGAAGTAACTTTTGTCTTATAGATGCCGATTCATCTTGAGTATGCGTTTTAATCTCATTTATGATGGTTTTATCCGGCCCTGAAATAGATAGCCTCGGCATTACACAAAATACTTCCAAAAATGCAAGAGAATTGTCAAGTCGTTTGATAATTATGTCGCATTGATTTTTTATCTTATCAACTGACTTTATTATGCCTTCATATACAAGTCTGACATAATAACGATAGACAATGATCTCTGAAAATATGGCCTCGCAGTTTCTCCAATCGTTACCTGCACTTCGGAGTACTTTAGCAAATCCGTTTGTGTGTTGTTCATTGTAGGTGTAAATCTCACTAATATATTGCAGTAGGTTTAAGTAGTTTCTTTTTCCTATCTGAAAACCCTTGTCAATCATTTCAAAGTAGGCAGTTCTGTATTTTCTGAAATAATCGCTAACTATGAGTTCTGAATAAGGAAATATACTCTCTGCGTCATCTACAGCATCGTGTGTAATAAAATGAGGCATTTTTATACTCCGAACGCGAGGAATAGCCGGCCAATAAAAAGCCTCGCTTTTTATTGGTCCGAGTTGATTATTTTGTTAGCCGACTTATTTAGGTGTTTAAATAGGGGCATGTCCGGTTCGCTTATAGCCTGAGGATCTTTTAATCTTAACTTAATTCTAAGAAAAGGCCCTAATAAAGCATCATATAAGCTGACTGTTTGATCTGCTTTACGAAAAGCAATATAACCATTATCCATAAGATATCGAAAATGCTTCTTTATATCTTTAAGTGAGTAACCACATTCAGCTAAAAGGTGCTTTTCTAGAGTTGGGTAAGAATAGTGTCGCTTTTTGGGTACAATCATCTCCCTTAGAATATCTTTATGCAAATCCTGCAATCTGTAAACGGTATATTTATACTTTCTTAAAAAATGTGAGAAAGCTTCGTCAAATGCTCTCTTTTTTGCTTTAGCATAATGTTCATTGTTAATCACTTTACTTCTGTCTTTTTCGTAAATTTCAAACATATGGAAGCAAACCTGATGCATATAGTAAGGAAAGCCATCCGCATCAGATATAATATCATCTCTAATATGCCTTGGTATTACAGTGTGGAGTTTCTTTTCAGCTGTGTTTAGGAAGAAGTTAAAGTCATCTTTCTTGAGAGCAGCTAGATAGATTACTGGATGATTTCGCGGAGAACTCAAATGTGCACCAAAAAGGCTATGCGCATCTCTCCCGATCCCTGAATATATAAACTTCTGTTTCATCCACCTTGATTGGTTTGAGCAGCTTTTTGCAAATTTAGCCAATTTCAACGGTATATCAGAGTGTTCCAGATCATCCAATTCATCGATTGATATTATTGATTCATGCTTAAATGACATAAGTTGTCTTTTCAACAACTGCGGACTTAATTGAACATTTGATAGGCCTGACTGCGATTCTGTTGTTTTCTTCTTGTGTTGGAGCTTACCTTCAGCAACTGCAAGTTTTCCTTTTGCTTCTTTTGTCTCTTCAGTCTCCTTTACAAGTGTCTGTAACTTATGTGATTGCAATCCTAAGTCATCAAGGATACAACGTGCTAGTTCATCAAAATTCGTCACTGTATTAGCTTCGATTTGCGATTTGTATTTATACTCATCCAGGACAAATTGCACTAAAGACGTTTTACCAATACCTCGGGGACCAACAACAATCGGGTGTATTCCCGGCGAATTCAAGTAATTTATTAGTTTTCCCAGATCATCTTGCCGGCCAACTAGAAAGTCTTTTCTGTGCGGAGGCGATCCAGGAGTGAAGATGTCATAGAATTTCATTTTAATTGTTCCAAACTGTTTGGCTAACGCCAGAGCTAAGGCGCGCGGTCTTCCGCGTCGCCTTCAGCTCCTTGTTCAAGTAAGCCGCTTCGCGGCAGTTAGAATCAAAGGCCGCTCATGGTATCATTACCAATCGTGCGGATCGGTATCTTCCACCCGACAAGGAAATCAAATGAAAGGAAGGTACCATGAGCGA
>Ga0190284_1000350_pt1 | contig 28253 bp, 18 predicted proteins | sample 48691812_MG_FD_161668 | JGI IMG/M metagenome (GOLD analysis project Ga0190284, IMG submission 161668) | Hydrothermal vent microbial mat bacterial communities from Southern Trench, Guaymas Basin, Mexico - 4869-18-1-2_MG | ecosystem: Environmental > Aquatic > Marine > Hydrothermal vents >...
GGTCTCCGTGGTTAGGTCCTTGGCCGATCCACGCGATCAGGCCGTTTGTCAATTGGGACCATGATCCCGTAAACCGACCGACTTCGGGACCCGGCTTTCATAGTTTCTTACGGTCGCGGCTCGGTTCCCGGATCATCGTTCGCCGGACGCAGTGGCTGCGCCGTGAGTCCCATGTCCGTAGCATTGAATGGGTTTCTCTGCGGGGAAGGACACCCAGCCCTCGCTTATCGCGTCGGAGACGGACACGGCTACACCCTGACCGGTCTCCGGATCGAGGCATTTCAGGGCCGCGATCCGCCGTGACAAGTCCTCACCGTCGATCAACTCGACGTCGGTTCCCTCGGCGAACTCTCGGGCCTGCTTGACAAAACCACTGGTGGTCACGAAGTACCCGCGCACACCGGCTTTGGTAATCACGCCCAGGAACTCGCGGACCTCCTTGACCCCGACGTTGCTCGACCACCTCTTGCACTGCACATAGGCCCGTTCTCCGTTCTTTTCGACGATGCCGTCGATACCGCCGTCGCCGCACGATGGAGTTCCCCGAGCGACGTACGCCAGCGTTCGGAAGTAGTCGAGGACGTAGCGTTCGAATTCGATCGGTGGCATCCCCTTCATCTGCTCGGGCAGTCCGGAGCGTTTCAAGCGCATGATCTCTCGATTCCGAATGTGCCTGGTGGTGCGCCGTTGCTTTGCCCGTTCGCGCCGGGCATGCTCCTGCGCGGCGAGCGCACGTTCCACGCGATGCTTCGCACCCAAACGAATCAACCGCATGAGGCAGGCGCAGGCGATGGCAAGCGCGAGTGGAACTGCAACGACCAGCGCTCCGCGTACGAATCCTAGGGTACGTACGAATACGATGAGGCCCAGCAAGACGAACGTCGCGCCGATCATACTGCTGACGACGTATCCCACGAGTCGGTCCGGACTCGGGTGCGCGCGGTTCTCGGGTGTAGATCGTTTCGTCGCGCGGTGAAACCGGACCTCGCGCGTCATCCTCCCCGGGCCCGGAGAAGCGCGAAGCCCAGAACCAGGCGCAGAACTTCCCCTTGTGCGGTTGCTGGGAACCCCGACCATGGGTGATTACCCCCGGACGCACGCCTTCCCCAATTGGCGCATTGTCTGCGGCGACAATAAGAAGTGAGCCGCCGTAGGTTATCGGATTCCCCCCCCCCGACTTAACCCTTGTACGGCGACTTCGCTTCTTTCACCTCCGCCATTCCGATTCAACATCTTAACTGACGGCCTCACGAAAGTCAACTGCGTCGCTCGCGCGCATGATCAGCGGGCAAGCAGCGTTTGCGGAAGGCGGATCAGTTTCAGCAAGACATGGCGGCACCGGTAGCGCCAGAGGCGGCGGGATATCTGCTGCAATGCCTGGTCTTCCGAGTCCAAGACGAGGCCGCGGGCGATCATCTCGCGGGCCTGTGTCCAGCGTCCGAGCTCGATGCAGGCGACGGTGGCCTTGTGGATGGCCAACGCGTAATCGGGTTTCAACTCAATGGCGCGCAGACAATGCTCTAACCCGCGTTCGTGTTTGTCCTGCAGGAAACAGCACACCGCAAGATTGTGGTGCGCAGAGGGCGAGTCGGCGTCGAGAGCCAGCATCCGCGTGAAGGCGTCGGCCGCTTCCCCCGGCCGATCCAGATGCAACAGGCAGGTCCCCAGAAGCAGCAGCCCACCTTCATTCTCCGGATCGCATTCCACCGACGACGCGAGATACCGTCGGGCCCGCTCATATTGCCCAAGTGCCAGGTACGTTGCACCCAGCATCTCGTCCAGGCGTGGCGAGGACGGCTGTGTTTCGGCGAAGACGAGCAACAAGTCGAGTGCCGCTTTGGCGTCACCGCTGCGCAGGAATACGTCAGCCAATGCCCAGGACGCACCCTCGTGTTGCGGTTCGAGTTCGAGAATCTGCCGAAACCGCGCGGCGGCGGCGGGCAGATCACCCGCCTCGACAGCCCCCTCGCCCATCTCCATGAGCAGGTCGATGTTTCCGGGATCCTCGCGCAATTCGCCCAGATAGAACTCGCCCGCCAGCGACAGGTCGCCGCACGCGCGGTGCGCCCGGGCGATGTGCTGCTTGACACCGGGGTAGGTCGGTTCGAGCTCCAGGACTCGCGTCCAGCAGAAAATAGCACGCGCGAAGCTTCCGCGGGCGGCTAGCGACAACCCGATATGAAAGAAACAATCCGGGCAATCTTCGCGGAGTTGCTGGGCGAGATAGAACACTTCCTCGGCGCGGTCATGCTCACCCAACTCGCTATAGTTCAGGATGCGGTGGCAGTAGGCTGCCTCGCACTCCGGGTCCAGCGCAGCCAACCGATTGAAAACCGACAGCGCGCGGCTGTGCCGCCCCACGCGCGTGAGATCGGACCCCAGCGCCACGAGCAACTCCGTGTCTTCCGGCTCGAGGGCCAGGGCGGATTCGTAGGCGCTGATCGCCTCCTCGAAGCGGTCGAGACTGTCGAGCAAGAAGCCCCGATAGGACAACCACGACGGGTTGGACGGGTTGATCGCCAGGGCGGCGTCGATCTCCTCCAGCGCCTCCTCCCAATGCTGGGATTCGAAAAGCTGCTGGGACCGTTCGGCCCGCTGTTCTGCCTCTAACCAGTCGTTCATCGAACAGTCGTTCTACCTGGCAACACGCAAAAAAACGCACGCTCACTCAACAAGTTTATCGGACAACGATAGCGGTGGCCATAATCGACTCTGCGTTTCCGGTACAGATTCCTCCACGCCGCTCCGCAGGACCTTCCGCAAAGAAGGCCCGCCCGCAAAATACGCGCGGGCGGGCCTGATCGAGCCGAAAGCCTCATCGATCCGGGCGCGGGACTACGACGGACCGCCGACCGTCAACTTGTCGGCGAACACGGCGTGGTCCGCCAGCCCGATCGACACGTCGCCAGCCAGGTTCCCCGGGGAACACTCCCCGGTGCCATCCTGCCCGAAACACGCTTGGAACTGCGCGAAGTCCGCAAGATCGACGTCACCATCCTCGTCGAAGTCCCCATCCCCGTAGTAGTAGTCGCACTCGAAAACCGAAGCCACAACGGCGTCGATGCCCGCTTCGACGACGTTCTGACTGCCGAGGTCTCCGACGGAGAAGCGAATCCGCACTGTGGAGGAAGCCGCGACCTCGGTCCCCACCTCGATGGTGTCCGTTCGCCACACCGCCGCAGCCGTGCCATAGCTGCGCAGCTCCGTCCAGTTGGTGCCGCCCGCGTCCGTAGCTACCTCAACAGTCAACAGATCCTCCGGAGATAGCAGGCCGTTGGGCACGTCGTTGAGCCAATAGGCATAGGAGACCGTTGCGCCATCACTCATGTCGATTGCGACAGAGGTAAGGATGGTGGTTCCATCGTCCACATCGGAGTTCTCGTTCAGGGCGTCGTTGTCGGTCAGGTAGCAGCGGCCCGATCCGTCGTAGTCCGCCGGCGGGTCGCCGCGATCGAAATCGACCGGGATACCCCGTTCCCAGTGACCGTCATCGGCGTCGCCGCTGGATGCCCAACCCTGGTCGGTCTCGAAGTCGTCCTCGAAGATGGCCACCAACTCGCCGACCGGCGTGCTGAACACTTCGGTCGGTGCCCCGGCAGGCTCGGTAACCACGCCCTCCACGGTCCCCTCGGCGCTGAAGTAGTATTCGGGGACCGCCGTGCAGTCCGCCGCCGGTAGTGTGGCCTGGTACAGATCGCCGCCCACGTGGGTCAGCAGCACGCTCTCAAAGCTTCCGCCGTCATAGCGGTAGTGGAGCATAGGGCTGCCCGGCACGAGGCTTTCACCGAGAGACACGATCTCGACGTCGATCACCTCCGGCGTACCCGGTGCCAGCACCTGCGGCAGACCGCTCGGGAAGCTGATGCTCGTCCCCACCTGGTCCGCCGCCCACTCGGTCAGATGCAGAATGGCGGGCAGGTTCTCCTCGCAGGTGGGTAGAATCTGGTCCGGCGGAAGCTCGAACCCATATTCACCGGTGTCACGAAGTTCGATGGTGAACCCCATAAGCCCCTGGTCACCGTACGCCCAATCGACCGAGCCGCCGTTGGCCGCGTAGATGGTCTCGCAGATCGGTCCCGGTTCGTAGTACTTGCCGTGGACCGCTTGGATCAGGCTTTGCATATCGCTTCCGAGGGTGTCGAAGGTGGTCCCATCAGGCTCGTCCGGTCCGCCGAGACAGTCGTAGCCCCACGGCCAGAGGATGAGCTGCGAGTAGCTGTGATAGTCCATGTAGGCGAGGAGGTCGGGGTGGGCGATCATGAAGTCTCGCAGCGTCTGGGTCTCAGGTTCGCTGAAGGGGCCGGTTCCGCGGTAGGTCTCGTCCCAGGTATAAGGGCTGGAGCCATAGTTGTCGTAGCCCCACTCGTACCCCCAGTTGCGATTCAGGTCCACGCCGTAGGTACCATCGCCGTTGTCGCGGCGGTTTTTCCGCCACAAGCGATTCGGTCCCCAGGTGTAGACGTATCCGTCCGGGTTCACCACCGGAACCAAATAAATGTCCAGTTGGTCAACCAAGTCGGTTATCTCGGGGTCGGTACCGTAGTTGCTCGCCAAGTGGTCCGCCAGGTAGAGCACCACGGGCGCGGTGATCCACTCGCGGCAGTGAATGAGCGAATGATAGAAAACTGCCGGTTTGCTGCCGCTGCCCGCGCCGGTGATGTGTAGCATCCAGATGTCGCGTCCCTCGATGGACGTACCGATGCTGGAGACGGCACACAAGTCCGGGTGAGCGGTCTCCAGGGCGTTGATGAAGGCCACGATCTCAGCGAAGTTCATGTAGTCGTCCCAGTCGCCTCGTGAGGCGTCGCGATTCAGGTGCCGCCTGGTGGCCGGCCCTATGTCGTCGTTCTGAACGGCGAATATCAGCCCGGACTTCCGCAGTTCCTGCATGCGACCCGGCGCGATGATCGCGTCGAGCGGCATGAGACCGCGATAGTCGTTCAAGATGGTTGTGCTGAGTTGTTCCAGGAGTTGCAGCTCGGCCTCGGAGCGAACGTCCACGCGGACGCGGCTGTACCCGGTGTAGTCCACGCGCTCGCCGAAGGCGAATGTCCCGGAGACCAAGAGAATCACGATGAGAACAATCGGCAACCGCTGAAGTTGAATCATGGATACATCCTCCTATTGCAAGTTCCTGTTGGTTCAGGTTCTTTACCGTCAAGGCGGAACCCTTTACAGCACTCCAGTTTAATCCCGACGGCCATCAAGAAACAAGCCTTCTTCACATAACCAGACGGAAAACGGTCGAAGATTCCGCACCGAACGGCATTAATGAACCCACAGTTTCCCCGAGGCCGAACAAGCCCGGCGAGGGCGGCACGCGAATGGGTTCCGGGCATGGTTCCGGCACGCCCAACTTGGTGCTCGCCGGCGTCCGGCGACCGCCGGAATGGCTCCACATCGACCTGGATTCAAATCGGGCGGTTTGTCGAATAAATCGCGAAAAAGTGCTATAATGGGGTGTCGGGTTGGCTCGATGTACGAACATGGGGGCAACCAACGGCAGAGGTCGATTCGGCCGCAACGCCGGCGGCTGACGGATGGGCTTTGGCCCTTCGGTGAACGTGGTGTGATTGGGTAGTAGGCTCTTGGCACATTCGCTGTCACAAGTAATGGGGCACTACATGCGGCTGGAGCAGCGGTTGACACCGCAGCTGATCCAGTCCATGGACATTCTGCAACTCAACACCATGGCGCTGGAGAACCGCATCGCCGAAGAACTCGAAAAAAACTGCGCCCTGGATGTGGTTGAAACAGACCCCAAGAGCGCCACCGCCGAGGATGGGGGGGCCCAGCCCGAGAATCGAGCGCTGACCTCCGACGACAGCGGCAGTTTTCGTCGCCTCGATCAACTTTCGGCCGAATACGACCTCGATTTCAACGAGGGCGCCTATCGGCCACACCGCAGCTACGACAGCAGAGAACGCGATCCGAAAATGGACGCGATGGCCAACACCACCAGCCGTCCTCAAAGCCTGGCCGAACATCTGCTCGCCCAATGGCACGTGCTGGACCTGGACGACGAAACCCGCGTCGCGGGCGAGGCAATCGTCTACCACCTCGACGACGATGGTTATCTGCGAACCCGCCTGGATGAAGTGTCCCAGAACATGCGTCCACACCTGCCGATCGAGGCGCTGCAACGAGCCTTACCGATGGTCCAACGGCTCGATCCGGTCGGCGTCGCGGCACGCGACTATCAGGAATGCCTGCTTCTGCAACTCGAGGCCCTCCCGGGCGACAACCGCATCGAACGCGAGCTGATCCAGAATCACCTTCACGACGTGGTCAAGAATCGCTACCCGATCATCGCCAAGGCAACCGGGTACTCCGTGGGTGAGATTGTCGAGGCCGTTCGGGCGATCAGTTCGACGCTGGTCCTGCACCCCGCGTTCAGGGTTGTGGAAGGACGGGTCATGCCTATCCATCCCGATGTCCTCGTGGAGTATGCCTCGACCGGAGGCGGCATGACCGTGCGCCTGACGCGCGGCAGCAGCCCCCGCCTGCGGATTTCCAAGCGGGCGTTGGAGATTCTCAAGAACCGGCGCAACGGGAAGGTCGATCGGGATTTCATCCGCAAACACGTCGACGACGCCAATGCGCTGATCGACGCGGTCCAATACCGTCGCAACCGCCTGCTCGACGTGGCCAACGCCATTGTCGAGAAGCAGCGAGAGTTCTTCGAGATCGGGGCCCAGGGGCTCAAGGTGCTGCGCATGTGCGATTTGGCCGTCGAGCTCAGTTGCGATCCTTCGACGATCAGCCGCACGGTGGCGGACAAGTACATGCAGACGCCGCGTGGCATCTACCCCCTGCGCTACTTCTTCACCGGCGGAACGGAAACCAGCAGCGGCGAGAACACGAGTTGGGACAGCGTCAAGATCCGCGTGAAGGACATTATTGACGGCGAGGACCTCAAGGAACCGTACAACGACGACAAGATCGCAGCCGTGCTCGAAAAGGAAGGCATCGTCATCTCCCGTCGGACCGTCGCCAAGTATCGCCAGCAGTTGGACATCCCCCCGGCGCGACAGCGCCGCCAATACTAGAGCCTTGCCACACATATTCCTGCGGGTTGTCCGAGCCGCGCCCGTCAGGAAGCGGTTACGCCCCGGGCGATAATCCCTGCGCCAAGCTGTCCGCCCGCCGGGTATTGCATCAATCTCGTTCGACGCGATGATAGTCGGCAGTACGCGCCGTAGCGTGGGCGCGTTCGTGCTGTGCTTCCGCGCGAGGCGAAGTGGATGGCGCACCCGATCTTCACAACCATCACGACGGCCTCCGGGATCGTCGCCGCGGCGGTGCTCTGCTCAGGCTGCAACGAAAACATCTTCGAGTGGGGTAGAAAAGCCCCGCCGCCAGTGGGGGAACCGCGCCCGGTTCTGGTCAACGGCAGACCGATGATCACCGAGTCGGACCGTCCGAGCGAACTCGGTCACCGCGAGGACGCCGTCACGCTGCAGATCACCTTTGAGGTACTGCGGGTGGACCTTCCGGTGCGGGGCATTCGCCACTCGCTCAAGGTTTGGAACCACGTGGACGAAACGCAGTCGGACCCCCGTTTGACGGCGCTGTTGGCGCGGAACGGGCTGCGTGTCGGAACCGCAACAGCCGATGTGTGGCCCGCCCTGCGCGTGTTGTTCGAGGCCAACGACGCCAAGAGTCTGCACACCCGGTACGTGGTGCAGAGCGGGGGCCCTTTGAACCTGTGCATCGGCGAACTGGCCGGTGGCGAATCTGTCTTCGACTACCGGCGTGACGGACGCCTGTTGGGGCGGACGTTCGACGGCGGGACCAAGTTCCTGCACATCGATTATGCGCTCGATCCCGCCGATCCGGTACGTACGATTCTGAAGGTGACGCCTGAGATTCGCAAGTTCAGTGCGGGCAAGCACTGGCAGAGCGTAGACGGGCACATTCGGGAAACACCGCGATACGAGGGCGAAGTGTTCTCCGAACTGGGCGCCGTGCTTTCCGTGGGACCGGGGGATTTTTTGGTGATCGGGCCGAGCGAGACCGCCGAACTGGAATCCCTGGTTGGAAGTCGATTTTTGACGTCGGAGGCAAACAACGTTACCTATGAGACGGTCATCTGCGTAACGCCGCGGGCGCTACGGATGGAAAGCTCCGGTCGGTAGCCTGATGGTTGAAGATCACGACACCTCGCCTCGATCCACGGTATCGCCGTGCCCGGACGCCTACCTCCGCATGCTGGCTGAGCATGCGGGCCTGGCGGTGGTCTCAGCGGACGCGAACCTGCGGATTCGGTTCTGGAACGGCGCCGCTGCCCGCATGCTCGGCGCCGCCGCCGAACAGATGCTCGGTGCCGCGTTCCTCTCCGTCATCCCCATGGACGAGCGGGACGAGGCGGAGCAGATTCTTCGCAAGGCGCTTTCAAACGGCGAGATCGGCGAATTCGAGTTTCGCTACCCCGGTCCACAAGGCAACCGCCGTCAGCTCGCCGCGGTCATCTCGCCGGTCGTGGACGACGAAGGAGCCGTCGTCGGTGTGTCTGCCTGTGTCCGCGACATTACCAAGCGTATCCTCCTCGAGGAACAGTTGGCCCAGAATCGCAAAATGGTTTCGCTCGGCGCGATGGCCGGGGCCATCGCACATCACTTCAACAACATTCTCGGGGGCGTTATCACGAGCGTGGACTTCGCGCTGACCTCGAACGACCCGGCGATGCAGCGGCGGGTGCTCGAGAAAACCGCCCACGCCTTGACGCGGGCCTCGGAGTTGGGCGACGGCCTGTTGACCTTTGCGGAAGGCGACTTCCGCGCCATCGATCTGGCGGACCTCACCGAAACCCTCATTGAAGTTGTTGATGCCGCGGAAGCGGACCTGAGGTCGAAGAACATCGAGGTAGAGGTGCGCGTCGAACCGATTCCGATTACGGCCGTCCCCGCCGCGCAGTTCAAGACGGTTCTGAACAACTTGATCCACAACGCAGCCCAAGCCATGCCCAACGGTGGAACGCTGACCGTCGAACTGCAGCCGATCGATGATGGCTATCGCATTCGCGTGATCGACACCGGATGCGGCGTTTCCGAAGCATTGCAGGATCGCATCTTCGAGCCGTTCTACAGCACCAGGACCTCCGGGGCGGGCGATGGGGTGGACACCCAAGCCGGTCTGGGTCTGGCGGTGGCGCACGGTATTCTCCAGGTCATGGGCGGGCGGGTCACCGTCAACTCCACGGTCGGTCAGGGGTCCACGTTCGAGATCATACTGCCGACAAACCCCAAGTTGCCCGTGGGTAGACCATGATCCGCCGCGCGTGCCCCGGGTTTGCTGTCAGCAGGACTTGATTTCCGGCTCTCCGGGCTGATGCTGCGTACTCAAAGCGCTCGATACCGCGTCAATGAGCATAACCTTCGTCTCCATCGCATCCCCTATGGATTCGAGAGGTATCATGGGGTATACTGTCGGCCGCGCGGGACGACGCGATTGATAGACCGGCGGGGTGCCCACACCGGAACTTGTCGAAACGCGCTACCCGAGATTGACGGACTTCAGTGGACGCGATGCTCCATCCGATAATAGTGGAGGCTGGATTTAGCAGTTTGGGGGTGATGTTGGAATCCGGAAAACAACCTGGTGACAGCGGCGTGGGACGTCGCCGGTACAACGCTCGCGTGCGGATTGCCGTCGGGCTGCTGTTGTGTTCGGCGTTTGTGGTGCAATGCCACCAAGTCTCGCGCTCATCGGTGGCCAGAACCGTACCGGTCAGCGTGGAGTTGATCCCCACGGCGGCGATCATCACGGAATCGATGAGCGAGCCGGAGCGCCTCGCCCGCCATGATGCGCTGGCATTCTTCAAGTTCTGCCTCGATGAGTATCATCGCAACATCCGGGATTACAACGTTACCTTCACCAAGCAGGAATGGGTCAGGAGCAAGTTCACCCCCGAACAGGTCACCCACGTTCGATTTCGTGAGTCCCCCTACAGCGTGGATATGCTCTGGACGCAGAATCCCGGCCGGGCCGGGCACGTGCTCTACGTCGAAGGACGACGCGTTGACGCGGAGGGCAACGAGCTGGCGCTGTGCAAGCCGGCCGGTATCCTCGGCGGCCTGGGCATCAAAGTCTGGCGTGCGATCCACGGGCGCGACGCCCAACGCGAAGCCCGCCGGACCATCGACCAGTTCGGGTTCAGGAACACTCTGGAACTGATCGTCAAGTACTCCGACCGCGCTGCCGCGGAGGGGAAGCTGGAATTGGACTTCGTTGGCGATGGCACGATCAACAACCGCCCGACGTACGTGTTCGAGAGGCGTCTGCCGTACACCGGTGAGGAAGAGCCCTATCCCGATCGACTCCTGGTGATCCACGTCGACAAGGAGTGGCTGCTGCCCACGGGTTGTTTCTCGTACGCCGACGACGACGGTACGGATTTGCTCGGCAGATACCTGCTCACCGGGGCCGAATTCAACGTCGGCTATGGCGACATCGACTTCGACGCCAAGAGCATCAAGTTCTGACTCAACTCGGACCGCCGAGGCTGAGGGCGTCCTCGAACAGCGCGTAGTCGTCAATGTCGACCCCACCGTCTGCGTTCATGTCGCCATGCCAGCACCCGTCGGGCATGGGGTTGATGTCAAAGCATTCCTGGAACAGGGCGAAGTCGGCCAGGTCCACGTCATCGTCGCCGTTGTAATCGCCGTCACCGGCGGGAAAGTACCCCTCGATGGTGCAGGCTTTGATGCAGAAGTTGGCGGTGTGGTTCCAGGTGGCGTTGCCAAGGTCAAGATCGTAGAGGTCGAGCCAGGTTTCGCCGCTCTTGTAGTAGCTTTCGCCTGGGCTGGCGGCCGAGTCCACAATCGCACGATACCGTGCGCCGAGCAGAACCGGCACGTCCGACGTCCGGTCGTACGGATGCCCACCGGTGGAGAGCTCCAGGTAGATGTAGAAGGCATCGCCGCTACTCAACGCGACGGCCGTGTCCAGATCCACGGTGTGGAAACCCGTGTATTCGATGGTCCCGCTCTTGGTGGCGAGTTCATCGAGCAATTCGCCGCCCTCGAAGCGGTCGTAGATTCCCGCCGTGTAGGTCACGCCATTCGTGCTGGTGAAGAAGCTCACGGCCGTCAGCGCCGCGTCACCTTCGGCGACGAACGCGTTGAAGGCTTCGGAGTAGTCGGTCAGCGTATCGCGCCAACCGTGGTAGTCGTGGTAGTAGATCTTGTCGTAGGCCAGGGGCTCGACGTCCTGGAACGAGATCGCCCCCATTTGCGGCTCCTGGCAGCACCACTTGTCGTAATACGATATCCAGAAGTAGCCGTCTTCGCCCCACCACCATCCCCAACTGTTTTTGCACAGCCAGGCGCCGGGTCCCGGCGGGTCTGACGGCCCCGCGCCGTCCATGTTCTTGCTGTCATCCCACCCCACGATCCCGATCGCGTGGTTGGGGAGCAGGGTGCTGCTGGGCGGCTGGTAGTGTCTGGTGCCGGAGATGAACGCGCCGTCGTAGCACATACACGTTCCCATGACGCCTTCGGCCATGATCTTTTCTTTGATCAGGTTGATGTTGCTCAGGTCCGACTCCGCCACATACCACTCGATGTCCCGGGAGTAATAGTAGTGGTAGCTGGGGTCGGATCTGAGCGGTGGTGTGTCGTAGGACTGCCCGTCGATGTCGCGCACGGCGCCTTCGCCGCGCGTGAGATAGGCCGAGGTCACCCGGTAGTCGCCACCGTTGTGCACCTCCAGCCCGCCGCAACCGGGGCAGTCGTCGTTGTTGTGCTGGTTGAACCCGTTCCACCAGTCGAGGTGGTACTCTGCCAGATCGGGTTCGCCGCTCTCGCCGGCCGCCGCCCACGCCCCGGTCATCAGGAGGTTGCCTTCCATGGCTGCCATCGCCCCATGCGTCCAGCACGTGCCGCCGGATTGGTTTTTGACCGTGGTCACGTAGTTTTCGCCGCCGACATCGCGCAGGTCGAACGTGGATGGTGGGTCTGCGGCCGCCGGGGTGCCCAGGACCGCCGCCAGCAGCCCGCTCACCAGAACCCAACCCCAACCGCGCAGTTTGCTTTCGATATCCATGCCTCTAATCTCCTTCTCGAGCAGGGGCGAGAGGGTCCACGATCGTCGCGCGAACGCACACTTTCCCGGTCGTTCCAGCGCCTATGCCGGAAGACGCCCCGTTAGACTGTTCCACGACCAGTGTAACCGTATTGCCGTGGGCAACTCAAGCACAAATCTGGGGAGGGCGCACGCTCCGCTTCCCCCGCGAAGTGGCGATGACAATCGTCCAGCAGGACTGCGGTCACGAACAGCTGGGGGAGAGGATTGACCGCAGGCAATGGGGAAAAGTAAGCGCGTCTCTCAGTATCCATCGCAGCGCGCTTAAGTTAACAGGTCTCACTAAACGCGGTGTTCTGTGCCGTGGATAATCGGTTGACAGCACGTCCGCTTGCTTGGATAACTGTCTCCGGTGCGAGGGGGAATCGTTCGATGAAGGGCCAAGCCATGACACCTTGGAATCCGGATTGAATCACGCATGAACATCCACATCGGTGTTGACGTAGGCGCGGTCAGCGTCAAGACTGCACTGCTCCTTCCAAAGGATGAAGTAGACTCCTTCCTGAAGTGTGTCGGCGACCGATCGTCGCTGCGCGCGTTGCGGACTCCGGACCCGAATGGTCCGGCCGTGCTGGTTGCCAAATACCGGCGCACGCGAGGCCGACCGCTCGAGTCGGTAAGGCGGGTGCTCACCGACTTACTCGAATGGGTCGGTGCCGACGCCATTTCGGGCCTGGTGCTGACCGGATCGGGCAGCCCGCTGGTGCATGAGGCGCTGGGGGTGCCGCGGTGCAACGAGTTTCAGGCCATCGCGCGGGCGATGGACCGGCTGCATCCCCAAGTGCGCACGGTGTTGGAGATCGGCGGCGAGACGAGCAAGTACCTGCGCCTCGAACCGGACCCCGCCAGCGGTGCGCTGGGCATCCTCGATTACAGCACGAACGGCGACTGCGCTGCGGGTACCGGCGCGTTCTTGGACCAGCAAGCCTCACGGCTGCAATACGCGGTCGAGGACATCGGCGCGATCGTCGAAGGCGCCGAGCGGGCCGCCCAGATCGCCGGGCGCTGCAGCGTCTTCGCCAAGAGCGACATGATCCACGCCCAACAGAAGGGCTTCACGCCGCCGGAGGTGTTGCGCGGGCTGTGCAACGCGGTGGCGACCAACTTCAAATCGGCGGTCGTCAAGGGGCGAACGCCGGTGGCACCCATCGCGCTGGTCGGCGGAGTGTCGGCCAACTCCGCGGTGGTGCGTGCCCTGCGTGAAACCCTCGAACTCGAGGAAGCGTCACTGCTCGTGCCCGAAGCGGCTGAATCCACAGGGGCGGTCGGAGCGGCCGTCGCCGCCGCCGAAGCCTCGCCGGAACAGCAGGTTGCCGCGCGCGAAGCGATCAAACGGCTCTCTCCGAGTAACAGTGCCGCTACCGGCGCCGCCGAGTTCCCCACCTCGTCACCGCTGACGCTCGACCGCGTGACGCTGCTGCACGATCGCATCATGCCCTACGAGTTCTCCGGGAACGGTGATCCGGTCGACGCGTACCTCGGTTTGGACATCGGCTCCGTGGGCACCAAGCTGGTGGTCATCGACGGACACGGCGACGTGATCCATTCGATTTTCACGCGGACCGAGGGGCGCCCCATCGAAGTCGTGTCCCGTTGCCTGCGCGAAATGGAGGCGGCTGTCGGATCACGGGTGCGCCTCTGCGGAGTCGGCAGCACGGGCAGCGGTCGCGAGTTGGTCGGCGAACTCGTCGGGGCCGACAGCATCAATGACGAAATCACCGCCCACAAGACCGGGGCAACGTTCGTTGCGGACCGTCTGCTGGGCGGCAAACGCCCGGACACCATCTTCGAAGTCGGCGGGCAGGACAGCAAGTACATCAGCCTGGAGTCCGAAGGCGGCGAGTCGCGGGACACCGTGGTCGTGGACTTCACCATGAACGATGCCTGTGCCGCGGGGACCGGAAGCTTTCTCGAGGAGCGGGCCGAGGAGCTGGGGGTCTCGATCAAGGGCGAGTTTTCCGAGCTGGCCCTGAGTTCGCGCGCGCCGATCAAGCTTGGCGAGCGCTGCACGGTGTTCATGGAGCGGGACGTCAACACGTGCATGCAGCGTGGAGCCAAACGCGAAGACGTCATCGCCGGACTGGCCTACTCCATTGCCTACAACTACATCAACCGCGTGGTGCGGGGGCGGCACATCGGCGACCGCGTCTTCTTTCAGGGCGGAACGGCCTACAACCACGCAGTGGCCGCGGCGTTCAGCGCGGTTACCGGCAAGGAGATCATTGTTCCGCCGCATAACGCGGTACTCGGAGCGATTGGGGCGGCGCTGTTGGCCAAGGAGAAGGTCTCCGCGACGGCGATCAAGACGCGCTTCCGCGGCTACGACATGAGCACGGTTGACTACACGCTCCGCGAATTCGCCTGCAAGGGCTGCCAAAACCAATGCTCCATCCAGGAGTTTCAGGTCGAAGGGGAGAAGACCTTCTGGGGCGACAAGTGCTCCGACCGCTTCCGCAAGCAGATCAAGACCGGGCGCAAACCGGTGATCCCCGACCTGGTGGCCTTGCGGAACGAGCTGCTGCACGCCGATGATGACGCGGATCCGGCGGAGGCGACGGTGACGATCGGCGTGCCCCGGGCCATGTACACGCTCGATCTGCTGCCGTTGTGGCGGCGGTTCTTCCGAGATTGTGGGTTCAAGGTGGTCGTTTCTCAGGAGACGAATCGGCAAACCGTGCAGCAGGGCTTGGACACCACGGTTGCCGAACCCTGTTTCCCGATCATCGTGGCCCACGGGCACGTCGCCGAACTGGTCGAGCAGAAGGTGGACTACCTGTGGCTGCCGAACATCCTCTCGGCCGAGACCAAGTTCATGGACAACGAGAGCCACGTCTGCCCCTGGGGCCAAACGCTGCCCTACGTGGTGCGGCAGGCGCCGGCGTTTCGGTCGTGGGCCGGTCGCGTACTGTGCCCGACGATCAAGCTGCGCGAAGGTAGCGAGCTTCTGCGCGACGTGTTGGTGGAGACGGTGGCCGGCTTGGGTGTGCGGCGCGACCGGGCGGAGCACGCCTTCGCCAGGGGCTTGGCCGCGTTGCAGCGCTTCCGCTCCGACTACGCGCAAGCGGGCGAACAGGCGCTGGACACCCTCGTGCGAGGAAGCGAGACCGGCATCGTGATCGTCGGTCGGCCCTACAACATCCACGACGCCGGCGTAAGCCTTTCGGCAGCAAAGAAGCTGCGCGACCAATACGGCGTGAACGTCTTACCGATTGACGCGCTGCCGCTGGCCGACATCGACGTTCGCGACGTAAACGACAACATGTACTGGGAGTACGGGCGGCGGATTCTAGCGGCGGCCAAGATTGTCAGGCAGCATCCGAACCTGCACATGATCTACATCACCAACTTCAAGTGTGGGCCAGACTCGTTCGTGAGGGGGTTTGTCCGGCCGACTTCAGGCAAACCGTTCTTGACCCTGCAGTTTGACGGGCATTCCAACGACGCGGGCATGATGACGCGCTGCGAAGCCTATCTCGACAGCAAAGGAATTCTGCGATGGTGGCGACAAGACAAGAAAAAGCCGGCGGGCAAAGCCTCCAAGGCCGAACACTCTACATCCCGCAAATGGCGTACGCCGGTTCCCGGTTGATGGCCGCCGCCTTTCGGTCCATCGGACTCGACGCCGCCCCGGCGCCGGATTCCGATGCCGAAACCCTCGAGCTGGGCGGCCTGCACGCCAGCGGCGAGGAATGCCTGCCGCACAAGGTCACGCTCGGCGACTTCTTGAAAGTCTGCCGGGCGCCGGGATTTGATCCGCACAAGACCGCCTTCTTCATGCCCACCGCCCACGGGCCCTGCCGTTTCGGGCAGTATGGCCCGTATCTCAAGCATGTGCTCGGCGAGTTGGGGTACGGGGATGTGCCGGTGGTTTCACCGTCGGCCGAGAACGGCTACGACGGCGTCGGCGAGCACGCCGGCCAGTTGATGCGCACAGCCTGGATGGGGCTGGTCGCCGGTGACGCCGCGCTCAAGCTGCTGCTCAAGACCCGGCCTTACGAGACCACCGCGGGTGACGCGGACGCGGCGTTCCACGCCTCCCTGGATGACTTGCAGCGCGTACTGGAGCGGCCCGGCTTCAAACCCAACCGGGTCCTCGCCGATCTGGTGGGCGCCGTCGAGCGGGTGCGCGACCGGTTCCGGGGTGTGCCGGCCAAGTACGTCAAGAATCGTCCGCTCATTGGGCTGGTAGGCGAGATCTTCTGCCGGTTAAACACCTTCAGCAACGACGAAGTGGCCCGCAGCATCGAAAAGTACGGGGGTGAGTGTTGGATATCTGACATCGCCGAGTGGGTGTGGTACACCAACTGGGGCCAGGAAGTGAACATTCGCCGGACCCGAGGGCGCCTCAACGCCGAGTTCCTCAAGCTGAAGATCAAGACCCACAAGCAACACGGCTACGAGCAGGCGCTGCTGGCCCCGCTGGCTGAGGACCTGCGCGGTTACGAAGAACCGCACGACGTTCGCGAAGTGCTCCGGAACTCCGAACCCTATCTCCCGCCGGAGGGCTGCCTGGGCGAGATGGTGCTCAGCGTCGGCAAGGCCATCTACCTGTACGAAAAAGGGGCTGACGGAATCATCGATATCAGCCCCTTTACGTGCATGAACGGCATCATCTGCGAAGCGGTCTACCCGGCCGTCAGTGAGGCCCACGACGACTTCCCCGTTCGCATCTGCTACTTCGACGGGGTGAACACGACGATCGACCGCGACCTGGAGATCTTCCTCGACCTGGCCCGCGCATACCAGCGGCGCAAGAAGCACGCGCGAACCTATCCGGACTGCTTCGAGTAGCAAAAGCCGTTACCGAGCACGAGTGCATCGCCACACGAGAGGGCGTGTGTGCCCGGGAAACGACTTCATCCGAACCACGACTGTAAGGGAGCGACCGATCTGGTCCGAGCCGCGCCCGTAAGGAAGCGGTTGACCGCAGTATCCACCGCTCTCGCGCATCCGCTCCCTTACGGTCGCGGCTCGGTTCAGGACATGCCATCCAATAACGCGTGACGGAGTTCTAGTCTTCGGCCGGCTTCGGTGCCTGTTTGGCTACCGGAACCCGAAAAGCGTCCGCCAGACGCTTCTCTTGCGGCGAGTACTCCAGAACCAACTCCGCCACCGGACCGCGCAACAGCGCGTGCAGGTCGGCAACGTTCAGGCGCTCACCGCCTTTGGTCGCCGCAGTGTTGATCTTGGTTGGCGAGAACGCTTTGATTCCCGCCTTGTCCGCCAAGGCACGCTCCGCCTTCGCCATCGCGGCGTCCACACGCTCGGGCAGTTCCGGAGTCCCAAACCAGATCGGAGCCTGGGACAAATCAACGTCGCCCGGCACGATGGCGATTACGTACCCTGATTCGTTGCCGTGGTTCACCCGCTGGGCCGTTCCGTCGCCAACGTACAGAACGGGCTCCGCCGCTTGCCGGGGAATGACCAGGTCCTCATCCACCCTCAGCACAAGCAGGGTGCCGGAGGTGACCAGCGGCCTCTCTTTGCTCCAGTCAAACCTGAAGCCGGTCTCCAGGGTGAACGGACGAACGTAGACGATGTCGTCAACGGCGGCGGGTGTCGGCGGAACCGCCGGCGGTCCGGCAACCGCGACCAGCGCCACACTCAACGTGCCGGCAAACAGGAATATGCTTCTCATGGTATCAAGCCCTTTCACTTGTATCTTCGCATTCGTTTGAGTCCTAAGCCTTGCCATTGGCCCGATGCGCCCGATCCTACTCACACGGAGAATCGAAAATGTACACCGCGTCCACCCCCCCCTCGTCCACTGAGTTGTTGGGGCTGTCCATCGCACTGAAACGCAGCTTCATCTGTCCCGTCAGTGCGATGAAATCGGTGATGTGCACTTCCCGTGCAACCCAGCCGCCCGTGAGATTGGTGACCGGCTCGATCAAGATCCACGAGTCGCCGTCGTTGTTGGATATCTCCACATCGAACGGATCGCCGTCCAGATCATCATTGTACCACCACCGGGCATAACGCAGGATCGGGTCGCTCATCCCGTCCATGTCCAGAGTCGGGGAGATCAACCGGGTCGGTCCGCCGTCCACGTCCGAGTTGCCCAAACGATTGGCGGTCAGGTAGCACTGTCCCGAGCCGTCATAGTCATCGGTGGGATCGCCGCGTTCACCGTCACCGGCGGGCACGCCGCGCTCCCAGGCCCCGTCGACCAAATCGACGTTCTCGACGGTCCAACCCTGGTCGGTCTCGAAGTTGTCATCGAGCACCACGATCAGTTCGCCCACAACGGCGGTATACGTGGTCGCGGGCGCGTCGGCCGGCAGAGACACCGGACCGGTGACGACACCCTCGGCGGTGAAGTAGAACTCCGGCGTGTCGCCGCAATCCGGCGGCGGAAGCGTCGCCCGGTACAACTCGCCGGTGACTTGCTCCAGCGGGGTGCTCAGGAACGCCCCGCCGTCGTAGCGGTAGTAGGCCAGCGCCGAGTCGGTCACCAGGGTGTCGCTTCCCTCGAGGATCTCCACGTCGATCACCGTGGGGATCGAGGGGCTCATCACGTCCGGAGTTCCTCCGGGCAGGCTCATGGTCATGGGGGTGAACGCCGCGGGATAATCGTTGGTCAGCATGAGCTCGTCCACGCCGATCCGGCCCTCGTTCGATCCCCAAGACGGACCGACGTCAAACCGTACCGCGACGATATCGGTCAGATCCAGGCCGGATCCGTTGGTGAGGTAATCGGTCAGTCGAATCCGGATGGCCTCGAAATCGTTATGCCACCCGGTTCCGGTTCCCTCGCCGGTGCGCTGATACGGGTCCTCGAGCCCGCCGCCGTAGGCCCCGATGTTGATTGAACTGGTGGTCCCGCCGCCGTCTCGCAGGGTGACGGCGAACGTGAGGTCCTCCAGTACGGCGATCGTGTAAGGATGCCGAGTGCCCTGGCAGGCGCGGAATGACAGATAGTGGTTGTCGGAGAAATCGCGCTCGTCGGCGATGATGGACCATTCGCAATAGAGGTCGTCGCCGTCCCAATCGAACACCACGCCCCGTGTGGTGTCGGTCGAGCGCCCGTAGGTCATCCCGTTCATGGGATCGCTGGCGATCCAGGTGAAGGTGGTGTTGTTGTCGTCGAGCCGCCCTTCGTACAGGTTTGTCACGGTGTAGGCCACGCCACCGCCGGAACTGCTGGTGCTCTCGGTCGTTTCCGTCTGGTAATCGTCGATCATGAAGTTGCCGGAATCCGCGCCGTTGCGGCAAGTGTTGTCGACGACAACACCATCGCCGTCAGTCACCGAGCAGTACGTCGAGGGCGCCCCGATCGGTTTGAAGCTCTCCCACTGCCGCCAGAGGAAGTCCAGCGCCGGGGTGTTGCCTTCGATGTAATACTTGATCAGCGGCAGGAAGTAGCCCTTTTGGATCAGATGAGTGTTGGAGCGGCCGATGAGGCACGGTCCCGACGCCACCGAAGAGCCCCCGCCGTCATGCAGATCACCGTGGCCGACGCCGTGCAGAATGGTCGAGTGGCGGTAGCCGGTGGCGCGATCGTGCAGGTGGAATGTCTGGGCGATGTCGTTGGACGGCCCGCCGAACACATCGGCGTCCGCCGCCGCGGTCCACAGGTGATAGTTCGCTCCGTGCGGGTTCGCGCTGTTGGTGCCCAGAAAATCCGTAGGCGCCATACTGCTCAGAAGAACGAGGTCATCAATTGTGAAGTGGGCGGGCGTGTACGTGCCATCATAGATGCGGTCGTAGGCCCGCGCGATGCCTTCGCCGCCGCGGCTGTGCCCGATCCACGTGATGCGGTCAGAATCGATGTGCCCGTTGAGCACGCCGCCCGCGATCGTGGCTTGGTTGCCGATGATGTAATCCGTGTTCGTCAGTGTGGTCGTCGAGGCGGTCTCGATGCCAGGTCCGGTGTTGTTCTGGTGGCTCATCACGATGTAGCCGTACGACGCCATGTGAAAGCCGATGTGGTCGTACCAGGTGTAATCGTGGCCGTTGCCGTGGCTGATGACGATCAGCGGAAGCTGGCCCATCGAGGCGATGTCCGTGGGGTAGTACGTGTCCTGCCCCAGCCACGAACCTCCGCTGTAGGTGATCTCGGTGACGGCCAGCGGTCCGGACAGCGTCAGATCATGCACGGCGTACAGCCCGGCCTCGTTACTGAGCCCGTCGATATAGTCGTCGTCGCTGAGCTGTCCGTTCTGGTCGCAATCCAGCACGACGTCGTAGCCCACGCCCAACTCGGTGCCCGCGTCGGCGTCGAGTTCATACGCGCCGGTGACCGTGAACGTGTTGTCCTGAATCGTGGTTCCGCCGAAGGTCTCCGTCTGCGGGCCGCCACCGGTCACATCCATCAAGGACGGATCGATTGACCAGGTGCCGCCACTCTTGGCTTCGACCACGTAGATGTCACACGTCTGGCCGATAATGTCGGGGAAGCGGCTCGGGTCGATGGCCACTTCCACCGTGGCATCCTCGTTGAACGCCTTGACGTACTCGAAGTAGGGATACTCGCTCAGCGAGTTGCCCGCGAGTTGGGTCCGCGTCGGGGTGGCTGTGCCGGCGCCGGTGAAGACCGACTGGAAACCCATGAAATCGTGAAGGTCCACGTCCGAGTCGGCATCTTCATCGAAAATGTCGCACGATGGATCCACGGCAACCATCGGACCTCCCAGACAATCGGCAAACTCCGCGTAGTCGAACAGGTCCACGTCACCGTCGTCATCCCAATCGAACGGGACACCGCCCGCTTGCGCAGGAGCAAGCATGACAGCAAGGACCAAAACGAACTTAAACCAACTCGACATGTTGTGCCCTCCGAAGTCTCAGTTTCAAAGCCAACATCTGCATACGGGAACACCTCCCTGGCAGATGTGACGGACCGCTTACGGATAGTAGCTAGCGCGGAAACTCGCGCGGTACAACTCTCTCTAGCGCGAACGCCATGTTACCAAGAAACCCGGCCAACTCAAAACCGAACCAACATAAATACGTTCGTCGTCAACCTTTCCCGCCTGACTCGGTGCGCCACATTGTACTCCCGCTGTTGTTAGTGAAGCCGCCATTGAACGGAACGCGGCCGTGCGCGTGGGGGCACGCCCACAGGGCCACCCGCAACTTTATAACTACGGACGTTCGACACGCTCTTCACGCGAACGATGGGGCTCTCGCGCCTGTTGCCTTGTGGGTCCGCGACACCGCATCCACTCACGTCGAGCGCGAACCTCCGGCGGGATACAACTTCTCACAGAATCACCCAGAACAGTCGCACCGCAAGCGGCGTGGTTGTGCAGGCGTCGCGCCGGGCTATAATCCGCGGGCTCGATGCAGGTGAGCGACATCGCCGAAAGGGCCCGTGCATGCCTGGACAACTCGTACCAACCGCGATGTTCTTCACCAACGGCGCCGGCAAGCATCGCCACAAGTTGCAGGCGTTCGAGGCCGCCCTCCGCAATGCCGGAATCGCCCCGTTCAACCTGGTCAAGGTGTCCAGCATCTTCCCACCACGCTGCAGGATCGTCCCCAGGTCCAAGGGGCTGGCGCAGCTCCAGCCCGGCGGCATCGTCCACTGCGTGATGGCCGAAGAGCACACCAACGAGCCAAACCGTTTGGCCTGCGCCGGCATCGGGCTGGCCGTCTCCGCCGACAAGGACCACTTCGGGTACATTGCCGAGCATCACGGATACGGCCTTACCAAGCTGAGGTGCATCGATTTGGTGGAGGACATGGCGGCGAGCATGTTGGCCACCACGCTCGGGATCGAGCTGGACCCGGACAAGGCCTACGATGAACGCCGCGAGATTTACAGGAGCAAGGGGCTGGTCGTGCGGACCCGCGCCTGTGTGAAGACGGCAGAGGGCGACAAAAACGGCCTATGGACCACCGTGGTCGCCGCGGCGGTGTTCACGTACTAGGGTAGTGATTCAGAAACGACGCACCGTATCTGAACCGAGCCGCGACCGTTAGGAAGCGGTTAACCTGTGGCCACCGTACAGTGTGCGCGCTGTGGGCGACCTTTCCGGGATGGCGGGAATGGATGTGCGCTTCAACAACTTCCTCGGTTTGGAACCGCGGTACTCCGACTACACGAGCGCCCGCTTCGTGATCCTGCCGATTCCCTACGACGCCACGGCGTCCTTTCGATCGGGCGCCCGCTTCGGCCCGTCAGCCATCATCGCCGCTTCGGAGCATCTCGAGTTGTTCGACGAGGAGTTGGGCGGCGAGTTCCACCGCTGTGGAATCGCCACGCTCGATCCGCTGGCACCCAACGCCGCAGGTCCACAGGCCATGCACGACGACGTCTTTGGGTACGCCCGCCGCGTCGTGCGCAATGGCAAGACCCCCATCGCCCTCGGGGGCGAGCACGGCATAACCAGCGGTCTGGTTCGGGCTGTCGGCACCAGGCACAAGAAGCTCTCGGTGCTCCATCTCGATGCTCACGCCGACCTGCGGGACGAGTACGAGGGATCCGGTTATTCCCACGCCTCGGTGATGCGCCGCGTTCTGGACTATGCCGACGTGGTTGTTCCCGTGGGCCTACGCAACTACTCTCGGGAAGAACACCGTTTCATGAACAAGGCCGGAATCACGCCGATCCGGGCTCGCCGCTGTCATACCTCCCAAGGCTGGCCGGACGAAGTTCTGCGGACGCTGACGGACAACGTTTACGTTACCATCGACATCGACGTGTTCGACCCTGCCGGCGCGCCCGGCACGGGCACCCCGGAGCCCGGTGGGCTCGATTGGTACCAGGTGACCGGTTTGCTCCGACGGGTGGCGGCCGAGAAAACGATCGTGGGGGTGGACATCGTCGAGGTCATGCCGATTCCGGGACAATCCGTCACCGAGTACCTCGCTGCCCGCCTGGCGTATAAGCTGATCGGAATGATCCAGGCGGGCGAGCGATAGTGCTATTTCCGGTGGAGGGGCTTTGTCGCGGCGGATGCGTTGATGAAACGACGCACCGCTCGTATAATATCGAGCCGAGGCCTTATGCGTCGGCTTCGTCTCTGCTGAAGGGCGTGATTGCGTCGGCCGGTTTGTGGTGTACCTGCGGCGCGCTCGCGAGGGACCGACTTGAACCGCGTCACCCGCAACCGTTTGTTGATCTGGATCATCTTCCTGGGGCTGGCCAACTTCGTCAGCTTTACGATGATGTACTGGTATATCGGCGGCGATGCAAAGAACGGCTGGATCGACGACAGCGGTGTGTGCTACGTGCGTGGTCATCATCTGCGCCACAGCGAGGGTGGGTTCGGGCGCGAGTCCGAGGTCAGCCGCGGCTTATGGATCTACAGCTACATTCATTCCATATCGATCTGGCCCACGGTCGCCGCCGTGTTGGTTTCGATGTTCATACTGGCCAGACCCCACATCATCGCCACCATGAAGCAGGATGCGATGATTCGGGGAACGACCTTCATCACAGCCTGCATTACGGTCGTGGTTCTGGTCACCGGAGCGAGTACGCTGTATTTTTTGCTGGACTTCTTCCGCGCCATGGCGATCATCGGCAATGGAGGAGACTCAGGAGCGTAGGCGTCCCGCTGTCGTCGTGGCAGCGAGCCTTTCAACGTATGCGAGCTTCGCCGGTCGTTTTCCGTCAGGATTACGGCTTTGTGATCCGAAGCTGACTATCAGGTGCCCTGTGAACACTCCCAAAGAAACACCCGCCCCAAAGAATCCGCCGGCCTCTGCGGCGCCCTCCGCTGCCACCTCCACGGCGCCCCAAACCACGCACAGGAGAGGCATGAGCACCAAGGAGCCCCCACAGTTCAAGTGGAAGCTCGTGGGGTACGTGGAAGGACTGACCGTAACGTTGCTCAAGGCGGTGGATAAGAGCGAAGTCGAAGCCCAGCACGCACGTCTCAAGACCGACGGTTACTATCGGGACGTGACCATCCACGCCATTGACGCCAAGGTCCCGCCCGACCCTCAGGCGGCCAAGTTCGCCAAGAAAAAAACCGCCAAGAAGGCACCCGCCGTCAAGAAGAGCGCGAAGAAAGCGAGAGCGAAGAAGGCCGAGGCGGTCACCGTCGTGAGAACCCGGGTCAAGAAGACTGCGGTCGAGGCACTATCCAAGAAGAAGGCGACCAAGAAGGCTGTGCCCAAGAAGAAGGCCGCCAAAAAGGCTGCGCCAAAGAAAAAAGCCGCCACCCGCAAAACCGCGACAAAGAAAGTTGGCAAGAAAACTGCCGCCCGCAAGAGACCAACGAAAACCGCAGGCGGTGCAACCAAGCCCAAGACCGCCAAAACGGCCAAGAAGAGAACCACCAAGAGGAAGAAGTAGATATGGCTTTTTGCGTCGCGGAGCCGACGCCAAAAGCCTATTGGACGGAGCGCGTGGCGGTGGACTCGGTACCGTCGGCGGTGCGTCGGCTGGGATGAAGCGCATTTCGAGGGTGCATTCGGCTAGGCGACCGCTTGAGGAACGCGGCTGCCGAGGCTACTTTGGCTTCTGCCAAACGCCGCGAGTGCTCTCCACCCTGGACGTGAGAATCCGCCGGAGACTGCGTATGTACATCTGGCGGCAGTGGCAGAACGGCCCAAACCGCTTCAAGGAGCTACGCCGACGTGGCGTTCCCAAGCTCCGCGCGGCGGTGGCGGCCGGTTCACCGACAGGATTCTGGCGCATGTCGCGTCATCCTGCGGTGCAGCAAGCCTTGCGAAACGACTATTTCGACTCGATCGGCCTTCCGAGAGTGGCCGCATCTTCAGACGCTTAACCCGGTTGAACCGCCGTGGTATGGGCCCGTATGCCCGGTGGTGTGGGAGGGGCGGAGCCGCGAGGCTCCCCCCTATCCCAATGTGTGCCGAGCATGTTTGACAGCTTGGGGGTGAAAGTCCCCTGCACAACCTGATGGAGGTGAAGTGCTAGCGAAGCGCAAGGGCGTCGTCGTGAGGCGGGGTCTGAAGGAAGCGTGGAGCAAAGCCGCGACCTGACGAACAGAAACCGGATACGAGGCAGTCACGGTCGGACGAGCGGGCTCGGATTCGCAAAGTCCATATCCATCAAGGGCCGTCGGCTGTAGATCCGGCAGGTGTGCGGTGAAGGCGGTCGAACTTACCTCGGGAGGTCTGTGTGGTGTCCCGCCGGTTCGTCGGTAGGGCTAGTGAGGCACTCCGATGCCGAAAGGCGGAGCGAACGGATAGGCCGAGCCGGTAACGACGGAGACCGGGACTGAGGACGCCGTAAGGTGGCCCCTGGCGGCTCAGCGCTGGCCCCGCGCTCTGCATTGCGTTTCCCAACGCCTACTTCGACTCGCTCGGCCTACCCCGCCTGGCGACCCGGGGCACTGTGTAACTCTACCGAACCGCCGTGGTACGGACCCGTATGCCCGGTGGTGTGGGAGGGGCGGAGCCGCAAGGCTCCCCCCTATCCCAATTCAAGTTCACGTTCTTCCACCTTGATTGTCTTTCAAGTGAGGTCAGGCTGAACGTGGACTTCGACCTTACGTTGACCGTGGTTGCCGCGATGCTCTACCAACGTCTTGCAGACAAACTGAACGGCTTGAGTTGTAATGGGGCCTGCGAAAATCGGCGTTCATCTGTCCGTTACCAGCCGAATGGCTGGAATCCTCGATTCGGAATCGGTGGCAAGAACGAGGCTTACAAACGCATGCGAGTGCACAGAAGTGCACGGAGTACCATAGTTAAGGAACTGACCCCAACGGGATTCGAACCCGTGTTGCCGGCTTGAAAAGCCGGTGTCCTAGGCCGACTAGACGATGGGGCCGCGGGCACGCCGACATCGGCGAAGCCCAATCCGGTGATTATACGACCGATGCGGAATCTGGCAAGACGGCCCGACGGCATCCCTGGTTCGGCGTTCGGCCCTTGGCAAACCAACGACCCGTGGCAGAACGGTGGCACCGGAATCTCGTCGGTGGTTTTCACGACCGGGAGCGGCGTCTCCGAGCCGCTGTTTTCCCTTTTTTCACAGGGTGGCGGCTGTCTTCGTGTGCGCGAGAGTCCATCGGTGACTCGGAAGTGCAAGTTCAGGGCTTGCAACGCTGCCGGCGCAGCACGACGGCCAGCAGAACCGCCGCAGGGACAGCCGACAGCACCAGCCACAGGCTCAACGCACTGAGCATCCCGCCTTCCGGGCGGTGGAACTTCTCCATCAGGATGTGAGCGATGAGCCGCAGGGACGGCACGCGGACCAACCACGAGGTTGCCACCTCGGAGAGCGACATCGCCGCGGCTAGAGAAGCTGCGAACAGCAAGGTGGGCCATGAGAGTGCGGCGTGAATCCGCAGCATCACGGCGGTTTCGTCGGCGCCGTCGGTGCGGGCTTGGTGGGTCACCTCCTCCGGAGTTGCACGCGACACCAGCGCCACGGCCACCACCCCGATCCACGCGAAGCGCGCCGTGTAACCGAGAACGACAAGCAACCAGTGTTCGTAAATGAGCGGGACCGAACGATACGCTGCCAGGATGGCTTCGCCAACCAGTGCCCCAGGCAACGCGCCGAACGCGATGGCCCAAAGCAACACCGGGCGGCGTAGCGGGCGCACAACCGCTAGGCTCACGCCCATTCCCATCACGATCAGCCCACTGACACCGGCCACAACCAGCGATTCGGCCAACTCGACACCGTAGGTTCGGACGGCCCGCTCCATCTCGCCCGCCGACCGGAGATCGGCCACAAGCGCGGCAACCGGGACAACCGCCGCGACCGCGAAGCACGCGGCTGCGAGCAACGTCAGACGCACGGAAACCCCCCGAACGGCGGGGCTTTGGGTGTCCATGTCTTCGGCCAAGACGTACCGTCCCCACGCCCGCCGCACCGCGATCACGGCGGCAAGGATCAGCACCGCGGGCGGCAAGGAGGGCCAAAGCGTGTCGATGGGATGTGCGGATTCCGTGGCCCAGCCCAGCAGCTCGGTCGCGTAGACCATCAGACCGCAGGCGTGCGGCACGCTGTATTCCCCGAGGAAAACAACGAACAGAATCAGCGATGAAAGAGCGGCGTGGGGCCACAACATCGGCAGTGCCGCCCGGACGAAGGCCGATGCCGGTGAGGTGTCCAGCAACGCGGCGTTGTAGGTATGCCGGCCCACGCGCGCCCATCCCATGCCGATCAGCAGGGCGGGGATGGGATAGGCCCACAGTGCCCAAACCGCGATGCACTGAACCGGTTGGGGAAACGTTACCGGCAGGACTCTCTGCCACCCGAAAACATACACCATCGGTGGGAACAGTAGCGGGGCAACCAACATCGTGGTGAGCAGCGGGTGGCGCGAGAGTCTCCCGAGCCGCCCGACGACGTATGCGCCGGGGATCGAAATCCCCGTGGCCATCACGACACCCAGTACCGCCAAACCGACACTTTTCGCCAGCAGGCCCCATTGCCGGACCGACAGCGCAAAACCGCCGACGGGACGCCGGCCGTCCTGAACGCAGTGCAACAGCAGCGCGAGCGTGGGCACGACAACCGCAAGCAGGAACACCGTGCAGCCTGCCACCGGCGGAACGTGTCTGAGAAAACGGGTTTTCACGAACGCACCACGATGTCCAACGTGTGAGCGCAATCCGGCGGATCGCCGCGTAGCGCGGTGGATCATAGCTGCCGACGGCACCAGCGCCAAACCCCAGGCGGCTGTGGACGTCGGCGGGCATCAGGCAATCGAGGGGCTCGCCGTGCAGGCCAATCAGGTTTGGCTCGGTTGGTGACCCTACTCGCGGAACATTCTCACCATCGTGAGCCACGTCACCTCCGGCGCGCGAAGAAGAGCCCGCCCGAGGCCGAAACCCCGGGCGGGCGATCACTCGTCAGAACATCGAGCTTGATCGAGGCCTCGCTCGCACACGACGCGGGGGGCGAGCGGGGCCGGTCTCTTCCCTTTGCTACTCCGGGCACTGGCAGTCGCCGGTCGACGAAAGCCAGTAGGTCGGGTTCTTGATCGCCCCGAGGTCCAGGGAGTCGACGAGCTCGTCGCCGTTCACATCCGTACGCGGGTCCGCTGCGCTCGCAACAGCCAGCAGCCAGTTGGCCGGGTTCTTGACGACACCGAGGTCCAATGAATCGGTGGTGCCGTCGCAGTTCACGTCCTCCGCGGCGCACGGCGGCAACGACACGCAGACGTCGTTCTCCTCATCGCACCACTCCTCGGGCTCGCACGGATAGTCACCGGGCTGGCACTCGCCGTAGGCGTCACAGGTTTCGCCGTTGCAGAACAGGCAGTCGCCGTCCACGAGGCAGTTGC
>Ga0190284_1000351_pt1 | contig 28189 bp, 18 predicted proteins | sample 48691812_MG_FD_161668 | JGI IMG/M metagenome (GOLD analysis project Ga0190284, IMG submission 161668) | Hydrothermal vent microbial mat bacterial communities from Southern Trench, Guaymas Basin, Mexico - 4869-18-1-2_MG | ecosystem: Environmental > Aquatic > Marine > Hydrothermal vents >...
CGCCGTGGCGAATCGGCATGGGCATCGTGTCGAGCCCCTGAGTGAAGATGCAGGGCGAGGTGCTTTCAAACTTCAGGTTGACCCAAAAGTTCTGGAAGGTGCCGCAGTCGTTCTGCATCAGAGACACTTTCGGATCGAAATAGTTGCCATCGAAGCCGGGCAGCAGGCCGATCTTGGTCATCGTCTGGAAGCCGTTGCAGACGCCCATGATGATCTTTTCGGCGTCGATGAACTGCTGGAGTTCGGTGCGCAGGTGATGTTTCACGCGCAAGGCAAAAACATGGCCGCTCGTCATGTGGTCACCGTAGGAAAAGCCGCCGATGAACATCAGCCCCTGAAACTCCTGCATTTGCGCCGAATTATCCAGCAGATCGTTCAAATGCACCTGTACCGGCTCCGCGCCCGCCAGTTCCCATGCCCGCGAAGACTCCGCCTCGCAGTTCACGCCATATCCGGTAATAATTAAAATCTTCGGTTTCATAATCAGGCCGAACAGTTAAGCGTAACCTCCTGCCATTTGCGAACAGAATTTATCAGCCAGACCGCTTTTGCCTGCTTTAAATCATCGAGGGTGATAATGCCCTCCTCAATTTCTCCGTTTTCGAGCAACTCCGCGCGGAACGTTCCCGCCAGCAGACCGGAGGAGACCGGCGGCGTGACCTTACGCCCGTCGAGCTCGACCACCACATTGGCACGACAACTCTCTGTTATTTCGCCGCGTTCGTTGAAGAGCAACACATCGTCCACATCCGGCCGCGCGGCCCTTGCCTGCTCATACACCGCGCGGTTCGTCGTTTTGTGGTAGAGAAACACATCTTGAGCATTCACCGGCTCCTTGGCGACAGCCAATGTAGGATCGTTTACCCGACCAACGGGAGGAAAACGATGCTTATTTATATCAACGCTTCCCTTCGGGTAAGCGTTACTACATTGAACAGGGACATTCTGAGCTTCAAACTTTCCATCTTTATCCAACAACAACCGGATTTTCATGGAAACTTGAAACTGGAGGGCTTCCAAATGAGCACGGATTTTTTCGAGATCAACTTTGAAATCAAAATACTCCGCTGAATCCGCCAGTCGTTTCAGATGACGGTCGAGCAGAAAAAGCCCAGCATCCGGCTCGTAAAGCACCGCTTCCAAGATTTGGAAGGCAGGCATCTTTTTCGTAAGGATAGCGGCCTTGGACATAGCCTCATCATACTCAGAATCCGCATCGGAGTCCCAAACGATCCCTCCGCCGATCCCGTACTCGGCTTTGCCGTCTTGAATGACCGCCGTCCGAATCGCGACGTTAAACTGTGCGGTGCCTCCCGGTGCAATAAAACCAATGGCCCCCGTATAGATACCGCGCGGGCCTTTTTCGAGCTCACAGATAATCTCCATCGTCTTCGCTTTCGGCGCACCGGTGATTGAGGCGCACGGAAACAGTGCCCTAAACAAATTGGGTAGGGATCGCTCTCTGAGCGGTCCGCGGACGCCTCGCCGAGGCGTCCCTACCTTTCCCTGAACCGTCGAAGTCATCTGCCAGACGGTCGGATATTTTTCGACGTCAAACCGGCGGAGCGTTTCGACACTGCCCGCCTCGGCAACGCGTCCGATGTCGTTGCGGATCATATCGACGATCATAATGTTTTCCGCGCGATTCTTCGCCGAGTGTTGAAGCGCTTCAGCGGCAGCACGGTCGGCTTCCGCCGTCAATGCGCGCGGGAGCGTGCCCTTCATCGGGCGCGATGTAATCGTTCCATCCTTGAAGTCAAAGAAGAGTTCGGGTGAGGCCGAACAGATTGCAAATTCATCGGTTTCGATAAACGCGCTGTACCCGCCCTGCTGCGCGGCAGTGAGATCGCAGAAAAAGGAAAACGGCTCGCCGGAAAAGTCCGTGCTCAGCCGGAACGTGTAATTCACCTGATAGGTATCCCCCGCCGCGATGTGCTCCTTGATTTCCGCAATCGCCTTCGCGTATTCACCGCGCGTCACCGATGGTGTCCACGACCCTAATTGGTAGTTCTTTTGTGGCGCAGGCGCCCCCGCCTGCGAAACCCGGCACCCCGAAGCTTCGGGGTGCCCCACAAATTCAGGCTCCTCAAAAAGCCCGAAGCACAAAAGCGGCAGCTTGCCCGAAGGGTGCGTTTTGAGTGCGTCATCAAACGCTCCCGCGGCTTCGTAAGAAACAAACCCCGCAGCCCACAGACCGCTCTGCTCAATTTTTTCCAAGCATTGGAAAACCTCGTCCGACGTGCGCGCCGTCAGCACCTCAACCGGCTCCGTAAAGGAGAGCCAGTCGTTTCCGTGTTGGATCAAGCCGTTCACCCATCACCTCGCTTGCGCCGACGGGAGTGATACAGCCGCTCGGTGAAGCCGCCCTCTTCGAGGAAGTCGGCTTCGAGCTGTTTCAACTGCTGATCCAGCAGGTAGTTCGTTTGGTGGATCAGACAAATCATGATGTTGGCGCAGACCTCCGCTTTGCGGGTTTCCAAATAAGTCCTATAGGTCGAATATGACCTATTCTCCTTCGTTCCCAGCTTTCTGACAAACAGGGCTTCTTTGAAATCTTTCTCCCATTTCTTGAGATCTCGCTGTCGGAGAAAATCTTCGTAATCGAGCAGGAGCTCTTCGAGGCTTCCGCGTGCAACGCTGACCAGTTTGAGCTCCATTTTTTTGGAGGTGCCAGAATCCTGCGAGCCTTCCGCGATGTTTTGCCGCCCGGAGCGGGCGGCTTGCACCATTTGATCGGTGGTGCGGGAGAAGCGATCTACAAACCGCTCGCAGAATTTCACGGTTCCATCAAAGACGATTTCCGACATTTGGAAAGACTTCAGATCCCGGTAGCCGCCATGCGCCCGAATCAGATCGTCTTTTCCATGCATTGGAAAACTCCTGTTTAAAAAGAATAGGTCTTATAGGGCCTATTCGACCTATATTCCGTGAAGAGTTGCTTTGAAGGGTTGCACCAGTGTTTCCAGAGAAACTGAAACAACGCCCTGAATCGAAAGTTTCTTTTCCGCCACAACGGTTCCAATTTTCGCAATCGGGAGTCCGGCGAAGAGCGTTTCGAGTTCGGCGGCTTTTTCAGGTGCGCAGCTCACGATGAAGCGGCTGTTCGATTCGGAGAACAATGCCGTTGCGGCATCGAGGTTTCCAAGGCCTGGAAGTTCCACGTCCGCGCCGAGCTGTCCGCCGATGGCGGTCAGTGCGAGCGCGACAGCCAGTCCGCCTTTGGACGGCGTAGTCGCCGACTTGAGCAATTCAGCATCGGTCGCTTGGTTCATCGCGGCGTAGATTTTCAACGCAGTTTCGCCATCAACCGCCGGAACGGTTCCGCCGTAGTTCATCGGCACGCCCTGCTCTTCCGCGAGTTTGCGGTAGTACGCCGAAGCACCGAGCTCGTCTTTGGTTTCGCCAATGACATAAATGATATCGCCCGCGTCTTTGAGCGTCATGGTGACTGCTTTTTTCACATCGTCGATCTGTCCGATCGAAGAGATGAGCAGGGTCGGCGGAATGGAGATTTTCTTTCCGCCGCGGGTCGAGTCGTTCTTGCAGGAATCCTTACCGGAAACGGCGGGCGTTTTGTAGAGCGTGGTCAGATCGTAGAGCGCTTTGTTGGCGCGAACGAGCTGCGCCATTTTATACGCGCCGTCCGGGGTCTTTTCAGACTCGACGGGATCGGGCCAGCAGAAGTTGTCGAGAATGGCGATACGAGCGAGCGATCCGCCGACGGCGATGACGCGGCGAACCGCTTCGTCGATAACCGACGTGGTCATATCGTAGGTGTCGATGTCGGAGAACCACGGATTGATGCCTTCGGCCAAAACTGCGCCGCGGTCACTATCGTACTCGACGCGCATGACCGTGGCGTCGGACGGAACATCGGCGTTGACCCCGACGAACGGTTTCACAACGGAGAGCCCTTTGACTTCGCCGTCGTAGATGCGGCTCTTGTATTCGCGCGAGCAGATGTTGAGATCGCCCATCAGTTTTGTGAGCATTTCCGAGCAGTCTTCCATCTTTTCAACCACCGGAGCGGGGATATTCGGTTTTTTCCAAACACCGGGCATGACGAGGGTCGGGCATCCGGTTTCGTAGAGAAAGTTCATATCGAGGCTGGCGATGACTTTGCCGTCCTGTTTGACGGTGAAGTAGCCGCTGTCGTTGAAGGTACCCATAAAGGATACCTCTACGTCGCGTTTTTTGGCGAGTGCTTCGAACGCTTCGCGCTGTTCGGGCTGCACGGCGAGCGTCATGCGCTCCTGCGCTTCGGAAACCAACACTTCCCACGGCTGAAGGCCTTCGTATTTGAGCGGTGCGCCGGCGAGGTCGCATTCGCAACCGCCGGAGTATTTGCCCATTTCGCCGAACGAGCAGGAGATGCCGCCCGCGCCGTTGTCGGTGATACAGCGGAAGAGACCGAGGTCGCGCGCTTCAATGAGGAACTCGTAGAGCTTGCGCTGCGTGAGCGGGTCGCCGATCTGCACCGCCTGCGCGGGCGACTCGGTGCGAAGCTCTTCGGAAGAAAACGTCGCGCCGTGGATTCCGTCTTTTCCGATACGGCCGCCGCACATGACAGTCCAGTCGCCCACTTCGATTTCTTTGCGCTCGGAGGGGCGTCCGCCGACTTCGACGGGAATTTTGCCCATCGTTCCGCAGTAAACGAGCGGCTTGCCGAGGTAACGTTCGTCGAAACATTCAAAACCGCGGCTATAAGGAATACCAGACTGGTTGCCGCCGTCAATGACACCTTCGTGCACGCCGTCGCGAATACGGCGCGGATGCATCAGGCCTTCGGGAACTTGCTTGTCGTAGAACGGGGAACCGAGGCAGTAGCCCCAGACATTGGAAACGAGAGCCGCGCCCATACCGGTGCCGAGCGGGTCGCGGTTGACGCCGACGATGCCGGTCATTGAGCCCCCGTAAGGGTCGAGCGCGGAGGGCGAGTTGTGCGTTTCCACTTTGTAAACGAGATTTATATTCTCATCGAATTTGATGATGCCCGCGTTGTCGGTGAAAACCGAAACCAGCCAATCGATTTTTTCGGCAATCTTTTTGGTGGAGGCTTTGACGTAGGTTTTGTAGAGCGAGTGAATGGTTTCGCGCTCCCCGGTCTCTTCGTCTTTGTACTCAATGGTTCCGGCGAAAATCTTGTGGGAGCAGTGCTCCGACCAGGTCTGGGCAATACATTCAAGTTCCACATCGGTCGGCCATTCCGGCAGGCCGAGCTCCGCGCGGTGCGCCTTGACGTCGGGCCGCAGGTAGTGGCTGCGAATCGTGCGCATTTCGTCGAGCGAGAGGGAGAGAATGCCGTCGTTTGAAATTTTCATCAGCGCGGCATCGTCATCGGGCAGTTCAACCACATTCACTTTAATTTCAGGGTGGTCGTCAAAAACAGGTGCAACGCAGTCGGGTTCGGAGGCAGACCACTCTTCGGGTGAAAAAATCTGAATGGTTTGAATGAGCGTATTGGCGAGCAGATCTTTGCCGAGATGCTCGACATCTTCGCGGGTCAGATCACCTTTAAGGAAATACTGAATGGACGTGTAGACCTGTTCTTCCCACGCCAGCTCGCGGCCGAGGATATCGGCCATCGCGCCGCGCGCGGTGCGGCCGACGTTATCGGTAACGCCCGGCTTGAAGCCGATTTCGAGCAGCCAATCGAAATTGGCGGGCGCTTTCAGACGGCCCAGTGCGGAGCGGGCAATGACGGCATCGGTAAATCCGGCCTGAATGGCTTTGGCCTCTTTACGTTTGATGTCGGTGTCGACTTTGTAGACGTCGCGTGTCTGACACGACTTGATACGCATACCCAGAGCGCTCTTCGCCTGATGAATCACGCCTCGCGCCCGCGCATCCGGCACACCCCGTTTCAACCCGATTTCAATCCGATAAACCATAAAATTCCTTTTTGCTGAGCCGCCAATGTACACAAACGGAGACAGCAGGCAAAATGGATTTTGTCTTGTTGATTTGAAAGGCTTCCGCTAGCCTCAGCCCTTCGCAAAGAAAGGAGTCCATCCATGGCCGAAAAGAAAACAGATACCCCCGTTTCCGTAAGTCCTGCCGGAGAATCATTCCCGCTGCCGACACCCGCGCAGTACAAGTCTGAATTCAACCGCATGAAGCGCAAAGCCGACAAGGCGCGCGCCGAAGGCAAGGAGGTGGTGGTCGTGATGGGCCTCGGGTTCGTCGGTGCGGTGATGGCCGCGATCGTGGCGGATACCAACGATAAAAAAGGCAATCCGAGCAAGCTGGTCATCGGTTGTCAGCGCCCGAGCTCACGCAGCTACTGGAAGATTCCGCTCATCAACCGCGGCGAAGCGCCGGTCAAGGCGGAAGACCCCGAAGTCGATGAAATGATCGCGCGGACGGTGAATGATAAAAAAACGTTTATCGCCAGCTATAACGCCGATGTGCTTAAACTCGCCGATTGTGTCGTCGTTGACGTGCAGTGCGACTACGCCAAGCAGGATCTCGGCAATATGGCGACTGGCGAAGCCGATATGGCCGCGCTCGAAGCAACCATGCGCACCATCGGCGAAAAGATCCCGCCGAAATGCCTGACGCTGATCGAAACCACCGTCGCCCCCGGCACCACCGAATTCGTGGCCTGGCCGATCCTCAAAAAGGCCTTCGCAAAACGCGGACTGAGAGCCACTCCGCTGCTTGCCCACAGCTATGAGCGCGTTATGCCGGGCCGCGACTATGTCGCCAGCATCCGCGACTTCTGGCGTGTCTGCGCCGGATGTAATGCCACCGCACGCAAGCGCGTTGAAAAATTCCTGCGCGAAGTGCTCAATACTGTGGACTTCCCGCTGACGGTGATGGACCGGCCGATTGAGTCCGAAACCTCGAAGATTGTCGAAAACTCGTACCGTGCAACGACTCTGGCATTCCTCAATGAATGGAGTCTCTTCGCCGAGCGCAACGGCGTCGATCTGCTCAAAGTGATCGCGGCGATCAAGATGCGTCCAACGCACAGTAACATGATCTTCCCCGGCCCCGGTATCGGCGGCTACTGCCTGCCAAAAGACGGCGGCCTCGGCTACTGGGCCTACCGTCATATTCTCGGTTTCGAGGACGGCGACGAAATTTTCCGCATCACGCCGGCCGCCATTGACATCAATGACACACGCGGCCTGCACGTCGCCGAACTGGTACGCGATGCCCTGCGTAATATGGGCCGCTACATCGCGGGAGCCGACGTGCTCATCTGCGGCGCAAGCTACCGGCAGGATGTCGGTGATACCCGCTACAGCGGCTCCGAACTCGTCGTCCGCAAGCTCACCGAAATGGGTGCCGAAATGCGCGTGCACGATTCATATGTCGACCACTGGTACGAACTTGAACAGCAGGAGACTTACCCCGCCCCCGGCCATTCGTGGGCGCGTTTCTTCCGCAATCAGGAGGAACTGGTCAACATGCGCGTCAGTAAAGACCTGAAGGAATCACTCAAAGGCGTCGAGGCGCTCATTCTGGCTGTTCCGCATTCGGAATATCTCGACCTGGATCCCGCCGAAATCGTCAAATGGGCAGGCGGGCCGATTGCGGTTGTGGACTGCTTCGGTATTCTCTCCGACGACAAGATCAAGCGCTACTTCGAGCTTGGCTGCGAAGTGAAGGGGCTTGGCCGCGGCCACATGAAACGCCTTAAAGAAAGCGTGAAGAAAAAGGCATAGTTCTCGCAAAGCTTGTCGAAAAGGCCAAAACACTCCCTGCTGCAGCGGGGAGTGTTTTTTATTCGCCGGGGTATTTCATGCCCCACTGGGCGCGGAGGGCATCCATGGTCTGCATGATTTCGAGGGTCTCATCGAGCGGCATGGAGGGGCTCTCAATGAGGCCTTCCGTCAGGCAGCGGTGAACTTCGCGAATTTCGTGCTGAAAGCCACGTTGACCATCGTTGAGCCGGTCAGGCTCAATATCCAGATTTTCCACTGCACGGCCCGGGCGTGAAACGACCAGCCGCGAGGGATGCATGAAGTCGGGAACGCGGATAATGCCATCACTGCCGGTAATCAAGGCCTCGCACGTGCGCTCCTCACGGAAGGAGGAAATCAGTTCGGCGCGTTTTTCGCCGGGATAGTCGAAAATATATTCCGAGGTGGCATCTACGCCGGTCCAGGCCATTTTAGAGGAGCTGCTGATCCGCGAGGGCGACTGATCGAAGATCATGCGAGCAAATGAAACGGCGTAGACGCCGAGATCGAGCAGCGCACCGCCGGCAAGGTGCGGGTTGTACATCCGGTTCCACGGAAGCATTTTGGGCGACAGCGGATTCATCTGTATACAAAAGGCGGCTTGCAAATGTTCCGGTTCACCAATCGTGCCATCGGCCAGCAGTTCGCGCAGTTTAACAATCGCCGGATTGAAGCGCGTCCACATGGCTTCCATCAGAAAAATATTCTTTTCCCGCGCCAGCGCGATCAGCGCTTCGGCTTCTTTCGCGTTGCGGGTGAAGGATTTTTCGACCAGTACCGACACACCGCGCTCCAGACAGAGCTTTGCGGTTTCAAAGTGAAAGTTATGCGAGTTGGCAATATAGACGGCGTCGAGCTTTTCGCGGTCGAGCATTTCCTCATAACGGCCGTAGACCTGCTCCAGCCCGGTCTTCCTGCCGAACCGTTTGGCGCGAAGTATGGATTTTGAAGCTGCCGCAACGACTTCGCCATCCTCAACCCTTTTCATGCTGTTGAAGAACTTCGGAGCAATCGCCCCGCACCCAATCATTCCCCAGCGCACCTTTTTCACTTTTCCCTCCCTCTTGCAAAAGGCTTATCACAAGCGTCATTGTGGCGCAAACTGAATAAATTTCCTTTATTTTTCATCTAAGAACCATACCTTCGAAGGTATGGTTCTTAGAAAGTAGGAAATATGCACAAATTACGCCCCACCCTATGGCGAACCTGCCGAGTACTTGCCAACGAAAAAAGATTACAGCTGCTTTATGCTCTCTTTGAAAAAGGTGAGCAGTGCGTCTTTGAATTGGCCGGAGAAGTCAGTATCAGTGAAGCGCACGCCAGCATCCACTTGCGCGCATTGAATTCGCGAGGCCTGATTCGGCAGCGCCGGTCTAAAATGCGGGTTCTTTACAGCACCGAAGCCAATATTGAGGTTGCATCAGCAAAACCTCTTTTGGAGGCGCTTCATATTTGCCACAGCCAGAATATTCCGACCCGCTTCTTGCTGAAACAGGCCACGGCATTTACGCATCCCCGGCGCATCGAAATTATTCAAAACATCCCGCCGTCGGGCATCGCGAAGGATCTGCTAAAGGAAAAGACTTGTATTTCCTTTTCAGCGCTCAGTCGGCATCTCGGAAAACTGACGACACGAGGATTTGTAAGAGGAGGAAAAAATATTTACTTCAAGAAGATGCCGCCGGACGCTCTGAGCAAAGCACTTATGCAACTCGTCGCTAAAACCGAATAACCGGCTTGATGCCCATTCAAAAGTTGGTTTCGATGATCGGACGGTAAACAAGTTCGTGAACGACAACATCGTCGGGAGCGTTGATGCACTGGACGATCATCTGCGCGGCGGATTCCGGCTTCATGTAGTCGGGACGGTCTTCCAGACGAAAATCGGTGTCGGTGCCACCGGGATAGATGCCGGTTACCTTCACATTAACCTGCCGCGCCTCTTTAATGAGGCACTGAGTGAAGCCGTGCAGTGCGTATTTCATCGTGGTGTAGGCAGAATAGTTTTCCATGCTGGTTTTGGCAATAGTGCTTACAACGTTGAGGATGTGGCCGCTTTTACACGCGCCCATCTCTTTGAGTGCTTCGCGCGCCAACAGAAACGGTGCACGAAAGTTGATGGCATACGAGGCGTCGATCTGCTCTGTCGTCACCTCGACCACCGGATCTTTTCCGGAATTGAAGCCCGCGTTGTTAATAAGCACGTCAATCTGCCCAAGGGCACTGTGTGCCTTTTTATAGAGAGCAACCGCTGCGCCCGCATCGGCAAGGTCGCACGTTGCTCCAAGGCAACCGGTCTCGGCTTTCAGCGATTCGAGAAGTGCTTCGTCGCGGCCGGTGGCGAACACCTCGAAGTTCAACTCGCGGAGCTGTTTCACCAGCTCGCGACCAATCCCGCGTGTCGCACCCGTCACCAAAACGGTCCGCTTTGCCATTCTGATCTCCTCTATGCCCTTTGTGTTCGTACAAACTTCGGATTGTTTTCTCCACGGAGACGAGTGCGTCATTTCCGGCTTAATGCCGGAAATGACGCATGGCGGTGAAGGCCATGGCAATGCCGTGTTTATCGCAGGCGGCGATGACTTCGTCGTCGCGAATGGAGCCGCCGGGCTGAACGATGAAGCGCGCGCCGACGGCGTGTGCTTCGTCAATGCTGTCGGCAAACGGGAAGAACGCCTCGGAAACGAAGACGCAGTCACCGATCACTTTCTGAATCTCTTCTTCGGTGATTTCGGGATTCTGCAGTTTGAGGTTTTCGACCGCTTTGGTGATCGCGAGTTTACGCAACGCATCGACGCGGTTGGGCTGTCCCGCCCCCATGCCGAGCACGCGGAACTGCCCCGACTTGTATTCCTGCACAATCATGATGGCGTTGGACTTGGTGTGCTTGGCTGCGGCGAGCCCGAATTCGGCGAGCGCTTTTTTAGAATCATCAAACGCGGTTTTTGTGACGTCTTTCCACTCGGCGATTAAGTCCGTGTCCACATCCTGCACAAGAATGCCGCCGTTGATGTCTTTGATCATTTTGCGCGGCGCGGCTTTGGCCATCGGCGCACGCAGTTTGAGCAGACGGATGTTTTTGCTTTTGGCCTTCAGGAATTCGAGTGCATCGGCATCGAAGTCCGGAGCAATCAGCGCTTCGATGAAGCGGCCTTTCAAAAGTTCGGCGGTGGCGAGGTCAACGGTCTGTGTGACGGCAATGACGCTGCCGAAGGCCGAGACGGGATCGCCGCTCCACGCGGCTTCGAAAGCTTCGGCCAGCGTTTCTCCGGTGGCATAGCCGCACGGATTGGTGTGTTTAATGACGGAAACGCCGGGTTTCCCGGAGAGTTCCTTGACGGCTTCGAGCGCGCCCTCGCCGTCCACATAGTTGTTGTAGCTCATTTCCTTGCCGTGGAGCACATCGGTCTGCGCGATGGCCGCTTCCGGGGAAGCGGCATCAGTGTAGAGCCACGCTTTCTGATGCGAGTTTTCGCCATAACGCAATTCGACGCCGCTGGAGGCGGCCTTGACGAACGGCTTGGGAGCATCTCCCGCAACCTGATCCGCGAGGTACCCCGCGATGGTGGCGTTATATTCGGCGGCGCGCGCAAACACTTTCTGCCCGAGTTCGAAACGCAGCTCTTCAGTGGTGTCGCCGGCGTTGGCATCCATGGCGTTGAGGACTCGGCTGTAATCGGCCGGGCTGGTTACAACGGTGACAAATTTCATGTTTTTGGCGGCCGAACGAATCATGGTTGGCCCGCCGATATCAATCTGTTCGATGGCTTCGGGAATGGAAACATCGGGATTGGCGATGGTGGCTTCGAACGGATAGAGGTTGACGCAGACGAGGTCGATGGATTTCAGCCCCTGCTCTTCCATCGTTTTGACGTGTTCGGGATTGTCCCGCATAAAGAGCAGACCCGCATGCACCTGCGGGGTGAGCGTCTTGACGCGACCGTCGAGAATCTCCGGAAAGCCTGTAAAATCCGAGATATCTTTTACGTCGATTCCGGCATCGCGGATGGCTTTGGCGGTTCCGCCGGTTGAATAGAGTTCGACATTCCGCTCCGCGAGTCCGCGCGCGAAATCCACGATTCCTGTTTTATCCGATACACTGATTAAAGCCCGTTCAATTCTGCTCATGAAACATTCCTTCCCTTAAAATTGAAGGCCGGATTTAAGCATGGATCGCCAAAAGCCGGAAACCTTTTTTAGTTCTTCGTCAAATTGGTGGAGCGAGCGACTTTGCACCACCCACTCGCGCTGCTCGTTAGAGTAAACAGCCGAGTATGTCAGAGAAGTTACAGCCGTCAGAGCAAGCGTCTCCCCGATCTTTTTAATCAACGACAGAAGGAGATTGGGGGGTGTCACATCTGATGTCCTCGTTCCCAAGAAAAGCATCACAACAGAAGCAAACCAATCCATCGCAGACGGAGACATCCTTTTCTACGAATTAGACTTGGAAGATGCTTTAGAAGATTTAGAAGAAGAATCCGATGACCTCCCACCCTTACAGGAAGAAGGCTGTAAAACAGGAACCTCCCCCGACGGGATGGGCGGGTGTGCGGTTTACTCCGATGAGATTTATAGCGTGTTCGTTGATGAACAAACAGCTTTCGACTTTCAGGGAATCGCGGGAAACTGGAACAGCCAATATGTAAAGTTCTATCACTACGGCGATACCGACTCTAATTGTATTGTTGATGAAGATGCTTGTGTGGAGATAAGTGATGCAGACAATGCAGATACTTGGAGCCAAATAGGTGAAATGGGGCAGATTGTTCTCGCAACGCAAGGGGGTTTAACAACCGAAAGTGGAATTACAGACTGTAACAACGATATGTTCTTTGTCTATGGCAATGACCAATGCACAAATTAAAAATCTAAAATTATTTCTGGCTCAGAATTTTCTATAATTGTCTTTAATCCTTCTTCCAGCCAAAGCCGCCAAACTTTTTGTTTCTCATACTATATATACAAAAAAAGGGTTTTTAAACCTTTCGCCTCTGTCATTTTGAAGGGGTTACTCGCCCCCAATCCAAAATCCTTTCCGCCCCCTTCCCTGTTCCTCTCTCTTTATACGGAAAGACAGGTTCCTTTATCACTATTATTTGATTTGTCAATCATTGTCTGCCTTCATCTCTAACAGGAGAGAGTCATGAGGGGAAAGAAAACAGCGCAACTGGCCTACCGCCTCACCGAAGAGGAAAAGGCAGCCATCACGGAGGTTGCGGGTGAAATGCGAATGAAGCCCGCGGAGATTGTTTCCCTTGTGATGGCACAGTTTGTTGAAGCCCGCAGGGAAAACGGCAACCGCCTGATCTGGCCCCCCGAGTTCAACTATTTTCCCTCTACAGCTTCTAAACAGGAACAGCTCCTCGCTACTGAAAAAGTACCGGCCAAATATAAGACAAAGAAGGGGTCGTAAAAGGAAGAGACCTCGACATTTCGACCTCCTGCCGCCACCCGCGTCGAGGGCGGCAGGTGGCCGCGGTCAACGCCCGCAGCTTCAGTTTTTGTAAACACGATCCAGACGAGGATTTTGCGGGTGGCGGCGCATTTACCACTGAAGGACAACTTTTTGGCCCAGCTAAAAGATGTAGCGGGCACGGGGGTCAAGAACCGGCATGATGACCGGCTTGTCCACGCCGGCCTTTTTGGCCTTTTTCAGAAGGGTTGTCCGGTCATTGGCATAGGCAACCACCTCGCCAAGGGAACCTGGAGTCAGAGCAAGAAACCGGCATTTTTTTTGGTAAATTTATGGTTACAACGGGCATATCTAACACCTCATAACCGAATCAAATAAGCCTTGCGGGGCTGAATAACAATCTTTTTCTGAATCTTGGAAACCCGCCCTGCAATTTTTCCCATTTGTAGCCGCGATCCATGATCGCGGTCTTTGGCGGGGTCACGGCCCCCGCCCTACATCACCTACAGTCGTCCTATAAAGCGGGCGAAGCGGGTCATGGCCTCTTCGATTTCGTCGAGGGCTGTGGCGTAGCAGCAGCGCAGGAAGCCTTCACCGCACGGGCCGAAGCCCGTGCCGGGTACAGCGGCTACACTCTCTTCTTCGATGAGGCGTTCCGCGAACTCTTTCGATGTGAGCCCGAAGTTTCCGATATACGGGAACATATAAAACGCTCCGCCGGGCCGGAAGCATTCGACGCCCATTTCGACGAAAGCGCTGTGCATGACGTTGCGGCGCTGTTCATACGACGCATGCATTTCAGCAATATCCTCTTCCGGCTTTTTAAGCGCTTCGATCGAAGCCACCTGACTCAGAATCGGAGCGCAAAGCATGGTGTATTGATGAATTTTCATCATCGCTTCGGTCAGCTCAGGCGGCGCGCAGGCAAAGCCCATCCGGAACCCGGTCATAGCCCACGCTTTAGAAAAGCCGTGCAGGTAGATCGTGCGCTCACGCATGCCGGGCACGGAAACGATACTGAAGTGTTCAGCATCGTAGCTCAGCTCGCTGTAGATTTCGTCCGTGATGACGATCAGGTCGTGTTCGATGACAAAAGCGGCGATATCCTCGACATCCTCGCGACGCAGCACGGCACCGGTCGGGTTGGTCGGAAAATTGAGCAGCAGCAGACGTGTGCGCTTGCTGACCTTTTTTTCGAGCGCCTTGCGCGTCAGGCGGAACTCGTCCTCTTTTTTCGTTTCAACCACCACGGGCTTGCCGTGGGCAAACGTTACGAGCGGGCCATATGAAACATACGACGGCTCGTGATAAATTACTTCATCGCCGGGGCTGACCAGCGCGCGCACGGCCAGATCCATGGCCTCGCTTACGCCAACGGTAATCAGCACTTCGTTTTCGGGGTTGTAGTCCACGCCGGTTCGGCGGGCAACGTACTTCGCGATTTCACGGCGCAGCGAAAGCATGCCGTAGTTGGAGGTATAGCTGGTCACCCCCTGCTCAAGCGCGGTGATCGCGGCCTCGCGGATATGCCACGGCGTCGCAAAATCCGGCTCGCCGACGCCGAGACTGATGATGTCGTCGCGGGTGCTGACGATATCAAAAAATTCCCGGATGCCGGACGGCGGAATATCGCGCACGTGGGGTGCGATGCGGCTATGGAGAGACTTTGGGGCGTTCGGTTTCATCTTCAACATGCATTAAAACATCATTTTTCTTATAGGTCTTGAGCATAAAGTGCGTGGCGGTGCCGACGACGCCGTCGAGCGTTGAAAGTTTCTCGCTCACGAAGCTGGCGACCTCATGGAGGGTGTCGCCGTGCACGAAAAGCAGCAGGTCGTAGCCGCCGGACATCAGGAACGCGGAGCGCACCTCCGGAAAGCGACTGACGCGCTCGGCAATGCGGTTAAACCCGCCGGCGTGCTCAGCAGTCAGCTTCACCTCAATGGCAGCGGTAACAGGCGCACCGTCGAGCTTGTCTTCGTTGATGACGGCCTGATAGCCCTGAATGATGCCACCGCGCTCGTATTCATCGATGCGCTGCTGCACCTCTTCGACGGTTCCGCCCAGCATTTTGGCGAGCGTTTCCGAAGATTCTTTTGCGTTGTTTTTGAGCAGTTTAAGTAATTCGTCCATTTTTCCGACTCCTGTATGCGGGGTGGTTTAGCACAGCCGGTTCAGCAATGAAAACCAAAAAGGCGCCCCGAAGCCTCGGGGCGCCTTCCGTGCTCCTGACAACGCTTTATTTAGAACGTGTAGGAAAGATTGATGCCGCCCCAGAGGGCATTGTCGGCCCCGTAATTCTTTCTCGCCCCGCTGTCAATTTTGTCATCCAGCAGCGTGTACTGCACCAGCGCACCGACCGTGATGTCGTCCGTCACCACATAAGAGGCCTTGAGCGAAACATTGTAATCGTTCACGCCGCCTCCGCTCACCGTTTTTGCCTGCGTGCTGTAGTTGGCTTTATTGTAGCCGCCGTCGGCCAGACCGATGGAAGCGCCGGCTTCGAGCGTCATGGCTTCACTGATTTCCAGCGGGTGAGCCAGCGCCAGCGAAGCATACCATCCCTTGTTTGCGTCCATATCTTTGTACAAAGCAACTTCCGGCATCAGGATAATGTTATGGAAAACCGCTTTAACAAACAGTTCTTCGGTGTCACTGTCGAGCACAGACCCGTCAACATGGTTGAATGTGTATTTGATAATACCGACATCCACGTCGAAATCGTCGGTGTTGTCCGGGATCCGGTAGGACAGCGTGAAGTCGGTTTCCGTGAGGTCATTGTCCTCACGACCATCTTTTCCATCCAGATTGTAAATACCCAGGATATTCAGACTGACCGGGCCTTTGGTTACGGTCAGTTCGGGCTTCAGGTTGGAGTCGTCAAAAATCTGTCCGCGGAAGACATAGGCTGAAAAAAGCCCGATTTCGCCGAACATTTCCACATCCACCTGCTCCTGAATAATCAACGGTTCCTGCGCCACGACCAGACCGGCCACCGCACCCATCACGACTGTAAGTAACATCTTTTTCATCTTTAAACCATACCTCCTGTTTGTGCCTAATCTCTGCCCCGCACACACTGCACTCTGGTTTTCCGTGCGGGGTTGTACTGTGCAAAGGCTCTATCACTTGTCAGTTGCATGTTGCAACCCATTTCTTTTTAAAAACACCTTATAATCTGAATGAAAAGCGTCCCGGCCCGACTTCTGCCGGATTAAAAAGATCCGGGGTGCGCAGCCTGTTTTATCCGATCGCCTCTTGACCCTTTTCCCCTGTCCGGATGCGTATGCACTCTTCGAGGTTTTGGACGAAGATTTTGCCGTCGCCGATCTTTCCGGTGCGCGCGGCCCCGATAATGGCCTCAACGGTCGGTTCCACAAACTCGGCATTGACCGCAATCTCCAGGCGCACTTTCTTTAGCAGGTTCACTTCCACATCCGCACCGCGGAATGTATTAATTAATGACCAAACTGCATTTATGTCATTGGGTTGCTTCTTCAAGAAACGCTTCGACCTCGGAGATCCGGCTGAAGCCCAGCATTTTCCGCGCAACATACACCGCATGCTCCATGCTGATGTGCCCGATGGCCTGCTGAATTTCATAGATCCGCCGCGGCGGCAGACTCAGCTTGGTCAGGCCGACCCCCAGCAGAAACGGGATCATTTTGGGATCCTTGGCGATATCCCCGCAGATTGAAACGTCCTTGCGATGCTTGCGTGCCACGGAGGCCACCTTTTCGATTGCGCGCAAAATGGCGGGATGGTGCGACAGGTAGAGCTTAGAGACCATTTCGTTGGTCCGGTCAACGGCCAGCATATACTGAATCAAGTCATTGGTGCCGATCGACATAAAATCCACCTCATGCGCGAGGTCTTCAATCATTTCGACCGCTGAGGGCAGCTCCACCATGACTCCGATTTTCGTGTCGCGATTGTACGGCAGCTCGCGCTTATCAAGCTCGCGCATACAGCTGTACAGTACGTCGCGCGCCTCCAGAAAATCGTCGAGCGAGGCGATCAGCGGAAACATAATGCGTGTATTGCGCCCAGCCCCGGCGCGCAGCAGCGCGCGCAGCTGGTCGGCAAAAATATCCTTGTGCATCAGCGAAAAGCGGATGGCGCGCAGCCCGAGAAACGGATTGGCCTCCTCGACTTCGCTGTGATAAGCGAGGATTTTATCGCCGCCGATGTCGAGCGTCCGAAACGTCACCTCGCGATCCCCCATGGCCTCGGCAATCCGGATGTACACCTGATACTGCTCTTCCTCCGATGGGAACGCGTTGCGGATGATGAACGGAAATTCACTGCGATAGAGCCCTACGCCTTCCGCGCGGGAGGTCAGCGCCACCTTCAGGTCGCTGAGCAGATTGATGTTGGCAAAGAGCTGCACGCGCACACCATCTGCGGTGCACGTCTGCTCGTTAATTGGCAGTGCGGCCTCCAGGGCTTCGGCCGAGCGACGGTGTTCGACATATTCCTTGAGCACTTCTTTCGAAGGCTGGATATAAATCGAACCCTGGTCGCCATCCATCAGCAGCTCGCACGATTCGCTGAAAAGCTCCATCTGCTGCGGGTCAACCATCACCATCGGCTTCTGGAGCGAACGGCAGATGATGGCGTTATGCGAGGTCACGCCGCCCTGCACAATAAACCCTTCGGCTTTTTCTGTTGCCAGCTTCAGAACGTCCGACGGCATCAGCGTGTCGGCCACAATAATCTGCCCGCTGTAGTCCCCGTGTTCGCGCTCGCCGCCGGTCAGATTCTCCAGCAGGCGGTGGCCCAGATCCTTCAAATCGTGCACCTTCTCCTGCAGGCGCGAATTGGAACTGGCTGAAAAAATTTCAACATAATGGTTCACCACCGCCGCCAGCGCCTCAGCCGGTGGAGTTCCCGTTTTGATGCGCCGGCGGATTTCGCCGGAAAACTCCTCGTCCGCCAGAATCAGCAGATGTGCGCTGAAAATGAGCTGGGCGACATCCGCCAGCTCCTCATCCGCCTCGCGCTGCAGATCCTTGAGCTGCTGCTCGGCCATCTGCAGCGCCCGGTCAAAATCGTCCGCCGTCAGATTTTCCGGCACATCGGCCGGAGCCTGAAACATTCCGTCGCGGCCTGAAAACATAAAGGTGGCACGTCCCGTCGCTAGGCCGCCGCTGGCAGCCCGTCCCTTAATCATTTTCGGCAGCAGTTTAACCTTCGGCTTAACCGCCTTCTCGTGCCGGTGCAGCGTCATCAGCAGGTTGGCGTTTTCAATGACCGTGGCCAGCTGCGCGGCAATCGCTTTCAGCGCCTGCTCATCCTTTTCGTCAAAATAGTCTGCCTGCGTGTCTTCCACCATCAGCACGCCGACGCGCGTCAGCCCGCGCCGGATCGGTACCGCCAGAAAGGCCTGATAGCGCTCCTCTTTAATCCCCTTGATATGCAGAAAGTGAGGATTTTTCGCGCCGCTGGCCTCGCGAATAGGCCGCAGTTCCTTGAGCGCAAGGCCGGTCAGCCCTTCACCAAGACGCAGCTTCACCTGCCCGACCGCCTTGGGGCTCAGCCCCTGCGTTGCACGCAGGGTCAGGATGCGGGTCTCTTCATCATAAATCAGAATGGAACAGACCGCGGCCTTCATGTGCCAGGCCACAACTCCCACGACCGACTGCAGAAAATCATCGAGATTGCTGCTCTTTTCAAAAAGAGCCGTCATCTCCGCGACATCGCAAATCATATTTACAGTACCTTTACCCATAAAAAACCTGTTTGCTTTTACCTCATTTTTTCAAGGTTTGGAAGCGCTAACGTTCCCTCCGGCCCCGTTTTAAATGCGCGTGCGGCCGCAGCTGTTTCATCTGTCCGCGACGCTCCGCCAGCCCGCGCGTCACGGAAACCGGTTCACCGGTTTCGTAATCAAGGCCGGTGTAATAGACGGCGGCGGCAGGCGTCATCGGCAGCGGAATAAAATCCTGCACCTGCTGCAGCTTCCATTCTTCCCTGCGCACAAATTTTTCCACCGCCTTCATTTCTTCCTCCGTAGAGCCGGGAAAGTTGGAAATAAAATAGGGCACCAGATACTGCTCTTTGCCCGCCGCGCGACTTTCCTTTTCGAACGCCTTCTGAAATTCACGAAATGATTCCGGCCCCGGCTTGCGCATTTTTTTCAAAACATCCGGATGCAGATGCTCCGGAGCCACCTTCAGATGGCCCGAGACATGGTGCTTCGCCAGCTCACGGATATATTTCGGATTGCGCAGCGCCACATCCATCCGGATGCCCGATTGAATAAAAACATGCTTCACCTTCTTTATGGCGCGGACGTGCTTCATCAGCCGGATGGCGGCCCCGGCATCCAGCTTCAGGTTCGGGCAGATGTCCGGATAAAGACAGCTCGCGCGGCGGCAGACCCTGCACGCCTCGCAAACGCCGTTTACGCAACCGTAAAGATTCGCCGTCGGTCCGCCGAGGTCTGTGATGGTTCCGGAAAACGACGGCATTTCCGCCATCTGCTCCACTTCGCGCTCCACCGAAGCCTCGGAACGGCTCGAAAGAAAGCGCCCCTGATGCAGGCCAAGCCCGCAGAAGGTGCATCCGCCGGAGCAGCCGCGCACTACCGTCACCGACTCCTTAATCATAGTGAACGCCGGAACCGGCTCTTTATATGAAGGGTGTGGAAGCTTCGTGCAGGGCAGTTCATAGACGCGATCCATCTCCGCCGTCGTCAACGGTTTGGCCGGCGGCTCAATCAATACGGCGCGCGCACCGTGGAACTGCACCAGCGGTTTGCCCGAAAACGGATTTTGCTCGCGCTCCGTCCGCCGCGTCAGTTCCAGCACCGCCTTCTTCTCCGCTTTGCATTCCTCAAATGACGGCAGCTCTGCGCAATCCGAAAAATCGTGCTCAGCCGATTCCCTGCCGCCGAGCAGCCGCGCCGTGCCGGAAATGTTTTCGAGCGTCTCGCCCGCCGCCGCGCGCCGCGCGATCTCACGGATCGCGCGTTCGCCCATGCCGTACACCAGAATGTCCGCCTTGGCGTCGTGCAGAATTGAGGGGCGCAGCTTGTCCTGCCAGTAATCGTAATGTGCCGTGCGACGCAGGCTCGCCTCAATACCGCCGAGTACCGTCATCACGCCCGGGAACGCCTTCTTTGCCAGCTGCGTATAAACCACGCCCGCCAGATTGGGCCGTCTGCCGGTCGCTCCGCCCGGCGTGTAGGCATCGTCTTTGCGCTTGCGCCGAGCGGCGGTGTAGTGCGAAAGCATCGAATCGAGATTGCCCGCGGTAATGCCGCAGAAAAGGCGCGGACGGCCCATCGCCGTCAGCGCTTCGGGATTCGCCCAGTCCGGCTGGGCAATAATGCCGACCCGCCAGCCGTCCGCCTCCAGCACGCGACCGATCACCGCCGCGCCAAACGCGGGGTGGTCAATATAGGCGTCGCCGGTAATCACCAGCACGTCCAACTCGCTCCAGCCGCGCGCCGTCATCTCCGCGCGCGTCATCGGCAAAAATTGTCTTTGGTTCGCTTTCATTCGTCCGGTTTTCAATGGTTGAGAAAACTCTCTCAAATTTTCGAATGGTTGGAAATTTTTATTCGACCTCACCGGAGCCGCCCCCTACTATGGCTTCCTTACTTAAATGACTCCGGTACAAATGCATAAACTCGACACCCATCTTTTTCTCGGCCTCTACCGTCACATGCTCGCGTCGCGCAAAGCCGACGCCGTTCAGGAGGATGCCGCGCAGCGCGGCGAGGCTTTTTTTTATGTCCATTCGTCCGGCCACGAGTCGATGGCGGCGCTCGCCCCCCATCTGTCGGAAAATGACTGGCTCCACTGCCACTACCGCGACCGGGCGCTGCTGCTCGCCCGCGGCGTCACGCAGGAAACCCTGCTGCGCGGCCTGCTCGGCAAAACCGGCTCCAATTCCGAAGGGCGACGCATGCCCGGCTTCGCCTGCAGCCGCGAGCTGAAGCTGCTCAGCGCGTCGACCGGCGTCGCCAGCAACGTGCTTCAGGCCGTCGGCGTGGCCCAGGCCGTTAAAAACGAAAAAGACCATCCGATTGTCTATTGCGGCATCGGCGACGGCGGCACGCAGGAAGGCGAATTTTTCGAGGCCATTGCCGAAGCCGTTCGCTCGCAGCTTCCCGTCCTTTTCGTCGTACAGAACAACCGGTATGCGCTCTCCACGCCGACCAAAGGCCGCACGTTTTATTCACTGCCCGCCGGCGATGCCGACACCTTCTACGGCCTGCCGGTTCTGCGCGCGGACGGTACCGACGCGGTCGAAACCCACCGCGTATTCGGCGAAGCGGTTTCCAAAATCCGGAAAACCCGCGGCCCGCAGATCGTCGTGATGAATATTGAGCGGCTCCGCAGTCATACCAACGCCGACGACCACACCCTCTACCGTTCCGCCGACGACATCCGCAACATGCAGGAGAAGGCCGACCCGATCCTGATTCTCGCTAAAAAGCTGATGGCCGCCGGTATTCCCGAAACACAGCTCAAGGAGATCGAACACGAGATCAATCATGAGCTTGATGTTGCCTTCCACGCCGCACGCAAAGCGTCCAACGCCAAAACGGAACTCTCCGCCAAAAAGCCGCTGCCACCCGCGCTCACTGCCACGGAAAGCGAGAAGCGCACCGACGGCGACGCCCTCACGATGCTCGAAGCAATGCGCGAAGTATTCCGCGCCCGCCTCGGCAGCGATAAAGATATCTATCTCTACGGCGAAGATATCGAAGACCCGAAGGGCGATGTCTTCGGCCTGACGCGCGGGCTGAGCACCGACTTCCCCGGACAGGTGATCAACGCGCCACTCAGCGAATCCACGATAGTCGGCTCCGCCATCGGCCAGGCGCTCACCGGCAAAAAACCGGTCGCCTGCCTCCAGTTTGCCGACTTCATGCTGCCCGCCTTCAGCCAGATTGCCGCCGAACTCGGCGCCATATACTGGCGAAGCAACGGACAGTGGGAGTGCCCCGTAATCGTCATGGCCATCTGCGGGGCCTACCGCCCAGGCCTCGGCCCCTATCACGCGCAGACATTCGATTCCACGTTCGCACATATTCCCGGTCTCGACGTTTTCATGCCCTCGACCGCCGCCGATGCCGCCGGCCTGCTCAACGCCTCCTTCGACTCCGGACGCCCCACCGTTTTTCTCTTCCCGAAAAACCTCATCAACGACCGCTCCGTCACCGCCGCGGCTGACGCGGCAGAGCAGTTTGTGCCGATCGGCAAGGCGCGCGTCACACGAGCCGGCAAAGATCTCACCATCGTGAGCTGGGGCAGCACGATGCCGCTCTGCGAAAAGACAGCCGATGCACTCGAAGAAGCCGGTGCCACCGCCGAGGTGATCGACCTGCGCACGCTCGTTCCGTGGGACCAGGAAGCGGTCATTGCCTCCGCACAGAAAACCGGCCGCTTGCTTGTAGTTCACGAAGACAACCATACCTGCGGACTCGGCGGGGAAATTCTGGCGACCGTCGCTGAAAAAGCCAGCGTTCCGGTGCAGGTGGCCCGCGTTACGCGGCACGACACCTATATCCCCTACCTTTTTGAGACACAGATCGAGGTGCTTCCTTCGTTCCGCACCGTGCTCGGCAAAGCCGCCGAACTGCTCGATTTTTCGCTGGTGTGGCAAAAGCCGGTCGAAGAAGCCGAAGGCTCAGTAACCGTCAATGCCATCGGTTCCAGCCCGTCCGATAAAACCGTCACCGTTGTTGAGCTGCACGCCAAAGCCGGACAGGCCGTCAAAGCCGGCGAACTGCTCGCCTCAGTCGAGGCCGACAAAGCGACGATGGAGATTTCCACGCCGGTGGACGGAACGGTCGAAGAACTCTTCCTCGCCGAAGGCAATACCGTGGATGTCGGCACACCGCTCGCACGCATCGCTACCGAAGAAACGGATCTCATCAAAAAACCGGTTACCAAAGACGACCCCGGCACACCCATCATGGAGAAGCGCCGCACGGGCGGCATGCATGTCGCCCCAACCACTCCCAGGCCCTCACCCTCCCTCGCCCCTGCCGGTACGGGCGATATGCATGTCGCCCCTGCATACATCTCTTCGATCACCACCGTGCTCGGCTCGCGGAAAGTCGCCAATGACGAACTGGTGAACCCCGGTGACGAGTGGAATTCCGAAGACATCCAGAAACGTACCGGCATTGAGAACCGGTACTGGATCGAAGGCGACGAAAACGTTGTGACACTGGCGGTGAAGGCAGTGCGTGACCTGCTCAAAAAAGAACAGCTTGCCCTCGACAATATTGACGCACTCGTCTGCGCCACCGGCACACCGACGGCCATGACGCCGTCACTCGCCTGCCGCGTCCTGCGTGAGCTCAGCCCCGAAAAAGGCGAAGTGCTGATGCAGGCGCATGATGTCAACGCCGCCTGCTCCGGCTATCTCTACGCGCTGCAAAGCGCCTGCGACATCCTGCGTGATGACCCGGCGAAAAAAGTCATCGTCATCACCGCCGAAACCCTTTCGCCGATGATCAACCATGACGACCCTAAGACCAGCGTACTCTTCGGCGATGCCGCCACCGCCTCGCTCCTTTCGTGCGAGCCGCGCAACGGCAATATCAACGTGAGGGTCAACCGTCCGGTACTGTCGGCCAAAGGCGTAGAGGATAAAATCCTCTACGTTCCCAACATGGGCGGCGAAGAAAAAATCGAAATGGAAGGGCTGACGGTCTTTAAAATTGCCATTAAAAAGATGATCAACATGCTCGCCGAAGCCTGCGAAGACCGCGGCATCACGGTTGAACAGCTCGATAAAATCGTGCCGCATCAGGCCAACGAGCGGATCATCGAAGCCATTCGCAGGACGATCCACTGTCCGCCGGAAAAGATGTTCAATCACATCCGCAAGTACGGCAACACTTCGTCCAACACCATTCCGCTGGCGCTGACCGAGCTGATGCCGGAGATGGAAAAAGACGCGCTCATCGGTCTGACTGCCTTCGGCGGCGGCTTCACTTTCGGTGCCGCCGTCATCGAAAAGCTTTGATGAACAAAAAACCGAATATTATTTTCATCATCACCGATCAGCAGCGTTACGACAGTCTCGGCTGTACCGGTAATCCGCATGCGGTCACACCCCATCTCGACGCTTTGGCGGCCGAAAGCACACTTTGCACCCGTTTTATCACCAACAGCGCCATCTGTTCCCCATCAAGGGCTTCGATCTTCACCGGTCTGCAGGCCAGTACGCACGGGGTCTGGACTAATGGTATCGCCCTGCCGCGCGCGGAATACACACCGGTTACCGAAAGCAGCCAAAACGCCTTCCCCGGAAAATGGGTCGCGCCCACGATCCGTACTTTTGCCGATCATTTCAAAGAAGCGGGCTACCGCACCATCAGTGTCGGCAAGCTTCACTTTACCCCGTATTTCTCCCATCCGGATCTGGCGCTGGAGGAATCCGAGCTGTATTGGAAAATGAATCCCGAAAAAATGGCGGCGTGGGACGGACCGTATTACGGATTTGAAGACGTGACCCTCTCACAAAGCCACGGTGAATTGATCTACGGCGGACACTACGGCGCGTGGCTGCGAAAAAACCATCCCGAAGTCGTCGAAGCGGTTATTGAAAGCCGCAAAACCCGCACCCTGGAATTTCCGGAACATCCCAACCTCTACCCCTCTGAAATTCCTGAAGAACTGCACAACACCACCTGGCTGGGCGACCGCGCCTGCGAAAAAATCCGCGAAGCCAAAGAGCTGGAAAAACCGGTCATGATGTGGGTCGGCTTTCCTGACCCGCACAGCCCCTACGTGCCGCCTAAAGCCCTCGCCGAAGAATTCGCCACGCACGATGTACTGCCGAGCGCTGTTCCCTATGCACGCTGTGCCGACAAGCCTGAGGCTTTTCAAAACCTGATGCGCAAGCGCAACGCACACCTCGAACGTCCCGAATGGAACAAGAGAATCCGGCAATACACGGACGCGTTGAACACCATGATCGATAAAAGCGTCGGTCGTATCGTGGACACCCTCAAAGAACTCGGCGAGTGGGACAACACCATCCTCGTCTTCACCAGCGACCACGGAGACTTCCTCGGCGACTACGGTATGGACGGCAAATGTGTGCCCGCCTGCAATTCCCTCAACCATGTGCCGTTTATCCTGCATGCACCGGGCCAAAACCTTCCTGAACAAATTGACGGTGCCATCAGTGGAGTCGATCTTTTCCCGACCCTCTGCGACCTAGCCGAAATCGAACAACCCGAAGATCTCCACGGCGAATCCATTCTGCAGGTCGAGAGCAGCGGGCGGCAGCATCCGGTGATGGTGCAGCATTTCACGCCAAAGCGGGAGCGCACCAACCTGAGCGTCTACGACGACCGCTTTCGCTACACCTTCTACACCGCCACCGATGAACGCGAACTCTATGATCACACCGCCGATCCGAATGAACTGACCAATCTTGCTGCAGACCCCGCATACGCCGAAGAGATGGAGCGCCTGCACCGCGCGCTGACCGATGAACTGACCCGCACCACGCTTCCCCGGGCCGGGCGTGTTGCGGTATGGTAGCCCCGTTACGGGGACTGGTGTCGAAAATTATTTATCGCTACGCTTTCAGGCGTGGGCCAATGAAGAATTTTTGACAGGATAACAGGATCATCAGGATGTCTTTCGGCCTGCGGCAGATCCGCCGAGGCGGAAAAATAATGGGAAGGCGTCCGGCACCCCTGTGACGGCCCCCGTCTAAAAACATTCCCAGCCCACCTTCAACAAGCCCTTCTACCCGCTCGTTTTGATATAGTATTCTATATATTTGACCCCCAGAACGGCTGTTTATTGGGCCTTTTATATAGAATACTATATATTTTACAGAGCCTGTTTCGGCAAGATCCCGCCCTCCAAAGAGTGATGACCTCGACTCACGATCCTTTTGTTAAGCGCATTGATACAGGCTTTGCCCTGCACCGAAATAGGAGTCATAGACATGCTGATAAACGAGGTCTGATTTCTTTGAAAAGATGCTGGCAGTGTAAATCTCGGGCAATGAGTCCAGTTCTTCCTCGATACAGAGTTTCACCGACGCTCTAGTCTGTTGCTTTTTACGCCAATCCAACACGAGCTTTTCACGACGGAGCCGCACCAGAAGTTCTCGCGCAACCTTCTTCACCTCAACTTCCTGAGCTTTAGTCAACGCTGGCTCAGGCCGGGTCAACAGATCAAACACCGCCAGCTCTTCTTCGGTCAAACCCTCGCGAACCGTGCGTTTCTCTTCCTCGTCCAGCTCTTGCGTGATTTTAATTAGATCAACCAGCAGCTCTTCGAGATTTTTCGACCCGCTGTTATAGGCCGCGATCATCTCCTGATACTTATCGTAAAGATGAATTCGCGATTTATTCAACAACATCATTTCAAACAACTTCGCCTCAATAGCCGCTTTCAGTCGTTCAAGCTGTATTCCCTTTTTCATCTGCTTGAATTTTTTACGCAACTTCTCGAAGTCGATCTGAGCTAAATTCACAACCTCCTTCGGATCGTGAATTTCATAGCCTCTCGGCGAAATCGATTCATCCAGTAGTTTCTCGATGTCTCCAATAACATGAGTAATGTCAACGGGCTCCCCGGCTTTTCGAATCCGATCGTGCATCGCTTTTACCAACGCACATCGCGCTTGAAATTTCTCAGCTCGGGTGTCGGGAAGAATCGCCTTGTAGAGCCGTCTAATATGGTTCGCTCTGGAAATGAAATCCTTTTTTCGCTCTTCATCTTCCAGGATCGCATCTACGGCATTCTCAATACTGCTCACGGCTTCAAAGCCAGACGTCGCAAGCATTGCCTTAAAGCTAACGTCCATCTCCTTGAAAAATGCCGTTAGCTCCCGAAAGCTTTTTTTCAGCACCTTAACCAGCTCGCTTTTCTCTAAGACAGGAAACTCACCGCCGCCCCGTCCCTGCCCGTAAATGGCCAACGCCTTCTGCAAATTACGAAAGACTCCGGCATAATCGACAATGGTTCCGCTGATCTTATCGCCAAAGACCCGGTTCGCACGAGAGATGGTCTGCATGAGCGTATGGTTCTTCATCGGTTTATCGACATAAATGGTCGAACAGCTCGGCACGTCGAATCCGGTGGTCCACATGGCGCAAACAAACACAATACGCAAATTGCTTTGTGGGTTTTTAAAATCCGTCTCAAGGTCTTCATCCAGCATGCGCTTGCGATGCGAAGCAATATTCAATCCCTTCTTTCGGAAATCATCCACCTCATTTTGACCCTGCGAAACCACCACTGCCATATCGGTCTCTTCCATATAGCGAATACGGGAAACCAGCTCATCGTTATCCACGGGCAATGTCTTTTTCAACTGCTCTTTCAGGTCGTTCAATTCAGAGGCCCACGCCGCTGTGACTCGATCATACATTTTCACAGCAGTCACTTTATCGATGGAAACGACCATTGCCTTCCCTAAATGACCGCGCCCCAGAAAATGCTGAACAATATCCTCCGCGACGGCATCCAGCCGATCATCACGAGTAATCAGGTGATACTCCCGTTTAAACTCCCGCTCCAACTTCTTTTCCTGTGCCTCGTCCAACTCAGCATCTTCCAGAAGCCGGGCCAAATCCTCATCCAGACTCTCGTTCACCAACTCCAATTCGGGAATACGGTTTTCATAATAGAGCGGAACCGTCGCACCATCTTCAATCGACTGCTTAAAGTCATACACGCTCACGTAATCGCCAAATACCTCGCGCGTTTTTTCCTCACCCGCCATCAGCGGGGTTCCGGTGAACCCGATAAATGCGGCATTCGGCAAAGCCCGGCGCATATTCAGCGCCAGCGTGTCATATTGCGAACGATGCGCCTCATCCGTAATCACAATAATATCACTGCGATCCGACAACTCGGGATACGTCCCGTTTTCATCCGTCTTAAACTTCTGAATCAACGTGAAGATATAGCGATGATCCTCCGTCAAAAGTTGTTTCAAATTCTCCGCACTCTCCGCCTGACACTCCTTTTTCAAAACACCGCAGTTCGCAAAGTTTTTATAAATTTGGTCATCCAGATCGGTGCGATCCGTCACCACCACAAAACTCCAGTTGCCCGGAAGCTTACGCAAAACCATCTGC
>Ga0190284_1000353_pt1 | contig 28108 bp, 17 predicted proteins | sample 48691812_MG_FD_161668 | JGI IMG/M metagenome (GOLD analysis project Ga0190284, IMG submission 161668) | Hydrothermal vent microbial mat bacterial communities from Southern Trench, Guaymas Basin, Mexico - 4869-18-1-2_MG | ecosystem: Environmental > Aquatic > Marine > Hydrothermal vents >...
AAATACGAACGATTTTCAGCATGGAGATGTCGCTCGTAGTTTTTGTTCGAGGATTTGTCGAAGGCTGTGGTGAAGCCTACGACCGGTGTGGGATCGGAGTATTCATTACTACCGCCCAGCGTCGAATCTAAAGTAAAAAAAAGTACCGGACACCTTTAATTTCCTCGGTTTTCAATCGCCTGGGTCCAGCACGGCCATGAATGCTTTTTGGGGGATTTCGACATTGCCGACCATCTTCATTCGCTTCTTCCCAGCCTTTTGTTTTTCCAGCAGTTTTCGTTTCCTGCTGACATCGCCGCCATAGCATTTGGCGGTAACGTTTTTGCGCAGGGCTGAGATGGTTTCCCGCGCGATAACCCTCGTGCCGATAGCAGCCTGGAGCGGGATTTCGAACTGGTGTCGCGAGATTTCCTTCCGCAGCCTGGTTATCAGCGCCCGGCCTCGTTGGTCAGCTTTGCTGCGGTGCACGATAACCGACAGGGCGTCGACGCAATTGTTGTTGACCAGAATATCCAGCTTGACCAGGTCATTGGCTCGAAAGCCTATCATCTCGTAGTCCATCGTGCCGTAGCCTTTGGTGGCACTTTTGAGCTTGTCGTAGAAGTCGTAAATAATCTCCGCCAGCGGGAACTCGTACGAAAGTATCACGCGCTGGGCTGAGAGATACTCGGTCTCCAGATACAACGCCCGCCGTTCCTCCGCCAGTTTCATCACGCCACCGATGCTTTCGCTGGGCACGATAAGATCGACCTTGACGACAGGCTCACGGATTTCCTCCAGCAGGTTCACCTCGGGCAGGTCGCCAGCGGAGTCCACCTCGATAACCTTGCCGTCGGTCATAAGAATTTCGTACGGCACGGTCGGCGCGGTCTGGACGACCTCGATGTTGAACTCGCGCTCCAGCCTTTCCTGAACAATCTCCATGTGCAACATGCCCAGAAAACCGCAACGAAACCCAAAACCAAGCGCGTCGGAACTAATAGCGACAAACGTCAGCGACGAGTCGTTGAGATTGAGCTTCTCCAACGCGTCACGCATGTCGGGAAACTGCGTGCTAGGCCCGGGGTAGAAGTCGCTAAAGACCATTTGCTGCGGCGGCTTGTAACCAGGCAGGGCTTCCTCAGCCCGGCTGGCGTCGAGCGTTATCGTATCGCCCACATGCACCACCGAGACGCTGCGGATATTGGCGACGATGAATCCGACCTCGCCAGCCTGGAGACTTTTCACCAGCTCCCGCCGGGGCGAGAACTTGCCCATCTCGGTTATCTGATACGTATCGCCCGTGCCCATCATGCGAATTTTGTCGCCGAGAGCCAGCTTGCCGTCAACTACGCGAACATACACAATCACGCCGCGATAATCGTCAAAAGTGCTGTCGAAAATAAGCGCCCGGGTTCGACCGTCCGGGTCTCCCGCCGGTGCGGGCAGCCGACGAACAATAGCCTGGAGCATATCGTCCGTACCCTCGCCGGTTTTGGCGGAGGTGAAAATGCAATCCTCAGCGGGCACGTGAATTAGCCCTTCGACTTCCATGGCTGCGTCTTCAGGCCGGGCTGCGGGGAGGTCTATTTTGTTTATAATCGGCACAAGCTCCAGCCCGCCCCGGCTGGCAAGATGCGCGTTAGCGACGGTCTGGGCTTCGACGCCCTGAGCTGCATCGACCACCAGCAAGGCTCCGTCGCAGGCTGCCAGAGATCGGCTGACCTCGTAATGAAAATCCACATGCCCAGGCGTGTCTATCATATTGAGCATATACCGCTGGCCATCCAGCTCGTACTCCATGGTAACAGCGGAGGCTTTTATGGTAATACCCCGCTCGCGTTCGAGGTCCATATCGTCGAGCAGCTGGTCATGAAACTCGCGCTGAGTTATCGCACCGCTGCGCAGGAGCATCCGGTCAGCCAGGGTGCTCTTGCCGTGGTCGATGTGCGCGACAATCGAGAAGTTTCTTATATGCTTTTGATCCATGCCATGTCTCGCTGATTATGAACCGATGGCTTGGAGCACATGGCGGTTGATGTATTGGCGGGTGAAGCGGTCTGCCTGGGTGTCGCGGTACCGCTTTATGTCCACCACAGCAGGCTTGGCGTATGGCCCGAGTGCCTCCATCGCTCGCAAGGCTCCGCGCGGGGCATGTTCGAGATAGACCCTCGCGGCAGACAACAGCCTTTGCTTTTGCTTTGCGGGCGTCTCGTCGTTTATCAGGTAGCTTAGGGTCTGGAAAATACAGGCTGTGCGCTTCGGGCCTGGCTTGTTGGTTTTTCGCTCAAGCACGTCCAGCAGCAGGTCTATGGACATCGCCGCTTCGTCGCTATGGGCGATAAGAGTCTCCGCAGCCGCTTTTTCCACCGTCGTACCTCGCCCCTGGGCAAGGAGCTTGACCATAGCGGGGATGACCTTTTCAGGCTTGTAGCTCATGGCATAGCTGAACACGCTGGCTGCCGAGGCCCGGACTTCGTCGCGCGGGTCGCCAAGCAAGGCCAGGACTCGCTGCCCCACAGCTGGGTCTTCGAGTATCTTCGATCCGAAATACGCAGCGGCTTTCATTCGCACCAAAGGCTCCCAGTGTCCCAGGGCCAACCTGGCGGCCTCTTCGCTGTGAATCTTCGCTCTGGGCTGGTCGTTCATGCCCGTCCACGCAGCCAACGTGATAGCCAGGGGGTCCTCAGGCCTGCGCTTGGCGGCATAGGCACGCATGGCTTCGAGCAGGTTCGCAAACTGCGGCACCTCGTCCTGCTGCCCAGCGTATCTGCTCAGCACCGCTGATATCGCGTGGTGCATCAGCCTTTGCTCGCCGTAAGGCACCTGGGCTTGGCCTGCCAGGCTCGCCAGCCGCTCGGCGAGAATGCCCACAAGCTCTCCCCTGGCCTGGGCGGTCAGACGGGTTTCGTATTCAGGCCTACAGAACCGATAGTATGTTCGTACCAGCACTCGCTGAGGCCAGGTTCGTTGCGGGTTGTCGAGGATTGCCTTGACGTCTGCTAAGGGTAATCCGCCCGGGCCAAACATGCCCAGCGCGGTAACGTTGGTCGAGTCGTCCGCTCCGCGTTGCATCAGGGCTGTAGCTACCGCTACCCGCTGACCCGCGGGCAGCTGGGCGATAAGGCTTTTCAGCTCTCCCCTGGCCTGGGCGAACTGGGCGGAGTTCACGTCCGCAGCCCGCATCTGTTGCCAAAGCTTCCCAGCCCGGGTCGCCTGGTCCGCCAGGGCCAACGTCGAAGCCAGGAAAATCGACAGCACAACACAACCTGGCCAAAATGTACCACTCATTCGTGTATCCATGTCTGCTCTCCAAAAAAGTCGTCGCAAAGACTGAGGACAGTTTCCCAAAAACACCCCGGCGGGTAAACAAAAAAGTTTAATTTGGGATTAGGCAAATAGGGGAAAACAGCAAATGACTAATTTTGAAGCCCGAATGACGAATCAATGACGAAACGAAAAAATACCCAATGACCAAATACCCAATGACCACTGAATGACCAAAACTCAACGAAGAACCAATACCCAATACCCTCCACATGTCATTGGTTTTTCAATGGGCGTTGGGTATTTGGTCATTGGCTGTTTTTTTCGTCATTCGTTATTCGTCATTAGGGGTATCTAGTTGATTCGTCATTTATCCAGTGCCGTGGTTTTTTAGCATTTGCTCCAGTAGTTCCACTGGCAAGCCTACGACGTTGGATTTGCTGCCTTCGAGTTTCACCACGAATCGGTCAGCGGTTTCTTGTATAGCGTACGCTCCGGCCTTGTCTTGCCATTCGCCGGAGCGGACGTAGGCGTCTATTTCCGATGCTGACATTGGCTTCATCGTAACGTGGGTTTCCGCAGAGCAAACCGTGCGGGCCTGGCCTGGCCCGAGCAAAGCGATAGCTGTGATAACCACGTGTCGCACAGCGGAGAGTTCGCTCAGCATCGCCCGGGCATCCTCGGCGTCGCGGGCCTTGCCTAGTATCCTGCCGTTGCAAGCTACGATAGTATCAGCTCCGAGAACGATATCCTGCCGATGCAGCCTGGCTACGTCAGCAGCTTTGAAATGCGCGAGATACTCGGCGTACTCGACGGGCGAGGAAATATCCAGGCCACTAGGCTCCTGAGCCCGGGGCGGCACAACGGTGAAGCTGTACCCAGCCTGGCTGAGCAACTCTCGCCGACGCGGGCTGGACGACGCCAATATCAATTGGCCTGTGAAAAAGGACTTATTCATAATTTCTGCCTCATAGCAGCTGGAAAAAACAGCGGAGCACGAATGACACGAATAAAAACGAATTGCACGAATGTATTCTGAGTTAAAAAAATCGTGTCATTCGTGTTCTGCTGTTTTCCCTAATCCGCAATTAAATTTGAAAAACAACAAACCTTTTATGCTGTCGGATCGTCTAATAAGTGTGGAAACATATGCGAAATTTTGGGCTGTTGTCAAAAAAAATCAAAAATTCCGAAAAAGGGAAACACGATTTCCAAAAGCGTGGTATACTGAATCAGGAGAGAGTTGTACAGGAAAATGAGGGTACTGCCATGAATGAGGCAATCGTGAAAGAAAAGTTAATCGAGTTGCTCGAAAAGCTCAACGAGTCAGCTGAGACCAATCAAAAGTCATCCGCAGACGAGGGCCTGTATGTGCCGGAGCGGAACCTGGGCACGGACGATGTGATCGACCATCTACGGATACAGATAAAGTATCTGATGTTCGACCTCGAAGCCACCCGGCGGGAGAATCGCTACCTCCGCCAAATGATCGAAATGCGCCCCCCAACCCCGCGACGCGACAGAGGCAGCGAACACCAAACCTAACGGCGGTAGCTATTTCGGATTTGTAACCGTTCGCGGCTACACGAAAATTCACCATGAAGTACATGAAGAGCATGAAGTTCTTTTTTTTTCTTTTGAGCCTGTTATCTAAAAAAACTGAAAAATCTTCAGTTCCTTCAAGTGCTTCATGGTGCAATCAGTTTGTGTGTATTTTGCAGCACTTTTTCGTCAATGACTGTGAACGGTTACGCTTGTTTCTTCGGGCTGGGGATTCGGAATATGATTGCGTAGAAAACTGGCACGACGAGCAGCGTTAGCACGGCGGCAAAGGTCAGGCCGAACATTATCGTTACGGCCATGGAAATGTAGAATGCGTCGAAAACCAGCGGCGTCATGCCAAGCACGGTCGTAGCTGCAGCCATCATCACAGGCCTCACCCTGCTAACGGCGGAGTCTATTATGGCGTCATAGCTATCCTTGCCCTGGCGGATTTCCAGGTCGGTCTGGTCGATAAGGACGATGGCGTTTTTGATCAGCATGCCCATCAGGCTGAGCATACCCAGCAGAGCCATAAAGCCGAAAGGCTGACCCATGACCAGCAGCCCGACCGTTACCCCGATGATACCCAACGGCACGCAAAGCCAAATTATCAAAGGCTGGCGGAGCGCGTTGAACAGGAAAATCACGATAAGCACCATCAGCAGAATAAACATCGGAATGCTCCCCGCCAGTGCAGCCTGGGCGTCGCTGGAAGATTCGTGCTCGCCGCCCCATTCGAGCGAGTATTCTCCCCCGAGACCGTTGGCCTTTTTGTAGTCCGCAAAGGCTTGGAGAATCTTCGGAGCCACCCTGTTGAACAGGACGCTGGCGTTGCCAACTTTCGGGTCGGCGTGGACGGTTATGGTTGGCACGCGGTTGCGTCGCTGGATTATCGAGTTTTCCCAAACCGTCGGGAATTTTTCGGAGACCACCTGCATCAGCGGGATCATCTTGCTGGCCAGGGGGCTCCATATTTGCAGGTCGTTCATGCTTTCCACCTCAGCCCGTTCCCTCTGAGGCGCCCGTGCGATAATCGGCAGGATGCGGTTTCGCTCGCGATATGTGCCGACCTGCGCCCCCTCGAACGAAGCCTGGAGAATCTGGGCAACTTGCGGACGAGTAACGCCAGCTTTGTGTGCCTGGGTCTGACGCAGCTCGGCGAGGATAACCTTCGTCTTGTTCCGCCAGTCGTTGCGGATGCTGACAGCCCTGCCGTCGTCATGCAGAATCGTTTCGCACAACTCGCTCATTCGGCGGAGGTGTTCGCTGCCGGGCCCGCGCAGGCGAGCCTGAATTTTCCCGCCATCGCCGGGGCCTAGCAGAAACGTCTTGACCAGGCAGGTCGCGGAAGTATATTTCTCGTCCAGATATTTTTGGAGCTTTTCCTTCATCGGCTCGATGACGTGATAGTCATTTACTGCAACGAGCAACTGGGCGTAGCTGCTGTCGGTTTTTTCCGGCGTGTATGTCAGCAGGAATCTCGGCGCGCCCTTGCCGACCGTGGCTGCGACGTGCGTTACGTCGTCCAGCGACTGGACATAGCTTGCGATTTCCTCCGCTACTTTCGTCGTATCGTCGATATGCGTGCCCTTTGGCAGCCAAATGTCGACCATAAACTGAGGCCTGGTCGAAGCGGGGAAGAAACTGGTTTCGATCTGTTCAAACCCCACAAACGCCAAGACAAGTATGCCAGCCACGGCGCCCACAGTCAGCCAGCGCACGCGGATAGACCCAGCCAGACAGGCCCGGTAACCGCGGTAGAATTTGCCCTGGTGAGGCTGGGGCGGGGCAGCGTTTTCGCCATCGCCAACCTTGGCTTTGATGAAGGTGTAGCACATCAGCGGCGTAACGGTTACAGCTGTTACCCAGCTGGCCATCAGCGAGATAAGCAACACCTGGAACAGCGAGCGACAATACTCGCCGGTGGAATCTTGCGATAGGCCTATCGCGCCGAACGCCAGCACGGCTATAACCGTCGCGCCCAGCAGCGGCATCATGGTTTGGCTGACGACGTCCCGGGCTGCTTTGAGTTTGTCGACGCCCGCGTGGATTTTTATCAGCATGCCGTCGGTGATGACGATAGCGTTGTCCACCAACATGCCCAGAGCGAGGATAAGCGCACCGAGGGAAATTCGCTCGAGCGTAATGTCGTAGATTTTCATAACCACGAACGTAGCCGCTATCGTTATCAGCAGCACCACGCCGATAATCATGCCCGACCGCAAGCCCATGAAAATAAGCAGCACGACGATGACGATAGCGACAGCTTCGACGAGGTTGACCACGAATGCGTTGATGGATTTAGTTACAGCGGTCGACTGATAGGCAATGACGCCCAGCTCCATGCCGACGGGCCTTTGCGGTTCTAGCTCAGCTAGTCGCTTCTCCACAGCCCGGCCCATCTCGACGACATTGCCACCCTGCACGGTGGAAATAGACAGGCCTATGGCGGGAGCTCCGTCGAAGAAGAGCTTGTTGCTGGCCGGTTCCCTGTAGCCTCGGCGGACGGTGGCGATGTCCTTCAGCATGAGAACTCTGCCTGAGGCCAGGCCCGGGATTATCAGCTCGCCGATTTCCTTGACCGAGTCGTATTGGCCTGACACTTCGATTGGGATATATTCGGTGCCGACCTTGACCCTGCCGCCATTGGATACGAGATTTTTCTGGGCAAGCAGGTTGAAGATTGTTTCGGGCGATATGCCGAGGTTGTTGAGTTTTGGCCTGGATATTTCGACATAGATAGCTTCGGGGAGGAGTCCGTAGAGGTCGACCTTTTTGACGTCTTTGCAGAGCAGCAGTTCCCGCCGGAGCATGTCGACGTAGCGGCGTATTTCCTCGTAGGAATATCCCTCGCCGGTGATGGCGAAGAACACGCCGAACACGTCTCCGTAGTCGTCCACCACCATCGAAGGCCCAGCTCCGGGGGGCAGGTCTTGCTGGGCGTCGCTTACCTTACGGCGAAGTTCGTCCCACACCTGCGGCAGGGAATGCTTGTCGTATTTGTCCTTGATCGTCGCGGTAACGGTCGAGAAGCCTCGCTCGCTCTTGGAGGTAACCCTCTTGAGTTGGCCTAGCTGTTGGACGGCTTTCTCTATTTCGTTAGTAACTTCCTCCGCTACCTCCGCAGCTGTGGCGCCTGGGTAGGGCGTGATAATCTGCGCGTCCTTGATGGTAAACTCCGGGTCTTCAAGTCGGCCTAGCGTTTGGTAAGCTATAATTCCGCCGCCCAAAGCCAGTACCGTCATCACCCAGACAATGACCTTTTTCGTAATGGAAAACTCTGCGATATTCACTCCGTTGCCCTCCTGGCTTGGAACACCAGGGGCCTGACTTTCATGCCGTCGCGGAGATGATACACGCCGGATGTCGCGACGATATCGCCGACCGCCAGGCCTGTGAGAACCTGAATATTTCCGTCCGCCATCGAGCCTACCGTTACTTCTCGCCGGGTGACCCGAGCGGTTTTGGGGTCTTGAACCCAGACGAATCGCTCGCTGCCAGGGCCGGAGAAGACAGCGTTTACCGGCAGGTAAAAGGCTTTGCTGTCATCCTTGATGTCCAGCGGAATTTTGCCTTGCAGCGTAGCGGACATGCCCGGCAGAATCAGGCCTGGCTTGGGAGCGGGCATTGTGAATGTTACGGCGTATGTTTTCGTCGTCGGGTCTGCGGTCTGCTCAGCTTCGAAATATGTTACAGCGAACCGCTTCCCCGGCAGGTCGTCGAAGGTGGCGAAGGTGCTTGTCTTGGCGTCTTGCTCCGCTTTGGTGCCATTGCCGCGGACGAGAAACAGGACGCTCTCGGGAACATCGACGATGACTTTGAGTTTCGTAACGTCCTGTAGCCTGAATATTTTTTCCTTCGCTGCGACGTCCTGATACGTTTCCTTGAACTGCCAACCAATCTCGCCGGCGAAGGGTGCCCGCAATATCGTATCGTTCAGGGCCTTGCGGGTGATAGCAGCATCAGCCTTGGCGACTTCGTAGTCTCGCCGGGCCTGCTCCACTTCCACTTCGGTGGCGACTTGTTTGTCGAAGGCTTCTCGCATTCGCGTGAGGTTCAAGCTGCGTTCGCGAACCCTGGCCATGGATGCATTGTATCTGTTCTGATAATCCTTCGGGTCGAGCTTGGCCAGGGGTTGGTTTGGCTTGACGGGTTGGCCTCGCTTGACGAGGATTTTGTCGATTCGGCCTGGCTGAAGAAACGACAGATTCGCCTCTTGAAACGCCTTGATGCGAGCGGGAAATGAGAGCGCCTTGAAAATACCAGGCGAGTCCAGCGTCATTAGTTTCACCGGACGGACGACTTCCGGCGGAGCTTGCTCTTTTTCACACGAAGTAAAAAGCATCCCAGCTGACGCTATGAAAACCATAACAAAAACACGAACGACCCCTGTGGAACTTGCCCTGTGAAACAACATTTTTTACCACCTTTCATTACCGACCCGAAAAGCTTACGGCAACAGACGAGTTGAATCAACATGTTATATGGAGCGTTCCAATGTGGCGGACGTCCAACGTGGCCACCAAGTTAATATCGCTATCGAAATCGATATTGTAACAGATATCGCAATCGATACCGATACTGATACCGATTTTAATTTCATCGTTTGGCGGTTTTTTTGTGTCTGTTTTTTTGCTTTTCTTTTGTCATTCCCGCGAAGCTTGTCCTCAATCTGATCGGGGAGCGGGAATGAAAAAACAGAAAACATGAGCGAGACGCCCTACTAAAAAGGCGTAGCCCAGCACTTATTTGTGAAAAACCGTCACATCATCAAGACAGTGTCGATTCTTCACAAATAAGTGCTGGGCTACGCCTTTTTAGTTGATGCTTTGAGAAACGAATTATTCGCTCTATTCTTTGGTGCCTTCTTCAAAGCTCGCTTCAGCAGGTTCTTCAGCACTTGCTTCAGCAGATTCTTCGGTTTCCGCTTCTTTGTCATTGTTTCGGATGGCGGAGATAATTTGGCTCCCCATTTCTCCCAGCATTCCACTAACGCTGGACAGGCCTCCTCTGCGAGGTTCTGCTGTTTCCGCCGGGCTCTCGCCATCTTCGGCTGCCCACTGGGCACGCTTCAGGCTCAGGCCTATTTTGCGGTCTTCGATATCCACGCGGAGAATCTTGACCTCGACCTCCTCGCCAAGCTTGAGTAGTTCCTTCGGATCGACCTTGCTGTCAGACAGTTCCGAGACGTGCAACAGGCCCTCGAGGTCGTCTTCCAGCTCGACAAAGACGCCGAAGTTGGTGATTTTCGTAACCTGGCCATGGACAATTTGGCCTGGCATGTAGTGTTCTGGAATCTGCCGTAGCCAGGGGTCTTCGGTCAGTTGCTTCAGGCCCAGAGCCACTCGCATCTTGTCCTCGTCCACCGCCAAAACGACGCATTGCATTTCGTCGCCCTTCTTTATCAGCTCGGAAGGATGGCCTATTTTTCTCGTCCAGCTCAAGTCCGAAACGTGCAACAGCCCGTCGATACCTTCTTCGATCTCGATGAACGCGCCAAAGTTCGTCATATTTCGCACCGTACCCGTGATGACCGTGCCCGGGGGGTATTTTTCCTTCACGACCATCCAGGGGTTGTCCTCAGCCTGCTTCATGCCGAGAGATATTTCCTGCTTCTCCTTGTCAATATCCAGAACGACGACTTCGGCGTCGGTGCCTTCGGAAACGACCTCGGAGGGATGGCTGATTCGGCGTGTCCAGCTCATCTCGCTGATATGGACAAGCCCTTCGATGCCCTCTTCCAGCTTGACGAACGCGCCGTAGTTGGTGATGTTGACCACCTGGCCCGCAACCTTCGAGCCGATAGGATATCGCTCTTCGACCCCGTCCCAGGGGCTTTTGGTTTTTTGCTTCAGGCCCAGGGCAATTTTCTCTTTCTCGCGGTCGACACTCAGCACAACGCACTCGATTTCCTGGTCGATCGTTACGATTTCGGAGGGGTGATTTATTCTGCCCCAGCTCATGTCCGTGATATGCAGCAGCCCGTCGATGCCGCCAAGGTCTACAAAAGCTCCGAAGTCGGCAATGTTCTTGACCGTGCCCTTGCGGCGTTGGCCTTCTTCTATCTCTGCCATCAGGGCGTTCTTCTGCTCGCTGCGTTGTTCCTCGATGAGTTTGCGACGCGATACTACGATGTTTCGGCGATCTTCGTCGATTTTGAGAATCTTCGCCTCGATCTCCTGGCCGATGTACTCGCCGATGTCGCCAGGCCTGCGGATGTCTACCTGCGAGGCTGGCAGGAAGGCTGGCACGCCGATGTCCATCAGCAGCCCGCCCTTTATTTTGCGGGTTATCTTGCCGGTAACGACGTCGCCCTCTTCGTTGCTGGCGATGATTCGCTCCCACCCTCGGATGCGGTCTGCCTTGCGCTTGGACAGCTCGACCAGCCCGGATGCGCTTTCGACGTCTTCCAGAAAGACCTCAACTTCCTGACCTGGCTCGATGGCTTGGGGGTCGGAAAACTCGTTGATATCGATCGTGCCTTCGCTTTTCAGGCCTACTTCGACAATCACGTCGTTGCCGACCACGTCAACAACCCGGCCTGTGAGTATCGTGCCGACTTCGTGCTGCGTGGTGTCCTGGATGATATAGCCCAGCGAATCCTGATCGAATTCGCCCAGGGCTGCGGAAAGTTGCTGCTCCAGGTCGTTGTCTGTGATGTTAAGAGATTTGATTAAATTGTGATCAACCATGCTTGAAATATCCTATCGTTCCTGTCGTTGTTGTCAGCGGCGAAGTCCGGCTCCCTATGAGCACGGCACCGCTGGCCGTCGTGTTCGCCCGACGACCGGGCCGACCAGACCACCTGGCCAAGTTTGTATGTTGTTACATATCGTTCGTGTATGTCATTCGTACGCCGGTGCCGTTGGTTGCGGAATCGGCTGGAAACATTTCTATTCTAAAATCGAAACGTTGTAGTTTACCAAGTTCAGACAAGGAAACAACATCTTTTTACAAGTTTTTTTGGGGGTTGGTGTGCGAGATTAAACCCTGGTCTTACCATTGGGCATCGTGTGTGAGCATAAAATTGGTTGGTTATCCCGGGCAATTTCGGATTGAGCTAGTTTCGCGAAACAATCCGAAATCCGCAACCTGAAATCCGAAATAAATCTTGTGCTGCAAAACACGGCTAAAATCTGCACAAACAATAGTTACAGAAAGCCATGAAAAAAAATCTCACACACCATTCTTGATGGTTGGTAAAGAGAAAATATGAAAAATTGGATTTCTATCTTTGTAGGAATGACAAAAAACACTACAAAAACGCTCATGTTATTCGTGGTGTCTGTTTTTTGGCAATGGACACGGGCCTTGGGCGGGCGTGAAAAAATCGTTTTTTGTCGTGGGGGTTTTGGGTATAATGGCTTTGCTGTGTTGCTGCCGCCAGAGCGGGTGCGACGGGCACGCATGTGATTTCCGCCGGAAATCTCTCGTTGCGTATGGACCTCCGGTTACGGGCTGGAGACGTGAAACCTTTTGACTTTTCCGCGGGCCGCCGTGGCTATGATTTTTTAGGAGCGTGTTATGACCGACCCGACCGACCCGTCGGGCCTGGATTCCGCTGCGCAAGGCCCCGCGCAAGACCAGCCTGATCCATCAGCCTTTTCGACAAGAAACGCTGAACAAACCGAACAAACTGAGAAAACAGAAACGCCCGAAGCCACAGCGGGGACAGAAGAAGTGCATGGGCAAGACGCCCACGCTACGGCGCAAACTCCCGCCAAGTCCGCTGGATCTGGAGCCGGGTTCAGGGCCAAGGGTAGCTGGAGCAACCGCAGCAACTTTCGCAAGCGTTTTCAGCCTGCCCCCGCCGGCCCGAGCGTGGTCGCCCGGTATGGACTAATGCGATACGTCGGCGAGTTTACCCACCAACTCTCAGTTCCGCTGCTCCCGGGTCGAAAAATTGTGGTTCGCACCGACCGCGGCGTAGAGATGGCTGAAATCGTCGCACCCGTCGAGCGGGAAGCTACCGAGCAGTGCGGCCCGCGGGTTCTCCTGGGCGATAAACTCACCGAGTTTCTCAAAACCGCCGGGCCTGATTTTCCGTTCCGCCGGACGGGCAAGGTGCTTCGCCTGGCCAACCAGCAAGACGAGGTGGACTTCCGGCATCTGGAATCATCAGCCCGGGAAGAAATAAAATACTGCCGCAGTCGCATCAAGGAAAAGAATCTGCAAATGAAGGTGGTTACCGCGGAGCATCTTCTAGGCGGCGGGCGAATTATTTACTACTTCACCGCGGAGAAACGTGTGGACTTTCGCGACCTGGTTCGCGACCTGGCATCGCAGTTTCGCACTCGGATAGAGATGCGGCAGGTCGGTGCGCGCGACGAAGCCAGGCTGGTGGGCGACTACGAACGGTGCGGGCAAATGTGCTGCTGCCGGGGATTCCTCAAAATGCTTCAGCCCGTCTCGATGAGAATGGCCAAGGTACAGAAAGCCACGCTGGACCCGGCGAAAATTTCCGGGCGGTGCGGCAGGCTGATGTGCTGCCTGAGATACGAGGACAAAGCCTACTCTGTACTGCGAAAGAACCTGCCTAATCGAAATACCTGGCTGCGAACGAAGGACTACCTTGGCAAGGTAGCTGACGTGCAGATTATCACGCAACTGGTCAGGCTGCTCTTGTCAGACGGCACGAGCGTTGCTGTCGGCGTAGACGAAATTGTCGAGCGAGACATGAAGCTTCCCACCGAAGAGCAGTTGCGAGAAGCCACCGCAAAACACGCCGCCCTCCGCCGAAACGCCATGGCTGTGCCGGGCGTGGAGTTCAACTTCAAAAACGACGATAAACAAAAGAAAACCCAAGCCAAACCATCTGAGGCATCAGCCCAGGCGTCCGGGGAGCAATCCTCCCGCGGACAGCAAAACAACGACTCTGCCAAGCCCGCCAAAAAACGCAGACGCCGAAGACGTCGCAAAAAATAGGGTCTATAGCCCAGCCGCCCTCGGCTGGGGATGTAGACCACAACCACGGCGCCGGGCTGGCTGGAAATAGTGTGCTGACTGGAGATATTGCTGGAGATATTGCTTGACCTCGTCGAAGCCTTGCTCTAGAATTCGCCGTTGGCGAATGTGAATTGGCAGTAATTTTGCGTTTATCGGGGCGTAGCTCAGCTTGGCTAGAGTGTTGCACTGGGGGTGCAAAGGTCGCAGGTTCAAATCCTGTCGCCCCGATTGGCAAAAAGGCTGTGGGTAAAACCATGGTCTTTTTTGTTGCGCAAAGAAAAAAAATATCTGGCACAGCCGCCCTTAACCGTGTTGAACTTGTCATATTTCTGGTCTTTCACGCAAACTTCCCAGCCTAGGGCAGCTGGTACTCTGTCCCGGCAATACTGCCGGGTTCTGACTTGCGGCAATATTGGAGGGCCTGGAGTACCTGTTCGGGTTTTACAACGGTCTTATAGGTGATGGTCTGTTCGTCCAGAACAGACTCGGTTTTCAGATTTCGCTCAGCTACATCCAGGAGTTTACAAAAGGCCCGCGTCCGTCGTAGCGGGCAATCAGCTTCGTCATCAAATAGTCTTTCGACTCGCCAATGAAGTTCTTGCCGCCTCAGACCGACACCGTGGCGATACAATAACAGCATCTTGTCTGCCAGAAGAGGATACTGGTCGTGCCGCCCTCGCAGAAGTCTGTCAGCCCTGGCCTGGCCGGCAGAAAAATTAACGATGGCATGTTCGCTTGTGAGCATATTCTCAACCCAGCACAGTTCGCTTGACGTTCGCGAAGGCGTCGCTGCGTCTGCGATTTCGGGATCGTCGCACGTCCTTCGTGTTTTCACAGACAACTTCGTAGAGCACCGCGCGGGCGGTTCCGCTTTTCCGCAACACCCGCCCGAGCCGCTGGCGTGCCTGCCTGGCGGCCCCCTGACCACCAGGAACAACTGCCACTTTCGCGTCCGGCACATCTATGCCCTCGTCAGGCACACGGTCGGCAACAAGCACCTGAAACGTCCCATCGGCAAAACCATCCAGCGCCGCCAGCCGCTGACGTTTGGGTGTGTGCGAGAGAATCGTCAGTATCCAAAATCGACGGGAGACCGCCATTGCCATCTCGTTCGAGCCTGTAAAAACGATCGTCTTCTGCCCGACGTGCAAGCGAAAGATGTCTTCCAGAACGCGAAGTTTCTCTTGGCAGCGATTTTCAATCACCTCCTTGAGATGATAAGCCTTCATGGCATGTCGCGCCGCGGGGGCCGCACCTGTTTCCCCGCAGAGGTCTTGCCATCTGTAGCGAGGTTGTTCCTCGCGCCGCCGGGCAATGTAGCGTCGTACCACCCGGCTGCACTGGTCGTAGGTGTACTGTTCGCAATCGGACAGCGCGACGGGAATCCACAACATCGTAGTTGGCCAGTGTCTTGCCTCTGGCGGCTGAAAAGGGCATATTGTAGGCAACCAGCCCGATGAGCCAGTCCAGATCCACATGCAGACCATCGCTTCGCTGCGGCGTGGCCGAGAGACCAATTCGCAGCGAAGCGGTCGAGAGAATCGCCGCCTCTCCTCGGCAGGGACCCGGCAGGTGGTGTTCCTCGTCGAAAACAAGCAAGCCGAAACGCTCGCCGATGTCAGCCATGTGAATGTAAGCACTATCGTAGGTGGTTACGCAGACGGGTCTGGGGGCATACTTGTTGTTGCCAATAATGCCTGCGTCGTAGCCCAGGCCTCGAAGAATCCGCCTGTGCCATTGGTACATCAGGTCTCGCACCGGCGCGACGATGAGCGTCGCTGTTGGCGTCTGGACCATTGCCACCAGGGCCACTTCTGTCTTGCCGGTGCCTGTGGGCATAATTACCTGTCCGCGCCAGCCAGTCTCAAAGTACCCTTGTCAAAATAAAGTTCCACCGGCACCATGCTATCCTTATTGCCTTTACTGTGAGAGATATTTGCCAATAACAGCGAGAAAGTCCTGGCCGTATTGTGCGAGTTTTCGTTCGCCGACACCGGTGATTTGTCGCATAGCCTGAGAGGTTGTCGGCATATCCCGGGCCATCTCGTGTAGCGTTCGATCTGAAAACACGACAAACGGCGGAATGTTTTGCGCCTTGGCAAGGCCTGTCCTAACGGCCCGCAGCCGCTCGAACAGAGCCAGGTCGTAATCGCCCATCATAGCCCCCCGGGCAAGGGAGCTTTGTTTTGCGGCTGGTTTGGGCGGTTTGCGTTTTTTCTCGAACAGAGTAAACTTCGCCCGACCGAACAGCACATCGCGACCTTTCGATGAAAGTTGCAACGTCGGATAGTCTTGGCCCCTCGGCAGCAGATGCCCCTGGGCAATGAGATTATCCACAACTCGCCGCCAGGAGCGCTTTGTCCTGCCCCTGCCCTCTCCTACGCCATAGGTCTTGAGGCGGTTATGGCCGAGCTGCCGAATTTTCTTTGTATTGGCGCCAAGAACAATATCCACAACATGGTTGCCCCCAAACTGCTGGCCAGTACGCATGATTGCGGACATAATCATCTGGGCTTCGACGGTCGCGTCGGTTCGCTCGACTCCACCGGCGCATATATCACAGGTGCCGCAATTCGCCTTGTCGTATGTCTCGCCAAAATAAGCCAGAATCTGCCGGCGACGACATTTGCTCGAGCCTGCGTAATTCGCGATTTCGGCCAGTTTCCGCTGGGCGTCGGCCCGCTGCGATTCGTTTTCCATCTGGCGTATGAAATAACGAATCGTCGAGGTATCTCCATAGCTGAAGTACAGCAGGCAGTGTGCAGGCTCGCCGTCGCGCCCTGCCCGGCCTATCTCCTGATAATATCCCTCCATGTTTTTTGGTAAGTCTCCGTGCAGCACAAAGCGGACGTTGGATTTGTCTATCCCCATACCGAAAGCGATGGTGGCGACGATGACATTTATTTCATCTCGGTTAAAGGCGTCCTGATTAGCCTTGCGGTCCTGGTCGGGCATACCGGCGTGATAGGGGCGAACTAGCACACCTTTGCGGGCGAGAAACTCAGCCGTGGCTTCCACGTCGTTGCGCGTCGTGCGATAGATTATCCCGGACTCGCTCGGGTGCTTGCGGAGAAAGCCGAAAATCTGCGTGTTCAGGTCATCCTTTGGCTCGACTTGCAGGAACAGATTAGGCCTGTCGAAACTCGCCCTGATGGTCAATGGTTTCCGCAGGCCCAGGCGGGCGATGATATCCTGCTGTACTTTGTGGGTCGCTGTAGCAGTGAAGGCGGCAACACTCACGCCGCTGAATTCCGGAACGATTTTTGAGAGACTCAGATAGTCCGGCCGAAAATCGTGTCCCCACTGAGATATGCAGTGCGCCTCGTCGATAGCAAAGAGACACACACGCGTCGCCTTGAGCGCGGAGAGAAAATCGCCCCTGACAAAACGCTCTGGAGCGACATAGAGGAGGTCCAGCTCGCCGACAGCCAAGGCGTCCAACACGCCGGCCTGCTGAGAGTGCCCCAGAGAGCTGTTGAGATATTCCGCCCGCAGGCCATTTTCGCCGGCGGCGTCGACCTGGTCCTTCATCAGCGAAATCAGCGGACTGATAACAACGCATGTGCCGCTCAGCAGGCAGGCGGGCAGTTGGTAGCACAACGACTTTCCACCGCCGGTAGGCATAACCGCAAAGACATCCCGCTGGCCGATCAAAGCCCGGACAATCTCTTCCTGGTTTGGCCGGAATTGATGAAACCCGAACACCTGGCGCATCACTTTACCAATATTGGGGAGCGAATCTAACCCTGGCACCGTTTCTCTGTTTGGACTCTTCATCCAGTTCTTTGTCTTGTTATACTCTTACTCTTTATAATCACCCCTGGCATAAGACCCCAAAAAAAATTACCATCTCCACGTCATCGCACTGGCTGCGGATGACTGAAGCAATATGTTTCAATTCATCCCGCTTATTGCCCAGGAGATGTGTAGACGTCTTTTTCATGATTACTGACCACTTACTTGTCGTACTGCATCTGAGCCATCTGCTGGTAGAGGTGCCACCGGTTCATCGTGTCGCCGGTTGCCTGTTCCAGCAGAACCTTGGCGTGGGCGGGGTTGGACTTGGCCAGCATCCCCCAGCGGTTCTCGTTGTAGGCGAATTCCTCAAACGAGATGCTAGGCTCTTTGCTGTCCAGCTGCAGCGGGTTCTTGCCCTGCTGTTCCAGTCGCGGGTCGAACCGATACAAAGGCCAAAATCCTGACTTGACCGCAGCGGCTTGCTGATCCAGGCCCGTGGTCATGTTAATACCGTGAGCGATGCAGTGTGCGTAGCAGATAACCAGCGAGCAGCCCGGATAGCTGTCAGCCTCGACGAAGGCTTTGACAGCCTGGGCTTCGTTGGCACCCATCGCTATCTGGGCGACGTAGATATTGCCATACGTCATAGCTATCATGCCGAGGTCTTTTTTGGGAGCGGGCTTGCCGGCTGCTGCGAACTTGGCGACCGCACCGCGAGGCGTAGCTTTGGAGCACTGCCCGCCGGTGTTGGAATAGACCATCGTGTCCATGACGATAACGTTCATATCTCGCGTCGAGGCAAGCACATGGTCAAGCCCGCCATAGCCTATGTCATACGCCCACCCGTCGCCGCCCATCGCCCAGACGCTTTTGTGAACCAGGGCGTCGATGACGCTGGCTAGCTGGATGGCTTTGGTGTCTTTGTGGCCCGCCAGTTTTCCCTTAGCCTCTTTGATGCGATCTCGCTGGGCGAAGATAGCTGGCTCGTCTGGCAAATCGGCATTGGCAACGATGGCTTCTGCCAGCTCGGCGCCGAGAATATCCTTGCAGGCCAGGGTCAGCTCGCGTGCGTATTCCATGCGTTTGTCTTGCGTCAGTCGCAGGCCAAAGCTGAACTCGGCATTGTCTTCGAAGAGTGAATTGTTCCAGGCTGGGCCTCTGCCGTCGTCGTTTTTGCAGTATGGCGTGGTGGGCAAGTTGCCGCCATAGATGCTCGAACAGCCCGTGGCGTTGCCGATAATCATTCGGTCGCCGAAGAGTTGGCTTAGCAGTTTGACATAGGCTGTCTCGCCGCAGCCGGCGCAGGCGCCGGAATATTCAAATAAAGGCTGACAAAGTTGGCTGCCCTTGACGGTGGCGAGGTTCAGCTCGGCCCGGTCGTATTCCGGCAAGGCCAGGAAGAACTCGTAGTTCTCCCGTTCCTGCTGGCGGAGGGGAGGCTGGGCGACCATGTTGATAGCCTTCTTGCCTTCCTGGGCCTTGTTTTTCACCGGGCAGGAATGCACGCACACGCCACAGCCTGTGCAGTCTTCCGGAGCTATCTGGATAGTCGCCTTCTTGCCGGCGAACGCTTTGGTTTTGGCGTCAGCGGACTTGAAAGCAGCTGGGGCGCCGGCGAGATTTTTTTCGTCGTAGATTTTCAGGCGGATGGCTGCGTGCGGGCAGACCAGGCTGCACTTGCCGCACTGAATGCAAACCTCCGCGTCCCACTCGGGAATTTCCAGAGCGATGTTTCGCTTTTCCCATTTGGTCGTGCCGGTCGGCCAGGTGCCGTCGTCGGGCATTTTGCTCACGGGCAACATGTCGCCATCGCCAGCCATGATCGTCGCGGTAACATCCCTGACGAACTCCGGAGCCTTGTCCGAAACCACAGGCGGCATTTCGATGCTGCTGCTCGCCTGGGCGGGAACATCAATTTGCACCAGCCCCGCCAGCGACGCATCCACGGCCGCGTAGTTTTTCTGAACGACTTCCTCGCCCTTCTTGCTGTAGGTTTTTTTGATGGCGTCCTTGATTTTCGCGATGGCTTCGTCCTTTGGCAGGATGCCGCTTAAGGCGAAGAAACAAGTCTGCATAATCGTGTTTATCCTGGCGCCCATGCCCGTCGCCTTGCCTACCTCGTAGGCGTTGATGGCGTAGAACTTGAGCTTCTTGTCGATAATCTGCTGCTGGACTTTTTTGGGCATTGCGTCCCAGACCTCTTTGGGGTCCATCGGGCAGTTCAGCAGGAAGGTCGCCCCGTCAGCGGCGTGGCGGAGCATGTCGTATTTTTCCAGGAAGCTGAACTGATGGCAGGCGATGAAGTTGGCCTTGCCTACGAGGTAGGTCGAGCGGATTGGGTCTGGCCCGAACCGCAGGTGCGAGGTGGTGATGGCGCCTGCCTTTTTCGAGTCGTACACGAAATAGCCCTGGGCGTAGTTGTCGGTCTGCTCGCCGATGATTTTGATGGAGTTTTTGTTCGCTCCGACCGTGCCGTCCGAGCCTAGTCCGTAGAACATCGCCTGGACGAGTTTCTCGTCAGCTACGTGGAAATCAGCGTCGAAATCCAGGCTCGTGTCGGTTACATCGTCGATGATGCCGATGTTGAAGTGGTTCTTAGGCTGGGCCTGGGAAAGGTTGTCGAAGGCGCCTTTGACCATGGCGGGGGTGAACTCTTTGCTGCTGAGACCATAGCGTCCGCCGACGACTTTCACGTCGCCTCGGCCAGCTTCTGCCAGTGCGTTTACGACGTCGAGATACAGAGGCTCGCCGGGTGAGCCAGGCTCTTTTTGGCGGTCGAGTACGGAGAGTTTTTTGCAGCTGGCGGGGATGGCGGCAAGGAGATGTTCGTTGCTGAAAGGCCGATACAGTCGCACCTTGATCAGGCCTACTTTTTCGCCCGCCGCGTTGAGAGCTTCGACCGCCTCGTCGGCAGCTTCGGCTCCGGAACCCATCATTATAATAACACGCTCGGCGTTGGGGTCGCCGACATAGTCGAACAGGTGATATGATCGGCCTACCAGCTCGGCGAACTTGTCCATCACCGCTTGCACCTTGGCCGGGGCGTCGAGGTAGTATTTGTTGACGGACTCTCTGCCCTGGTAATAGACGTCGGGGTTTTGGCTCGTGCCGCGGACGACAGGGGCGTCGGGGGTCAGGCCTCGGCTTCGGTGGGCAAGCACCAGCTCGTCGCTTATCATAGCTCGCATGTCGTCGAGGGTCAGCTCTTCGATTTTCTGGATTTCATGGCTGGTGCGGAAGCCGTCGAAGAAATGGATGAACGGCAGTCGCGTATCGAGCGTCGCCGCGGAGCCTATCAGGGCAAGGTCCATCGCCTCTTGCACGCTGTTGCTAGCCAGCAGTGCCACGCCGGTTTGTCGACAGGCCATCACATCGGAATGGTCGCCGAAGATGGACAGCGCCTGGCAGGCAAGCGACCGGGCGGAGACGTGGAAGCAGGTGCTGGTCAGCTCGCCGGCTAGCTTATACAGCGTCGGGATCATCAGCAGCAGACCCTGGCTGGCGGTGAATGTGGTGGTCAGGCTGCCGGTCTGCAGCGCGCCGTGAACAGCAGCGGCAGCTCCGCCCTCAGCCTGCATCTCGACGACCATCGGCACGGTGTCCCAGATATTTTTTTGGCCCGCGGCGCTCCAGGCGTCGGAGTGTTCGCCCATTGGGCTGGAGGGGGTGATGGGGTAAATCGCGATTACTTCGTTGATCTTGTGTGCCACATGTGCCACGGCCTGATTGCCGTCCATCATAGTCATTTTGCGTGCCATCGTTCGATATTCCTTATTGTAAAAGGTTCGTAAAATATGGCGAGGCGATGGTCTCGCCCCGCCCACCTGCCAGCAGTTGTGGCTGAGGCAGGCAACGGAAAAAACCATCTTGCACATTTCCCCGCAACACGCAACGCAATTTTTCCATACACGCGCCTTGAAAAAAAGGCTTTGGCGTATTTATTTTGTAATCTTTTACCAGTTAACCAGTTAACTAATCAACCAGTCAACAACCCCGCGGTTGGATTGCTGAAAATCGGTCAGTTTGAGTTTCATTGCCTATATCTCCTTTTGCAACGTCTCGAACAACCACGGCACCCGGAAATTGGATATCCATTCAACAAACCCAGCCATGCCACCGGGCTTTTATTTGTCGCGTGGTTGTCGGGGACGGATCAGTGTTACCCCCGGAAAATAAGTGCCCAGTCTCTTGGTATCCCGAGTAAGCGACGGTATTCCCGCAGCTTCTGCGTGGCCACCAATGAAGAAATCTGGGAGAACTGACACCCTGGTTCCCCGTCGGGCCTTGTACTGGCCGAACGCCTTGGCTGCTCGGAAGAGTCCTTGCCGAGGGATTTCCTGATATCCCAGAGCGAATTTCCTGACGACATCATCCACAAACTCGATTGAGGGGCTGCCGAAACACAGCTCTGCATAGATAACAGGGTTGATCAGCAGCCCGGAGTCGCTATTGCTTTCAAGTTGTGCGATTGATCAATCAGCCCATCGCCGGTCATCGGTAAGCACATCGATAAGCACATTGGTATCGACCAGAACGGGCGTCAATCTCCCCTGGTTTCTCGCATCCACTGCCGCGTGGTGCGTGTTCCCTTCAGAATGCCTCGCATGGCTGAGAATCTGCCATGGGTGCCGCTCGGTACTTCGTGTTCGAGCAATACGACGGTTCCATCCATAATGCGGAAATCCACGTTACTATGCGCAACGACTCCTAAGATAATCCCGAATTCGCGCTGGTATCGTAACCTGGCCTTTGGTTGTTGCTTTCATGGTATTATTGTTGCGCATATTACTTGTGGTGCCAAGTCACCAACATATTATTACACAGCAGCGTGTGCGAGATTAAACACTGGTCTTACTATTGGGTATCGTGTGCGGGAATAAAACCGGTTGGTTATCCCGGCAATTTCGGATTTTGGATTTCAGATTTCGGATTGAGCCTTGGGTTTTTAGCGTCTCAATGGAAAAAGTGTCTTGTGCCGGTGAAGATCATGGTTAGGCCTAATTTGTCGGCGTAGGCTATGACTTCGTCGTCCTTTTTCGCTCCGCCGGGTTCTATCACGGCTGTGGCCCCGGCTTGGGCAGCCCAGTCCAGGCTGTCGGGGAAGGGGAAAAACGCGTCGGACGCCAACGCGCAGCCTGTGGTGTCGTGGTCGCCTTTGGCGCCGCTATATTGCTTGGCTATCTGCCCAGCCAGGAACGCGGAGTTCACTCGGCTCATCTGCCCTGCCCCCGCGCCGAGCAGGGCGTTGTCCCTGGCCAGGACGATGGCGTTGGATTTTACGTGCTTGCAAACCAGCCAGGCGAATTTCAGGTCTGCCATCTCCCGCGCGTCGGGCTGGCGTCTGGTTACGACCTTCCAGTTCTCGGTGTTCAGGCCCAGCAGGTCGCGGTCTTGCACCAGCAGGCCGCCGACCACGAACTTGGTGAATTTTTCCGTGTTTCTGGGCGTCTCAGCCGAGGCGTCTGAGCTACAAAACGGGCCTACTTCCAGCAGGCGGACATCCTGGCCCCAGCCTTTCCGGGCTTGGATAATCTCAACCGCGCCGGGTTCAAAACTCGGAGCCAGGATTATCTCGGCGAAGAATCCCCCAGCCCCAGCGGCTTTGCCCCACCGCTGATATGTCTCGGTGATGGCGGTGGCCAGCTCGCAAGTTACGGGCCTGTTGACAGCCACGATGCCGCCCATCGCTGCGTTTACGTCGCCGTAGTAAGCTTTGCGATACGCTTCGACGAGGTCGCTGTCGACAGCGCAGCCTGCCGGGTTGGCGTGTTTGATGATAGCCACGGCTGGGTCTGGAAACTCTTTTATCAGCTCGAGCGCGCCGTTTGCGTCGAAGTAATTGTTATACGAAATGCTCTTGCCGCTGATCAGCTTGGCTCGGCCTATGCAAGGTTCGTCTTCCACATCGGCAGCGGTATAAAACGCGCCGTCCTGATGCGGGTTCTCGCCGTAGCGAAGCTCGCAGGATTTGGAGTAGCTGAAGCTCATTCGGCTGGGGAACTTTTCTTCCGTTTGCTCGGCCAGGTATGTGCTGATGGCGGTGTCGTACGCGCAGGTCAGCGAGAATGCCTGGGCGGCGAACTTGCGTCGCAGCTCGAAGGTGCTTTGGCAGTCGTTGGCTCGGAGTTCGTTTAGCAGCTCGTCGTATTGGTTCGTGTCTGTTACGACGGTAACGTAGCGGTGGTTCTTTGCTGCAGCTCGGACCATCGTAGGCCCGCCGATGTCTATCATCTCCACCGCTTCAGCTGGGGTGCAGCCTGGCTTGGCGATGGCTTGGGTGAACGGATACAGCGAGACGCACACGAGGTCGACCAGCTCGAGGTCGTATTTTTCGATGTCAGCCTGGTGGGCGGGGTCGTCGCGCAGGGCCAATATCGAGCCATGCACTTTTGGGTGCAGCGTTACGACGCGATGGCCTAGCATTTCCGGAAAGCCCGTCCAGTCTTTGACGTCTCGCACCACGATGCCAGCTGCTTCGATAGCCCGGGCAGTGCCGCCGGAGGATATTATCTCCACGCCGAGGTCTACCAGCGACCTGGCGAAATCTTCGATGCCCGTTTTATCAAACACGCTGATAAGTGCCCGGCGAACTTTTACGTTTTCCATCGTTTGTTCCTTTCGGTAGCTGGTTGTTGGTTAGTGCTTGTCGGTTAGTGGTTCTGTCCCGTTCCAGAAGAGCGAGCCAGTGTAGCGAATAAGACGACGCGGTGTTAGACAAAAATTTCGCTGCCGGACAGGTAACGCTCCGGTAACTATCGCAATCGAAATCGGCATCGGTATCGGGTGCCATGGTTGCGGTGTTTGCAACCACGTGACGAATTGCAGTAACCGTTCACGCTATTTTTTTCAGCCTGAAAGGCCAACATACACTTTCATTCTGTCATAACTCTTCAAAATTTATTGAAAGGCCGTGAACGGTTACATGTTTTTTGGGGTTTTTTGTCATTCCCGCGCAGGCGGGAATCCAGTTTTTTCTTTTTCTTCTTCGTCATTCTAAATTCGTTATTGATTCGGCATTCGGGCTTCGTTATTCGTCATTTTCCGTCCAACCATGGCTACCCCGCAGACCCGCGGTGTAGCCATGCCACCCGACCTGGGACTATTCGGTATCGAAATCGATTGCGATACCGATACCGATCGCGATTTCGAGTTGGGTTGTTGGTCATGCGGTTTGTCGCATAGCTTGCGGTTTTTTGTTGGCAAGCTGTCAGAAAAGCAGTTTGGGGGGTGTTGTGCGACAGGGCCGACAGGTTTTTCGGGGTAGGTGGCGCGGGGTGTTTTTGCGTAACTCTTTTTCGGATAGCGTGTTGGGGTGCGTGGCATTGATGTTGCATGGAAAGAGGCGGACGAAGTCTCCCCAGCGGCGTATTAGCCCTTGGCGAGACGATTGGCTGTTTGTGGAGCTGTCGCAATGGTTTGGTTAGCACATCCTCAGGACAAGCCCTTGGACCTGGTCGTTACCGGCGAGGCTGAGAGTTGGCTGCCCGCGCTGGGTCGGATCGTCGGGCCTCGCTATTTGCGAGCCAGGCAGGTAGGCAGCGACCAGGAGCTGCTTGACGTCGTTCAGTCGGGCCAGGCTGACGCGGCTGTGCTTGACGACGACAGCCCATGGGACGTTGATGTCCTGAAACTGCTGCGAATGTTGCGGCGGGTCGACCAGGGCTTGCCCGTGGTGGTCGTAACGACGCACACCGACAGGCGTTGGCTTGAACACGCCCTGGCCCTGGCGGCGTTCAGCGTGGTGGTCAAGCCATTGGAACTGGAAGAACTGCTCCGACAAATCCACGGCATGATGGACAAACTAAGCAGAGCACTACGACAAACAGAATTTTAGAAAAAGTTGTCTGTTGTCAGTTATCAGTAAAAGCAAAAACAGCAAAAACAACAAACTACGAAACACGCGAAAGAACGCGAAAACGAATTGTTGAAAAAATAAAAACAGCAAAAAAAACAGAACCACGGATGGACACGAACGGACACGGTTTTTTTTGTTTTTACTGATAACTGATAACTGATAACTGATAACTGATTACTCTTTTAAGGAGCAACAAAAATGGCAAAAGGTAAAACCGCAACAAAGGCACCGAAAATCAGGCCTCTTGGCGAGAAGATTCTGGTCAAGCGACTCGAAGCTGAGACAATGACAGCTGGGGGCATCGTCTTGCCTGACTCGGCTAAGGAAAAACCAAAAGAAGGTACCGTCCTGGCTGTGGGCGATGGCAGGATGCTCGCTGACGGCACTCGGGGCGAGTTCCAGGTAGCTAAGGGCGACGTGGTACTTTTCACCAGCTATGCCGGCACGGAAATCAAAATCGACAGCGAGGAATACCTCCTCATGGACGAGTCCGATGTCCTGGCGATAGTGAAATAGGCAAGTAGGCAAATGGGCAATAGGAGTCCACGGATTACACGGATTTTTGTGGAGATTACACGGATTTTTTTGTTTTCAATCAAAGAAAATCCGTGAAATCCGCTTTTAGTCCCGTGGACTCTTGACAGCAGTGATAAACTTATATAGATACGGAGAAATACGATGGCAAAGAAGAAAATAACATTTGATGTTGAAGCTCGTCAGGGCATTCGTCGCGGCGTGAACCAGTTGGCCAAGGCGGTCAAGGTAACCCTGGGCCCGACAGGTCGAGTTGTGGTGCTGGAAAAGAGCTTCGGCTCGCCGACCGTTACAAAGGACGGCGTAACCGTAGCGAAGGAAATCGAGCTGGAAGACGCCAACGAGAACATAGGCGCCCAGATGGTCAAAGAAGTGGCCAGCAAGACTTCCGACGTAGCTGGCGATGGCACAACCACCGCGACCATCTACGCCGAGGCTATCTTCGAGGAAGGCCTGAAGAACGTCGCAGCTGGCGCCAAGGCGATGCAGCTGAAGCGCGGCGTGGACAAAGCTGTCGAAGCTATCATTGCTGAGCTGGGCAACCTGTCCAACCCCGTCAAGAGCAGCAAGGAAATCGCCCAGGTCGGCACCTGCAGTGCCAACCAGGACACCGAGATCGGCAAGATGATAGCTGACGCTATGGACAAGGTCGGCAAGGACGGCGTGATTACCGTCGAAGAGGGCAAGGGCCTGGACACTTACGTCGATCTCGTTGAGGGTATGCAGTTCGACAAGGGCTATGTCAGCCCGCACTTCGTCAACAAGACCGAGACGATGGAAGTGGACTTCGAAAAGCCTTTCATCCTGATCCACGAGAAGAAAATCTCGCAGATAAAAGACCTCGTTCCGCTGCTGGAGAAGGTCGCCCAGGCGGGTCGGCCTTTGGTTATCATCGCAGAGGACATCGAGGGCGAAGCTCTGGCGACGCTGGTGGTCAACAAGTTGCGGGGCACGTTCCAGTGCGTTGCTATCAAGGCTCCGGGCTTTGGCGACAGGCGGAAGGAAATGCTCCGCGACATCGCTGTGCTGACCGGCGGCAGGGCTATCATGGAAGACATGGGCATTACGCTGGAGCACATCGACATCGGCGACCTCGGCTCGGCTAAGCGTCTCCGCGTGGACAAAGACAACACCACCATCATCGAAGGTGCTGGCAGCGACGCCGACATCTCCGGGCGAATCGAGCAGATTAAAAATGAGATAGCTGCGACGACCAGCGACTACGATTGCGAGAAGCTCGAAGAGCGGCTGGCTAAGCTCGCTGGCGGCGTGGCACAGATAAACGTCGGAGCTGCGACCGAAGCGGAAATGAAGGAAAAGAAAGCCCGCGTGGAAGACGCCCTTCATGCCTGTCGAGCTGCGGTGGAAGAGGGTATTCTGCCCGGTGGCGGCACGGCGGTGCTTACGGCGTTGAAGGTGCTGGACAAGATCAAATGCACCGACGCCGACGAGAAGACCGGCGTGGATATTGTTCGCCGAGCGTTGGTAGCTCCGATCAAACAGATCGCAGCCAACAGCGGCCTGGACGGCAGCGTCGTGGCGATGAAAGTTATGGAGCAAGCCCAGCCTAATTTTGGCTACAATGCCCTGACCGGCAAGTACACCGACCTGGTCAAGGATGGCGTTATTGTGCCGACCAAGGTCGAACGCAGTGCCCTGCAAAACGCAGCCAGCGTCTCGGGCCTGTTGCTGACCACCGACGCGATTATCTCCGACCTGCCGGAAAAAGACGCCCCCGCCATGCCAGACATGGGCGGCATGGGTGGCATGGGTGGCATGATGTAAGATTAGGTAATAGGCAAGTAGGCAATAGGCAAGTAGGCAATAGGCAAGTAGGTTGGATGCCTGTTGACCGATTGTTGTTGTAGGGATTATTAAGCGGTCAGGGTTTTATGTAGCCCTGGCCGCTTTTTTACAAATAGGCACAGGGCCTTGGGTACGCTATAATGTTTTTCTCGCTTGGGTTGGAGAATAATTTTGGAAGACTGGATAAACGACATAGAGTTCGAGCGTCTTAGCCCAGCTGCGGTGTTGGCTAAGAAGTTGGTGATAAATCCCCTGGCTAACTATCTCCCCGCTTCTTGGATAAAGGGTTGGCTTCGCGACGGCAAGAGCGAATTGGCCTTGGCTAACTGGCGAGACCCGGGCGGATGGCGAAGCATGGTTATCAGCTACGAGGGCAACCCCAAAAGGGCTTGGGATCGCATTCTCGTCGGTGGCGGGACTATCCCCAAGGCTTTGCGAAAC
>Ga0190284_1000354_pt1 | contig 28063 bp, 22 predicted proteins | sample 48691812_MG_FD_161668 | JGI IMG/M metagenome (GOLD analysis project Ga0190284, IMG submission 161668) | Hydrothermal vent microbial mat bacterial communities from Southern Trench, Guaymas Basin, Mexico - 4869-18-1-2_MG | ecosystem: Environmental > Aquatic > Marine > Hydrothermal vents >...
GCTCTACCGAGACAACGGGACTCAAGGAAGCCGACTATTTCTACGACGAGCGCGACCGGCTCTTTGAGGCCAGCGAGCAGTACTTTGCGCTCGATGCCGGCGGCAACCATATCCCGATCACCAGCGGTGCCCATCCCGGCTTCGGCCAGAGCCGGCTCGGCATGGACCGCGCTGATCGCATCACGGTGATCGAGGACGACAACGGCCACCGCACCAACGTAGTCTACGACAGCGCCGGTCGCGAGTGGCAGCGCATCCTGCCGAGGCTGCCGGGTTTTCAGGAAAGCGAGCGCAACTACAGCCAGGCCACCTTTGATCCCAACAACAACCCGCTCTTCATCGAGGAGCACGAGTACTACAAGGACGAGATCGGCACGGTCCACTCCCAGGTCTTCGTCACTGAGAACGTCTTCGACGCCCTCGACCGTCAGGTCGAGACCATCAACGATGCGGCCGGCCTCGCGCAGCGCACTGTCTTTGCCTACGATTCGCTGGGCTACAAGGTGCGTGAGATCGACCCCATGGAGATCGGCACGCGCCTGCTCTACGACACTGTGGGACGCCTGGTGCGCACCGAGATAGGATACGATAAATACTTTACCCAAGGCCAGCTCGACAAGACCCACAATCCCGATGGTCTGATCACGAAAACGCTCACCTACGACGAATCTGGCAACCTGCTCACAGAGCAGGACGATACCGGGAACGTGACCACGTACACCTACGACAACTTAGGCCGCCGCACCCTGGTGACCTTTGCCGATCTCACCGCCGAGCGCGTCGATTATCGCACCGATGACCTGCCCGAGGCATTCACAGCCCTCGATGAGCTGGGCCAGAATATTTTCGAGATCCACAGCTTCTACAACGCGGGCAAGCAAAAGACCTCCGAGGTCATCACCTTGCCCGGTGGCTCGCCGCTCTCCGGGCTCCACCAAAAGAACTTCGCCTACGACGGCCTGAGCCGCGTGCTCGAGGCCAAGGCCTACTCCAAGGATCCCTCCGATCCGCAGCGCGACTTTCTCACCATCACAACCCGCGCCTACGACTCTATCGACAACGTGCTCAGCGAAACCCAGCGCATCGACGAGGACCGGGGGCAGGGCTTTTCCCAGATCCACAGCGCCGACCTTTCCATGACCTTCGATGGTCTGAAAAACCGGCTTTCCGTAGCCAGCTCGCTCGGTGGTTACAGCGCGAGCTACGACTTCGATGCCCTGAGCCGCATCAAGCATATCGGGTATCTGGCCACCTATGAGCAGCGCAAGTACATGGGCGCCGCCGGCAGGCTGTTTGCCAAGCACAATGGCAACAACACGACGACCGAGCTCGGTACGCTGGGGTACGATTCCCTCAGGCGCCCGATCAAGATCGTCCACCAGCGTAATGACCAGCCCAATCCTACCATCCTGGCAGATTTCCGTTACGACTATGACCTCAACAACAACCGCCTTTCCGAAGCCAAGCAACACTACACCGGCCAAGACCAGGTCTACACCTACGACGAGGTCAACCGCCTGATCCGCTTCGACGAGGGTTTTCTCGTGGGCGGCGTGATCCCCAACCCGATCGACACTGAGGTCTACGGTCTTGACGGCGTGGGCAACCGCAAAGAGCACGAGAAGAACGGCCAAATCTTCAACAACAGCGTCGATTCCATGAACCGCTACGCCGCCTCCTACAACGGCAGCCTGGCGCTCGACTACGATCCGCGCGGTAACACCACCCAGTACGGCGACCTCGACCTGACCTACGACGTCTACGGCAAGGTGATCGGCGCTGAAGGGCCGGCGATGACCGCGGTCTACCTCTACGACGCCTCCGATCGCCGCGTGATGTCCCAGGTCAACGGCTATGCCACCAACTTCGTGCTGGAGGGCGATCGTGTCCTGCAGGAGGTGGATGGCAACTCGTCGCAGGTCACCAAAGAGTACGTCTGGGGCAGCGCCATCGACGAACTGGTGATTCTGCAGCTCGATGGTGAAATCTACCATGCGCACGCTGACGCTCTGGGCTCCACAGCGCTGCTCACCGACGCAACCGGTGATATCGTAGAGCGCTACGACTACAACCCCTTCGGTGCCTGCGTAGCCACCGATGTCAACGGCGGCGGCTTGGTGGGCAATCCCTACAGGTTTACAGGTAGGCGTTTAGATTCAGAGACCGGCCTTTACTACTACCGCGCACGGCACTACTCCACCGAGATGGGCCGTTTCCTCTCGATAGATCCCATCCGCACATGGGGTGATCCGGGCAACTTCGGCAATCCCTATGCCTACGCGGGGAATAATCCCCTCACCTACACCGATCCTGGAGGTACAATAATTAACATTGTTTGCGATCCAGATTGTCCTGAGTTCTATCTCCAAACAGCGTGCGACTTGCTACATTTGGAAACTGGATTTGGCTACAGCGAAAAAGAAGGGGGTGAATTCTCGAATGGCAAAGAACTCGTGAGAGGCTTGATGGATGACCCTTTCTGCGAGGTGTTCATCGTCTATTCGACTGAACGTGCCAAAACAATAGCTGGGGCGTCTGTCAGTAATAAAGGCGAAATCCAAAGAGATAGTAGTGACGCAGCGAGCGCCTACTGCGAAGTGAATTCATCAGGAAACATCACACAAAAAGGAGTTGGGTGCTTGAGCATCGTAATACAGTATGACCCTTTTGCTAAGATGCCGGAAAAACATTGCGGTTGGGAAAACGGCGATGAATCTTATGCTACAATTGGTCAGGCCCGACCATTTACTATCTTAGCTCATGAGCTCGTACATGCGGATAATAACAGACAAGGTCTTACGCCACCTGATCGGGCTGACGAACACGCAAGGAATCTAGAAAGAGAGAACAAAATCAGAAAAGAACATCGCAAGGACGGTGTAAAGAAGCGGCTTCCTCAGACCAATCGAGTAAAAAAAGCACAAGAGAGGCTCAAAAAAACTAAAAACAATAAGCAGAATGAAAAAAATAAAAACGATGTACGAGACAAAAATAAGCAAACAAATGATGAGGATGAAGACAAAGCACGATAATATAACTTGTACAGTATCGTCAATAAAATATAGGTTAGTGTGAAGAGTTCGAGGTTTAGGAGGATCGATGTGATTGACATATGCAAAAAAACTATCAGACTTGGCTTCATTTCGACAATGAGTGCTGAAAATACAAAAACGGATCAGAGGACAGCGAGAAGAAAAGAAGCAAAGCCATTTGACGTACCACATTTAAATAGACGAAATTCAATTTTGTGCATCATTATAGTTGCGATGGCGATAATGGGGTGCAGAAATGGTAGAGACAGAGCAACGATGGTCTTAGGTGATGGATACAGAGGAGTCATTTTCGGTGAAAAATGCAGTGATTTAAAGTATTTCGAGAAGAGGTACCCTATGAAAATAAAATTTTGGACTCCAAGGAAGAAAGATGTGGTAAAAGCTGAAATCGCAATACCAAAGTTTCTCGAAGAAAACGGAAGTGAGGATTTTGACGTAAAATATGTAGACGAGATAATAAACAATATAGATAGCTACATTAGACAGTACTGCGGAGTAATAATAGATAAAAAAAAATATGTATACTGTAGCTTTATCAAAGAATATAAAAGTAACAATATAAACGCTGACATCTACAAAAACTGGGAGAACGAGTTGATTTGTATTTGGTTTATTGCAGATGGAGGAACTGACTATTTCGACATATTGTACGATGTAAAGAGAAATAATTGTAAAAATCTATATATACATGAATAAATATTCCTCTAGGAAATACGGTGACGGAGCAATCCGTTCAACGGTTCGGATCCCACTCGACTACGTGGTTCACCATTGATTTATTATGTTCGACTTTTCTTTTTTATCATCGCGTCCGTGCTCATAACGATCAAACCACCCCAAGCACGCTGGCAGACTTTGGCCACGCCTACGACCTCAACAACAACCGTGTTTTTGAGGAGAAGCGCCACTGCTCGGCCAGGACCAGGCCTATGCCTACGATCAAGTGAACCGGCTGATCCGCTTCGATGAAGGATTTCTCGTGGGCAACGTGATCCCCAATCCGATCGACACCGAGGTCTACGGCCTCGACGGCGTGGGCAACCGCAAGCAGCACGAGAAGAACGGCCAGCTCTTCAGCAACTCCGTCGACTCCATGAACCGCTACGCTGCCTCCTACAACGGCAGCCTGACGCTGGACTACGACTCACGCGGCAACACGACCAAGTACGGCGATCTCGATCTGACCTACGACGTCTATGGCAAGTTGGTCGGTGCCGAAAAGCCCAACATGACCGCTGTCTACCTCTACGACGCCTCCGATCGCAGGGTGATGTCCCAGGTCAACGACTACGCCACCTACTTCGTGCTGGAGGGCGACCGCGTCCTGCAGGAGGTGGACGGCACCTCCGCACACGTCACCAAGGAGTACGCCTGGGGCAGCGCCATCGACGAGCTGGTGATCTTGCAGCTCGATGGTGAGATCTACCATGCGCACGCCGACGCGCTGGGCTCCACCGCGCTGCTCACTGACGCAAACGGCGACGTCGTCGAGCGCTACGACTACAACCCCTTCGGTGCTTGTGTGGCCTCCGATATCAATGGCGGCGGCCTGGTCGGCAATCCCTACCGCTTCACCGGCCGGCGGTTAGATTCAGAAACCAGCCTCTACTACTACCGCGCCCGCCACTATTCCACCGAGATGGGCCGCTTCCTCTCCCGCGACCCCATCGGCATCTGGGGTGATGCGGGCAACTTCGGCAATGCCTATGCCTATGCGGGGAATAATCCAGGCATGTACTCTGATCCTGGAGGAACCAAAATAGACATAATTTGCGTTCCAGATTACCCTGAGTTTTTTCTTCAAACGGCGTGCGACTTGATGCATATTGAAATGGGATTTGGCTGCAGCGAGAAAGATGATGGCGATTTTTCGAATGGTAATGACCTCTTTAGAGGTTTGTGGGATGACCCATACTGTGAGGTGATTATCGTCTACTCGAATGAGCGCGCAAAAAAAATAGCTGGGGCGTATATCAGTGATAAAGGCGAAATCCAAAGAGATAGTTGTGACGCAGCGAACGCCTACTGCGAAGTGGATTCATCAGGAAACGTTACACAAAAAGGAGTTGGGTGCTTGAGCATCGTAATACAGTATGACCCTTTTGCTGAGATGCCGGAAAAACATTGCGGCTGGGAAAACGGCGATGAATCTCATGCTACAATTGATCCGGCCCAACCTTTTACTATCTTAGCGCATGAGCTCGTACATGCGGATAATAACAGACTAGGCATTACTCCTGTCGACTTGGATGATGAGCACGCAATGAATATGGAAAGAGAAAACAAAACTCGAAAGAAGCATCGCAAGGACGGCGTAACGAAACGGCTTCCGCAGACACGAAAAACAAAAAAAGCACTGGAGAAATTCAAAAAAAGTAAAAACAATGGGCAAAATAGCGACAAGAAAAACAATGCCCACGGCGAAAAAGGGCAGACGGACGACAAAGATAAAATTCAGGATTAAAAAGCAGAACCTGTTGCAAAGCAAGAAAAACACAAATTCCCAGTGTTCCTGGGATGTCGAAGTGGATAACATGTGGGAGCGTGCCTGTGATTTTGAGAGTACCCGATACATTGAGTGTAAAAAAACGAGCAAAGACATGTCAATAGAATACGGGAGAGTTTCAAAGTTGAGCTATAAAAAGCAAGAAACGAGAAGACTGTTTTTTTTGTATTTGATAATTGTATTAGCGATAACAGTAGGGTGTGGAAATGATAAAAACAAAATAACGAATTTTGACGGAGATGGATACCGGGGTGTTATTTTCGGTGAAAAATGTAGTGATTTAAAGTATCTCGAGATGAGGTACCCCACAAAAATGGAGTTTTGGACTCCGAAGAATAAAAATGTAGTAGAGGCAGAAATAGCGATATCAAAATTCTTAGGGAAAAATGGAAGTAAGCACTATGATACAGAATTGGTGGAAGAAATAATAAAAAATCTGGATAGGTACATTAGACAGTACTGCGGAGTAATAATAAATAAAAATAAGTGTGTGTACTGTAGTTTTATCAAAGAGTATAATAGTGACAACATAAATGCTGGCATTTACAGAAACTGGGAGAATGAGTTAATTTGTACTTGGTTTATTGCAGATGGAGGAACTGACTATTTCGACATATTGTACGATGTTAAGAAAAAAATGTGCAAAAAATTCTCGATGCGTCATTGACGGTGTGTATTAGCTGAGACACGGTGCCGTAGCAACCTCATCAACGGTTCAGGTACTACGCGACAATCCGGTTCTCCTACGATAGATCATGCTCGACTCAACAGACCTACCGTAGCATCCTTGCTCACTACGATCGACCGACCCCATTACCCTGACTGACTATTATTACGACTACGACATCAACAATAACCGCCTTTCCGAAGCGAAGCAGCACTACACCGGCCAGGACCATGCCTACGCCTATGACGAGGTGAACCGGCTGGTCCGCTTCGACGAGGGGTTTCTGGTCGGCGGCGTGATCCCCAACCCGATCGACACCGAGGTCTACGGCCTCGACGGGGTGGGCAACCGTAAAGAACACGAAAAGAACGGCCAACTCTTCACCAACAGCGTCGACTCCATGAACCGCTACGCTGCCTCCTACAACGGAAGCCTGGCGCTGGACTACGACCCGGGCGGCAACACCACCAAATATGGCGCCCTCGACCTCACCTACGACGTTTACGGAAAGGTAGTCGGTGCTGAAGAACCGGCGGTGACTACGTTCTACCTCTACGACGCCTCCGATCGCCGCGTCATGTCCCAGGTCAACGGCTACGCCACCTACTTTGTGATGGAAGGCGACCGTGTCCTGCAGGAGGTGGACGGCAACTCCGCGCAGGTCACCAAGGAGTACGTCTGGGGCAGCGCCATCGACGAGCTGGTGATTCTGCAGCTCGATGGCGAGATCTACCATGCGCATGCTGACGCTCTGGGCTCCACGGTACTGCTCACCGACGCAACCGGCGACATCGTCGAGCGCTACGACTACAATCCCTTCGGTGCCTGCGTGGCCACCGATATCAACGGTGGCGGCCTGGTCGGCAATCCCTACCGCTTCACCGGCCGGCGTTTAGATTCAGAAACAGGACTCTACTATTACCGCGCGCGGCACTATTCCACCAAGATGGGCAACTTTTTCTCCCGCGATCCCATCGGCATCTGGGGTGATGCCGGGAATTTCGGTAATGCCTACGCGTTTGCAAATAATGATCCCGTGAACTGTGTCGATCTAAACGGCTCAGTTACACTTAAGGTATCTGGAAAACCAGCAAGATGAAAAAAAGATGAAGATAAAAGGGGGAATGAAGAATAATAGTAGAATAGAAAGAAAATTGTTATGTGGCTTGTCAATGTTATTTTGGTTTATTTTTAGTATCAGAAAATACAATCAGCCAAATATAGGAGTCAAATAATATGCGCAATAACTTGAGATCAGTTTATAAGACTACCGGAATTATCAGCACAGTATGTTACTGTATATGTTTTACGATCGGTTGCTGCAATGATACGAAAACCAAGGATGATTTAGTCTTGGAAACATTGACGAATATTGAATTGAGGTACCTTTCAGATGGAGCACATGAAACAGAAATCGTATACGATGATGAAGTGAGTATCATGATAGGTAGATACAAAGACGGCCTTGTCTCTATATTAATAAACAATTTAAACAATGATAAAATGTCGAAGTCAGTAATTGAAGGTGTAAACATACCTGTCGGATTTTTATGCTTTGACCTATTGTGCTCATTGCTCAAACCCGTCGATGATTTGTGTATTATAGACAGTAGTGATGATGGACTATGGTCAAGTGTAAAAGTTGATTACCGCATTCCTATTGAATTAGATAAGTGGAGAAATCTTGATGTTCAAATAATACAGAAACGATGGGAAAAATTGTACAGAAGCGATAAGTTGATTATTGATTGGGAATTCTGTAATAAAAATATAAAAAAAACCGAGCGTTGAATAGGAGGGCCTCAATATCTATTCAACCAAAAGTCGGAATACTGCGCCGGGAAGTACTTGACCTTACCTAATCGTTCAACGGTTTTCGACCGTTATCATGGTTTTTCGGCGGTTAACTCTATTCAATTATTTTTTCCTGTCATCACAATCATGATTTTAACCTCCCCCTCCCACGATATCCGTTTTTGCCACGTCCTCAACAACAACCGCCTTTACGGGGCAATGTGCCACTACATTGGCCAAGGCCAGGCCTACACTTACGACGACGTCAACCGCCTGATCCGCTTCGACGAGGGGCATCTCGTGTGTGGTGTGATCCCCAATCCGATTGACACGGAGGTTCACAAAGAGAACACAAGTGTTTTCTGATCATGAGTCCACCGATGGTCAGGGCAATTCATGAATTACGCGATCTGCGGCGTAACCATATAGGATCACCGAGGTTTTCTGTGCCGGGGCTTGTCGACAACCATCCGATAGGTTAGGCTGCTAGTTCGCTTTTGGACGTGTCTCTTTTGAAAGAGCCCGCTGCACCTGACGTGAAGGTCGAGAAACCTGCACGTCTGGGGAACGCGATGGAAGGATGTTCGATGTCGAAGCGCAACAGTTTAACCGGTCGACGCCTGCCGACATCGGCATTCGCGATGCTCGCGCTGTGCCTGGCGGGTTGTTTCATGACCGACTGTCAAAATGTTCCGAATCAGGCTGGCGGCGCGGTACGACCCCTGGCTCCCGGTTTCAGCGGGTTCGATCTTAACGGGGCGGCGGTCTCGCTCGATACGCTGCGCGGTGACAAGGCAACCCTTTTGGTCTTCAGCTCGATCACCTGTCCCACCTGCGAGAAGACGTTGCCGAGCGTGCCGAAGATCAAGAAGGATTTTGTCGACAGGGGCGTATCGGTGGCGGTTATCGAGGCTGGTTCGACGGCCGAGAAGAGCCGACCCCTTTACGCCAAGTGGACGCCAGGTGTGACGGTGATCGCCGATCCCGACAAGGCGATCAGCTCAGGGCTCTACGACGTGGAGGAGGTGCCGTTTTTCTGCTTGCTCGACAAGGACGGTAAAATTGCGCACTTTCTGACCTACGACGAGCAGACGGCGCGTGAGGCAATCGACGTGGTGCTCGGGTTGTCCAAGAAGCCGGTGGAAGCACGCTCCAAGGGCGCCGGGTGACGGCTCTGAATCCTTGGGAGGCCGAGGCGGCTTCCCTCAATTCTTGTGTGTCAGCATCACACGTTGGTTAGCTCTTCGCATGGCAGTGGGACAGCAATTCTCACTGTTGGACGGCCCTCAATGTAGCGCATAGGTCAGGCGACCTCATCGCCCCGCCGGTCAGGGTGCCGCGGTGAACGAGTGACGATTTGGCGACCAGAACTAGTTTGCGCTTCACGGAGCCGTTCGACAAATTTTTCCAGGTCGAAGTCGCATTCCGCGAAAAGGTCTTCTCGAACTCGGCGAACTTCTTGGACGATTGGATCTTCCCATTTTTGCGAGCGATCATCGATATCATTCATCTGAGAAACCTCCAATCAGTTCTTCGTCAGTAGCTCCAGTTTTCACGCCGCACGGGCAGGCGGTTGAGCACCTGGCGGTGGTGCTGCCAGTGGGGCATGAAACGGTCCATCAGCGCGAGAAAGCGGGCGTTGTGGGTCGGCTCCAACAGGTGGACCAGCTCGTGGACCACGATGTATTCGAGGCACTCCTCCGGCTTTTTGGCCAGCTCGGTATTGAGGCGGATCGTGCGGGATGCGGGGTTGCAGCTGCCCCACTTGGTTTTCATCCGCTGCACGAAAAACCGCTCTACTTTCACACCGAGGAGCGGCTGCCATATCGTCAAGATCGGCGGCACCGCCTCCTTGATCTGATCGCGATACCATCTCTCGACGAGAGCTTGCTTCTTGAGCTCGTCGGTTTGCGGTCGTATCCGCAGGAGCATGCGGCGAGGCCTCAGCTCGATCGAGGGTGGCGCGTCGGCCTCGACAACCTCGAGTAGATAACGTTTGCCCCAGAGGAAGTGGCTCTCCCGATCGAGGTACTCGCGCGGTGTCTCGCGTTCTTGTGCCCGCAGCTTCGTTTGCTGCTGCTTGATCCAATCGAGCTTGGAAATCGCGAAGGCGCGGATGGTGTCGAGGCTCATGCGCTTGGGGGCCGATATGCGCACCCTTCCCGCCGGGGGATAAACGCTGAGGTGGACGTTTTTGATCTTCTTCAAGACCACGTCCACAACGATGTCACCCAGATTGATCTGTGGCACCATCAGTATTCATCCTGCGCCTTGATGATCAGGAAGATCCGCTCCACCTCGGCCTCATCGTGCAGTATCCCGTCCAAAATACGCTTGATCACCCGTTCGCGGGCCTGGATTCCGCGCCAGCCGTCCGGCCGCTCCCGTTTGACCTCGGCGTCGATCTCCAAGGCCAGCTCGAGCGCCGCATCGCCGGTTTCCGCATAGTCGCTTGATTCTTCGGTCACCCGGTTCTTCTGCGCGGGCTCCGGGCTGCGCCCTTTCAGATTGTTGTAGAGGGTGCGCAGCGCCGGGCTGTGCTTCAGCTTCTCGGGGGTGTCTTCATCCTGTCCCACCTCGACCTTCCGCGCCAGGTCGGCGATGCGGTTCAGGTATTCCTCGTACTCGATCGCCCTGGCCTTGCGCGCCGCAATGATCTCGTCGAGCAGGGTCGACATCTTCTCGTAGTAGGCCGGGTCGCTCAGGTGTTCCTTGATGATCTTGCGGCGCACGTTGTTTTCGATGGTCTCGGCGATGGCGCGCTTGTCGTTTTTCAAGCCGCCGAGCTGGGAGGCGATGGCATCGGCGATGCCGGTCTTCACGATCAGCTCCAGCAGGCCCAGGTCGTCGAAGGGTGAGATCTTTATGGGTTCGTCGGCCTCGATGTAGGTGTCGATGAGGTGCCGCATGTCCGCTTCGTAGGCTTTGAGGTCGAGGCTTTCACCGCTCGCCTTGCGGATGATCTCGCGCAGGTTCAGGTAGTGGGTGAGCTGTTGGCTGATGCAGCGGATGTCGTCAACGCCGTACCCGGTAGGCTCCAGCTCGTTGGCGATGTTGGCATAGGCGCGCACCAGGGCCACGGTCGCCTTGTAGAGTGCGACGCGCTGCGGCTCGCGTTCCTGCAGGTCCGCCGCAATCTCCGTGTTGCCGCAGAAGTAGTGGATGTGCTCCAGCTCGCCCTGGGGCGGCTCCACCGGCTCGCACAGCAGATCGAGGGCTTCCAGCGCGTTGTCGAGCCGTTGCTTGCTCTTCTCGAGGCGGTCCTGCAACAGCACCTCCGGGTCGGATCCGCCGGCGCTGTGATCGAGCTCCGAGGTATAGACGGCGATGGCGTTCTCGACCTTCTTGAAGAGGTCCTTGTAGTCCACGATGTAGCCAAAATCCTTATCCTCGCTATCGAGACGATTCACGCGGCAAATTGCCTGGAACAGACCGTGGTCCTGCATCGACTTGTCGATGTAGAGGAAGGTGCAGGGCGGCGCGTCGAAGCCGGTGAGCAGCTTGTCCACCACGACCAGCAGCTTCATGTTCGCCGGCTCGGTGGTGAACAGCAACTTGGTATGTTCCTCGTAGCTCTCCGTCCTGGTCAAACCCGGCTTGGCGGCGACGTCCTTCAGCAGCTCAGTGTAGGTGTTGTAGACGAACTGCTTGTCGGTCTCGGTGTTGGCGCCGGTTTCCTCCAGCGTTACGTCGCGGGTTTGCGGGTAATAGGACGTCACCACCGCACACTTGCCCTTGAAGGGTGTCTTCTCAAACAGCGTGAAGTACTTGCACGCTTCGTAGATGCTGGAGGTCACCAGGATCGCGTTGCCACGTTCGCTGGACAGTCGCGGCTTGACGCTGAAGTCGAAGACGATATCGCTCACCACGCGGTTCATGCGCGAGCGGGAGCTGAGCACGTTCTGCAGCGTGCCCCATTGCTGCTTCAGCTCGTCCTTCTGCCATTTGTTCAGCCCCCTGGTCTTGGCCTCGAACCAGGCGTCGATCTTGTCCTCGGAGCCGAGGCGCTGATCGATGTCGCGCGCCTCGTAGACCAGATCCAGCACCACCCCGTCCTCGACGCCCTCGCTGAACTTGTAGGTGTGGATGTAGCCACCGAAGACCTCCAGGCTCGTGGCCCGGTCTTTCGCGAGCAAGGGCGTGCCGGTGAAGCCGAAAAACACCGCGTTGGGCATGGTGGCCTTCATCACGCGGTGTAGCTTGCCGCTCTGCGTGCGGTGACACTCGTCGACGAAGACGAAGATCTCGCCCACGGTCGGGCTTGGTTGCGCCTCCAGATCTTTGATGAAGGCGTCGAAGTCATTCACGTCCCTGCGCCCGAACTTGTGCACCAGCGAGCAGAGCAGGCGCGGCCTTGCCTGGCCGAGCTGGCTCATCAGGTCGCGGCCGCTTCCTGTGCGCTCGATCGGTTCGCCGGCCTCCTTGAAAACACTCTCGATCTGCTTGTCCAGCTCGTCGCGGTCGGTGATGATCGCCACACGGGCCTTGGGGGTGTTCTCCAGGATCCACTTCGCGAGCAGCACCATCACGATGCTCTTGCCGCTCCCCTGTGTGTGCCAGATGATGCCGTCCTGCTTGGCGTGCACATGGGCCTGCGCGGCCTTGACACCGAAATACTGGTGCGTCCGCGGCAGCTTCTTCACACCGCCGTCGAAGAGCACGAAGTCGTGCATCAGCTCGAGCAGCCGCTCCTTGCTGCACATCTTCAGCAGGTATTTGTCCAGCTTGAAGCGACTGTCGTCCTTTTCGTCCTCTTTCCACTGGAGGAAAAACTTTTCCGGTGTGCCGATCGTGCCGTAGCGCATCCCCTCGGAGTCGTTGCCAGTGTAGATAAACTGCACGGTGCTGAAGAACCAGGCGTTGAACCGGCGCTGCTGGTTCGAGAGGCTCTGGCGGATGCCGTCGCCGATGCTCACACGGCTGTTTTTCAGCTCCAGCACGCCGACGGCGATGCCGTTCACATAGAGCACGATGTCCGGCCGCCGTTCATGGTTGCCCTTGAGCGTGACCTCTTCGGCGATGGCAAAGTCGTTCTGCTGCGGCTCGCGCCAGTTGATGAGGTGGGCGGTTTCGGTGACCTTGCCCGCCTCGGTCTTCACGGGCATGCCGTAGCGCAGAAAGCTGTAGACCGCCTGGTTGTTGGCGTAGAGCGTGCGGTTGGTATTGTCCGCCTCGATGCGCAGCTTGTGAAGCGCAACTGCAATCTGCTCCGGCCTGTAACCGCTCCTGCTCAGATGGGCGCTGAGCAGCTCCTCTTCGATGTTGCTGTTGTTCCCGCGGTCGGACCAGTCGCCGAGGTAGCGGTAGCCCAGCTCGTCGCAAAAAAGGGCGATGGTCCGATCCTGGGTGGCACGTTCCGGTTGGCCCACGGTGGTCATAAGGTTGGTTTTCCTTTGCGCAGTGAGTCCTGCAGGGCAGCTCCCGTGGCAGTGAGGCGGTATTTTTGCAGTCGGCTTTTGGGTTTGTCGGGAATGGTCATCTCAATCAGACCTGCTGCAAGGGCAGGCACGAGATAAAGACGCCGAAAGTTGTCGTCACCCTTGAGCCGAAGCGTCTCTTGCATCTCGCGACGGGTCATCTCAGCATGGCAAACCAGTAGCAGTCTGGCGACTTCACCTGCGACTTCACCTGTGACTTCACCGGCAACCAGCGTCGCATCTCTTCCTACGGCATCAAAGGCCTTATCCGGTTTCCTCCAGATGAAAAGACGGATCGGAATCATATCAGTCGAATCCTCCCGGTGAGCAGTTCCTGCATCATACCCTGTTTGAGCTTGTGGGTTTTATCGAGTTTCTGCTCCAGCGCGGCGATCTCGGCGTCCATGTCGGAGAGGATCGCGGCGATGGCGGTTTGTTCGGCTTTGGTAGGGGGGAAGGGGATTGCCGTATCTGCGAAAGTTGCCTTATTGACTATAGGAACTGCCTGCTCTGAAGCACGCGATCTAATCTTTGAAGCTATCGTTGAGATCGCATAAAAGAGGCATTCCATTGACTTTTCTTCCGTCGGAATAATTACATTGATCTGCTGATTAGTTGTTAGAGTCTCTGCTGCGATACCGCATTTACCGATCGTAGATCCTATGCAGACAAACAGAATGGAATTTTTCGGAAATAGCCGAGAGATCGAGAAACCTTTCTTCGACAGCATTTTCTCAGTACGAGAAATATATTTGGAAGCCCCCATATCAGTCGGACTAACGAATAAAAATTCATTACCGTAGTTTTCAGCATTCCGAGTAGGAGGAGTGCTCCCCGTGGCTATCGGTGCTATGTTACCCAGTTGTTCGACCTCCCAATCCTCGGGAATTACACCCACCTCGGTCTGTTTGAAACCGGGTTTCACTTCAAACCCTGGCAGGCGGCGCTGGCCGGTGAGCAGCTCCTGCATGGCGCCGCCCTTGATCAGGCGTTTTTTGGCGAGCAGTTGCTCCAGCGCTTCGATGAGCGCGTCGACGTCGCCCAGGACCTCGGCGATTGCGTTTTGTTCGGCGAGCGTCGGGGGGAGGGGGATTACGATACCCTTGATCTGAGTTCCTGTAATTAGCGGCTGTCCTGATCCAAAAGTCAAAGAATTGAGACGTATGGTTTCAAGCTGCCGCCAACAAATTTCCAAAGGGTATAAACTATTGATTTTAACGATGATTGTATTGTCTGTAACACCGTACTCACCATCAACTACCGTAATTTTCCCAGCGTTAGCTCCGACTCGCGCAATGAGAATGGCCTGCCCTGAATAATCGCTATTACCGCATCTACCTATGATGCCAGTTGAGCCGTAGACCGGAAAGCCACCAAAATCAAAGTCAACATGTGAATGACCGGATGCAACAGTCGTAGCGATTTCTCCTACTCGCACAACCTCCCAATCCACAGGAATCACGCCCACCTCGGTCTGCTTGTAGCCGCGCTTTACTTTAGTATACCTTTTTCGACCAGGTTGCGCGGTCGGCTTCGACCTGTCCTTCTCTATCGTTCGGTCGCTCATGTCTCACCTCGCAGCTCGACCTCGATCCTTTTCAACTGCGCCTTCAGCTCCGCCTTCGACGGCAGGTAGAGCTGGTACTTGGAGGCGAAGATGTTGGCGTCTTCGGGGAGGGTCAGCTCGACCACAGCATCGTTCTTGTGGCGGGCCAGGAGGATGCCGATGGTGGGTAGCTCATCGGCGGTCTTGACGAAGCGGTCGAAGTAGTTCACATACATCTGCATCTGGCCGAGATCCTGGTGGGTCAGCTTGTCGCGCTTGAGATCGATGAGAACGTAGCAGCGGAGCAGTCGGTTGTAGAAAACCAGGTCCACATAGAAGTGGTCATTTTCGAAGGTGAAACGTTTCTGCCGCGCTTCGAAGAGAAATCCTTTGCCCAGCTCCAGAAGAAAGCTCTCCAGGCGATCGATGATCGCCGATTCGAGCTCGCTTTCGGAATAGGCCGGTTTTTCCTCCAAACCCAGAAACTCCAGCACCGTCGGATTTTTGATCAGGTCGGCGGGTTTTTCCACAACCTGTCCTTGCTGCGCGAGCCTCCAGATCTCGTCCTTGTCGCGGCTGAGAGCCAGGCGCTCGTAGAGCGAGCTGGCGATCTGGCGCTCCAACTCACGGACGCTCCACTGGTTCTGTTCGGCCTCGATCTCGTAGAAACGGCGCTCCTCGACGTTGTCGATGGTCAGCAGGGTCACGTAGTGGGACCAGCCGAGGGTGAAGTGCTCGAGCAAGCACTTTATAACATTTTGCCATCCAGTTGATTGTGTCACCGCGTCGCCAGATGGCGCAGACATCGTCTGCGGAGTCAGCAAAGCTTTCTCCGCCGGCGAGGTTTCACCATCCCCCGATTCCGCAGACAGTGTCTGCGGAATCTGTTTATGCTCGATGTAGAACCTGCGGCACTGCTCGAGAGACCGGCCCGAAAAACCTCGCCCCAACAGTCTTCCTAACTCGTCCGATAGCTTTTTGATGAGGTGCACTCCGTACTCGGCCCGGTCCGCACCGCGCTGTTCATACTCCACGATATACCAGCCGAAGAGCCAGTTGCGGACCACCAGAAAGGTGTCCACGGTACGGCCGGCCCGGCGCTGCATCTCCTGGTGGGTGCGCTGGCACAGCTTGACAAGCTGCTGGAATTCGAAGTCACTGTTCATAACGTGAACCCCATCCTTTCCAGGTGGCCGCTGACCTTGGCCTCCAGCTTGGAGACACGCTTCGCCATCTGCGCGAGCGGAGTCTCATAGCGCTCGGCCAGCTCCTTCACGCGCTGGGTGAGCTGCTGGCTCACGCGATCGATCTCGCCGTGGATGGTCGCATCGAGCGCGGCGAGCCACTTGTCATTGACCACCAGAGACTTGACCTCCGATTCGGTGAGCTCGGCGTAGCAGGCATAGAGCTCAATGTCGAGGACGGCCTCGAATTCCTTGAGGCTCTTCTTGTGGTCAGCCTCCTCTAGGTTGCACTTCAGCCACTCCTGCAGCACGGCGGCTTCTTCCTTGGCGGCCTCGTCGCCTTTGAGCGCCTTCAGCCGGGCGGCTACGTTGGCTCTGTTGACCTTGTCGAGCTCGGCGAACGCCCCGTCCTCGCCGCCGTGTTCTTCTTCGAGCTCGGAGCGGCGTGCGGCGGCATCCTCGAGGCTTGCGGCGAGCTGGTCGATCGCCATTAGCTCGCCGGCGAAGAAGCGCGCCACCACGAGCGTTTTGGGGATCAGGTCGCAGGTCCAGCCCTTGTCCTTCTGCTTGCCTTTTTTGGTCGTTTCGATGATGCGGGTGGTCTTGGCGTTCCAGCCGCCGCCCTCTTCGAGCGGAGCGTCGATTTGGTAGATGTCATCCTGCATCGTCGCGGTCCAGTAGTCCATCAGGTGCTGATAGACGTCGTAGGCGTCGATGAGCGGCTGGCTGGTGTAGTGTTTGAGCAGGCTTGCAGCGAGCTTGGCGATGACCTCCTTGGGTTTGCAGCCGGGCTGCAGGACCTTGAGAGTTCTGACGCTCCTTTTGCGCCAGACGTCGAAGTGCGCCTTCATACCGCTGATGTACGCGGCGAACTGGGGATGCTCGTAGATGGTCGACTTGATCGCCGACTTGACCACGGCCAGCTCGAAGTAGCCGCGGCGCTTCTTTTTGAACAGGCTGTGCCGGAGCTGCGGGCAGATCTCCCAGTACTGCTGGAGCGCGTCGATATCGGCGGCGGGGATGCCGCCCTGCAGGTGGCCCGCGATGTCCTGCCGGTCCTCGGGTGTCTGGCTGTCGATGTAGCGCGGCAGGTTGAGGTTGAACTCGTTCTGCTCGATCTCCGCAAGGGGGACCATGCGGGCATAGCGCGGCACATCGGCGCGCTGCTCGAAGACGTCGACGATCTTGCGGATGTCCATGTCGCGCAGGCGGTTCTTGGGGCCGTCCTTCATGAAACCTCCGCTGGCGTCGATCATGAAGATGCCCTTGCGCGCCATGGCGTCCCGCTTGTCGACGAGCACGACGCAGGCGGGGATACCGGTGCCGTAGAAGAGGTTGGCAGGCAGACCGATGATGCCCTCGACGTACCCCCTGCGCACCAGGGCACGGCGGATCTGGGCTTCGGCGTTACCCCGGAACAGAACGCCGTGCGGCAGGATGCAGGCGCCCTTGCCGCGGCTCTTGAGGGAACGCACGATGTGCAGCAGGTAGGCATAGTTGCCCTGTTTGGCGGGCGGCACGCCGAAGGGTGTGAAGCGCTCAAAAGGGTCGTTGAGCGGATCGAGGCCGTTGCTCCAGCGTTTGTCGGAGAAGGGCGGATTGGCCACGACGTAGTCGAAGGTTTGGAGGGTGTCGTGGAGCAGGTGTTTGGGATCGGCCAGCGTGTTGCCCTGCACGACGAGCCGGTCGCATAATCGTGCAGGATCATGTTCATGCGGGCGAGGCCGCTGGTGGCAGCGTCTTTTTCCTGCCCGTAGAGCGTGACTTTGGTGCCGGCGGCGTCGCCCACCTTCAGGAGCAGCGAACCGGAACCGCAAGTGGGGTCGTAAACGCTGGTGGAGGCACTGGTTTTCGCTTTGCGGATGCCGAGGATCTGCGCCATGACGCGGCTGACCTCGGCGGGGGTGTAGAACTGGCCCTTGCTCTTGCCGCTCTCCGTGGCGAAGTGCCGCATCAGGTATTCGTAGGCGTCACCCAAGATATCATCGCCGTCGGCGCGGTTTTTCGAGAAATCGAGGGCCGGATTCTCGAAGATGGCGATCAGGTTGGTGAGCCGATCCACCATCTCCTTGCCGCTGCCGAGCTTGGCGGCGTCGTTGAAATCCGGGAAATCGGAGAGCTCGTTGGCTTTGGCCAGCGGTGCGATGATCTTCTTGTTGATCAAATCGCCGATGTCGCTCTTGCCCTTGAGGGCCACCATGTCCTCGAAGCTGGCGCCAGCGGGGATGGTGATCGGCGCGTAGCGTTGGCCGGCATATTTGTCGCTGACGTACTTGACGAAGAGCAGGACGAGGACGTAATCCTTGTACTGGCTGGCGTCCATACCGCCGCGCAGCTCGTCGCAGCTCGACCAGAGGGAGCTGTACAGTTCCGATTTCTTGAGGGCCATTTGTTGTGAGTTCCTCGCTGCGCCACCGCCGGGTGGTCTTACGTGGCGATCAAAAAGTGCGCGTCATCGATCGCCATTGTTCTCGTAGGATTGTCCTCTGATGGCAAGCCAATAACAGGTTGTTTCATCTATTGCCAATACCCGAGAAGAGCCGCTCCCGACGGCGATTTCGAAAAAGCTGAAGACGCTCTCAGACGGTGGATCCTGCTATTGAGCCGGTGCTATTAAACAGAAGGGATTCCCCTGGCAGCGTGCCAGACTCTTGCGATCTCGACGGTCCGCTTTATTCGATCGATTCTGTAGATAATCCTACAAGGATTGCGGATTATTTCACGGAGTGTCGATTCATCGAACTCAGGGACGATACGCCCGGATTCTGGAAAATCCACGAGTCTTTCCACCGCCTGGAATACGTTGTCCACGAATCGGCCGGATGCGGTGGGACTGTGTTCTGCGATGTAGGTGGCCATATCTTTGAGATCGAGTCGAGCAGTCGGCGACCAGATCAGCTTGAAAGCCATTCCCTAAACTCCTTTTTTATATCCTCATGGGGAATCCCTCTTCTTTCATCGAGCTCTCGAAGACCTTTGCGCACACCTGCCACGAAATTGATACGCTCCTGAATATCCTCCCAGGTGGCGTCCTCGGGGAGGTCTTGAATGCTCTTGATGGCGATTTTTTTGATCGTCATAGTCGTGTTACCTCGTGTTCTTTTCGACCGGATCGGCACGATCTGCCCGCTCTCGACTTCGAAGTTTTCCTGTCCCGGTGCTGATTCCCTCCGAAGGCTGACAATGAAATGGCCTTTGATCCCGTCCATTCTCGTTCTTCAGATCGATCCAGTATACCAATTGTGACGGGTGGTGCAAACCTCATCATAGCAACAACTTGTTGCAGGATTGGCGGTTGTTGGTCGTCTCTGGAGGGTCGGTGTCGTTTCCGTGGCGGGGGGGCGGCGGCTGGTCGATCGCGCTCGGTTTAATCTGCTCGCAGCTCTTGCAGGAACTGTGGATCGAGCTCATCGATCCGGGTGTACCAGATCTCTTCGTTCCACTCGTCACCGACCAGGGGAGCGCTCTTGCGCCGGAGCAGGACCTTACCGTCTTTCTCACCGAGGTATTCGGCCCAGAACAAGGTCTGAGTGTCGCGAAGCTCGTACTCGCGTTCGAACTCGGCACCGGAAACATGCTTCGGTCCGCCGCATCCGACTGGTAGCAAGATCAACAAGGTCAGCCAAAAAATCGGGATCAGTTGTTTCATTGTTCGTTACTCCGCCTGGCGCGGACGCCAGTTTTTTTACGGAACTAACTCGGAAATGGGTCATGCGCGTAGAGCAATCGGCAGGCGTATTGACGCCAGATCGTACCGCGCCGCCCTCCCTCACCGTCAGTGTTCGGATGTTTCATTTCCATCGCCGATGACTGCCGTAAGTTCTTTGCTTGAAAGAACATGCCGGTCGGGCTACGGATGGCCGTGACGACTGAGTCGGGTAGAAGGTTGTCGTCGATTTTTCAGAACCGGAGGACAACGCCCACAAAAGGGCCTGAAAGGGTCATCTTGGCGTCGTCGTCGCCGCTCTCCAAGTCGAACGCCATGATCCGATAGCCACCCGTGAGCGCCGCGTTCTGCAGCGGCATGTACCGCAGCCCAACCTCGGCGTCGTAGAAGTGGCCGGTACCGCTCAGGGTGATTCCCGAGATCTGACCGTAGATATCGAGCTCATCGAGCGGCTGGAGGTGGGTCACCACACCCACAGTCGGGAAGGTCATGTTCAGCTTCTCCGACTCTTCGCGTTCCTTCAAAAAGACCCCACCGGCTGGTGACCTCAGAACCATGTCCACGTCCAGCCTCGTGACCTCGACGAGCGTCCCCGCCCGGAAGAAGCCCTCGCCGACGTCGAGGAACTCCCACCCCGCTCCCACGTCGATGTACTCGATCTCGAGATCGGTGATCACCCGGCCGCTGAAAACCCTTCCGGCAAACTCGATCCGATCCACGAAGTTATCCCCGGCGTAGTCGATCGGCAGGTACTCGAGCTGGACCCAGAAGCGGTCATTCAAGTGACCAACCAGCCGGCCCATGAAGATGTTCTCCTCGTCGAGGTCGAGATCGTCGTTGAAATCGATCGTCTCGCCGATGTTGGACTCGACCACGGTGGCCTCCAGGTCGATCGCGGGCATCCAGTAGGCACCGGTCGCCTCGATCACCGGCGATGTACAGGAGGTGAGCAGGGGGGCTAGGAGAACAAATGCGAGGAACGCCGGCCCGGGGACCATGGCTCCGAGGATTCGGGACATCGGTGGACTCCTGTCGTCGTATATCTCAGCGTGCCGATCTCGCTCGGAGTCGCTGGAAACCTCACGTCGTCAAGGCGCTGACTTTATATAACACGTCGGCAGGAGAAAAGTATCTCCGTGAGCCCACAAAGCGTCGCGGATCCAAGAAAATGGGGGAGGAGCGCGGCGGAACCGCGTCAGAAAAACCGCAGCCTGGCGGGAGCGCGCGGCTCCCGCCAGGCTGCGAGTCGGTATGGCAATAACTTACAGCTCAGCGGCCCTTGAAGTCGGGCTTGCGTTTCTCCAGAAAGGCGCCAACGCCTTCCTCCTTGTCCTGAGTGCCACACGAGAGGGCATGCAGGTACGATTCGTGCGCCAGCCCCTCGGCGAGCGAGCCGTTGGTGCCGCGCAGCACAGCCTCCTTGGCGTACTGCAGCGCCAGCTTGGGGCGGCTTGCGAGGGTTTGCGCCAGCTCGTGCGCCACGTCCATCAGCTCTTCCAACAGAACCACGCGGTTGACCAGGCCGCAGGCCTGAGCCTCGTCGGCGCCGATTGGATCACCGGTGAGGATCATTTCCATAGCGCGCCCCATGCCCACGAGCCGACAGAGCCGCTGGGTCCCCCCGGCGCCGGGGATGATGCCCAGCTTGATCTCGGGCTGACCCATCTTGGCCGTGGCCGCTGCCAGCCGCAGCGTACAGGCCATGGCGAGCTCGAGGCCGAAACCCATGGCCCAGCCGTTGACCGCCGCGATCGAGGGGATCTCGAGCTGTTCCAGGCGCGTGAGCACCTCCTGGCGCCGGCGCGTATGCAGGCGTCCGGTGACGATGTCGCGTTCTTTCAGCTCGTTGAGATCGGCACCGGCCACAAAGGCCTTGTCCCCGGCGCCGGTGACGATGAGCACCCGCGCGGTTTCGTCGGCCTCGATCTGGGCCAGCGCCTGGTCGATCTCTTCGACCGTCGCCTTGTCGGCGGCGTTGCGAACTTTCGGCCGGTTGACCGTCAGCACACCCACGCCGTCCTCCACGCTCAGCAGAATGTTCTCGAACATGATCAGCCCTCGCTGTAGTCGTAGAAACCGCGCCCGGCTTTACGGCCCAGGTGCCCGCGCTCGATCATCTCGTCCACCACCGGTGGATGCTTGTAGCGCTCGTCACCGATCTCCCGATAGAGGGTTTGCATCTTGGCGCGGTGGATGTCGAGACCGATCATGTCCAGCAACTGGAGCGGCCCCATGGGGTGACCGGCACCGAGCTTCATCGCCTTGTCGATCGCTTCCGGATCGGCCACGCCCGAGGCATAGAGCCAGGTGGCCTCGTTGAGAAGGCATCCCAGAATGCGGCTCACGATCCCGGCGGGGGCTTCGGTCTTGCACACCACGGGGTCCTTGCCGAGCTCGCGGGCAAAGCCTTCCGCCGCGGCCAGCGTCTCCGCCGAAGTTTCGCGCCCCGGCATGATCTCCACGAGCTTCATGATCACCGGCGGGTTGAAGAAGTGCATCTGGACCACCTTGTCGGGCCGCTTGGTGGCCTCGGCCATGGCGCTGATCGACAGCGACGTGGTGTTGGTGGCCAGGATCACATCGGGACGCGCCAGCCGATCGAGCTCGGCGAAGATCTCGCGCTTGATATCCAGCTTTTCCACGGCGCTTTCGATCACGAAGTCGGCGCCTGCCACGGTCTGAAAATCTCCGGCCGTGGAGATGCGCTGGAGCACCTCGTCGGCGGCCTCCTTGGTGATCTTGCCCTTGTCGACCCGCTTGTAAAGGCCCTTCTGCAGGCGAGCCTTGCCCTTGTCCGCCAGCTCCTGGCTCACATCGGTAATCACGGCCTCGAACCCCTGCTGCGCGCAGAGCTGGCCGATACCGGCGCCCATGGTGCCCGAGCCGATAATGACGACCTTTTTCATCTTGAACCTCCTTCTGAGGGCACCGGCTGCAACCGGTGCCCTTTTTAGATTTAAATCCGCTCGACCACCGCGGCCACGCCGTTGCCGCCGCCGATGCACAGGCTCACCAGACCGAGGTTGGCATCGTGCATCTTCATGGCATAGAGCAACGTGGTCAGGATCTTCGAACCGGTAGCAGCCACGGGGTGGCCCAGAGCGATGGCGCCGCCGTGCACGTTGACCTTGCTGCGGTCGAGACCCAGCTCGCGCTCGCAGCCGATGTACTGCGCGGCGAAGGCCTCGTTCAGCTCGATCAGATCGATGTCACCCAGCTCGACGCCGGCGTGTTTCAGGGCCGCCGGGATCGCCTTCGCCGGCGAGAGCCCGAAGCGCTTCGGATCCACACCTACGAACGAGTAGCCCTTCACTAGCGCCATCGGTTTCAGCCCGAGGGACTGCGCCTTTTCGCGATCCATCAGCACCTGCGCCGCAGCCGCGTCGCAGAGCGCGCAGGCGTTGGCGGCGGTGATGGTGCCGTCTTTGCGGAACACGGGCGAGAGCTTGGCCAGCGACTCGGCGGTGACGCCCTCGCGGTAGATCTCCTCGTCCTGGAAGGTCACGGTTTTCTTGCGGCTCTTCACCTCTACCGGAGCCACCTCGTCGCGGAACTTGCCCTCCTTGACGGCGGTCTCGGCCTTGTTGTGCGAGGCCGCGGCGTAGGCGTCCTGTTCCTCGCGGCCAATCCCCATCTCCTGCGCGATTTCTTCGGAGAGCTCGCCCATCAATCCACCGCCGATCGGGCAGAGGAAGCCGTCCTTGTGCATGAGATCGAGGATCTCGCCCTTGCCCATGCGGTAGCCGAAGCGCGCCTTGGGCAGGGCGTAGGGCACCTGGTTGGTGCTCTCCATGCCGCCTACCACCACCGTCTCCACGTCGCCGGCCTTGATCGCCTGGGCGCCGAAGATCAGCGCCTGGATGCTCGAGCCGCAGCGCACGTTGATGCTCACAGCCGGAGACTCCGCCGGTACCCCTCCCTTGACCGCCGCGATCCGCGCCGGGTTGGGGCCCACGGCGGCCTGCCAGGCGTTGCCAAACACCGTCTGGTCCACCACGTCGGGAGAAATGCCTGAGCGGGCGATCGCTTCCCGGATGACGACGGCTCCCAACTCAGGAGCGGCGAGCTTCTGCAGCGAACCACCAAACTTGCCGCCTGCAGTACGGGCGGCGCCGAGAATCACAACTTCTCTCATCCCTCTTTTCTCCAACACAGCGTTATCGGTTTGCCTTGCGGTATCCCAACTGATCCTGCGAAATGATCATCTTCTGGATATTGACGGTGCCTTCCACGATCTGATAGACCGCAGCGTCGCGGTAGTAGCGCGCCACGGGATACTCCGTGGAGTAGCCGTAAGAGCCGAGGATCTTCATGGCGGCGTGAGCGGCGCGCACCACGTACTCGGCGGCGATGAACTTGGCGTAGCAGGTCTCCAGCACGTTGCCGAGCTGGTTTTGGTCCTTCTGCCAGGCGGCGCGGTAGGTGAGCAGACGGGACGCCTCGAGCTCGGCTGCCATCGTGGCGACCAGCTCCTGATTCATCTGGAACTTGCCGATCGGCTGGCCGAACTGGTGCCGCTCGTTGCAGTACTTGGTGACCGCGTCGAGGCACGCCTGGGCCAGGCCGACACCGCCGGCGGCGCAACTGATGCGCGTCTGATTGAGCGAGCTGAAGAGCACCTTGACCCCGCCGCCAAGACTGCCCAGCAGCGCCTCTTTGGGCAGGCGCACGTCTTCGAAGGCGATCTCACCTGTCGGGAAATGCAACGTGCCCAGCTTCTCGAGCTCCCTCGTGCTGATGCCGTCGGAATGCATGTCCACCAGAAAAGCGCTCAATCCCTTGGATCCCAGCGATTTGTCGTGGTAGGCGTAGACCAGCGCCATGTCGGCGATGGTGGCCAGGGAGATCCAAGTCTTGGAACCGTTGAGCACGAACCCGTCACCGTCCGGGGCGGCCACGGTCTCCATCGACATCGTGTCGGAGCCGGCATTCGGCTCGGAGATGGCGAAGCAGCCCAGCTTCTTGGCTGCGATCAGGTCGGGGATCCACTTTTTCTTCTGCTCCTCCGTGCCGTGCCTCTGGATCGAGAGCGCCGTTCCCAGGCACTGGGTGTTGAAGGCCACGCGCAGGGAGGACGATCCCCGGGCGACCTCTTCACACAGGAGCGTTTGCGCCAGAAATCCCGTGTCGGTCCCGCCGTATTCCTCGGCGATGGTACATCCGAAAAAGCCAAGCTCTCCCATCTGCTGCACTACTTCAGCAGGGTAGTGGTGGTCCTTGTCCCACTGGTCGGCATAGGGAGCGATGTTTTCTTGTGTGAACTCCCGCGCCAGTTCTTGCATGGCTTGAAGATCTTCATTGAGACTGAAATCCATGGGCCAGTTCCTCCGATCGCTGGATATAAGGACTATCCATAACAGGGTATCAGGCCGGCCGAGCCAGGTCCACCCCCGAATCGAGTGGGCGCGATTGATCCGAGTCCAGGCGGGATGGGACTTTGTAGTCGAATGTCGAGCGTCCGATCGGATAAGGTATTGTTGTGATCGAAGGCAAAGCGAAGATCCTAAAAAAACAGTTCTGCGAGGCTGCTTGCGCGGATTCAGCGAGCATGGAAAGGAAGTCGAACCGGTGAAGGACGCATATACGGGGACGACCGGTACGGAAGCGGTGCCGACCTCCGCGCCGCGGGGCTTACGCGGTCTCTTGCGTATCGTGGGACCGGGCATCGTGGTCGCCGCCACCGGGGTAGGGGCCGGCGACCTGGTGGCCGCCACCAAGGCGGGCGCCATCTTCGGCCTGCCCCTGCTCTGGACCGCCCTGGTGGGTGCGCTTCTCAAATTCGTCCTGGCGGAAGGTGTGGCGCGCTGGCAGCTGGCCACCGGTTCGACCGTGCTCGAGGGGTGGGTGCGCATTTTCGGGCGGGGGATCCACGCGTTCTTCGTGGTCTACCTCCTGGTCTGGACGCTGATCGTCGCAGCGGCGCTCATGTCGGTCTGCGGCCTCGCGGCGCATGCCTTGCTCCCCTTTTGGTCGGTTGCGACCTGGGCGATCGTGCACGCCGTGGCGGCGCTGCTCTTCGTGTGGTTGGGAGGCTACGGCGCCCTCGAGCACGTCATGAAGTGGGCCGTGGGGCTGATGTTCCTGTCGATTCTGGGCAGCGCCGTGCTGCACTTTCCCGCGCCCTTCGAGGTGCTGCGCGGGCTGACGATCCCCTCCGTGCCACCTGGCGCCACGGTGCTGGCGCTCGGCGCCATCGGCGGAGTGGGGGGATCGCTGACCCTGCTTTCCTACAACTACTGGATGAAGGAGAAGGGGTGGAGCGGTCCCGGCTGGGTGCGAGGAGTGCGCTTCGATCTGGCCGTGGGGTATATCCTGACCGGGCTCTTCGGGCTCGCCGTGATCCTCCTGGGAGCGGTGATCCTGCGGCCCCGGGGGGTGGTTGTGGAAGGCAACGCCAGCGTGCTCGAGATGGCGCTCATGCTGGGCGAACGCTTCGGCCACGCCGGTGAGATCGTGTTTCTCGTGGGATTCTGGGGAGCGGTGGTCACCTCGCTGCTCGGGGTTTGGCAGGGCATTCCCTATCTCTTCGGCAACTACGTGGGATTGCTGAGGGGGCTCGATAAACAGGGGATGGCGCGTGTCGTATCACGGCGCGGCTGGACCTACCGCGGTTACCTGCTCTTCATGACTTTTCCGCCCATGTTTTTCCTGCTGCTCGAAAAACCGGTCTGGCTGATCGTGGCCTACGCTGCCCTGGGTGCGCTCTTTATGCCCTTTCTGGCCGCCACGCTGCTGGTCATGAACAACCGCGAGTCGGTCATGGGAGAGCTGCGCAACCGCTGGTTGACCAACACGTTTCTGGTGCTCAACGTGGCGCTCTTCGTCTACCTGGGGCTCTCATACTTGGGGCTCACGTGAAAAACAACCGGTGAATTGAACAGGGGTGCTGCTTCCGTGAGCAGCACCCCTGTTCGTGCTTTCAGTGTGTGTCTTTTCAGGCTGCGTCGTTCAGAGACGCATGGGGCACTTCGAGCTACTTCGACCGCTGATCCCACGTGCCGGTGTAGGCGCTGTAACCGTAGATCGAAGGGCCGGTCACGATGACACCTGCGGTCCAGCCGATCTTCATGATGTTGGCCGTCGCATCGAGAGCCTGCGGGGTGAAGGCACCGAGGTACGCCGAGAAACCGTAGGCCATGTCATCCTTCGTGACCACCACGACCTGGTAGCCCTGGGAGTTGAAGAACCTGGGAGAAGCGCTGAGCTGCTGCTCCGACCAGGTCAGGGTCTCCTCGGAAAAGGCGTAGAGCTTGTTGTTCTGGTCGAGAATGCTCGAGACCCAGCCGGCGCCGTAGCCCTGGAGAGGCGGGCTGGCCAGATCGTACTCGTAGATCTGGCCCGATTCCGCGACATAGGCGTAGGCCTTGGTGTCGTTCCAGATCGTGGCGTGTCGGTTCGATGCCGTGGCGTGGATGTTGACCGGATTGGCCACGTTGATCTGCTCCCAGGCGTTGGTGACGCAGTTGAAGACGTATGCTTCGTCGTCGGTCCAGACCACGGCGGTTTTGTAGCGCATCTCGACGCTGTAGCTCTTGTGGGGATCGAGAGCCAGCGGAGCCCAGGAGCAGAGGGTGCCCATGCCGTAGGCCGCCCTTCTGCCCACGATGACGGCACCCTTGTCCGAGACTCTGGTCATTACAGGCGACCCGTCGAGGGCGATCTTGTGGCCGGGCATAAAGAAGTTGCGCACGTAACCCCAGGCCTCGTTGTTGTTCCAGAGCAGCATCGTATTGTTGAAGACCTTGCCCTGGTAGGCGAGCTGCGTTCCGGGCACGATGCCGATGTCCAGCCACCTGTCGTGGCGGATGTCGAACGCCCAGGCGCCGTCGTTGGACCAGACCAGCGCCACTTCCTTGCCCATCCGCACGATCGGCGAGAAGAGCTGGGAGAAGGTGGGGCCGGGATACCATGTGCCGTCCTGACCGTCGAAGATGGTGCACTCGAGAGGATTGTAGCTCAAGGCAACCCAGGCGCCGGCCGCGCCGCTCATGGGTGCCGTGCCCTTGGGGTGGGGATACCAGTTCGAAAATAGCGCCGAGTAACCGTACTGGGTGCCCTTGTCCCAGATGAGCGCCACGTTGCGACCGGCGGTTTGACCTTCGGGCGGGTCGGCGAGAGCTTGATTGCTCCAGCTATTGGTCAAGGCGCTGTAGGCGTAGGCGTCGTCGCTGTTGAAGAGCAGCGCCGTGGTGCAGAGGCCCGAATCCTCCATGGAGGCCTGATAACCGG
>Ga0190284_1000355_pt1 | contig 27958 bp, 25 predicted proteins | sample 48691812_MG_FD_161668 | JGI IMG/M metagenome (GOLD analysis project Ga0190284, IMG submission 161668) | Hydrothermal vent microbial mat bacterial communities from Southern Trench, Guaymas Basin, Mexico - 4869-18-1-2_MG | ecosystem: Environmental > Aquatic > Marine > Hydrothermal vents >...
CAATTCTTGACGGCAGGGGGGCGGCGACTGGCCGTGCGTAAGCGCCCTCCCTACGATTATGGTGACCTGGCTGGCCTGTTAGCAGAGGCGATGGGATAGTAGTGAGAGCACATAACCAACCAGTTGCACTACCCCTACGTGCCCTCCTGGTCGCCATCGTTGTTATCTACGCGACGATTGGTGTTCTCTACGCGGCGCTCACCCCCACCTGGCAGGTCCCCGATGAGCCCGCCCATTACAACTACGTCCGTGCGCTGGCCGAAGGCCGGGGCTTCCCGGTCATGGAGATCGGCGACTACGACCAGGCGTACCTGGGCCGCCTGACGTCGGAACGCTTCCCCCCGGAACTTTCCATTGAATCGCTGGAGTACGAGGATCACCAGCCGCCGCTCTACTATCTGCTGGCGACCCCGGTCTACCTGCTCTTTGGCGGCACAGTGGTGCCGCTGCGGCTGTTGTCGGTGCTGTTTGGGGCTGGGTTGCTGGTGGTCGCTTTCGGGACGGTGCGAACAGTCTTCCCAACGCGGCCCGAGCTGGCGTTGATGGCTGCGGCCTTCATCGCGTTCATCCCCCAGCACGTGGCGATGACCGCCGGGGTGGAAAACGACACGCTGGGGGAACTGGTGGTAGGGGGCACATTGTGGGCGCTGGTGGTCTACGTCGGCGGAGGGCGCGACCGGCCGTGGCCGGTCGGGTTGCTGCTGGCGGCGGCGTTTCTGACCAAGACCACGGCCTACTTCGTCGTGGGGGTGGCCGTGGTTGCAGTGCTGATCCGCTGGCGGCAGGGGCACCGGACGTGGGGATGGGCGGCGGCCCAACTGGCCTGGATGCTCGTCCCGGCGCTGCTGCTATCTGCGCCCTGGTTTATCCGCAACGGCCTCACCTACGGCTGGCGCGATCCACTAGGGCTGACGCGACACAACGAGGTCGTCGCAGGACAACTGCGTTCCTCCGAGTATCTGGAGATCCACGGCTGGGGCGGGCTGCTGAGCCGGTTGGCCCGCTGGACCTTCCAGAGTTTCTGGGGGCAATTCGGCTGGATGGGCGTGGTGCTCCCGGCTCGCATTTACCAGGCCCTGGCACTGCTCTCCGCCCTGCTGTTCGCCGGCTTCCTGTGGTGGCTGTTCGACTGGCGCCGCCCCAGGCTAACCCCGCCGCAACGCGCCAGCTTGCTCTTGCTTCTTGTTTCTTGCCTCCTCACTCTTCTCGAATTCCTGGGGTACAACCTGACCTTCGTCCAGCACCAGGGCCGTTATCTCTTCCCGGCCCTCATCCCCATCGGGACGGCGACTGCGTTGGGGCTGAGCACGCTGGCGAAAGTTCTGCCACAGCGAATACGCGCCTGGGCGATGGTCGCCCTTTTCGCTGGGCTGGCGGCGCTGGACGTGTACTGTCTGTTTAGGTTCATCATCCCGTTTCTGGCGAGGTGACCGATTAACTCTTTTCTGTCATCGTCTCCAACTTCCAATATCGCTCTGCCAGCATGCCGCTGCCGGTCCGCTCCGCAAACGCCCGTATTGCTGCTGCCATCTCCGCCACGTCGGCCCAGAAGGTGCTGAGTTGTGAGCGGTAGCAAGCGACGGCAGCGGTCTTAGCCTCCAGCGCTTCTTCGGGGAGCGGCACCAATTCTGCTTGCCATTGCCTCCTCTCCAGCGCGGCCTGCGTTGCCTGCGGATCTTCCGCGTAGGGGAAGTCCTCGTAGTAGGTCAATGTGGGCCCGGAGGTCTCTGCTGCGCGGCGCACGATCTGATGATCCACGTGATGTCCAACTCCCAGCGGCGTGTAGATCACGCCGTCCAGCATCAGCGGTAGCGCCGTCAGACGGGCCGCCACTTCTGCGACCAGGCCCTTCTCCGCCGGGTGTACTTTCCCCCACAGCGCCTCTTTACTGGCGTAGGGAAAGCGGCCGTCGGGAGTCTGCCGGTAGATGCAATCGGTGTAGGGCCAGTGGGCTGCCTCTGCCCCGAGGCGGGCCAACGCCGCCAGGTCCTCCTCCCGCCGTCTGGCGGCCGCATCGGCCGGATGTTCCCATCGCGCATGTAGTTCCTGGGCGAATGGGGAGAGCGGCGTACCCGCAGCAGGAGTGCCGGCGAAGACCGTCACCACCAGTACGTGCTCACCGGCCTGCACCTGCTGCCAGATTCGTCCCCCGCACGAGAGGACAGCATCGTCCAGATGGGGGGAAAGGTAGACCGTTTGCATAAGAAAACAGTTCGCGGTATAATATGTTTTTGGGAGGTTGGTGAAGTATGCCGTTGTATGAGTACCAGTGCGAGGATTGTGGTGTGCGGTTTGAACGCAGACAGCACATGGACGACGAACCGATGACAGTCTGCCCTGAGTGTGGGGGCCAGGTGCACCGCCTGATCCAGCCTGTGGGTATCATTTTCAAAGGATCGGGTTTTTACGTTACTGACAACCGGGCTAAATCATCCACCTCGAAGCCGGGGAGCGCCAAGAAGCAGTCGAAAAAAACCGAGAAGAATGGGGAAAGCGAGTCCACCGGCAAGAGCAGCGCAAAGAATGCATAGCTGACTCCGGTACAGACAAGCGGGCGTGGCTATTGTAGCCACGCTTGTATCTATGTATATAGGATCTTTTTCCTGCTGGTCCCTGCTGGGCCATTACAATTGGAAACTCCCGCTGGCGCGGATAACCTTCTGGCTGTAATCGGTCACATAGGTGAGCAGTTTGCTCTTCAGCTTGCGCCATTCATCGGAAGCGAGGGCCCGCTGCAGATTTTCCATATCTTCTACGATGCCGCCCGTGAGGATCTGCGGACGGTCGCCGTACTGAGTGTACCAGGCATCGGTGGGCCGAACCCCAAGTTTAATCAGCCCTGGCCCAAATTCTCGTATAGTGAACTCGAAGTACTCGTCTTCGCGACCTGGACGGATGTTCCAGGACATCAGAAGTTTGAACATTTCTGCTCCTCAACGGTCCTCGTGCGTACAGCAGAGAGCCGGCACGTACAGTGGGACATCCGGTGGCGCTTATGGGCATCCCAGTGCGGTCATCACTTGCTCGCCTTGGGCCCGCCAGGTTGGCGGTGGATCCAAGGTTAGGAAATGGCTATACGTCTCGCAGGCATTCGCTGTATCCCCGTTCTGGGCGTATGCCTCTCCCAGCGCGTAGTATGCCTGCGGTGAATCCGGTGCCTGCTCGACAGCGTGTTGCAGCACTTCGATGGCAGATGCGTAGTCTGTCTGCTGAATGTAGATGTTTCCCATGCCGATGAGTGCTTCAGGCATATTCTCTTCCAACTCTAACGCGGCCTCGAACTCAGCGATCGCCTGCTCCAGGAGTTGCGAGTCGGGTGAGGCCATAGGATCGGTGCCCGAGAGCGCAAGGACGAGGTAAGTAGCGCCGAGTTGGTAATGGGTGTCGGGGTCATCAGGATCCAACTCCAGGGCGGCCGTGAACTCAGCGACAGCAGCATCAGGGTCTTGCAACTGGAAGTAAGTCACACCCAGGTTATGGCGCGCGGCGGCGTTGCCGGGGTCGAGCGCCAGCACCGTGCGAAACTCGTCCTTGGCCTTCAACAGATCACCGGTCCTGTTGTAAGCCTGCCCCAACAAGAAATGGGTCTCGCTGTTGCCTGGATCTGCCTCGATCGCAGATTCCAGGTCGGCGATGGCTTCGGCGTATTCGCCCGCCTCCAGATGGGCGTGTCCTGATTCCAGCAGGTCATCTATGCCTGCAGTCTCTCCCTGGCAGGCGACAAGTACCAGCATAAACAGTACGGCCACAAACAGTACGGCGACAAACGTAAGGAGCTTCCGCATCTTATCCTCCGTTTTGTTGCTTGGGTTTCAGGACGACGACCTGGGTTTCTTCTGACAGGCTGGTCCGGCTGACCTTGAGCATCTCCTGTCTGTCAACCTTCTCCAGGCCCATCTCTTTCAGAAAGCGCCCCAAAGTGCCCAGACTGATCTTCAGCCCCTGGACCTTGTAGTGCATAGGGATGACCAGGCTTGGCTCGAAGAGGCTGATGACCTCGGATGCCCGGGCAGGGCTGAGGCTCCCACCACCGCCCACGGGCACGAGCAGGATATTCACCGTGCCCAGGTTCTCCACCTGGGATTGAGTAGGCACGTGTCCCAGTCGCCCCAGGTGACACACGGTCAGGCCATCGAAGTCAAAAGTGAAGGCGGTGTTCAGGCCACGCGATGCTCCCCGTTTGTCATCGGCGAAGGTGGCGATGCCAGTGATAAACACGCCACCAATCTCGTACTCACCTGGGCCGTCGAGGAGTTTGAACGGTCCCCGCACACCAGATGTGTAACGACACTGGGGGTCATCGTGGCTTACGGTGACGACGCTGGCGCGGGGACGAGGAAAGGTGATGCCGACGTCAGGTGGATAAGGGTCGGTCACGACGGTCGCCATACCTCGCTCGCTCAGTCGGAAGCAGGTCTGTCCATACCATGTAATTTCCATACTTGATGCTTCTCCACAGTGAGAGTGATGATCAATTCGCTAGATTATACTGTGAAACTTGATTCAGGGCAATAGCTATTAAGTGCTTTTACTTCTCCCGCCACTGTTGGGTGAGGGCCACTTGTGCGGCGTACTCGGCCACCTGGCGCTCGGCTTCTACTTCGTCCCATCCCAGGCGCGGTGCCATCAGTTTAGCTACAATGTGGGCCTGCTCTGCCCCCCCGTCCTGCGTCTCGTAGATCACGTGGGTACGGCGAATGAGCACGTCGCACAGCGTCGGCGCCATCTCGTGCTGCACGGCGTAGAGTACCTCCGCCATCAGGTAGGGCAGTTCCGGCACGATGCGCTCCCCCAGGCTGGGGTTCTCCTCCGCGTAGGCCAGCACCCACGTGGCGGCGCCACCGTAGGCATCCACCAGATGCTTGCCCGTTGCCTCGTCCACGCCGCTCACCCGCACACGCTCGATCTGTGCACCCTCCAGCGGCTCTTTGGTGCGGCACCCAGATTGAGCGTGGACGCCAAACTCCTCCGCTAGTCTCTTCTGAACCCAGTCGGTGAGTTGTTCGCCCATCAGCCGATGCGTGGTCAGTTTGCCACCGGCGATGGTGATGAGGCCGGATTGGTTCTCCACAATCACGTGTTCGCGGGAGAGCGCAGATGGGTTTCCGGGGGCAGACACAAGCGGGCGCAGACCGGCAAAAGTGCTGATGATGTCATCGTGCTTAATCTGCGCGCCGGGGAAGGTGTGACGCATCGCTTCCAGCAGATACTCAACGTCGTCGAGGGTGGCAGCAGGGTTATCCAGGTCACCCTGGTAGTCGGTGTCGGTGGTACCGATGAGGGTGAAGTCACCCCATGGGATGAGAAAGATATGTCGCCCATCGCGAGGAACGCTAAATATGACAGCGTGCTGGCTGTGTAACCGCGCACCGGGAACCAACAGGTGAATGCCCTTGGTTGGGCGGATCATCGGATTCTTGCGGTGCTCGTCCAGTTCAAGGATGTCGTCTGTCCAGACCCCGGTAGCATTGACGACGACCTTGGCCCGAACCTCGACCTCCCGCCCGCTGGTTTCATCCAAGAGACGAGCGCCGACGATACGTCCCCCCGCTTTCATCAGCCCAACCACGCGGGCGTGATTGACCATCACCGCGCCGTGGAAGTGAGCAGACTTGGCGGTCATCAGCGTCAGGCGGGCGTCGTCCACCTGGGCGTCGTAGTAGCGGCCCGCGTTGAGCAGGCCCCGTCCGGCGACCAGTGGCTCGCGGCGCTGCACCTCCGATGGGCGTAACCAGCGGTGGTGTTGCACGTTACGAAAGAGGCTCAGTGCATCGTACAGTATCATCCCGGCGCGGAGTTTCCACGGGGCCGGTTTTTGTCCCCGGTAGAGCGGGTACAGGAAGGGCAGCGGACGCACCAGCCGAGGGGCAATCTTGCGCATCACGCGCCGCTCGCTGCAGGCGTCGAACACTAATTTGAATTCGCCGTATTCCAGGTAGCGGATGCCACCGTGGATGAGCCGCGTGGAGCGACTACTGGTGCCGCTGCCAAAATCACCCTTTTCTACCAGGGCGGTATGGAAGCCGCGCAAGCGGGCATCGCGGGCCACCGCCACACCGGTGATGCCACCGCCGATGATCAACAGGTCAAACTCCTCCTGGGCCAGGCGATCTACGTTCTCCTGTCGGATGGTGGCAGAGAAGGGGCGGTTCGGGAAAGTTTCAGCCATGTTCACTTCCTCTTTCACTTTAAGAAAGCAGCAGGATGCCGGGATTCATGGTGCCAGTGGGATCAAAAGTCTGTTTGAGTGTTCGCAGCACTTTCACACCTAGCAGGCCGATCTCTTCCTCAAGCCACGGGGCGTGGTCGCGGCCTATGCCATGGTGATGGGTTAGCGTGCCGCCAGCGTCCAGGATGGCCTCAGTGGTGGCCTGCTTGACCGCCTGCCACTGAGCCTGTCTCGCCAGCGGGTCGGGGTCAGGCACCTGGCGGCCCAGGAAGGTTGAATAGAGCGAAGCGCCGTGTTCGTAGGCATGAGAGACGTGGGTCATCACATAGCCTGGGCCGCCGCCCGTGGCAGCGATGGCGCCCTTCATCGCTCTGACCATAACCTCATAGAGGTGCATCAGGTTCGACCAGTTGGTAGCCGTCTCCAGCGTGTCCACCATAACGGAGTGACCGAGAAGCGTGTCGCGCAAGTAGGGCTGGGCGTAACGATCGCGCATCCACGACCGCCCCACCGCCCGTCCCAGCGAAAGGCCCCGATGGTCACCGCATACTTTCAGCGCCAGGTCCCACTGGTGGGCGGTCCATTCGGCGTCGCCATCGAAGCCCAACAGCATCAAAGTGCTACCCGTGATAAGGTCATACCCCTGCAGCCTTAGGTATCGTTCGGTTATGTTGTCAGCTATCCGACGCAGGCCGTGGTGCTCGTGGCTCATCACGACAGATGCGGCAGTTTCAGGCGCGTCGGACAGGCGTATGATGGACGGGCGCAGAGCCTGGCTCTGCATCAGGTCACGGAAAGCGGCGATGCCGTCCTCCAGGCTGTGGAAAAGGACCCCACGGTAATCCTGCACCGCTGGCAGGGGCTGGATGCGCATTGTGGCCTCGGTAATGACGCCGTAGGTGCCCTCGGAGCCGATGAGCATATGCAGAAGGCTGGGGCCGGCAGCGGTAGCTGGTGTGTCCTTCGTCTGGATGATACCGACCGGGGTGACGACCCGCACGGCCTGAGTTAGTGCCTCAATCTTGCCGTAGCCGATGGAGTTCTGACCGGCCGCGCGGGTGGCGATCCAGCCGCCGAGGGTGGAGAACTCGAAGGATTGGGGAAAGTGGCCCAGCGTGAAGCCCTGCGCGTTTAGTTGGGCTTCTAGTTCCGGACCGGTCGTGCCGGTCTGGATGCGGGCCGTGCGTGAGACCGGGTCCACCGAAAGCACACGATCCAGCCGGGCCATGTCGAGGGTGATCGTGGGGCGGTTGCCGGCGGCCGGCTCAGCGCCACCCAGGACGGAGCTGCCACCGCCGAAGGGGGTGACCGCGACGCCACGGTCGGCAGCCCACGCCAACAGTGAGGCGACCTGTCCCTGGTCGGCGGGATAGACGACGGCATCAGGAGGATTGGGGACATGACCGGCGCGGATGCGGATCAGATCGCGGTAGGACTTGCCGTAGGCGTGCTCGACGCGGGTCTGTGTGTCGGTGCGTACTGTCTCCTCGTCTAGCAGTTTGCGCAGAAATGAGAGCATCGGGTCATCCATGCGTGGCGGCCGCAGTGAAATCTCCTCCAGGGAGACGGGCGGCGTCTCGTGTTCAATCGCCTCGTTAGGCAATTCGAGCCACTCATGGAGCATAGGCCAGAAGGCGGGGCGGCCCTCCAGCGAATAGTCCCGGTCAAGCGTGCCCCATCCCCACCAGCGCAGGTTTGAGATATCCATCACATACCCTCCTTGAAGGCATCGTCTGTATGCCGGTCTTAACAGCCGGCGGTGCTCTCTTGCCCACGGTTACCAATCGGGGTACAAATCGAACGCCTCGTCATTGGTGAGTTGCACCGGATTAGAGCCGTCAGCGTCCATCAGCCAGAGATCAAGGTTGCCATTGCGGTCGGACGCGAACACGATATGATTGCCATCCGGCGACCAGGCAGCGAAGTTGTCGAGACCTGCGTTGTCGGTGAGTTGCACCACGTTGGAGCCATCGGCATCCATCACAAAGAGGTCGGGGTTGCCGGTGCGGTAGGACACAAATAAGATGCGGCTGCCATCCGGCGACCACCTGCCTGATAAGTCGATCTCCGGGTCGTCGGTGAGTTGAATGATGTTGGAGCCATCGGTATCCATGACGAAGAGGTCGAGGTTGCCGGTACGATTGGATACAAACAGGATGCGGCTGCCGTCCGGCGACCACTGGCCGTCAGAGTCGGCAGTGGCCGGCTCGTCGAGGATTTCGACCAGGTTGGTGCCGTCAAGGTCCATCGCGTAGAGGTCAGGAGTATCCACCGGTTCGTTACGGTGGTCTGAGTTGAACATAAGACGGCTGCCATCCGGCGACCAGTGGGGGACGGCGCTGCTGAAATCTGTGAATTGGACCAGGTTCGAGCCATCGGCATCAATCAGATAGATGGACTTTTCACCGGTGTCATCTGACCAGAAGGCGATTCTGTTGCCGTCCGGCGACCACACGGGGTGCACGGCGAAGGAGAAGCCGGTCGTGACCCGGACGATGTTGGAGCCATCTGGGTTCATAGCCCAGAGGTTCAAGCTGCTGTCGCCAGCTCGGTCGGATGCCCACACGATGCGTCCGCCGACAGCGAACGGGGTGTGCTCGGGAGTGTACGTTGGTGTGGGTTCTGGCGTTGTCGTGTCGGTTGGCTCTGGGGTATCTGTTGCTGCGGGCTTCGGGGTGTCCGTCGCTGCAGGCTCTGGGGTGTTTGTTGACGTGGGCTGGGGGGTATCTGTGGGAACCGGCCTGCCACCGCTGCACGCAACGACGACTGGCAGGACTACTGCCAAAAACAGAAGCGTGATTTGTTTCGGTAGGCAGTGCATTTCAGTTCTCCTCACGTGTGCAATAGGTTGGCGGCAAACTTGTCAGCACACGCGCGTACGTCACTCACCTGTGGCGATTTGGCGTCATTCACTCCACACCCCTGTTCATTTTATCGCCGTGCGAAAAGGATGTCAATAGGAATTACATCCTATTGGCTTTATCTTCGATGTGCCTAGTATACTCTGATTTCGCACGGATGGGAAGCGGGATCGCCATTGCCAACCAGTGAGAGTGAAACCAACGCCCACAGCCGGATACGGACTGTGGGCGTTGGCGTGGAGTAGTCTTTAGGAATGGCTGCAGTTTCTACTTGACGTTCCTGAGTACCAGTGGCAGGTGGCTTCGATATCCCCCAACCAGCACGGTGCTGCTGTTGTTATTGATGTCTGACTCCTCGCCGTCGGTGCTGATGGAGGCTGTGTTCCAGATGGCGAAGTCGGTTGGCAACGAGTCACTGATTGTGCCGTAAACGGTGATCACCCCCGATACGCTGGCTACCAGGTCAGGCAGGTCCCATACGTAGGTTGTACCACCTCGGGCTGTGATGCCTGTCAGCGAGGATGACGCTGTCCAAGTTGGCGTCAGGATGTCGGTGGAAATGGTATCGGTGACGACCACTCCCGTCGTGGTGATTGTGCCGCTATTCTCAATTGAGAGAGTGAAGGTGACGGGATCGCCAGGGGCGAGATCCGGGCTTCCCACTATTCGCTTCACGATGCTAAGGTCAAGGTTGCTAGGAGGGTCGCCCAAATAGAGCCGGCCATATCCGTACAGTGTGTCCATTCCGACGCTACCCGTATCAACGGCACGTCCCTCCAAGAAGGACTGCAGTTGAGCGGGCGTATAGCTGGGGTAGGCGCTCGAAACCAGGGCGGCGGCGCCGGCGACGTGAGGGGTAGCCGCCGAAGTGCCGTTGAACGTCGAACCTGGGTAGCTCTCTGTGGCGACGTTGGCGAAGCCGGAGATGTCGGGCTTGGTAAAGCCGCCCGTTGCAGCGCCGCCTGGGCCGTTGGTGGGGCCCTCAGAGCTGTAGGATTCCTGCGGGTAGGGGGACGTCACGTCGAGGGCCGCGACGGTCACAGCGTCCGGCGCGTCGGCCAGGTTGGCGAGGCTGCGGGCGTGTAAGAGCTCGTCGAGGCGCGCCACTTTCGGCGCAAATACTTCAAAGTTGACGTTACGGGTGCTGCTAGAGCGCTCAATGACGAACCCGTAGGAGGTATCCGTACCACTGGTAATGGTGCTGGCACGCTCCGTTGGGGTCTGGCCGGGGCCGCCATTTTGCGGATTTATACTGCTCGCGATGACGTTCCAATTGAAGCCATCCCATCGCAACAGACGCAGGTTGTAATCCTGATTGACGCCGGTCCAGTCATCCCAGCGGACGTAAGCGCTGATAAGATAGCCCGAAGGGATAAGATAGGCGCTGCCGTCGCCGGGGCCGAAGAAATTGACTTCCTGGGTGCCGTTGAAGTTGTGGACATCGTCGCTATCTGGGTCAGAGTACAGCCCTCCCCAATGTGCTTCGCGGTCGTTTCCGGCGGCGGTGACCCACAGGATGCCAGCGTTGCGGGCGTCTTGAACCAGGTCGGCGAATTCGCCGCTGCCGTCGCCGGGTGTGACATTGTAGAAGCCCAGCGAGGTGGAGATGATGTCCACCTGGTGCGTGTCTTTCAGCCAGGCAACGGCTTCGGCCAGGTCAAGGTTGGTGAGAATCTTGGCAAAGTAAAGCGTTGCGTTGGGGGCGACGTCGTGGATGATTTCGGCGCAGGCTGTACCGTGCGGGCCACCGCCGTCAACCTGAGTGTCGCTTTCGCCGTCAACGAAGTTCTTGACGATCACAGAGGTGGGCAGGTCAGTGCCGAGCAGGCTGGTGTAGTCCTCGAAGCCGCCGTCTATGATACCCACCTTGGCACCCTCGCCCGTATGACCGGCCGCATGCCAGGCGGGACCATTGATGACAGCCAACCCTTCCGTGGTTGAATCCCCTACGTGTAAATTTTCCAGGAGGGCAATCTCCGCTGGCCGGCGGATGAGATAGACGTCGTCCTGGGCGGCAACGGTTTCGAGGACACCGACCGGCAACCAGCCCTGAACCAGCGTGTCGTCGTTGCCGACGCCGGTAACCTCTCCACCTGCTTGGGTGATGACCTCGACGACGTTTCCCACGCCCCGGGCGTGGGTGATGATTTGGACGTGTACCCGATCGCCGGATAGCCTGAGCAGTTGAGATTTCGCCAGGCCTACTGCTTCTTCGGCAGAGACTTTGGCCGCGACCGCCAGGCCTGCCATTGCTGAGTCAAGCTTGGGGTTGCTTGAGGTCCGTACGTTGGCGGCAAAGCCGGCCGGCAGGGATAGAGCCTCAGGCGGGAGATTCATTGTTGCAAAGAATTCACCGCCTGGGGAAGGCGGCGCAGCCGTGCTATTGGAGATATTGATCAGGGCTACTATCAAAATCGGTATCAAAATCAGCGGCACCTGTTTTGGCCTGTTGAAGTTGGACGTTCGGTTTTTGCTCACTTTTTTCCTCCTTTGTCTGGAATTTATTGAAAGGGAAAGGGGACCGAAACACAGTAGCCCTGCCGGGGCTCGTAATACTACAGCCCCGCCAGGACTCGTTATGGCAGGCCACAAAACTCCTGAAAGTATTACTGTGGGACAGCCTGGGCAGGCGGACGGATTGCTAACACTTCATCGGTGTTCGCCAGGTCACAGAGTTGATTGATGGGCACGAAAGCCTGAACCTTCGTGCCGGATTGCGCGCCAACCTCCACCCCGAAGTCTTGCAGAAAACCCGTGTCTTCATGATCCAGGATCAGCAGAACCTGAATTTTGTCTTCTTTGACCTTGAGCTGCAACTGTTCAGCCATCTCCAAGGGGTCGGGTGCCTGGGTGATCTGGAAAAGCAGGCTGTCCAGGCCGGGGCAGTCGCTTTGTTCACGCGACTGAAGATCGCCGGGTGCCGCTTGCAGATCAGGCTCAATCTCCATAGTTTCAAATTCTGGTGTTGTCGGCACATTCTGCTCCAACGCCTGTCCCGGCGTTTGTTCAGAGGCAGCAGGTGATGGCGATGCGGGCCATGCATTGCAGCCGCTCGTCAAGACCAGTAACGTTACGAGAGCCACCCACAGGCTGGGCATTCGAACGATTTGGAAATTTGGTGCGTTCATTGGTTTCTCCTCCTGTTCCATTTCTCGTCAGAACTGGTGATTTCTACTAATAAGACGTTCCACGGAGACAGAAGGTTCCCCGTAAGCGTTCGGGGGAGGGACAAAACACCCGCAAAAGACCTCCGAGGTTTACGAAATAGTGCTCTCTTGGAAGCTTTTAACGACATGTTGCTCACTTTCGGGCCAAATACACATTCAAAACCTCGGAGGTCTAAACGCTTACGGTAGACCCTAGCCCGCCAGAACTCGATCTGATTATATGTTAGATGGATGATCATGTCAATGGTACTAGAGGGCTAATCGCATTGCATGTCGTAGATGGATGCTGAACATTATACGTCAATTCATCAATCCACCAAAATCCACCAGGCACTGCTTGACATAGATAGGATTCCATGCTATACAGGAAAAGTAGCCTGAGTGTGGGCAACAGCGGCGTGGAGGACAACGTGGTTTCTGAGCATCCCGTCATCGGCATTGATCTGGGTGGCACCAAGGTCAGCACTGCTCTGGTAGATAGTACCGGAAAAATCATCGCCTACGACTACCGGGGGACCTGTGCGATAGAGGGACCGCAGGTGGTCATCGGGCGCATACTGGACGGTGCTCGCGGGGTGATGGCGCAGGCGGGGATAAAGCAGTCGCAGGTGGCGGCGGTGGGCATCGGTGCGCCTGGCCCCCTTGACATCGAGGCCGGCGTGGTGGTGGCCCCACCCAACCTGCCCGGATGGGATCGCGTGCCTCTCAAGCAACTGATCGAAGATGCTCTGGGAGTCACGGCGTTTCTGGAGAACGACGCCAACGCGGCGGCGCTGGGCGAGCACCGCTTCGGCGCTGGGCAGGGCGTGGCGCACATGATCTACGTCACAGTCAGCACTGGTATCGGTGGCGGGCTGATCCTCGACGGGAGGTTATACCACGGTGCCAGCGGGATGGCAGGCGAGATCGGTCACACCACCGTCGTGCCTTATGGACCGCTTTGTGGCTGTGGGAATAGGGGTTGCCTGGAGACGATGGCCTCTGGCACAGCTATCGCACGCCAGGCACGTGAGCGCGTGGCCCGTGGTGTGCCAACGCTGATAGCCGACCTGGCAGAGGGCGACCTGGAGCACATCACGGCCAAGCTGGTCGCCGAGGCCGCCAGCCAGGGAGACGTAGAAGCGCAGGAGATCATAGCCGAAGCGATGCATTACTTAGGGATCGGAATGGCCAGCCTGGTAAACTTGTTCAATCCGCGACTCATCGTTATCGGTGGTGGGTTGACGAACATCGGGGAATCGCTCTTTGGGCCGGTGCGGCGTGCCATTGACCAGCGTGCCTTCCGTGCGCAGGCGCAGGCGGTGCGGGTCGTGCAGGCCGAGTTAGGTGATAACGCGGGTGTGCTGGGCGCGGCGGCGGTGGCGCTGGCGCAGCTTGGGTGACTGGTAATGCTATAATATGTTCCAGGAGGATCCCTGACGCGCAAGGCGGCCTATCTTGCAAAACCACTCTCTGCTGGCGCTGTGCAGTGCCGGGTCTGTGAGCACTTCTGCGCTATCCGGCCGGGTGAAGCGGGCAAGTGCGGCGTGCGTAGGAACTTTGATGGCACACTCCACCTGGTTGTCTACGGAGAAGCTATCGCCGTCCCCGATTATGAAATGCTCGACCTGCCGCCAACCTCTCAGCGCGCGCTAGCCCGCGCTTACGAGATTGGCAAACAAGCCGGGCTGCACTACGTCTACGTGGGCAACGTGATGGATGAGGATCGGGAGAGCACGTATTGCCCCCGGTGCGGGCAAAAACTGATCCAGCGCCATTGGTACAGTGTGAGAGAGTTATGGCGTGAACGCGGCGTGTGTCCCCAGTGCGGCCACGCTACCGCTGGAGTATGGTCGCAATCAGTAGTTGGCTGTTGACGATCTGCCTCTGAGATTTGTCATTTGATCATTTTTTATTGCTCATTGATATGGGAGGTGCCTGATGTCCGAGTTACCTATCCGTCGGCCGGCTGTCGCCGGCCAGTTCTATCCCGGCGACCGCGCGAGTTGCGTCAAGGATATTGAGCGGTATTTACCGGCCGGGCCCAGTCCCGACCTCCCCGAGAAGATCGTCGCTGGCCTGGTGCCCCACGCTGGCTGGCCCTTCTCCGGTGCTGTCGCCGCTAGAGTCTTTGCTGCCATCCACGCCCAGGGTGCGCCCGAGACCTTTGTTCTCCTTAGCGCTATGCATCGCTGGGGCGCGTCCCGCCCGGCCGTCTATGCCCGTGGCCGTTGGGCTACTCCTCTGGGCGAGGTCGAGGTGGACGAGGAACTGGCGGCGGTCATCCTCGAAGCCGGCGCCGGTTTGCTGATCAACTCCCCGGAGACCCACGCTAGCGAGCACTCTGTCGAGGTGCAGGTGCCTTTCATCCAATACCTCTTCCCCGAGGCCAAGATCCTTCCTATCCTGATTCCCCCTGACGAAGATGCCGCCCGCGCTGGCGAGGTCATAGGGCAGGCGGTGGGCGCGGCGCAGAGCCCCATCGCCGTCGTCGGTACCACCGATCTGACCCACTATGGCGCGATGTATTACGGCTTCGCGCCAGCCGGCACGGGCGAGCGAGCGCTGGAGTGGGTGCGGGCCAACGATGAGCAGGTTATTAACCTCATCCTGGCCATGCGGGCGGAGGAGATTGTCGCTGAGGCCGCCACTCACCATAATGCCTGCGGAGGTGGGGCAGTGGCCGGGACGGTCGCCGCTGCCCGAACGCTGGGGGCAGAGAAGGGCTATCTGCTGGAGTACACCACCAGCCATTACGTTATGCCCCGGGGGCCGGCCACCGACTTTGTCGGCTACGCCGCCATCGTATTCTAACCGGATAGGAGGTCGTCTATGTCCCTTTCACCCGCGGACCGCCAATACTTGCTGAGGCTGGCGCGCGAGACCATCGCCCGCCACCTGCGTGGGACGGAGCCGCTGCCGGTAGACCTGGATGCGTTGTCCGAGTCCCTCACCCGCGAGGGGGCCAGTTTCGTCACGCTGACCAAGCACGGGGGGTTGCGAGGCTGCATCGGCTCGCTGGAACCGCGCCACCCACTGGTGTTGGACGTGCGCGAAAACGCGGCCGCTGCGGCCTTCCGCGATCCCCGCTTCCCCCCTGTGTGCCCTGAGGAGTTGGACGACCTGCACGTCGAAATCTCCGTGTTGAGTCTTCCTCAATCCCTGTCCTACGACGGTCCCGACGACCTTGTCGCCAAGCTGCGCCCAGGCGTGGACGGCGTGGTCATCGAGCGCGGCTGGAATCGTGCCACGTTCCTCCCCCAGGTATGGGAAAAATTACCGGATTCCCACCAGTTCCTACAGCACCTGTGCCTCAAGGCCCGTCTTCCGGCCGATGCCTACCGCCATCCCGGCCTCGATGTGTACGTCTACCAGGTGGAGAAGTTCGAGGAGGAGTAGCCTGCCGTAAATTCCTCGGCGTTTGGCTCCCGAGGAGTGCGGCGACGTGATGAGGGTTTCGCTTTTGTCGTGATTGCGGTATAATGGAAAACGAGGTTGATGACAATGCCACCTATTTTCCCGTTTACTGCTATCGTAGGACAGGAGCGCATGAAGCGCGCTCTGATACTCAATGCTGTTCACCCTCAAATCGGCGGTGTACTCATCCGGGGCGAGCGCGGTACGGGGAAATCTACCGCTGCCCGTGCGCTGGCCGCGCTGCTGCCCGAGATCGAAGTGGTCGCCGATTGTCCCTTCGGCTGTGACCCGGATCAGCCAGTGATGTGGTGCACCGAGTGCCGTGAGCGATATGAGGCAGGGGAAGAATTGCCCAGGGCCCGCCGGCGTACTCGCTTTGTGGATCTCCCCGTCAGCGCGACAGAGGACCGCGTCGTGGGCACGCTGGATATTGAGCGCGCCATCCAAAAGGGAGAGCGGCACTTCGAGCCGGGCGTTCTTGCCGCAGCCAACCGGGGCGTCCTGTACGTGGATGAGGTCAACCTGCTGGATGATCACGTCGTGGACCTGTTGCTCGACGCAGCGGCGATGGGGATAAACGTCGTGGAGAGGGAGAGCATTTCCTTCAGCCACCCCGCTCGTTTCATTCTCATCGGCACGATGAACCCTGAGGAGGGGGATCTGCGCCCTCAACTTCTCGACCGCTTCGCGCTCTGCGTGGATATTCAGGGCATCCGTGATCCCGCTGCCCGGATGGCGATCATGGAGTGGAACCTGGCCTATGAGTCCGACCCCGAGGGGTTCTGTGCGGAATGGGCTTCCAGGGAGCGGTCCCTTTCGGGGGAAATCGCCCGCGCCCGTCGTCTCCTGCCCGAGGTCAGGTACTCTCAGCCGGACCTGGCGACCATCGCGACGATGATGAGCGAGTTGGGGGTAGACGGCCACCGCGCCGACCTGGTGGTGCTCAAGGCTGCCCGCGCCCACGCCGCCTTCGAGGGCCGTGCCCGCTTGAGCGACCGCGACATCCTGTTGGCCGCCGAACTGGCGTTGCCCCATCGGTTGAAGCGACACTTGCTACAAGAGGCGGAGGTCACGCTGGGAGACCTTTCAGAGCGGCTGGCTGAGGCCCGCGACCAGAACCCGATCGAGGCTGAAGTCGAGGAAGAGGGCGACGCGGTCGCCGAAGTGGCCGGTAAAAAAAAAGGCGTATTTGGGGAGACCCGTGACGAGGAGGCCCCCGACGAGCGAGCCGAAGTAGCACGAGAGCCAGTGCTGCAGACTGTTCCCCAGTGGCCTTCGGATGGTCGCTGGTGGGAGGGCGGCGAAGAGGTCGCCGTCGGTGAGGACTTCGCGCCGCGTCGGCTGGATACACCTCTTGACCGGCTGACCCGCTCCAGCGGTGGTCGCCGCAGCCAGACCCGCACAGATCGCAATCGCGGCCGCTACGTCCAGGCCCGTCCCTCTCCTGGCGATCCCAGCGATTTGGCCTTCGATGCTACGCTCCGCGCTGCTGCTCCGCACCAGAAAGAGCGCCAACGCGAGGGTGGCCCGGCGCTGGCGTTGCGCCCCGACGACTACCAGCGCAAGGTGCGTGTGAGGCGTGCCGCTAACCTGGTGCTTTTCGTCGTGGATGCTTCCTGGTCTATGGCGGTGGCCGAGCGTATGCAGGCGACGAAGGGGGCCGTGATGTCGCTGCTGACGGATGCCTACCAGCGGCGCGACCGGGTGGGGTTGGTCGTCTTCCAGAAGAACGATGCCCGTGTCGTGCTCCCGCCCACCAACAGTGTCGAACTGGCACGGCGGGCGCTGACCGACATCCCGGTGGGCGGCAAGACTCCCCTTTCGACCGGGCTACAGACCGCTTACGAGGTCATCACCCGCGAGTTGCGGCAGCATCCTGATTTGATGCCGCTGATGGTATTGCTCACCGATGGCGCCGGCAACGTCTCGATGACGAACCTGCCGCCGCAGGAGGAGGCCTACCGCATCGCGGAGATGTTCCCGCAGACCCACATCCGCTCGGCGGTAATCAATATGGAGCACGAAGCCTTCGACCAGGGGTTGGCGCAGGCACTGGCCGAGCACCTGGAGGCTCCCTGCTACACACTGGCTGAGTTGAAGGCAGAGGCACTGCTGCACACGATACGGGGAGAACTGGCAGAGCAAACTTTCTGACCTCCGCCACCTCGACTAAGCCGAAACCACGCACTCGTCTCGTCATGCGGTCGGTGATGATTTTGACCAATGTGACCTCGCCGACAGAGCCGAACAACGTCTCTAAGTCGCCCGCGGTCACGTTGTAACTCAGGTTGCCGACGTATGAATTTCTTGGTCTATTATCGCCTCCCTAGCGTGGCTTGCTGCCACTTTGCATGAAGGCCCGCTCTCAGTTTTACAGCGGGGTGACGTGGGTGGCCTGCAAGCCTTTAGGGCCCTGCTCGACGTTGAATTCGACTCGCTGGCCCTCGTCGAGCGTCCGGAAACCCTCGCCCTCGACGGCGGAGTAGTGGACAAACACGTCCCCGCCCTCGTCACGCGAGATGAATCCGTAGCCCTTGGCGTTGCTGAACCACTTGACGGTTCCCATTTCTCTCTCGTTCACCTTACTTGCACTCCTTACTTGTGATGTTCTGTAGGCCGGAGTGGTTCAAGAGGAGGCAGATACACAAACTGCCCGAGCTTCGTAAGGCCGGGCAGAGTGAAATCGCTACCTGAACTTACCACGTCTACAACGTCACTATATCACACTTGTGCCTAAACGTCAAATTGCATGCCGGCGAGCAAGCCGTGGCTTGGCGACGGGCACGTCATCGTGTATAATCGTCATCTATGCGCGTTTCCGTCGTCGCCACAGTGCTGAACGAGTCCAGCAGCCTGCCCCGGCTGCTGGACAGCCTGGCCGTTCAGACCCGCCTCCCGGACGAGGTGGTCATCTGCGACGGCGGCTCGACCGACTCCACGCTACCTCTGCTGGAGGCTGAGAGCCGCCTGCCGCTGCGCGTCCTCCGGCGGCCGGGATGCAACATCTCGCAAGGGCGTAACGCGGCAATTGAGGCTGCCACGGGCGAGGTCATCGCCGTGACTGATGCGGGCGTGTGCCTGAACCCGCAGTGGCTGGAGAAGATCGTCGTCCCGTTTGAGGATACTGCAACACAGGTCGTCGCCGGCTTCTTCCGCCCCGACCCGCAGACTGTCTTCGAGGTGGCTATGGGCGCGACGGTGCTCCCGGAGTTGCGGGAGATTGACCCAACGCACTTTTTCCCCTCCAGCCGCTCGGTCGCCTTTCTCAAAAGTGCCTGGGCAGCGGTGGGGGGTTACCCTGAGTGGCTCGACTACTGCGAGGACCTGATCTTCGACTTCCGGCTGCGCAAGCGTTTTGGGCCGTTCGTCTTGGCACCTGAGGCGCTGGTTTATTTTCGGCCGCGCTCCGGTCTGCGTGCCTTCTTCGTGCAGTATTACCGCTACGCGCGAGGGGATGGCAAGGCGGATCTGTGGCGCAGGCGGCACGCCATCCGCTATCTGACCTATTTGGTCGCCGTGCCGCTCATCGCCGCCACCGGGACAGTGGTCGGCCCGTGGTGGTGGGCGCTCTACCTGGTTGGTATACCGGGTATGTTCTGGGTGGGCTGGCGGCGGCTGGCGCGGATGTGGGAAAACCTGAGTCCCGCTCAGAAGTGGCAGGCGGCGCTATGGGTGCCGGTGATTCGCGTCACAGGTGACGTTGCCAAGATGATCGGTTATCCGGTTGGGGTGTGGTGGCGCTGGCGGCACCGGGCGCAGGTGCCGGATTGGCGCGAGCAGTGGGAGGACGAGCGATGAAGCAATACGTTATCCCCCCTGAGAAAAAAGCGCGCCTGCTGGCGCTTCTGGCGATGGCCTGGGATGGGCAGTGGTTCCTCAAGGTGTACGACGAGTACGGTTGGGAGGCGGCAGCGCGGCTGAACTCCCGGGTGCGGGCTGCCTTTGGGCGCATCGAGATGCGGAGGATGCTGCGTGCGCTGGGCAAACGGGCCGCCGACGATTTAGAGGACGCTGTTCGGATCATCCGTACCTATTTCCAGGAGGTACTGGCGGCCGGCTTCGACGCCGAGTTCGCCGTCGAGGGAGATCGAGTCGAGATCATCGTCACGCGCTGCGCGGCGCTCTCGGGCTCGAGACGGGCCGGGCTGGAGCGGCACGACCAGTCTTGCATCGCCTGCCAGGGGCTGTGGCAGGCCTACTGCGAGGTGCTGCTGCCGGACATCCCGGTCGAGGTTGAGGTGAGGGAACGGATGGGACACGGCGCGCCGAAGTGTCACATTGTGATCTGTGCTGGGAGGACCCATGGTGACGAAGGATGAACGAGAGGAGCCAGTTTTACGCCCTGACGGGGCCCGCCGGCTGCTGGATGGCAGCAGGGAGGACTTAACCGCCGATGAGCGGGCGCTGCTGCTGGCGTTGGTCAGCGTGGACGCTGAGGCAGGGAGGAGCTTTGACGTGCAGGAGCGTGCTGTGCTGGATAAACTGAAGGCGCAGGTGGAGGGCTACGACGCGGAGGAACTGGTGCAGGCGGTGAAACACGTAGTCACGGCCAGATCACGGAAGGGCCAAAAACTGGAGTGGCCGGAACTGAAGCGCGGGCGGGGCAAGCGGCGCTCATCGGGAGAGTGACCCCTCTCAAGAGTGCAACTCCATGTCAATGAGGATCGCCAGCGCGGCCAGCACCAGTGGGGCCTGGCGCAGCGGTGCAGCGTCGGCCTCGACGATGTAACTGGGGCCAGCCGTCGAGCGCTGAATCTGCCCTACTTTTACCTCCTTGAGCTCGTGCTCTTCCCCGTTTTCCCCTATTTTCCCTATTTCCTCGTCCTTCCCTGTTCCCTCATCTATCCCTTCCTCTCCACGTAGGTGGAAGATTTCGTAGAAGCGTTCCCCGTAGCGGCTGCCTCGAACGAGGTAACGATAGTCCCCTAGTTGCACCTCGTAGCGCGGCAGGCGCAGCAGCAGGATGTCCACCAGCCTCCACCGTTCTTGAATCACAGCGTGCGGTTCCTTCGTCTCCTCGCCCTCACTGTAGGTGAAGACCTCGTAGCGCTTCCCGCGCCGCCACGGGGCAACGACCGGCGGCTGGAGGCGGCCGGTCCGGTTGTGATCGGGGTCGAAGAACTCGACCAGGCGCGTCGGAGATGGAAGCAGCCTGCCCGTCGGCTCGGCTATATAGCACAGGTGTCCAGCCTCATCCGAGATGTGGTAGCGGTAGGCCTGACCATCGGCATAGGTCCGTTTGTGGATCGCGTAATTCATCACCCTTCTCCCTGGGGGTGGAGTAGCGCGTGGGCTGCGCTGGGGAAAACCTCGCGTGCCTTGCCGCCCGGTGGTTGGGGCCCCACGACCCCTTTCTCCTCGAGGATGTCCATTATCCGCGCGGCCCGTGTGTACCCGATGCGCAGTTTGCGCTGTAGGAGCGAGATGGAGGCTCGTTGCTCCCGTAACACCAGATCAATCACGTCGGGTAATAACTCATCCTCAAACTTCACCGCCAGCTCTCGCTGGCGCATCTCCTCCCACAGCGGTTGTTGCACCGGCTTTTCGGCTGGTATCGCCTCTGGTCTTGCCTGCTCCTTCCAGTACTGCACCAGCCGGCGCAGTTCTTCGTCGGAGACGAAGGCGCCCTGCAAACGCAGGGGCGTGGGGGCATCTGGGGGCAAAAACAGCATATCCCCTTGGCCCAGCAGTTGTTCGGCCCCGGGCATATCGAGGATGACCCGTGAATCTACAGACGAGGCCACGTTGAAGGCGATGCGCGCTGGGAAGTTGGCCTTGATGAGCCCGGTGACCACGTCCACGCTGGGGCGCTGGGTGGCGATCACCAGATGGATGCCGGTCGCCCGTGCCATCTGCGCGATGCGGCAGATGGCACGCTCCGTCTCTTGCGGGGCCATCATCATCAGGTCTGCCAGTTCGTCAATGACGACTACGATGTATGGTAGTCGTTTTTCACCCAGGTGCGGCGCTACACGTTCGTTGTAGTCGCGGATGTCAATGGCACGCACCTTGGAGAAACGGCGGTATCTCCCGTCCATCTCGCGCAGCACCCACTGGAGCGCGCTTGTCACCCGCTCCATCTCCACCACGACTTTCGACAGGAGGTGCGGAATGCCGCTGTAGCCCGTCAACTCCACCCGTTTGGGGTCCACCATCAGGAACCTCAGATCGTCGGGGGTGTTCTGCAAGAGCAGCGCGACGATGATGGCGTTGATGCAGACCGATTTACCGGAGCCAGTCGTGCCGGCGATGAGCAGGTGCGGCATCGTCGTCAGGTCGGCAATGGCCGGGTGGCCAGAGACGTCCTGCCCCAGGCACAGCCGCAACGAGGAGTCCACCTCGGCGAACGCCTCGGATTCCATCACGTCCCGCAGCGCGACCAGTGAAACCTCCGGGTTGGGCACCTCTATGCCGATCAGTCCTTTGCCGGGGATGGGGGCTTCGACGCGCAGTGTTTTGGCTTCCAGCGCCAGCGCCAGGTCGTTGGATAACGCGATGATGCGGCTGACCTTGACTTTGGTCTCTGTGCCGTTGCGGTTGGTGACCATGAGCGGTTCGATGCCGAACTGGGTCACGACCGGCCCACGGTTGATCTCCTTGACTCTGACCGGCGCGCCCAGGCTCTCCAGTGTCTCCTCGACGATGCGTGCCTGCTGGCGCAGTATCTCCGCGCTGAAGTCCTGCCCATTGCCAGGATCGAGGATCTCGTCGAGCGTGGGGAGTTGCCACGCCTGGTCGCCGCCGATGAGAAGCGCTTGGGCCGGCGCGGCGGGCGGGGAGGGTGGGGATGCAGGCGGGCGAGACGGTGTGGGTGTGATGGGGACCTGCCCCGGGGCCATGGGGGTCTTGCGTAGCGGGGAGCGGGGAGGCCTCTTCGCTGTGGTGGTGGGGGTTGTAGAAGGCCGGGGCAGGAGCCGCTCCAGCGCCTGCTGGAGTGCCCGTACAATGTCCTGGACTGTGGCTCCGAAGGTGAGCGCGACAACGATCAGCCACCAGGTGACCAGCGCGACGGCTAAACCCACGCTGCCTAGCCCCTCCAGCAGCAGCCGGCTCAGCATTGCACCCAGGTAGCCGCCGCCCTGGCCTGCCCCGGCTGTCGCCTGGAGGTCGCCCTCGAACAGGATGAGCGCTGCCGGGAGATGGAACGTGACCAGCAGGGCCAGGTAGCCCAGCAACGCACCCACGACCTGCAGCGGGGTCACGCGGGGCAACCGGTCGCCGAAGTCGCGCAGGACGAGCCACAGCCCCACCATGCCGACGAACAGCGGCACGAAGTATGCTCCCCAGCCGAAGCCCCGCCGCAGCACCCCCAGCCACCAGCCTGGGATTATCCCGTGGTTGGCGGAGAGGAAACTGAGGATTGTAAAGGCGGCGACGGCGAGGAGCACGTAGCCCAGGATGTCGAGTTGCTGGTCGAGGGTGAGGTGGATGCGGGGCTGTGCCCGCCGTTTGCTCTTTTTGCGTCTACTCGTGCGTCTTTTCGTCATTGCCTCAATTGATAGAAATTGTAGTAGCGACTTTAGTCGCCAGCGCGTCGAGTTGCGCGTCCACCATCACCCACCGTCCCTCGTCCACGGTCCAGTACTTGCAGACCCAGTGGTCTTCGTAACGATCTGGCTCGAAGTACGCACCGAAAGCGTAGTATTCCAATGGATGGGCAATTAATTCAGACATCGTTGGAATCGGTTGGCTGGCAGCATCCAACAGTGCGATTCTATACGCTGGTTCAGTAGGTGATAATACGCGGCAGGCTCTTGGCCTGCTCGACCCAATCGCCGACCTGGCCCTGGCCGGGCAGTCTGCGAACGAGTTTCTTTTCCTGATTGACGGCCACCAGCTTCTGGTAGAGGTTCTCGGGATTGCGCTGTGCCAGTTCCGGCACAGTGTCAACGCCCGCCTCTTCCAGCAAGTCGGCATATTCCTCTCCGACACCTTTGATACGAAAGAGATCCACGTGGTTGACCCATTCCAGGATCAACTTGCCACTGACGCCTGCCTTCTCGGCAATCTCTTGGCGGCCCTTGGGTATCGCGCCTTGCTTGAGCAATGCTCCCGTCGTCGCGATACCCGCCTCACGGAGCTTTTGGGCGTAGACTTCTCCAATGCCTTCGACTGCTTCTAGTTTTGCCATAGTATTTCTCCTTTTGTGTGTTCTGCCTGGTGCTGCCAGCCAGTTATATCTCGCTCCGAACAACTGTAGTTGGTGATCTACCAGTAACTACCTTGACAATGTCACATTTGAATAAGGTTGTAGCCAGTCCACCGATTGAGTAGCGCCAGCGTATCGAATTCAAGGACGAGCGATGTTTGCAAGACCCGTTCTTGGCTTCGATACGTCGCTCCGCTCCTACTCAGCCGGCGAACTTCAAGATTTCTAACGAATATGACATTGTCAAACTACTTACCCTCTCCGTATGCGTCATTCCGAGCGAGTGTAGCGAGTCGAGGAATCTCCGCTTGCAATGGCAAAAGTGGCCCCGGCGTGGAGATTCCTCGATTCCCTTCAGTCGCTGCGCTCCTTTCGGTCGCTCGGAATGACGGTGGCTGAGCAGTTACCTCATACCTTGATTATAACACATCTTCCACCGAGATGCTACACCAGCGCCGCCCTGGCCTGAAGCGCCGGTGCTGGACAGGCATCCTAACACCGCCTGTTCACGGCGGTGCTGGCCGTCGCATCACTTCACCAGCGCTTTCTCCACCGCCTCGGCTACCGAGCGCACCGGGATGGTCTCGATGTCCTGTGGCAGCGGTCCCTGTCCACGCCGCGCCGATCTGGGCAGCAGGCAGCGGCGGAAGCCCAGCCGCGCCGCCTCCTTCAGCCGCGCTGCTGTCTGTCCCACCGCCCGCACCTCGCCCGAAAGCCCCACCTCGCCGATGACAGCCATGTCCGCCGCCACGGGCCGGTCGCGCACGCTGGAACCGATCGCCACCGCCACCGCCAGGTCCGCCGCCGGCTCCCCCACCTGCAAGCCGCCGATCACGTTGGCGACGATATCCTGGTCGTAGAGCCGCAGTCCCACCCGCCGCGAGAGCACCGCCGTGATGAGCAGCAGCCGGTTGAAGTCCACGCCGTTGGCGGTGCGGCGCGGGTGGCCGAAACTGGAGTGGCTGGCCAAGGCCTGGATCTCGACCAGCAGCGGGCGCGTGCCCTCCATCGTCACCGCGATGGCCGACCCGGGCGCGTTCACCATCCGCTCGGCCAGGAACACCTCGGATGGGTTGAGCACCTCGATCATCCCCCGCTCCTGCATCTCGAACACTCCCACCTCCGATGTGGCCCCAAAGCGGTTCTTGACCGAGCGCAACAGCCGGTAGGTGTGGAAGCGATCCCCTTCCATATAGAGCACCGTGTCCACGATGTGTTCCAGTACCTTCGGCCCGGCGATGGCGCCCCCCTTGGTCACGTGGCCCACCAGAAAGACGGCCACGCCCTCCGCCTTGGCCCACCACTGGAAGCGGGAGGCCGCCTGGCGCACCTGGCTGATTGAGCCCGCCGCTGAGGTCAGTTCCTCCGAGGTGACGGTCTGGATCGAGTCCACGATCATCACCAGCGGCTGGATCCGCTCCGTGTGGCGCAGGATCGCCTCCAGGTTGGTCTCGGTGACGACGAACAGATTTTCGTTGCGGATGGAGAGGCGGTCGGCGCGCATCTTGATCTGCCGCGCCGATTCCTCGCCGGAGACATATAGCACGGGGCGGCCTGTCGCCTCCGCCATCAGCCCGGCGGTCTGCAGCAGCAGTGTAGACTTGCCGATGCCGGGGTCCCCGCTGACGAGGATGAGGGAGCCGGGCACGACGCCGCCGCCTAGCACGCGGGCGAATTCCCCCAGTGGCAGCGGCAGCCGCTCTGATCCTTCCATCTCAATCTCGGCCAGGCGACGGGGTTCGCTGCCGGGAAGACTTGGCAATCCGGCAGCCGGCCCGGACGGCTTCTCGAGCACCTCGACCATCGTGCTCCACTCGCCGCAGCCTGGGCAGCGGCCCATTTCGCGGGGCGTGGTCCGCCCGCAGTTCTGGCAGACCCAGTGTGTGCGTGTCTTGGCCATCGTCAACCTCCATCGCTATTGTACCAGAACATTTGTTCGTGCGCAAGTGAGAACGCGGATTGCAGGACAGGAACGGGTACACTGCAACCATATCATCAATCTTGTCTTTGGTCAAATGTTTGGCTACTGGAACTTTCTCCCATAGCCGGACGTCTAAAGGACAGAGCACGCACCAGTATGTCAGGAGGAGAGAGATGACCAAGATCAAGATTCTGACTGTTGTCGCAGTCGTCGTTGTATTGCTGCTGAACGTCGCCCAACCCGCCCTGGCCGACGGCATTATCATCCCGGAGCCGCCGCCGTGGCCCGAACCGGTCCCGCTGGAGGATTCCTGGCTCACCATCCGTTACCACCGCGTCACCGTGACCATCGAAGATCAGGTCGCCGTCACCCGCGTCGAGCAGGAGTTCCTCAACGAGTACGAATGGGAGGTCGAGGGTACCTACATCTTCCCGCTGCCGGAGGGGGCAGCGGTCTCCGAGTTCATCATGTGGGTGGATGGGGTGCCGGTCGAGGGGGAGATCCTCCCGGCCGACGAGGCCCGCCAGATCTACGAGGACATCGTCCGCCGCCGGCGCGACCCGGCGCTCTTGGAATACGTCGGGCGCAGCGCGGTACAGGCCCGCATCTTCCCCATCCCGCCCGGCGGATCACGCAAGGTCGAACTGGAATACAGCCAGGTGCTGCCGGTTGAGAACGGGTTGGTGCGCTACGTCTACCCGCTCAATACCGAGAAGTTCTCCGCCCGCCCGCTGGAGGAGGTCAGTGTCCACGTCGAGATTCGCTCTCAAAACACCGCCATGCGCGCTGTCTACTCGCCGACCCACCAGGACCGCGTCTACATTGAGCGGGACGGCGACTACCGGGCTATCGTCGGCTACGAGGAGATGGACATACTGCCCGACCAGGACTTTGAGCTGGTCTACACCGTGAGCCAGGAGGACGTGGGTCTGAACCTGCTGAGCTACCGGGACCCTGAGCTTGCCGAAGGGCCTGCCCCGAGCGAAGCCGAAGGGTTCTTCCTGCTGTTGGTCGCTCCCTCCGTCGAAGCGGAGAAAGATCGGGTGATTCCCAGGGACGTCATCCTGGTGCTCGACACCTCCGGCTCGATGGACGGTGAGAAGATCGAGCAGGCCAGGGAGGCGCTGATCTACGTGCTGGAACATCTGAACGAGGAGGATCGTTTCAACGTCATCGCCTTCTCGACCGGGCTGCGGCAGTACGCGCGGGGGCTGCGGCCGGCGTCCGAGGCCCGCGAGGCCGCCGGGTGGGTGAGGCGGTTGGAAGCGGTCGGCGGCACTGACATCAACCGCGCGCTCCTGGAAGCACTGGCGCAAGTTGACGAGCGTCCCACGGTGCTCATCTTCCTCACCGACGGCCTGCCCACCGAGGGGGTGACCGATGTGGAGCAGATCTTGGCCAACGTGGAGGCGGCCGCTCCTGACAACGTGCGTCTCTTCCCCTTCGGCGTGGGCGACGACGTCAACACCGTGCTGCTGGACACGCTGGCCGAGCAGCACCGGGGAGCCACCGGCTACGTCCGGCCCCACGAGCGGATTGACGAGGAGGTCTCCGCCTTCTATGCCAAGATCAGCACCCCTATCCTGGCCGACATTGAGCTGGACTTCGGCGACGTGCTGGTCGAGGACACCTACCCCTACCCGCTGCCGGACCTGTTCGCCGGCACGCAGTTGATTCTGGTAGGCCGCTACCGGCTCCCGTCTTCGTATAGTAGTAATTATCAATCTCCATCTTCGTATAGCAAAGGTATCCGCATCACGCTCACGGGCGAGGTGAACGGCGAGCAAAGGGAATTCGTCTACGAAGGCGCCTTTGCCCAGCCACCCAGCCACCCAGTCACCCAGTCACCCAGCTTCATCCCTCGCTTGTGGGCCACGCGCAAGATCGGCCACCTGCTGACCCAGATCCGGCTCCACGGCGAGCGGCGGGAGTGGGTGGACGCGGTCGTCGGATTGAGCGTCCGCTACGGCATCATCACCCCCTACACATCGTTCCTCATCCAGGAAACCGAGGAGAACATCCTGACCGAGGAAGGGCGCGATGAGGCGGCGGAGAAATATCTGGCGATGCCGGCACCACCCGCCGTTGGCGCGCCGGCGGCGGAGATGGCCGACGAGCAGGCTCACCTGCGTGGGGCCGAATCGGCTGGCGGCGGGATGATGCCGGAGGATGCCGCGCAGGTCGTGCGACTGGTTAGCAGCAAGACCTTCGTGCTGCAGGATGGTGTCTGGACCGACACAGCCTTCGATCCCTCGCGGATGAGCGCTACCCAGGTCGGCTTCGGCTCCGATGCGT